>Ga0070699_100006369_pt1 | contig 10290 bp, 9 predicted proteins | sample KBSK1503metaG_FD_65473 | JGI IMG/M metagenome (GOLD analysis project Ga0070699, IMG submission 65473) | Corn, switchgrass and miscanthus rhizosphere microbial communities from Kellogg Biological Station, Michigan, USA - KBS K1-50-3 metaG | ecosystem: Host-associated > Plants > Roots >... | reverse complement strand
GCCTGCATCGAGGGCCAGCAGGAGCGCGCGGCCCGGGCCGTCGAGCCCGAGCCCGAGGTCGCGATCACGGCCGAGCCCGAGTACGACGAGTCCGCGTCCGACGAGCTCGTCGCGGCGCTCGCCGGCGGCGCAGCCCTGACGTTCGAGCCCGACGCCGACGAGGAGGATCTCCTCCCCGGCGCGCGTCCCGCTCCCGTCCCGGCCGACGCCGCGGCGGTTGCTGCCGAGGCCACCCCCGAGGAGATCGCGGCCGAGCTGGCGCGCGAGGCCGCCGAGAAGGAAGAGACCGCGGCGGCCGGCTGACCACAGGACGCGGGATCACGACGCATGCACACGACACGGGAGAAGGCAACGAACATGGCGGAGATCACGGCCGCGACGGTCAAGGAGCTTCGCGAGCGAACCGGCGCGGGCTTCATGGACTGCAAGAACGCACTGGTCGAGGCCGACGGCGACCTGGACACGGCCGTCGTCCTGCTCGCCCAGCGCGGGCTGGCGGCTGCCGCCAAGAAGTCCGGCCGCGAGGCCCGGGAAGGCCTCGTCTCGAGCTACATCCACCCGGGCGGACGGGTCGGCGCCCTCGTCGAGGTGAACTGCGAGACGGACTTCGTCGCGCGCACCGACGAGTTCCAGAAGCTCGTCCGAGACCTGGCCGTGCAGGTCGCGGCCCTGAGCCCGCTCTACGTCGACGCGGAATCGATCCCGGCCGATGTGCTGGAGGCGAAGCGGGCGGAGCTGCTGGCCGATGAGTCGGTCCTCAAGAAGCCCGACGCGATCCGCCCCCAGATCGTCGACGGCCAGCTGAAGAAGTGGTACGCCCAGGTCTGCCTGCTCGACCAGCCCTTCCGCGACGAAGAGCGCACCGTTCGCGAGCTGGTCACGGAGAAGATCGCCACGATCGGCGAGAACATCCGGGTCCGCCGCTTCACGCGCTACGCGCTCGGGGAGGAGCTGTGACCGACACCGCGGCCCGGCCCACCGCCGAGGCGCCGATCTCCGCCGGCGAGCTCCGCTACCGGCGGATCCTGCTCAAGCTGTCGGGCGAGGCGCTCCTCGGCGATCGATCCTACGGTGTCGACCCCGCCTTCTGCGCCTTCATCGCCCGCCAGGTCGCGGAGGTCCACCGGCTCGGCGTCCAGGTCGGCATCGTCGTCGGCGGCGGCAACATCTTCCGCGGCCTGGCGGCCGCGGCGAGCGGGATGGACCGGGCCACGGGCGACTACATCGGGATGCTGGCGACCGTGATGAACGGCCTGGCTCTCCAGGACGCTCTCGAGCGGGCTGGGGTCCAGACTCGAGTGATGAGCGCGATCGCGATGAACGAGGTCGCCGAGCCCTACATCCGGCGACGCGCCGTCCGCCACCTCGAGAAGGGCCGCGTCGCGATCTTCGTGGCCGGCACCGGCAACCCGTACTTCACGACCGACACCGCGGCGGCCCTGCGGGCGGTCGAGATCGGCGCCGAGGTCCTCCTGAAGGCGACGAAGGTCGACGGCGTCTACGACTCCGATCCGCTGACCAATCCCGACGCCCGGCGCTACGCTGAGCTGAAGTACGCCGACCTCCTCCGGGACCAGCTGAAGGTCCTCGACGCGGCCGCGGTCTCCCTCTGCATGGAGAACGACCTGCCGATCGTCGTCTTCGACCTCAACAAGCCCGACAACATCACCCGGGTCGCCGCCGGCCAGGCCGTCGGCACCCGGATCGCCGGCGCCCGCGACGCCGTCGGAGGAAGCCGATGAGCATCGAGACGATCTCGTCCGCCGATCACAAGATGGGCCGCGCGGTCGAGGCGATGGAGCGCGACTTCCAGGCCTTCCGCACCGGCCGCGCCTCGACGGCCCTCGTCGAGCGGCTGACGGTCGACTACTACGGGACCCAGACGCCGCTCAACCAGCTGGCCGGGATCAGCGTCCCGGAGGCGCACCAGATCGTCATCCAGCCGTGGGACCGGGCGGTCCTCGGGGCGATCGAGAAGGCGATCCAGAAGAGCGAGCTCGGGCTGGTCCCCAACGTCGACGGGACCGTCGTCCGTTTGAACATCCCGCCCCTGACCGAGGAGCGTCGCAAGGACCTCGTCAAGAGCGTCCATCGGCGGATGGAAGAGGCCCGCGTCGAGATCCGGAACCTGCGCCGGGATGCCGCCGACGACCTGAAGAAGGAGGAGCGGGACGGCTCGGTGGGCGCCGACGAGGCGCACCGCCATCTCGACCAGCTCCAGAAGACGACCGATCGATGGATCGGCGAGGTCGACCGCCTCGGGGCGGCCAAGGAACAGGAGGTCATGGAGGTCTAGTGGCCGGTCCGCCGCTCGCCCGGCCGACCGACGCGCCGCCGACGGCGCAGCGCTCGACCGTCGCGCCGAGCGAGGCCGCCAAGGCCGGCGCCCCGACGGCCGCCCCGGCACCCGACCGCCTCCTGCCGGACGCCGACCTCCCTCGACACGTCGCGATCATCATGGACGGCAACCGCCGCTGGGCCCGCCAGCGTGGGCTGCCGGAGGTGGAAGGCCACTCGGCCGGCGTCGAAGCGATCCGGACGCTGCTCCGCCACGCGGTCCGGCGCGGTGTGCCGGTCGTCACCGTCTACGCCTTCAGCCGAGAGAACTGGGCCCGGTCTGACGACGAGGTCCGCGGCCTGTTCGCCCTTCTCGAGCACGCGATCCGCAGCGAGACGCCGGAGCTCAAGGCGCAGGGCGTCCGCATCCGGCTCCTGGGTCGCCTGGACGAGCTGCCCGACGACACCCGCCGGTCGATCGAGGACGCGCTCGCCGAGACCGCCGACGGCAGCCGGCTGCTGCTGAACGTCGCGTTCAACTACGCCGGCCGGACAGAGATCGTCGACGCGTTCCGGCGGATCGCCGCGAGCGGGATCGACGCCGCGGCCGTCGACGAGACGACGATCGCCGACGCGCTCTACACGGCCGGCCTGCCCGATCCGGACCTCGTGATCCGCACCGGCGGCGAGCAGCGCCTGTCCAACTTCCTCATCTGGCAGGCGGCGTACGCCGAGCTGTACACGACGGAGGTGCTCTGGCCGGACTTCGGGGCGGACGCCTTCGACGCGGCGCTCCTCGAGTTCGCCAGCCGGACGCGCCGGTTCGGGCGCTGAGCGGGGTCGCGCCGGTCCCGGCGTCCACGCTTCGGCAGCGCACGATCAGCGCTGCCATCCTGATCCCACCCCTGCTGGTCGCGCTGATCCTCGGGCGTCCGTGGATCGTGGCCCTCGTCGTCCTGGCGACCGGCCTCGCCGCCCGGGAGGTGTTCGGTCTCCTGACGGCGGCGGGCTACTCCACGCTCGAGTGGCTCGGCACGGCATTCGCGGTCGCGATCGTCATCGACGCCGCGCTGGCCCCGGCCCTGGACCCCAGCGGCAGCCTGCTCTTCGCCATCGGGGCGATCCTCATCGCGATCGGGGCCTTCTTCCGCGCGGATCCGCGCGACGGCCTGCCGACCTGGTTCGCCACCGTGTTCGGGGCCTTCTACGTGTCCCTGCTCGCGTTCGTCGTCCGCCTCGGCGAGCGAGTCCCGGCGATCCCGACCGGATCTGCCCTCGGTTGGTTCACGGCCGAACAGGGCTGGATCCTCCTGCTCGTGCTCACGGTCTGGGCGTACGACACCGGCGCCTACTTCGTCGGCCGCCGCTTCGGCCATCGCAAGTTCCTGAGCCACATCTCGCCGTCGAAGACCTACGCAGGTCTCCTCGGGGGGATCGCCGCGGCGACGGTCGTCGCCGTCGTGATGCTCGTCGCGCTCGGCCAGGCTCCCGTCGGGGCGATCGTGCTGGGGCCGCTCGTGTCGTTCGCCGCCCAGGCGGGCGATCTCGCCGAGTCGATGCTCAAGCGCGCGGCGGGCGTGAAGGATTCCGGGCGCCTCATCCCCGGCCACGGCGGCCTCCTCGACCGGGTCGACTCGTTCCTGTTCGCCGCCCCAGCGCTCGTTCTCTATGTCGTCGTCGCATATCACTGACGACGGCCCGACGGGGCGGCGCCGCGTGGCGGTCCTCGGCTCAACCGGGTCGATCGGGACGCAGACGCTCGACGTCCTGGCGGCCCATCCGGACGCGTTCGAGGTCGTCGCGCTCGCGGCGGGTCGAAACGAGGCCCTGCTTGCGGAGCAGGCCTCGCGACATCGACCACGCGAGACGGCCCTGTCGAGTGATGACCCGCGGCGTCTGGAGGCCATCGCGACCCGCGACGACGTCGACCTCGTCGTCGTCGCCACCGGCGGCATCGTCAGCCTCCGGCCCGTCCTCGCCGCCCTCCGTGCGGGCAAGATCGTGGCGACCGCCAACAAGGAGACCCTCGTCGCCGGCGGCCACCTCGTGATGGCCGAAGCGCGGGCCCGTGCCGCCGCGATCGCTGTGCGCGAACCGGCTGATCCGATGGCCAGCCCGCTCGCCTGGCTCCGCCCGATCGATTCGGAGCACTCCGCGATCTGGCAATGCCTGGTCGGGGAGCCACTCAATCGGGTCGCGTCGCTCATCCTCACCGCGTCCGGCGGGCCGTTCCTCGACGGGCCGGCGGACCTGTCGGCGGTGACTCCGGACCAGGCCCTCCGCCACCCGACTTGGTCGATGGGGGCGAAGATCACGATCGATTCGGCGACCCTCGCCAACAAAGGCCTGGAGGTCGTCGAGGCACGCTGGCTGTACGATGTCGACGACGCCGCGATCGACGTGGTCGTCCATCCGCAGAGCGTCGTCCACTCAGCGGTCCGCTTCGTGGACGGCTCGCTCAAGGCCCAGATGGGCACCCCGGATATGCGCACCCCGATTCAGTACGCCTTGACCTATCCCGATCGCCGGCCGTCGCCGTCGGTTGCCGTCGACCTCGTTGCGGCCGGCCGACTCGATTTCCGAAGACCCGACGAGACGCGGTTCCCGGCCCTTCGCATCGCCCGCGAGGCCGGCCGGATCGGGCAGCGCGCGACGACCGCCCTGATCGCCGCGGACGACGTGGCCGTCGAGCGGTTCCTGGGCGGCTCGCTCCGGTTCGACGAGATTCCCGCGCTCCTGGCGGCGGCCGTCGTCCGGTTCGGCGAGGGCCCTGACCAGGCGCCCGACGTCGACGCGCTGCTCGCCCTCGACGCCGAGGTCCGGGCGGCGTTCTCGCGCGGCCCGATCGGAGCTGCCGGGTGAGCGGGATCCTCGTGCCGGCGATCACGGTCGTCCTGTTCTTCGTCGTGCTCGGCAGTCTCGTCCTGATCCACGAGCTCGGCCACTTCATCACGGCCCGCCTGGCGGGTGTCCGGGTGCTCGAGTTCGGGATCGGCTTCCCACCGCGGGCGAAGGTCCTGCGATCGCGCGGCGAGACGCTCTACACCCTGAACTGGCTGCCGATCGGCGGCTTCGTCAAGCTCGAAGGCGAGGATGGCGACGACGCGGGCGATCCCCGCTCCTTCGTTCGCGCCCGGCTGCCGACCCGCCTGGTCATCCTCGTCGCCGGCGTCGGGATGAACCTCCTCGCCGCGTTCCTGATCTTCACCGCGATCGCCTGGGTGGCGACGCCGTTCAAGGGCCTGCGATTCTCCGAGGTCCAGCCGGACTCGCCGGCGGCGGCTGCCGGGCTCCAACCCGGCGAGACGATCCTCGGCGTCAACGGCCAGCAGTACGAGTTCTTCGAGTCGGACAGCGTCCTCGAGGCACTGCAGTCGGACGTCGGCACCACCGTCACGCTCACCGTTCAGCGCGCGACCGGTCAGATCGTGCCGGTCCAGGCGACGCTCCGGACGCAGGCGGAGATCGACGCTGCACCGCGCGACCCGGTGACCGGTCGATCGACGAAGGGTCCGCTCGGGATCAGCGGTGGCGAGCTGGGCCTGGAGACCGTCTTCTTCGGGACGTACACGCGCGACCTGCCGAGCGCGATCGCGATCGGCGCGAGCCAGACGACCTACTGGTTCGGGGTGATCCTCCGCGGCCTCGGCGACCTGGTCCAGCAGGTGGTCACGAACCCGACAGCGGCGCCGCCCGTGTCCGGCCCGATCGGGATCGCGACCCAGATCGGCGACATCTTCTTCGGGGCTGGCCCGATCCTGACGATCTACGTCGCCGCGATCCTGTCGGCCAACCTGGCCCTCGTGAACATCCTGCCGTTCCCTCCGCTCGACGGCGGGCGGATGCTGATGATCCTCCTGAAGTCGGTCTTCGGGGCCCGGATCAGCCTCCGTGCGGAGCGCCTGACGTACGTCGTCGGCTTCGCCTTCCTGATGGCGTTCCTCATCTGGGTCAGCGGCTTCGACATCGTCCGGATCCTGTCCGGAGGATCGTGATGGCGACGGCCGACGCGCTCCGACCCAGGCGCCGGCCGAATCCTCTGGCCGATGCGCTCCGGAGAGCGCGCTCGGCCGTCGGAGATTAGCTCGTGAGTTCTCCGAACCGCCGTCAGACCGTGTCAGTAGACGTGGGCGGCGTGCTGGTCGGCTCCGCCCACCCGATCGTCGTCCAGTCGATGACGAACACGGACACGGCCGACGCCGACGCGACCGCGATCCAGGTCGCCCGGCTCGCCCACGCCGGGTCACAGCTCGTCCGGGTCACCGTCAACACCGAGGCAGCGGCCGCCGCCGTTCCCGTGATGATGGACAAGCTCCGGAACAACCTCGGGGTGGACGTGCCGGTCATCGGCGACTTCCACTACAACGGCCACAAGCTGCTGATCGAGTACCCCGAGATGGCGAAGGCGCTGGCAAAGTACCGGATCAACCCGGGCAACGTCGGGGCGAAGCGCCATGACGAGCACTTCGCGACGATCGTCCGGGTCGCGATCGACAACGACAAGCCGGTCCGGATCGGGGTCAACTGGGGCTCGCTCGACCAACAGCTCCTGACCGAGCTGATGAACGCCAACGCGGCGTCGGCCGAGCCGCGCGACTCGCGGGACGTGATGATCGAGGCGATGATCGAGTCGGCGATGCGCTCCGCGGAGCTGGCCGAGCAGACGGGCCTCGGCCACGACCGGATCATCATCAGCGCCAAAGTCAGCGGGGTGCGCGACCTCGTCGATGTGTACCGGCTCCTTTCCGCCCGGTCGGACTACCCGCTCCACCTCGGGCTCACCGAGGCGGGCATGGGCGACAAGGGGATCGTCGCCTCGACGGCGGGACTGGCGATCCTGCTGAACGAGGGGATCGGCGACACGATCCGCGTCTCGCTGACGCCGGAGCCGGGCGCCCCGCGCGAGCGCGAGGTCGAGATCGCCCAGCAGGTCCTCCAGTCGATGGGTCTGCGCTCGTTCATCCCCCAGGTCAGCGCCTGCCCGGGCTGCGGGCGGACCACCTCGACGTTCTTCCAGGAGATGGCCCAGCAGATCCAGCAGCATCTCAAGGACCGGATGCCGGGATGGCAGGCGACGCACCCCGGCGTCGAGGAGATGCGTGTGGCGGTGATGGGCTGCGTCGTCAACGGCCCGGGCGAAAGCAAGCATGCCGACATCGGCATCTCCCTCCCGGGGACGTTCGAGGACCCGGTCGCGCCCGTCTTCATCGACGGCCGGCTCGACCGGACGCTCCGCGGCGACGGCCTGGTCGGCGAGTTCATCGGCATCCTCGAGGACTACGTCGACCGCCGTTATCCCGCTTCCCGGGCGGAGGTCGCCGCCGGCTGACGGCCGCCGAAACCGCCGCCGAATCCGAGCCCCGAATCCGAGCGGACGACCGCCGCCTCGCTTGAGTGGGTCACGCTCGGCGTGTATACTGCCGCACGAACTGAACGGCCGCTCCGTGACGTGGGTGACCCCCACGTTTCTTTTTGTCGGCCTAGGGATCAGAGCATCGAGGAGGCGCCGTGAGTCGCGATTTCGTCGGTGCCCTCCTCCAACTCAACGCCGAAAAGCAGGTTCCTCGCGAGCAGCTGATCCACGCGGTGGAGGACGGCATCCAGTCCGCCTATCGCCGCGTCGCGGGCGACGAGGACATCCACGTCCGGATCGACGCCGAGACCGGCAAGATCCGCGTGTTCCGGGCGAAGGTGGCCGTCGACGAGGTGGAGGACCCGCTCGTCGAGTTCAGCCTCGACGAGGCCCGCCAGCACAAGGCCGACGCCAGACCCGGCGACCTCGTCGAGACCGAGGAGATCGAGGAGGACATCTTCGGCCGGATCGGCGCCCAGACCGCGAAGCAGATCGTCCTGCAGCGGCTCCGCGAGGTCGAGCGGGACCAGGTCTTCGACAAGTTCGCCAACCGCGAAGGCGAGATGATCACCGGGACCGTCAACCGGGTCGAACCGCGGGCGATCATCCTCGACGTCGGCAACAACGTCGAGGCGATCCTGGCGACGTCCGAGCAGTCGGCGGTCGAGCACTACCGGATCGGCCAGAACGTGAAGGCGTACGTGCTCGAGGTCCGCCGCTCGAGCCGCGGCCCGCAGATCCTCGTCAGCCGGACCCACAAGGGCTTCCTCAAGCGCCTCTTCGAGCTCGAGGTCCCGGAGGTCCACAGCGGCACCGTCGAGATCAAGGCGATCGCCCGCGAGCCCGGCTCACGCTCGAAAGTCGCGGTGTCGTCGCGCCAGGACGGCCTCGACCCGGTCGGCGCGACCGTCGGCCAGCGCGGGGCGCGGGTCCAGGCGGTCGTCGCGGAGCTGGGTGGCGAGAAGATCGACATCATCCCGTGGAACGACGATGCGAGCATCTTCGTCGCCAACGCCCTGTCGCCGGCCCAGGTGATCGGCGTGGACATCGACGAGGAGCACCGGATCGCGAACGTCACCGTCCCGGAGCGGATGCTGTCGCTCGCGATCGGCCGCGAGGGCCAGAACGCCCGGCTCGCCGCTCGCCTGACGGGCTGGCGGATCGACATCCGGAGCGACGTCTCGGTCGCCGCCAAGGCGGCCGAGGACGAGGCGGCGTCGGCCCAGGCGCGGGCTGCGACCCGTGAGGCGCCGGAAGCCCAGGCCGAGGCTCCTGCCGCGCCCGCCGAGGCGCCTGCTGCCGAGGCGCCGGCCCCAGAGGCGCCTGCGGCCAAGAAGCCGGCGGCAAAGAAGGCCGCGGCCGAGAAGCCGGCGGCCAAGAAGGCCGCGGCCGAGAAGCCGGCAGCGGCGAAGCCCCGAACGCGCAAGCCCGCGGCACCGAGGACGCCGGTCGGCGCCGCGGACACGGCCGAGGCCGAGCCGGCCGAGGCGGATTCGAACGGCGCGACACCGGCCAAGAAGACCCGGGCCCGGAAGGCCGCGACCGCAGACGAGGTGGCACGGTAGCGCGGGCGCAACCGGTTGCGCCGCGCCGGATTCCAACGCGGTCGTGCGTGGCCTGTCGGACGGCTCGGCCGAAGCGCGACCTCGTCCGGATCGTCCGGACACCGACCGGCGACATGACAATTGATGAGACCGGCCGGCTGGCCGGCAGGGGTGCCTACCTCTGTCGGGACGCCGGCTGTTGGACCCGAGCCGTCGAGCGCGGCGCCCTGGGGCGAGCGCTCGAGGCACCGGTCCCACCGGCACTCCGGGAGGCGTTGCTGGTGGGGCCGTCGACACTGAACATCGAAGGAGGAGCCCGTGGCCAGGAGTAGGAGCGGCACCCGCGGCCGTCGCGGGCCGCGCAAGCCACCGCGTCGAGACACCGGCGCCCAGACACAGGTGCAGGTGCTCGATCCGCGCGAGCGCGGCGCGATCGAGCTGCCCGCTACGATCACCGTCAAGGAGCTCGCGGAGCTGCTCGCGGTGAATCCCGCGGACGTCATCCGCGAGCTGATCAAGAGCGGCATCTTCGCGACCATCAACCAGCTCATCGACCGCGACACCGCGTCACTCGTCGCAGGCGAGCTCGGATACGAGGTCGCCGAGAGCGTCGCGCCCTCCGCGGGCGTCGCCGTCGACGGCGAAGAGGCCCAGGCACCGGCGCCGGCCGCCAAGGAGGTCCTCTTCGAGGCCGATGACGAGAAGGATCTCGTCCCGCGGGCCCCGATCGTGACCGTGATGGGCCATGTCGACCACGGCAAGACGAGCCTGCTCGATGCGATCCGGACGACCGAGGTCGCGGCCGGAGAGCGCGGCGGGATCACCCAGCACATCGGCGCGAGCGAGGTCGAGCACGACGGCAAGCGCGTCGTCTTCCTCGACACGCCGGGTCATGAGGCGTTCACCGCCATGCGCGCCCGTGGCGCGAAGGTCACCGACATCGCCGTGGTCGTCGTCGCGGCGGACGACGGGGTCATGCCTCAGACCCTCGAGGCAATCAGCCACGCGAAAGCCGCCAAGGTGCCGATCGTCATCGCCCTGAACAAGATCGACAAGGCCGACGCGAACCCCGACCGGGTGAAGACCGAGCTGTCCGAGGCCGGCGTGATCGTCGAG
>Ga0070699_100006368_pt1 | contig 10291 bp, 4 predicted proteins | sample KBSK1503metaG_FD_65473 | JGI IMG/M metagenome (GOLD analysis project Ga0070699, IMG submission 65473) | Corn, switchgrass and miscanthus rhizosphere microbial communities from Kellogg Biological Station, Michigan, USA - KBS K1-50-3 metaG | ecosystem: Host-associated > Plants > Roots >... | reverse complement strand
CCGCAGGCCGCGCCTGACGGCACCATCTACTGGGCCGGCATGTGGGGCAACGTCATCGGCCACGTCGATCCGAAGAGCGGCGCCATCAAGGAGTACCCGCTGCCGACGACGAGGACCGGTCCGCATGGCCTGACGCTCGACAAGGAAGGGAACGTCTGGTACGCGGGGAACTTCGGCGGGCTCATCGGCAAGCTGAATCCGAAGACCGGCGAGGTCAAGGAATACAAGATGCCCGACCCGATGGCGCGCGATCCGCACACGCCGCTCTTCGACAAGAAGGGCATGCTGTGGTTCACGCTGCAGAACTCGAACATGGTCGGCCGCCTGAACCCGGCAACGGGCGAGATCAAGCTCGTGACGATGCCGCAGGCGCGGTCGCAGCCCTACGGCATGGTGATGACGTCGGACGGCAGCCCCTTCATCTGCGAGTTCGGCGCGAACCGCCTCGCGAAATTCGACATCGACACGATGGCGATCACCGAGTACACGCTGCCGAACGCGGATTCGCGTCCGCGCCGCCTGACGATCACGCCCGATGACGTCGTCTACTACGCCGACTACTCGCGCGGCTACCTGGGGATGTACAACCTGAAGACCAAAGCGACGAAGGAATGGCCGTCGCCGAGCGGCCCGAAGTCGCAGCCGTACGGCATCGTCTACACCAACGGGGCGATCTGGTACAACGAATCGGCAATCCGGCCGAACACGATCGTGCGGTTCGACCCGAAGAGCGAGAAGTTCCAGAGCTGGATCATCCCGGCGGGCGGCGGCGTCGTCCGGAACATGAGCGTGCTGCCGAACGGCAACATCTCCATGGCCGAGAGCGGCGTGAACCGCGTGGCCCTGGTCGAGATCAACGGCAAGAGCAACGGCACGAACTAGGTAGTGGACGCCGGGTCCTTTCGGACCCGGCTAGGCTTCCGCCTCCATCGCAGCGGCTGGCGCCGCGCCACGTTCCTCGACGTTGGCGCGGACCGGCCGCCGGCGTCCCGCCAGCCACATCCGCGTATTCTCGATATAGACGTAGTACACCGGCGTGATGTAGAGCGTCAGCAGCTGCGACACGATCAGGCCGCCGACCACCGCGAGCCCGAGCGGCCGGCGCGACTCGGCGCCCGCGCCGAGCCCCAGCGCAATCGGCAGCGTGCCCACCAGCGCCGCCATCGTCGTCATCATGATCGGACGGAATCGCACGAGACACGCCTCGTGGATGGCCTGGCGCGGCGAGAGGCCGCGCTCGCGCTGCGCCGCGACCGCGAAGTCCACCATCATGATCCCGTTTTTCTTCACGAGGCCGATGAGCATGATGACGCCGACAAACGCGTAGAGGCTCAGCTCGGACTTGAACAGCAGCAGCGTGAGCAGCGCGCCGAAACCGGCGGCCGGGAGTCCCGACAGGATCGTCAGCGGGTGCGTGAAGCTTTCGTAGAGCACGCCGAGCACGATGTAGATGACGACGATCGCCATCAGCAGGATGAGGCCGAGGCCGCGCAGCGAGTCCTGGAAAGCCTGCGCCGCGCCCTGGAAGCTCGTCGTGACCGTGGAGGGCAGCGTCGCCGCGGCGGTCGACTGAATCTCCGCGACCGCATCGCCCAGCGCGACGCCAGGCTTCAGGTTGAACGAGATTGTCACCGATGGCAGCTGGCCGGTGTGCGCGACGTTGAGCGGGCCCACGTCGGTGCTGACGCGCGCCAGCGTGTCGAGCGGGATCAGGCGGCCGCCCGCCGCGCGCACGTACAGCATCGAGAGCGCCGCGGGATCGCGCTGGAACTCCGGGGCGACCTGCATCACGACCTGGTATTGGTTGTTCGGCGCGTAGATCTGCGACACCTGCCGCGTGCCGTAGGCGTTGTTGAGCGCGGTCTCGACCTGGTTCACCGTGAGACCGAGTGCCGAGATCCGGTCGCGGTTCATGTCCACTCGAATCTGCGGGTTCTTCACCTGCAGATCGCTGCTGACGTCCTCGAGCCCGGGAATCTGCCGGATCTTGTCCTCGAGCACCGGCGCCCATTTGTAGAGCTCGGTGGTGTCGGTGTCCTGCAGCGTGAACTGATACGGGCTGCGCGCGCCCTGCTGCCCGCCAAGGTTGATCGGCTGCGGCATGTTGATGAACACGCGCAGGCCCGGCACCTGGGTCACCAGCGGACGCAGCGCCGCGATGACCTGCTGCGCCGTTTGCGTGCGCTCGTCGCGCGGCTTGAGATCGATGTTGACGTTGCCGCGGTTGCCGAAGACGAAGTTCGACAGGCCGTTGATGCTCTGGTTGCGGCCGATAATCTCGGCGATCTGCTGCTCCTTGCGCACCATGTCGTCGAAGCCGATGCCCTGGATCGCTTCGGTTGTCACGTTGATGCGCCCGACGTCCTCGTTTGGCAGGAAGCCCTTCGGGATGAGCGTGAACAGGTAGGCGGTCGCGCCGATGAGCACGATCGAGATCGCCATCGTCAGCGCGTGGAACCGCAGGCTCTGACGCAGCGTGGCGTCGTAGACGCGGCGCCAGGCGTCGAACATCCGCTCGGTGGCGTTGTAGAACCAGCCGTGATGCTGCTCTTCGGGAGGCGTGAGGAAGCGGCTGCAGAGCATCGGCGTCAGGCTGATCGACACGAACCCGGAGACGAGAATCGCCACGGCAATCGTGACCGCGAACTCGTTCAGCAGCCGGCCGACGATGCCGCCCATGAAGAGCACCGGGATGAACACGGCGACGAGCGCCAGCGTCATCGAGACGATCGTGAAGGCGATCTCCTTGGAGCCTTCCATCGCGGCGCGCATCGGCGTCTTGCCCATCTCCATGTGCCGCACGATGTTCTCGAGGATGACGATCGTGTTGTCCACGATGAAGGCGACCGAGAGGATGAGCGCGAGCAGCGAGAGGTTGTCGAGGCTGTAATTGAGCTCGTACATCACCGCGAAGGTCGCCACCAGCGACACCGGCAGCGTGAGGCTGGGAATGACCGTCGCCGAGATGTTGCGCAGGAACAGGAAGATGACGAGCACCGCCAGCCCGATGGTCAGCAGCAGCGTCGCCTTGATGTCCTGCACCGACTCGCGGATGGCAATCGACCGGTCGCTGCGGATGTCGAGCGTAATAGACGGCGGCAGCTGCGCGCGGAACTCCGGCAGCAGCGCCTTCACCGCGTCGACGACCGCGACGACGTTGGTGCCCGGCTGCTTCTGCACCGACAGCGAGATCGCCCGCTCGCCGTTGAACCAGAACGGCGACTTGTCGTTCTCGATGCCGTCGTAGACGTGCGCGATGGCGTCGAGACGCACTGGGTTTCCGTTGCGGTAGGCGACGATCGTCGACGCGTACTCGCGCGCGCGCAGCATCTGCCCGTTCGCCAGGATCGTGTAGGTGTGATCCGCGCCGTAGATCGTGCCGGTCGGCAGGTTGACGTTCGCCGACTGAATCGCGGACGCGGCTTCGTCGATGCCGATGCCGTGTGCCGACAGATTGCGCGGATCGAGATCGACGCGCACGGCGTACTTCGCCGCCCCGCCTACCTGCACCTGCGCCACGCCCGGTACCGTGGAGATGCGCTGCGCAATGGTCGACTCGGCGTACTCGTCCACCTGTGACGCGGGCAGCCTTGACGAATACAGCACGAGCTGCATCACCGCATCGTCACCGGGATTGACCTTCTGATACGACGGCGGCGCCGGCATCTGCGTCGGCAGCTGCCGCGACGTCCGCGCGATCATCGACTGCACGTCGGCGGCCGCGGCGTCGATGTCGCGACTCAGGTTGAACTGCAGGACGATGTTCGTATTGCCGAGCGAGCTCGTCGAATTGATGGAGTCGAGGCCGGGAATGGTCGCGAACTGTTTCTCCAGCGGCAGCGCGACCGCCGCCGCCATCGTCTCGGGGCTCGCGCCGGGCAGGTTGGCCTGCACCCGGATGGTCGGGAAATCGATCGTGGGCAGATCGCTCACCGGCAGCAGCCGGTACGCCATGACGCCGAACACCATCATCCCGAGGACGATCAGGGTCGTCGCAATTGGACGTTTGATGAAAAGGGCGGAGAGATTCATCGCGTCGCTACCTGCGACCCGCCGGGCTGCGAGGCGTCCGACTTCACCTTGATGTGGCTGCCCGCCACGAGGCGCAGCTGGCCGTCGGTGATCACGGTTTCACCAGCGGCGAGGCCGTTCTTGATCACGCTTTCCGTCCCGGCGGTTCGATCGACCGTGACGGACCGGAGATCGACCGTCTGATCCGGTTTGACGACGAAGGCGAAGTCACCCTGCTGGCCGGCCTGGATGGCGGCGGTCGGCACGACGACCGCCGAGGCGTCCGTCGTCAGCGTGACGACGACGTTGACGAACTGTCCCGGCCACAGCCGGCGGTCGTCGTTCGGAAACGACCCCTTGATCTTGATCGTGCCGGTCGTCGGATCGACGGCGTTGTCGATGAACGTGATGTGGCCCATGGACGGGACGGGCTCGGCCGGCGCGCTCGCCTCGACGCTCAGCGATCGCCGCGCGAGATAGCGCTTGAAGTCCGGCAACTGGCCCTCGGGGATGCCGAACGACACGTTGATCGGTGCGATGCGGTTGATGACGACGAGCGGCGTCGCGTCGTTGGCGCGAACGAGATTGCCGGGATGCACGATGAGGGCGCCGGTCCGTCCGGAGATGGGCGCCTTGACGGTCGCGTAGTCCAGCTGGACCTTCGCGTTCTCGACGCCCGCGCGATCGGCTTCCACCGTCGCGTCGAGCGCGGCGGCCGTCGTGACCTTCGCCTGCAGTTCCTGACCCGACACCAGGCCGCGCGCGGCCAGCGTCTGATACCGTCCGGCCTGCGTCCTCGCGTCCTCGGCCTGCGCGAGGTCGCGCGCCAGGTTCGCCTGCACCTGCTGCAGCGTGGCTTCGAGCGGGCGGTGATCGAGGGTGAAGAGCACCTGTCCGTCGGTGACGTCGTCGCCTTCGGTGAAATTCACCGACGTGACGGCGCCCGTGATCTGCGCGTGCACCGCGACGGTCGATTCGGCTTCCGCGGTGCCGATCACGCGGATCTCGAGCGGCATGGCCTTCCTGACGACGGGCGCCACGGTCACGAGGACCGCGTCGTCGCCGGCGGGACGCGCCGCCTGCACCTCCACCGCGCCCTTCGAACAGCCCCCCGCCAGAACAGAGGCGAGGAGGATGGTGACAGCCGTAATTGCATTGCCATGCTCCTCCGTACTCGGCCCGCTGTCGGCCGGTAGTTGATCGACGGCGCTGCCAGAGACGTGCAGCGGCAGCTCCAGCGAGACGACGAACCCTCCGCCACGCGCGTTGGCGGCGGCCGCGGTCCCGCCGTGCACCTCGAAGACGCGTCGTGTAATGGCGAGCCCGAGCCCCGTTCCGTTCTGGTTGTCGCCATGGGCATGCGCGCCGCGGTAGAACGGGACGAACATGCTGCGCATCATCTTCTCGGGGACGCCGGGGCCATGGTCCCGGACCCGGATGACCGCCGTCGGCCGCCCGTCGACGTCGCGCCGCTCGAGCGAGATGTCCACGGAGGTCCCGTCGGCCGTGTGCCGCACCGCGTTGCGGACGACGTTCTCGATGGCGCCGCGCACCATGTCGGGCGCGCCGGACACAGGCACGTCGCGCGCGCCGGACACCTCGACGACGCAGCGCCGCCCGCGGGCCTCGTAGTCCGCGTCCATCGCAACCTCGTCCACGATCGCCGCCAGGTCGAACACGCTCCGGTGCTCGAGGTCGACGCCGCTGTCGACGCGCGCCATCGTCAGCAGCTGTCCAATCAGGATGTTGAGGCGCTCGGTCTCGAGCTCGATGCGATTGAGGTGCTCGGCCGCTCCGGGCGTGCTGTGGCGTCGTGCGAGCCCGAGGGCGACGTTGAGCCTCGCGAGCGGCGAGCGCAGCGCGTGCGACACATCCGCGAGCAGGTGGCGCTGCGCGGTGACGAGGCCCTCGATCCGGTCGGCCATCCGGTTGAAGTCGTGTCCGAGGTCGGCGAGCTCGTCACGCCGATTGAGCACGCCGCGATCGATGCGTGCTTCGAGCTGCTCGCTGGCGATCTTCCGCGTCGCCGAGCGGAGCCGATCGATGGGTCCGGCGATGTGCCGCGCCAGCACGAAGCAGAAGATGCCCGCGACGCCGACGACGGCAGCGAGCCGCACGATCGACGCGCGCGAGGGTCGCCCCCCGCTGAAGTCCGCCGAGAGCAGGTCGAACAGCGACTGCGAGAGCACCGACGGCGCCGGAAAGTCGACGACGACGACGTACGGATTGCCGTTCGCGTCGATGATGCGCTCGGCGATGATCCGCTCGGCCGGGTCGACGCGCTGCGTCCACCCGCTCGACTGGGTGAGCGAATCGACGATCCGCAGGACCGGCTTCGACGCCGTGCGGTCGAAGACCTCGTGGCCGGCCGCGTCGAACATGTAGTTCAGCACGCCGGGATCGCTCTGGAAGGAGCCGACGTACTGCTCGAGGGCCGCGGACCCCTTCGTCCTCAGGATGTGCGTCTCCTGGCGAGCCCACAGGTCCACGCGAGGTCCGTACTTCTCGCGCCAGAGGCGGTCGTCCTCCGCGCGCGAGTGCGTCAGCTCGGTCAGCCCGATCAGCGTGCCGCTGACGACCACCACGCCGAGCCAGAACCACAGAAACAGCTTGACGTGCAGGCGCATCTACGTCTCCCGCGCTGCCGACGCGTGCCGGAGCGTGTACTGATAGCCGATGCCGCGAACCGACTTGATGCGTTCGCGCCCCTCCGGCGTCGGACCGAGCTTGCGCCGGAGGTTGCTCACGTGGGTGTCGATGCTGCGGTCGAATGGCGAGAACGCCCGGTTGAGCACCGAGCGCACCAGCTCGTCGCGCGGGATGACGCGGCCCGCCGCGCGCAGCAGCGCCTCGAGGAGGTCGAACTCGACGGTCGTCAGCTCGATCGTGTCGCGCCCGCGCCGCACGATCCGCGATCCCTTGTTCATCGAGACGTCGTCAACGGCGAGCTCCGCGGATGCGCGCCCGTCCGTCGCCGGGCGATCGGCGCCCGACCGCCGCAGGATCGCCTCGATGCGGGCGCACAGCTCGCGCGGGTTGAACGGCTTCGGCAGGTAATCGTCGGCGCCCATCTCGAGGCCGAGAATCCGGTCCTGCTCGTTGCCCCGCGCGGTGAGCATCAGCACCGGCATGCGGGACTGCGCGCGCAGCTGCCGCAGCACTTCGAACCCGCGGACGTCGGGCAGCATCACGTCGAGCACGACCAGCGCGTGGTCGCCGGAGAGCGCGCGTTCGACGCCCTCCTCGCCGCTGTGCACGGCCTCGACGTCGTAGCCTTCGGGAACCAGGTACTCGGACAGCAGCTGGCAGAGCTCGGTGTCGTCGTCGACGACGAGAAGATGGCGGATGGCGGGCAGCATGCTGGTATTAGACGAAAAACCGGTCACATCGTTTCGGCCCGCGCCGGCGCCGACGAGGGAGTATCCGTGGTGATGGCGGCTGCGGATGTCAAGATTTGTCAAGCGCACCGGTCGCGGCGCCGACAAATCTTCACGCGCGCCGACAAACCTCGGCATCCGGGCCGACTGGAGTGGGACACAGTGAAACGGCGTGTCACGTCTGCCGTTTTCGCTCTGCGTCATCCTGCTTTCCCAGCTTCGCGTCGGCAGCAGCGTCGATCTCGTCGCGCTCGACGTCTGCGCCACGGACCGGCACGGCGCCCCGGCGGCGGTCGGCTCCGACGATCTCGCGGTCTTCGACAACGGTGTGCGTCAGCAGATCGTGCTGTTTTCCGAGGGCGACCGGGTGCCGCTCGCGGTCACTCTACTGGTAGACAGCAGTCAGAGCATGCACGGCGGCCTGCTCGACCGCGCGGTGTCCGCGGCCACCACGCTCATCGATCAGCTGCCGGCGGACTCGCTGGTCGAGGTGATGTCGTTCAACGATCATGCGGCCGTCCGCTATCCGCTCGGGGCCGACCACGCCCGGGCCGAGCTCGCACTGGCCGGCCTGTCGCCGGCCGGCGCAACGGCGCTCTATGAAGCCGTCATCGTGGCGATTCGGAACCAGGAGCGCGCGAGCCGCGCCAGACACGAGCGGTACCGCGAGGTCATCGTGCTGCTCACGGATGGCGAGGACACGGCGGGGCGGCTGGACTTCGACGAGGTCCTCGACGAGGCGCGGCGCAGCAGCATCCTCGTCTACACGGTGGTGCTCCCTCCGCATGACGCGCCTTCGGCGGGACCGCCGTGGCAGATGACGCAACTGGCCGTCGACACAGGCGGCGAGACCATCTCGGCGCGCAGCGCCGACAACCTGCGGTCGATTTACCAGCGAATCGCGGCCGACGTTCGGAACCTCTACCGTGTCGGCTACATTCCGACGCCGCTCGTGCGGGATGGCGCCTGGCATCAGGTCCAGGTTCGCCCCGTGGCGAAGGACATCGTTTTCAGGACGCGAACGGGATATTTCGCGCCCTACCTCTGACCCCGCTACGTGGCCGGCGCGACCTGCGTCCTGGTGCGGGCGAGGTGCAGGCCGATCGCGATCAGGAACAGCGCGAGCCCCAGCGCATCTGACAGCGATCCCGCGTAGAACAGGAGCAGACCTCCCGCGGTCGCAAGCGTTCGCTCGGCGGGGTTCGCGGCCGTGCGAATCCAGCCGCCGAGCCCCGCGCCGAGCGCGAGAATGCCGATGGCCGCGGTACCCGTGGCCATCAGGACATCGGTGGCCGGTGCCTGCAGCAGCAGGCCCATTCCCTGCCTGCTCAACGTGAACGCGAACGGGAAGACGAACGCCGGCAGCGTGTACTTCCACGTCAGCATCATCGTCGGCACCGGCTTCGCGCCGGTGATCGCGGCGGCGGCGAACGGTGACAGCGCCGTCGGCGGGCTCACCTCCGACAGCACCGCGTAATAGAAGATGAACATGTGCGCGGCGAGATCGGGCACGCCGACCTTCGTCATCGCCGGCGCGACCATGACGGCCGCGATGATGTACGACGCGGTCACCGGCACCGCGAGTCCGAGCATCCAGATGGCGAGAGCGGAGTAGAGGACGGTCAGGAATAGATACCCTCCCGCCAGATCGACGATGAGGCCGGAGATCTTGAGTCCGAGCCCGGTCAGCGTCACCGTCCCGACGATGATGCCCGCGGTGGCGGTGGTCGACGCGACGGGGAGCACGCTCCGGGCACCCGTGTACAGCGCGCCCAGCAGACGGCGCGGCCACAGGGCGTTCTCACGGTCGACGAAGCTGAGCGCGACCGCGACGATCATCGAGAAGAAGACCGCGCGGAACGGCGACATGCCGAGGATCAGCATGATCGGGATACCAACGACCGCGAGGAAGTGGTAGCCGTGACGTTTCGTCAGTTGCCATAGCGGCGGGGTGTCCAGGACCACGGGCCGCGCGCCGGCGCGCCGCGTGTCGGCCTCGATCATCAGGAAGATCGAGAAGAAGTAGAGCAGCGCGGGGATCGCGGCCATCACGATCACCTTCAGGTAGGTGATGTGCAGGAACTCCGCGATGATGAAGGCCGCTGCGCCCAGAGCCGGCGGGCAGATGATGGCGCCGATGCCCGCGGCCGAGAGAATCGCGCCGCCCATCTGAGGCTTGTAGCCGGCTCGCTTCAGCATCGGCCACGCCACGGAGCCGAGCGTGACCGTGTTGGCGACGCCGCTGCCCGAGACGGTGCCGAGCAGCAGGCCGGCCACCGTCACCGCGCGGCCGGGGCCGGCGCCGCCGCCGGACTTGCCAACCGCCGCCATCGACCACTCGAGGAAGAACCTGCCCGCGCCCGACGCACCGAGGACCGCGCCGTAAATCGAGAACAGGATGATGTAGCTCGCGGCGACGTCCAGCGGCACGCCAAAGACGCCCTCGAGCGTCATGTAGATCGTGCCCACGATGCGTGAGAGGTCGTAGCCGCGGTGGGCGATCAGACCGAGGCCCACGAGATCGAGCAGCGGACCGTAGAAGGTGTAGAGGATGAAGCCGGTCGCGGTCACCGGCAGCACCCATCCCGCGGTGCGCCGCGTCGCCTCGAGCACGAGCAGGATGCAGGCGGCGCCGAGCGTCATGTCGAGCGTGGTCGGATCCGCGGCGCGGTAGATGAAGTTGTCGAAATCGACGAGCGGCCAGAGGAGCGACACGACCGCGAGCGAGGCGAGCAGCCAGTCGAGCGGGGAGATACGCGTGCGCGCCCGGGGATCGTCGGACCCCGGATAGAACAGGAAACTGAGGACGAGCACGATCAGCAGGAAGCTCGCGCGGTAGACGAGCGGCTGAATGATGCCGACGACCCAGTACAGCGAGTAGAGCGCCAGACCGGTCGCCAGCA
>Ga0070699_100006367_pt1 | contig 10291 bp, 10 predicted proteins | sample KBSK1503metaG_FD_65473 | JGI IMG/M metagenome (GOLD analysis project Ga0070699, IMG submission 65473) | Corn, switchgrass and miscanthus rhizosphere microbial communities from Kellogg Biological Station, Michigan, USA - KBS K1-50-3 metaG | ecosystem: Host-associated > Plants > Roots >... | reverse complement strand
CTTTAGCGGTTCGACCATGTCGCGCCGCGCCGCCTGCAGCGCCGGGACGAGCCCGAAGAGCAGCGCGGTCGCGACTGCTGTCGCGAGGCTGAACAACAGCGCCGGTACGTTCAGCCTGATGACCGCTTCCCTCGGGATCAACCCGTCGGGAATCAGCGTGACGAGACCCTTGATGCCGCCGTATGCGAACAGACACCCGAGAGCCGCGCCGCCGAGCGCGAGCAGCAGGCTCTCGATCAGGAGCTGCTGCACGAGCCGCACGCGCCCGGCGCCGAGCGACGTCCGGATCGCCAGCTCCTTGCTGCGTGACGCCGCTCGGGCGAGCAGCATGTTGGCGACGTTGCTGCAGGCAATCAGCAGGAGCAGGCCCACGGCGGCCGCCAGCGTGTAGAGTGTGGCGCGGAACTGCCCGACGAGACTGTCCACCCAGCTGACGACGTTCACCGAAAACTGCTTCGGGTAGTCGTCGGGGTAGAGCTGTGCGAGCCGCCGCGCGATGACCTCCACGTCCGCCGCCGCCTGCCGCAGCGTGACGCCGGGTTTCAGTTTGGCCTGAAACGTGAAGTAATTCCTATTCGTCTCGGCGTCAGCGCGATTGAGCGCCACCGGACGCCACATATCGGCAGCCAGCTTCGTGAAGCGCGCCGGCATGATGCCGACGAGCGTCCTCGGCACGCCGTTGAGGACGAAGCTGCGGCCGAGGATCTGCGGATCGCGGTTGAAGCGCCCGGCCCACGCCTTATACGCCAGCACGAAGACCGGCGGCGCGCCGGGCTTCGCATCCTCCGGGGTGAGGCCGCGCCCCAAAAGCGCCGGTACTCCGAGGAACTGAAATGTGTTTGGCGTGACGAGTCCGCCGTCGAACTGCTCGGTCCCCTCGCCGGTCGTCCAGAGCACGTCTTCGTAGCCGCCGCCGATCACCTCATTGAAGACGTGGCTCTGTTCCTGATAGTCGAGGAACTCGCGAATCTGAAATCCCGAGCGCCCGCCCGGCCGGTTGCTGCTCAAGTCATGAATCTGGATCATCGCGACGCGGTGCGCGTCGGTGTACGGGAAGGGATCGAGGAGGACGTTCTGGATGACGCTGAAGATCGTCGTCGCGCCGCCGATGCCGAGCGCGAGCGTCAGGACAGCCAGCAGCGCGAATCCGGGTTGGTTGCGCACGCCGCGGACCCCATATCGAATGTCCTGCCAGATGGTGAGCATCGACCTTCCGGGCTGACGAGCGACGCGTCCCGCGGCGGCAATAACGACCGCAGCACATTGGACACCATTCGGCGCGATTTGGTTGGTCTCGCGCGAACCTGGACCGGAACTCGGGACTTGAACCAAGAACCAAGAATATGATGATTGGAGGCAATTGGAACGGCGGGACGCTTAATCTGGGGCTCCTTTCGTCGTCCGTCGAGCGCCTTCATCTCGGCCTTGCCCTCGTCCACCGCGATCTCGCCGTTCAGCATCAGGTTCAGCAGCTTCTTGATGCGCGTGCTGATCCCCTCGCGCTTGGCGGACGTCACGCTGGCGCGCTGCTCCATCCGGAGCCGGTTCATCTCCATCGCGAACTCGCGGCAGAACTCCTCGAAGAAGTCCTTGCGCATCAACTTCTCCTGAAGCGCCCGGAGAACCCGTTGTTCGACGTCCTGCCGGAAGCGTCAGCAGGTTCGTGCAAGCGCCCCGGCCGCGTGCGCCGAAGCACCCGAGCTGCTCGCGCGAGTACGTGATGAAGCCCGCGCCGCATTCGCCGCACTTCGTTAGGCCGGAGAACAGGTACTTCGGCTGGCGGAATTGGTTGAAGTGCTTGCCCTCCTCGCCCGACCCCATTTGTGCTGCACGCTCGCGTTCCGCGCCTGGACGCCGTTCCAGAGCTCGTCGTCAATGATGCGAAGCTCGGAGACGTCCTTCGTGATCCACTCGGACGGCGATTCATCCGCGCGATTCGTCTACCGGTAATGGGATCCTTCAGGAATCGTTGTCGATTCCAGACCAGACGACCGACGTACAGCTCGTTGTGGAGAATGCCGTTGCGTCGCCTCGGGTTGCCATGAATTGTGCTGGGGCTCCACAACCCTCCGTGCGGCCCACGCACTCCGTCGACGTTGAGGGTCTTCGCGATCTTCTTCGGCGAAGCGTCGGCGAGATAGTCCTTGAAATCCGGCTCCGCGGGGAATGGATCGGTGTATATAGTCGCTGTTCGGGGAAGCCAAAACGGAAATCCCGGCTAAACGCGTAAACGGGGTCGACCGAAGCGCCGGGACCGTCGGGAGGGCGTCACGCATCGGCTGTAGAATGGCGAGACGCTACGCCAGCGTCGACGATTTTTGCCGGCCGCAATAATGGCGAGAGACAGCCTGAACCTGGCAATCGCTTACGTGTGGCGGCTCTCGCGGGTTATTGCTGAGTGCTGCCGCTCCGCGAGCGACGAGCTGCTCGATCGTTTTTCCGACGAGTGCTTGCAACGCGTGTGGCGCGCGCAGCATTTCTCCTGGTGGATGACGTCGATACTGCACCTGACAGATACAGCAAGCCCGTTCGACCACCGACGGCAGCTTGCGGAACTTGAGTACGTGACGAGCTCGCGTGCGGCGATGACGAGCGTGTCCGAGAACTATTTCGGTCTTCCCATCACATGAAAGGACAAGAGATTCCATGCGCGTGCTGTTCTTGGTTGCGTTGCTCCATCATTCTTTCGGTGCCGAATACGACGTCAAGCAACCGATCACGCTGACAGGAACCGTCACCGCGATCGAGTGGACCAACCCGCACACGCACTTCTATCTAGATGTAAAGGACGCGAGTGGAAAGGTTGTCAGCTGGAAGTTCGAAGGCTACAACCCGAGCGTGTTGCAGCGCACTGGCTGGAAGCGCAACATGACGATGAAGGTTGGCGATGTCATCACGGTGTTCGGCTGGCGCGCGCGCGACGGCGGGAACTGGGCGCACTCACGGGAAATTACCTTACCTGACGGCAGGAAGATGTTCTTCGGACCGCCGGCCGGCACCGGCGACGGCGGTAGCCGGCCGGCCGTGGAGGTTAAGTAAGTGCGCGCGACATTCATCCTCGCGTTCGTGTGGTGCGCAAACGTGTCGTGTGCGCACGTGCCACGCTTGGGTGGGCACCCGGATCTTACCGGCGTCTGGCAGGGTGGCAGTGCGACGCCCGGCAACTGGGAGGAGGCCAACGGCGGCACCGGCGTCGGCGGCACGGGACGGAATCCGAATGCGTCGGCCGTTCTCTCGTCTAACGATCGACCCGCAGGACGCGAAGGCGCGCCGTATCAGGACTGGGCGGCCAAGAAGGTTCTCGAGTCGTACAATCGTCGCGGCATCGACGACCCCACGGCGCAGTGCCTGCCCGCCGGCGTCCCGCGCACGGTAACGCTCGGCCTCTTTCCGCAGCAATTCATTCAGACCCCGACGCAGATTGTGATGCTCTACGAATACATGCACGTCTTCCGTGTCATTCCGTTCAACGCGAAGCATCCCGATGATCTCATCCCGTCGTACATGGGCAATCCTGTCGGACAGTGGGAAGGCGAAACGCTCGTCGTCGACAGCATCGGCTTCAACGACAAAACGTGGCTTGCCGGCACGGGCACGTTTCATTCCGAGGCGCTGCACACCGTAGAGCGCTTTACGCGCATCAGCAAGGATCGGATTGACTACGAGATCGTGATGGAGGATCCGAAGGTGCTGACGAAGCCGTGGAAGCTGACGTCCTCGCTCATGCGGCGCGAAGGCACACGCCTCGAGGAGTACATCTGCGCCGAGAACAACCTAGACCCTGGACGGTATGAGAAGCTACTCAAGGACGGCGTGAAGTTTACGCGGTAATGGGGAGGCGTTGATGAGGCCTGTCGCGTCGACGTACGTCGTTTTGCTGGTGCCTTGTTTGGGGCTGCCTCTGTCATACGTAACTGGTTAGCGGGTCCAGTCTACTGCAGTGTCGCGAGCGCGGAAGCCACGATCGGTTTACGCGCGCGGAGCAGATCAACCAAGAGGGCGCGGGCATCGAGCCCGCGAAGACGTGCGGTGTGAACGACACTGGCGAGAATCTGCTGCGTGGCGGCGCCGCGGGCCGAGCGATTGCCGCCGGACACCTTCCGGTTGACCACGGCGGGCCGCAGCGCCTGCTCGGCGCGCCAATTGGTGGCGTCTACGGTTGGATCGAAGAGGAATCCAAAGACAGCCGGCAATTCGACCGCCAGATGCCCGGCGAAGCGTTGCAGTGCGGGCGTGCGCACCGGCTGATTCACCAGATCCGCGAGTTGGTTGAAGAGTCGCCCGCGCGCAATCGCGGCCCCGTGGGCGGTCACGTCACCGGCGTCGCGCCGGTCGCGGACCGCGAGCGCCTGCTGCAAGACCGCGTGGACATGCTCGGGCCACGCGGCGCGTGGGTGATCGGTGGCGAGTTCACGACTGCGCCGTAGCAAATGCGTGAGACAGGTCTGATGCGCCGCGTGCGCGAATCGCCGATACGGCGCCCAGCCATCACGCACCAGCACCCCGTCGAAGCCGGTGCCGAGGATCGCGGCGGCTTGCGGAAAGCCGCGCCCCGCCTGAATCGCATACAGAATCACCGACGGCGTGGCAAACGCCCACAGCCACTGCAAGTGCCCCGCGACTTTCCAGCTCGTTTCGTCTGGGCTCACGACGGGACTCGCGCGAATGGCGTCACGCAGGGCGTCGTAGGTCGGCGCGGCCTGTCGCGCTGCGCGATGCAGCACATGCGTCACGGCGCTCGGACGCACCGTCAGTCCAAACCAGTCGCGCAGCAACGTCGCGATCTTACCGTGCGAGAGCCCGAGGAATTTATTCAGCAGCACGATCAACGCAACGGCCTGCGGGCCGAGATGCGCGCTTGCCGCGCCGAGCGCATCGGAGGTCTGCAGCGGATGCCGCCCTTGCACCCGCCGCCCGCAGTGGCGACAGCAGCCGATGTGGACGCGGAAGCGCCGCACGTGCGGACGCACAACCGGGATGTCTTCTTGGATTTGATCGGCGACGCGGGTCTCGGCAAGCGCACCACCGCAATCGGGGCAGTGCGCCTGCAGCGGCACGTCGATCGTGTCATCGATGTGTGGCGGCGGCTCGCGATGCGCGTGGCGACCGTGGCGTCGCCCGACGCGGCGGCCCGGTTTCTTCGGCGGTCGAGTCGGCGCGCCCTTCGAGAACGGCGCCGCCTGTCGTTTGCCAGCACGGCGCACGGCCTCGAGTTCCTTTGCAACCGCTCGTTTTCACGGCGGAGCCGCTCGACCTCGCGTCCCAGCCGTTCATTCTCCCGGCGCAGATCGTCCGGCGTCTTCGCGTCATCCGAACGCTGTGGCTTGTCGGCGCGTTCTGCCACGCGCCTCGTTATGCCAGAATCGCGCGCTCAGTACAAGAGGGACTGCTAACCGATTGCCATCTCTTCGTGGGGGCGCAAGCGAGTAGACTCTCCCCGTGGACGCATTGCTCCACGACCTGCGCTCCGCCGTCCGCAGCCTGCGAAAGTCAATCGGCTTCACCGCCGTCTCGGCGCTGACGCTGGCACTCGGGTTCATGCAATCTGCACGCGCGGCGACCGAGCAGGTGCAGGTAGGCTGTCTCGATCTATCGGTCTCGGATTCGTGGACCGTGCAGGTCTTCCACGTCGTCGATCAGCTTTCCGAATGGGATCAGTTCGTCCATCGCCAATACGTCAGGTGGGGCGCTCGCACGCTAAGCCTGACCGATGAAGACCGAGCGCTTCTCCAGCAGCACGCGGCGTTACGTAAAGCGCGCGGTTGGGGTAAGGGCTTCGAGCAAGCGTTCTACGTCGACGATCCCATCGAGGTCGCCTCGCAGCACGCTGTCAAGGCCAAGCAGTTGACCAGCGAGGAGGCTACGACCGAAGCAAAGATCCTGCTGCACTTCTCGCCCAAGCTCGAAGCGCTGCGCCAGCCGGCCACCGATCGCATCGGCAGCTTCCGCGCACACTTGCACGCGGAGACGACGCGCATCCGACCGCTGGTCGAGAAACTCTGTCGGTTTGCGGAAATCCGGTTCAGTGCAGGTGCCACTCTGGCTCGTCTTCAATCCCGAAGAAGGGAGCGGCGGCGGCGGTGCGAGCGGCGGACTCCTCGTCGTCGAGGTGCAGCAGCAGCCTGACCCGCTCCGCGTCGTGATCCACGAATCCTTGCACTTTCTGGTTGATCCTCGCCGCGCAGACGTCGAAGCCGCCGCTGTATCCGCACGCCTAACGTGGGAGCAGCTGAACGAGGGCATCGCGTACGCGCTTGCGCCGGGCCTGATCGATGATCCCGCAGATAGCCGTGACAGTCTGGTGGATTCATGGCTGACGAGAAGCCTGCGGGGCGCGAATGCCGCGGACACCTTTGTCAAGTTCTACATGGTCGCCGTTGTCATTCGCCCGCTGTTACGGTCGGCGCTCGACGGCAGCGACACGCTAACGACGTTCCTGCCCAAAGCCGCTGAGAAATGGCGAACTGTCACCAAGCCGTGAACATCTGCGTCGATCTGATGATGGCGCTGCAACGCTCGTAGCCGAAGCTCAAAAGAGTCGGCGTGTTCAGTCGTCGCACCAGGCTCCAGAATTGTCGCGCGATTAGAAGAAGGACCCGCTAACCAATTACTGTCATACCTCTGTTCGGCGCGACCTGTGAGAGTCTGCATGTAACTGGGATGACGGATCTTGGTCGTCATCTGTCACGGGCGGTCGTTCTTCCGCATCACGACTACGAACCAGAAGGTCGCAGGCCGTCGCATGAAGATCGCACGGAACGTTGTGTATGTCGGTGTGTATGTTCGCCGGTGGAACGACGCGGAACGGCGTCTCTGACGCGGAACGCCGTCACATGACGTGACGTATTTCCTGAGCGTTCCGCGTAGGTCGAAGCCGTCCCGCGTTTACCGGGACGCTCTGGACCACGGTATCGGGGTTCGAATCCCTGCCTCCCAGCCAACTAACTCAAGCCCACACAACAACTTACACGACACGGAGCCCAAATGCGAGGGACCACGTGGTCGGCGCCGGCGAACGGTTTCAACAACCTCCCAAGAATCACTCACTTACCAACCGAAGCTGACGTCCTTCCAAAAACCCTGAGACGCAACTGAGACAGATTGACAGCCGAACTGACCGTCGCAAGACACAATCGGGTTGAAGCGACCTTTCAATCAGGCTATTCTGGCCAGTATGAAGAAGGCCAGTATCACTGAAGCAAAGAACAATCTCAGCGCACTCATCGACAGCGTCAAGGGCGGTTCGCCGGTGCTGATCGTGGACCGCGGACGGCCGGTGGCGCGACTTGAGCCGGTCAGCGCGCTGCGTCCCGATGATGACAGTCGGCTGGCGCGCCTGGTGCGCGAGGGCATCGTGCGCCCCGCGCGTCGGGGCGCGCCGAAAGATCTGTTCGCGACCAAGCCGCCGCGGTTGAAGAAGGGTGCCTCCGGCGTTCGCGTGCTGCTCGAAGAGCGACGAGAGGGACGATGAAGTTCTGGGACGCGTCCGCGATCGTCCCGTTGGTCTTGACCGAGCCGACGACGAAAGCGGTGCAGACGCTCGCCGAGAAGGATCCCACCCTGATCGTGTGGTGGGCCACGGAGGTCGAATGCGCGTCAGCGATTGCGCGCCTCGAACGCGACGATGCGCTTGACGATGCAGCCGCGACGCAGGCCTTCCACCGATTGAGGCAGCTCGTGCCGACGTGGCACGAAGTCGATCCGAGCGACCCTGTCCGCGAAGCCGCCGTGCGGTTCTTGCGCGTGCATCACCTTCGGGCGGCGGATGCGCTTCAGCTCGCCGCTGCCTTCATCGCTGCAGAGCGGCGACCTTCGTCACTGGAGATCGTGACGCTCGACGAACGCCTCGCCGCCGCTGCGCGCAAAGAGGGCTTCGTCTTGATCGACGTTCCATCGGCCGATGCGTAACGGAATCGGGTCGGTTTTGTCGATTGGCGACTTGGCGCGGCACGCCGTATCCTCTTGTTCTTAGTCGTCTCGCCGCTCTGCCACAGACAGGCAATCACCGTGTCATGGCAAACCGAATCCCTGGCGCGAATGGTGCGACGCCGTTCTAGTACGCCCAGATCCGCCGTCGCTGCGCTGCTCTCTCTTCGGCCTGGCGCGCCTCTCGGTACGCGTGAAGCGTCTCGCGGACGACGGTGATCGCCTCGTCCGAGCCGAGACGCTCGACGTCGATTCGGAGGGACTCGATCAGGTCGTCGAGCTCGGCCGCTTCGCGCGGACCGTCGATGAGGATGGGCAAGCCGAGCGGGCCCTCGACGATGAGCGGCGCATAGCGCGGATGGAAGCGTAGCTGGTAGCACTCGGCCTCGAGCTCGGAGGCCTGCTCCTTCAGCAGCTCCGCATGGGCGCGCAGTTTGTCGGCGCCGAGGCGTGCCGCATCAAATCCCGCACCTTCGATCCATTCCAGCTCGAGACACAGCAGCGCGTGCAGGTCGGCGCGCGCGTACGCGGCGGTGACCTCCTGCATCGCGCGACTCTTCTTCTCGCGCTCGACTGGGTCGGCCTCGAGATCCGGATGGAGCACTTTCACCAGCCGTTTGTAGACGGCGCCGATGTTGTCCTTGCGCAGCTGCTCGAACCGGCGCGCGCGCTCCGCTTCGCGACGTTCCCGCTTTGTCATCCGGTGAGATGCCGCCTGGCTGGTTCGCTGCACTTCGGCGTGGCGCATCCCCTCGGCGAGTCGCGCCGCCAGTGCGGCGAGGTCTTCCTCGCTCATATCAGGATGCAGCTCCGGGACGTCCACCGTCACGCCGAGCTCGTCGAAGATCGCGGCCATGTCTGAGCGCGCTTCCTCGAGTTCACTCTGCACGGCGTCGGCGTAGCCGATCCCATGCAGCCGCTCGAACAGCGCCTTCAGTTCGGCGTCCGGGCAGTGAACGTGGCTGAAGATCTCGTTGAGCTGTTCCTTCAAAATCGCGCGAAGCGTCCTTTTTTGCGCGGGCTTCAGGCGTGGACCGTCGAGAAATGGCGCGAAGCCTCGGACGAGCGCGGTGCGGAGCGCAGTGACCCGTTCGACGCGCGGACGGAGCTCGGTGGCCTCGAATATGAGCGCTCGGTCGAGCCGACGCTTCTCGTCGTCGAACTTGGCGCGAAGCGCCCGCACCTTCGCGACCGCGCGATTGAACGTGCGCTCTTCCTTGCCGAGCGGTCGTTCCGTCGTCGGTCGGATCGTCAACGATCCATCGATCGGTTTTCGAGGTAAATCGTCAGCGTCGAACAACAGCGGTTCGAGAGAAGACATGCTGAACCCCTACATGCGAATTGCGACTCTGCCCAAATGCCCTATCCCGCATTCCGCGACCATACAGGACCGACTCCGAGCTTATGCCTGGGCGGGTACGTTGCACAATCGTGTACGGCCGGCCGTGGCTCTATCGGCCCGCCAAATCCCATCCCGCGGTTCACGTGGTCGAATGGGCCAGATGCGCAGTGAACATGATCAGCGCACAATATACGCACGATCGTCGTCGAAGTACAAGCCGTCGCGGATCTCCCGGCGCGATCCTCGGCGGGCTCCCTGAAGGCTGATGCCATGCGCCACTTCGGGAATCGTTGGAGTTCCGGGCGGGCAGTTGCGTCGACCGACATGACCCGCAAACGTCGGCGTGTCTCCGGCGTTTCGACCAACAGGAACGATGCTTTAAGGCAGACGACACACTCACGTCGGCGCACGCCGCTCCCGTCCGTTCGCCGAGTCGTATGTGCGGAGCGTCCGTGAGCAAGCCTTTGTTCGGTGTTCAGGACAGGTAGAGAAGCCCGCGGAGACGCTTACGCACCCTCGGGTTCTGACGGGCGACGTAGCCCGCAAGCTCGAACTCGTTGAAGACACGCGCGACGGCCGCGAGCAATCGCGGCAGTTCGCGGGCGAACCCGGCATCATGTTCGGCGGCGTCTGCAAACGTCGGCAGCTTCTCGCCGATGAGATAGTCGAGCGCGCTCCTCGCACCGAAGCGGCGCTTGATGCCTTTCGTCGCGCGGCACTGCTCGATCCAGATTTTTTCGAAGCGCATGGTTGGAGGACTATATCGTCGGGCCAAGAGACTTGCAATAACGCGATCACGGACGATCTTCGACGCGACATCGAGCTTGAATCACCATGCCTGAAATCTCGCGGTTCCTCGGAATCGTGATCGGTATGTTCTTCAACGAGCATGGCCTCCCGCATTTCCACGCAGTCTATGGCGAACACAAGATTACCGTCGAGATCGCATCCGGCAACGTTCGAGGCGAATTCCCTTCGCGAGCACTTCGGTTGGTGCTTGAATGGGCCGAGCTTCACAAGCAA
>Ga0070699_100006364_pt1 | contig 10294 bp, 7 predicted proteins | sample KBSK1503metaG_FD_65473 | JGI IMG/M metagenome (GOLD analysis project Ga0070699, IMG submission 65473) | Corn, switchgrass and miscanthus rhizosphere microbial communities from Kellogg Biological Station, Michigan, USA - KBS K1-50-3 metaG | ecosystem: Host-associated > Plants > Roots >... | reverse complement strand
GGCCGGAAGTTCGAGACGTGCACCAGGACCTTGTGGCCGGCCGGAGCGAGCGAGCGGCGGCAGCCCGGTTCCACGGCGGGGTGATACTCGCTCACGGCGACGAAATTCGGAATCAACACCACATCGCACCCCGCGCAGCCGAACGCGCGGTAGGTCTCGTCGCGGAGGAACGCCGACACCGCCGTCACCCGGTCCGACTGCTCGATCGAGAACTTGGTGAGCGTGTAGTAGGAAGGATCCTGGCCCACCAGCGTGATGTCGGTGCCGTGCAGGGTGGTAACGATCTTCAGGTCTTGCTGTCCCTTCAGCATCTGCTTGGCGAGCCACGCCGTGGCCGCGTGGGGGATGGCGTAATGCACGTGCATGATGTCGAGGTGCTCTCGCATCGCCACCTCGTGCTGCTTCACCGCGAGCGCCAGGGCATAGGGGGACGAGTGCTCGAACAGCGGGTACTCGGGCTGCGTGACCTCGTGGAAGGTGACCCGCTCGGCGTAGCCCCGCAGCCGGAAGGGACTCGCGTAGGAGACGAAGTGGATCTCGTGCCCCCGCCGTGCGAGCTCGAGGCCCAGCTCCGTGGCGACAGCCCCGGAGCCGCCGTAGGTCGGATAACAGGTGATACCGATTCTCATCTCAAGAACGGGGAATGGGGAAAGGGGAATGGGGAAGGGTCACGGCGTGCCAGCGATCGCTGATGCGAGCGGCCAAAACGTCAGGACGCTCGGTCGCGTCGAGAGACCATACCCCTTCCCCTTTCCCCATTCCCCTTTCCCCGGGTATCTGATTCCTGAACCACGTTTCCTGTCTTTTCGCGTACCGCCGCGTGGCCACCACGATCGCCTCCCGCAGCCCCCGCTCCGGCAGCCGTCCCGCGAGCATCGCCACCACCTCACGGTAGCCCACGCCGTCCAGCCCCGGCGCATCCGGGGCCACCGACCGGTCGAGGGTGCGGCGAACCTCGGCGACGAGCCCCGCCGCGAGCATCGCGTCCACCCGGTCGGCGATACGCCGCTCGAGCGCGTCGCGCGGCAGTGTGAGATGAATGTACCACGGACGCATCGCGCCGGTCGCGCGCGCGTGCTCCTGCCACCAGCTCAGGCCGCGTCCGGTGAGGAGCGCCACCTCGATCGCGCGCGCGGCGCGCTGGCCCCCTCCGCCTGCGAACCGCCGGTCCAGACGCGCCGCCCAATGCGCCAGACGCGCCACCGGCAGCCGCGCGGTCCAGACGCGCAGCCGCTCGCGACGCACGGCGTCGAGCGGCGGCTCGTGGAACAGGCCCTCCGCCAACGCCCGCACGTAAAAACCCGTTCCCCCCACCACCACCGGTTGGCGGCCGGCGGAACGGATCTCGGCCAGCCACGCCGCCGCGTCGCGCGCGAATTGCCCCGCGCTGTAGCGCTCGCCGGGCTGCACCACGTCGAGCCCCACGTGCGGCACCCGGGCCAGGAGCTCGCCCGGCGGCTTCGCGGTCCCGATGTCCAGGCCGCGGTAGGCCTGGCGCGCGTCCGCGGAGACGACGCTGATGGGCTCGAGCGCACCCCACGCCGCCGCGACCGCCGTCTTGCCGACGCCGGTGGGGCCGACGATGACCGGGACGAGCGGTGGGGCGCCCCGCTCAGCTTCTCCCAAATCTCCGCTCCAGCTCCCCGCGCGGCAGTTGCACCACCGTGGGTCGGCCGTGCACGTCGTGGGCCGGGAGCGTAGCGCCGAGCAGCCGGAGCACGAGCTCCCGCATCTCCTCCAGTTCGAGCCGCTGGCCCGCCTTGATGGCCGCTCGACAGGCGAACGTCGCCGCGAAGCGCTCCAGCCGGTTGGCGAGCGCGCCGAACCGCCCGCCCGCGAGATCGGCGACGAGCTCCTGGAAGCAGCGCGCGGCGTCGAATCGGGGGTGGGGGTTGGGCGCGGTGTGCACGACCACGCTCCGACCCGAGAACGGCTCCACCTCGAAGCCCACGCGGCGCAGCAGCTCGCGGTGCGCCTCGATGGCCTCGAGCTCGGGACCCGAGAAATCGAGCGTGAGCGGCAGCAGCAGCCGCTGTGCCGTGGCGCCGTCGCCTGTGAGCTGACGCATCACCCGCTCGTACAGCACCCGCTCGTGCGCCGAGTGCTGGTCCACGATCGCGACCCCGGAGTCGGACTGGAACAGGATGTAGGTGTCGAACACCTGAAGCAGAGGCGGGGCTCGGGGCTCGGGACTCGGGACTCGGGGATCGGCCGCAAACAGGTCACCGGGCACGGACGCGCCGTCCCACGAACCCCGAATCCCGAGCCCCGAGTCCCCAGCCCCCAGCGGCGCAGCCGCGGCGAGCGGCCCCAGCGCCTTCCGCACCGCTTCCTCGACGACCTTCTCGACGAAGAACTTGTCGCGGAACCGCACCTCCAACTTCGACGGGTGGACGTTCACGTCCACCGCGTCCCCGGGCAGATCCAGGAACAGGATCAACGAGGGACGGTCGTCCGGCGCGAGGGTCGAGCGGTAGCCGGCCTCGGCCGCGCGCAGGATGAACGGGTCGCGGATCGGCCGGCCGCGCACGAAGACATGGCCTTTCCTCCCACTGGGCTTCGCCTGCGCGGGACGCTGGGCGAAGCCGCGCACTTCGAGCGGGCCCTCGCGGTGGGCGATGGGGAGCAGCGTATCGGCCAGCGTCCCGCCCCACAACGCCCGCACGCGCTCGATGGCACTGGCTGCGGGGCGCACGTCGATCAGCGTGCGCTCGTCGCTCGACAGCGTGAACGCGGTTTCGGGTCGGGTGAGCGCCAGCAGGGTGACGGCTTCCGCGACGGCGCGGGTCTCGGTCGACTGAGCCCGCAGGAACTTGCGGCGCGCGGGCATATTGAAGAACAGCGCGCGCACCGTCACCGTCGTTCCCCGCTGGCGCACGGCGTCGTCGACGCCTTCGCGCTTCCCCCCGACCAGGCGCAGCCTCGTGCCCGTGGCGCCGTCGGGCGAGGTCTCGAGCTCGAACCGGGACACCGAGGCGATCGCGGGCAGCGCCTCGCCCCGGAAGCCGAACGTGCCGACCCCGATCAGGTCGGCAGCCTCGCGGATCTTGCTCGTGGCATGGCGCGACAGCGCCAGCTCCGCGTCGGGGCGGGCCATGCCCTCGCCGTCGTCGCTCACCCGGATCAGGCTCTTCCCGCCGTCTTCGATCTCGACGCGGATCGCCCGCGCTCCGGCGTCGAGCGCGTTCTCGACGAGCTCCTTCACGACCGATGCGGGCCGCTCCACGACCTCGCCGGCCGCTATCTGATCGGCCACCTGGGGAGCCAGTACGGCGATCCTCACGGTAGTCTGCACCATCACAGGCGCGTCACCTCGGTCGCCAGCACCCAGCCGCGCACCCCGTCCTGGCGGTGTACCTCGAGCCACCCGCCGAACGCCCTGTCGACCAGCAGCGCGGCACCGGCCTCGACCGTCGCCGCGGCGCTGGCGCTTCCATACGGCGCCACCCGCACCGAGGTCGCGGGATGCACGACGATCGCGACGGGCCGCCCCCGCCGCAGTGCTTCGCGCGCCGCCAGTCCGACCACCGCAGCCGTGAGCAGGGCGACGCTGCCGCGGACCACCCGCCGGCGCCCGCCGGCGGCGACGATCCACAGGGCGACCCACAGCAGCGCGGCGACGAGAGCCCACTCCCCGGGCGTGGCGACCCCCACCAGGAGGAGCGGCTCGCTGGGCGCGTCCGGCGGGGGGAGCAGCTCGCGGGCCCGTCGCACGGTGTCGTCACGCGGCGCGAGTCGGGCGGCGATGGCCCACGCGGCGGTCGCCTTGCCGTCCGCTCCGGCACGATACAGGGTGGCGCCCAGGTTGTACCAATGGGCGGGCGCGCGCGGCTCGGCTCCGGCGCGCGCGGCGAAGGAGTCCGCCGCGGCGCGCAGCGCACCTGCCTCGTACAACGCCTCGGCGCTCAGCGCCTGAGCCGCGGCCGGCCGCGCCAGCGCTCCCAGGGAGCCGCACACCGCGGCGGCCACGATGAAGACGGAGACGCGCCGCCTGGTCCGGGCCGGATCGCCGCCCAGCACCCGCAGCACCTGCTCGAGCTCCGCGGCGAGCTGCGCTGCGTCGCCCGGCGCGCGCGGACCGTACCGGGTCGCGCGCAGCCGGTCCCGCAGCCGCATCACGTGATCGGCGACGGCGCTCTCGACGCCCGCGGCGCGCAGCGCGCGGCCCAGCCCGTCGCCATCGCGTGCCTCGGCGTCCGGGACGTGGCTCGCGAGCAGCGCGTGGAACTGACGTTCCGCGCGGCCGATCCGGCTCAGCGGCCCGGCCGCGGGCGCGGGCGCGGCGACGCGGATTGGCAGTGCCGGCCGCCGCCGCCGCCACAGCCAGGCCAGGAGCGGCGGGCCGACCAACAGCACGAGCCAGCCCCACGGGACGAGATCGTGCGCCAGCTCGTCCGTCCACACCGGACCACGTCCGCGCTCCAGCGGCGGGAGAGCACGGGGCGCCCGGGGCTCGAGTCCGGCCGCCACCATCAGCGGGCGCGGGGCGAGTGTCGCAGCGGCCGCGACACCCGCCGCGAGGTCGTAGTAGGGATAGCGCACGGCCGGCAACTGGAACGATCCGGCGGAGTCCGGCATCACGAGGTAGTGGAACGTCTTCGCCCCCGCGATGCGACCATTGCGAGCCTCGATGCGCGTGCCCGTCTCGCCAGCGTAGGAGCGAAACCCCGGTGGCCAGCCGATCACGGGCTCCCGCCACAGCGCCACGTTCCCCACCCCCGACAGCGTGGCCGTCACGGCGATCGGCTCCCCCACCCGGCCAGTGGGCGGATCGAGCCGGAGGTCGAGGGTGAGCCCCTGCGCCACGGCGGGCGGATCGCCCACCATCGATCGTGCGCCCGGCAGCGGCAGCACCTGCACGGGCACCGTATCGCTCCGCAAGGAATACCGGTCCTCGCGGCTGAAGAACGAGAAGCTGGCCGGCACCGCGTACTCCACGGTGGCGGGCGGAATGACGATGCGCCCGGGAGCGAGGGGAAACACGGCCTCGTGGGCGATGAACAAATCGAGCCAGCGCCCCCGCACCTGCCGCGAGGCGGCGACCTCGCTCGGCGCGGCGCCGGGATACGACCAGACGCCTTCCGGCGTCTGCAGCGTGAGAATCGGCGCGCGCCGCAGGCGCGCGCGCAGCTCGCGGGGGAACCACGCCACCGCGATCACGTCGAGCTGCTGGCCCACCAGCACGGAGTCGCCGGGAAGGAGCACGGTGAGCGCGACGTGCTCGGCCTGCTCACCGGGGGTCGGCGGCGTGGCCGCGTCGATCAGCCGCCGCGCGATCGGCGACACGGCGGTGGCGAGCCCTGCACTCGCACTGTCGACCGTGACCGTGAGCGCGGCGGTCATGACCCGCCGGCCACCCTGCTCCACCCGCACCGCTCCGATCACCAGCGCGCCGGGGCGTTGCGCCCGCAGCTCGAGCTCGCGCGTGGTGGTGCGCACCGGGCCGCCCAGCGCCTCCAGCGTCACCTCCGTGACCTCGCGCGACCCGACGACGGTGAATCCCGTGAGCGCGGGGAGGGCGACGGTCACGGGGGCGGCGGATCGCGTGCGGGCCCGAATCGTGAGCAGCAGGTCGTCGCCCGCCGTCACGTGGGTACGGTCCACTCGCGCCGTGACGTCGGGTGCCGGCCCGCTCTGCAGCGCGGCGAGCACCCAGAGCGCGAGTATCACCAGTCCTTCACGCCGGGCTCCACGGCGCGCCGGGTCTGCCCGGTGCGGTCCCGCCGAGTCTTGAGCTCCTGCTGACCGATCGAGCGCAACACTTCGTCCGCCTGCGCCGGACTCATGCCGCCCTGCACGCCGGCCCCGCCCTGGGCGCGTCCCTTGCTCGATCCTCCCCCGCCTCCGCTCTGGGGCCCGCTCCCTCCATTGCCGCCGGAGGGCGGGTTGCTCCGGCTGCTGCCGCCATGCTGATGCCGCACGGCGAGCTCGAGGTTCCATTTGGCCCCAAGGTCGTGCGGCCGGAGCAGCAGCGCTTCGCGGTAGGCCCGCTCGGCGTCCGCGAGATGCGAGTCGCGCGCCGCGCTGTCGGTCATCGCCTCGCGCAGCGCGAGCAAGCCAAGATTGAAGAGCGCGCGGAACCGCACGTCGGGGTCGAGCGACGCCGCGGCGTGGGTGAGGCTCCCCCGCGCGGTCTCCGCATCCGAGTCCGCAAGCGCTGCCGTGCCGGCGTTGTACCACGCCGTGTCGTCCTTGCGACGCCCAGCGAGCTCGGCCAGATAGGCGGCGCGGGCGCCGGCGAGGTCGTGGCGGTCCCACGCCTTCTCCGCCGGGCTGCGGGGGCGTGCGGGCTCCTGCGCCGCGGCGGGCTTCGGGAGGAGACACCACAGCGCCACGCCGATCAGGGCGGCGGTGCGCCGCGTGGCCGCCTGCGCCGCGAGCAGCGCCACGGCGAACAGCAGGGGTAGCCAGGCGCGCAACCGGCCCTGCTCGGTGCGCGCCTCGCTCGCCCGCGCGCGTCTGTAGGAGGCAACGAGGTCCCGCACGGCCCCGGCCTGATCGGGGAGGTCGGCCGCGACGAGCGTGCCCTGAGCCGCATCCGCGACCGCGCCGAGGATATCGTCGCGCCGGGTCGTCTGGATGACCCTGCCGTCCTCGTCTCGCTGGTAGGTGAGGAGCGCGCCGCGCTCGTCGCGCACGGGAATGCGACTGGGCGCGCGTCCGCCCTCGGCGACCAGGATCAGCTTGATTCCGGCGGCGTGGAGCTGTTGCGCCTGCTCCGTTACCGCGGGGAGCGTATCATGCGCTTCGCCGTCGGTGAAGACGACCAGCACACGGTCGGCGAGGTCGGAGCTCGCCCGCAGCAGCTCGCCGCCCTGGCGCAACGCGCCGGCCAGCCCGGTCCCTCCCTGGGAAGCGACTTCGGGATCGAGCGCATCGAGGTAGAGCGTGAGCGCGGAGCCGTCGATCGACAGCGGGGAGAGGATGTAGCTGGAGCCGGCGAACGCCAGCAGACCGACGCGATCGCCGTCCAGGTCCTGCACGAGCCGGCGCGCTTCGCGCAGCGCCCGGCCCAGCCGGTTCGGGCTCGCATCCTCCGCGAGCATCGAGCGCGAGATATCCATCGCCATCACGACGGACAGGGCGCGCGTCTCCGCCACGATGGTCGCCTGCCCCCACCGCGGGCCCGCCAGCGCCACGACGCCCAGGAACGCCGCCACGGCGAGCGCCGTGGGCCCGAGGCGCCCCGCGCCGAGGGCGCGCCGCACCGTTTCTTCGGACCACAGCGCCGCCCGCCGGATGCGTACCCGGCGCGCCCACGCCGCCGCGAACCACACGGCGCCGCCGACGAGCGGCGCGACGGCGAGGACGACCGGCGCGTCGAACGCCATCAGGGCACCCGGACCGCGAACGTGCCCGCGACCACGATCTCCAGCGCCAGGGCCACCAATCCCAGGGCGAGCGGCGTCCGATACTCCTCGTCGAACCGCCGATACACCACCTGTTCCACCGCCGTCTTCTCGAGCCGGTTGATCTCGGCGAACACGTTGCGCAGTGATTGGGCGTCGGTCGCGCGGAAGTAGCGCCCGCCCGTCATCGACGCGATCTCGGTCATCAGCGGCTCGTCGATCTCGACCTGCATCATCTCGTAGCGCAGACCATCGAGTCCTTGCCCCGTCGGCACCGGCGCCTCCCCCCGCTTCCCCACCCCGATGACGTAGATCTTGATGCCCAGGGCCGCCGCGGCCTGCGCCGCCGTGCGCGGATCCACCGTCCCGCGGTTGTTCACGCCGTCGGTGAGCAGCACGATCACCTTGCTCTTGCCGGGCGCGCGCCGCAGCCGGCTCGCCGCGGTCGCGATGCCCGTGCCGATCGCGGTGCCGTCCTCCAGCATCCCGATGTGCAGTCCCTTGAGCGCCTGCTCCAGCACCGCGTAGTCGGTCGTGATCGGAACCTGGGTGAGCGCCTGGGCGGCGAAGGCCACCAGCCCGATGCGGTCCGACGTCCGTGCCCGGACGAATTCGATGGCGGTCTGTTTGGCGACATCGATACGGTTGGCGGGGGCGAAGTCCTCGGCGAGCATGCTGCTCGACATGTCGATGGCGAGCACGATCGAGATGCCCTCGCTGTGCGTCTCCGAGCGCGCCGATCCCGTCCGAGGGCCCGCCGCCGCGACGATCCACGCGCCCAGGCAGAGGCTCCGCAGCGTGACGGGGAGGCGCGCGATCCAGAGACGCTCGGCCGCCCCCGCCGCCGGGCGCACGTCGCTCATGCGGGTCCCCGACAGCCGGCTCAGTCGCTTCGTCCGCAGCCACCACCACAGGGGCAGCGCGCCGAGGGCGACCAGGAGGAAGGGCCGGGCGAAGCTCAGGGCGCAAGCTCCCGGGCCAGGCGCCGCGCCCGCGCGGCGAGGGCCGCGACATCGCTGCCCTGGGCGGTGCCGAAGGCGACCCGATCGAGCTGCTCCAGCACGTCCCGCAGCTCGCCCACGGGCGCCCCGGGCCGCGCCCGCTCGACTACGCCGAGACACTCGTGAGTATCCAGCGCGTGATGCGCTCCGGGCACCGCCCGCGCCAGCGCGGCGCGCAACCGCCAAGTCGCGCGCGTGGCCACGGCGCGGGGCTCGCCGGCGGCGAGCCAGCGCGCATCCGGCACCTCACGTTCCAGTGGAACTGGAGGTGCCGGGGGTACGCGGCGCGGCGCCCGGCGCCGGGCGGCGACGCCCGCCGCGAGCAGCCCGATCGAGACGAGGGCCGCGACGAGCGGCGGCCCGGCATTACGACGCTCCAGCCGCAGCGGTCCGAGCGGTCCGCGCGGGTCGGGCGCTTTCAGCGTGTCCGGGAGGACGCTCGCCACGACGACGCTCGCCGCACCGCCGGCACTCGAGTCGGTGCGGCCGTCCGGGCCGATGCGCCAGAGCGGCGGCAGCGTGAGCGCGTGGCTTCCCGGCGTCCACACGGCGAGCCCATAGCGCACCACCCAGCCCGCCCGGCTCCGCAGCACAGCCGGGTCCCCCAGCGGCTCGACGTCCTCCCGCGCCTCGAGTTTGCCGGCCCGCACTTGCCATCCGGCCGGCACGGGGATCTCCCGCTCGAGCCAGATGGTGTCGCCCACGGTGGGTGAGGAGGGACTGACCCTCCAGGTCGCGGTCTGAGCGGTCGCACGACGCCACGACGCCACGACACCAACGATCGCGAGCACGACAGCCAGCGCAGTCCCCCGTGCAACGTGGCGTCGTAGCGTCTGGCAACGGGGCCTCATCGCTTCAGGCGCTTGGCGCGCTCGGCGAACGCGCGGCGCAGCGGCACCGCATAGGGCACGCTGGTTTGCAGCGTGACCCGGTCCACACCCGCCGCGAGCAGCTTGCGGCTCCGCTCTTGCAGCTGCCGCTCCGCGGCGACCCGCACGCGCGTGCGGGTGGGAGCGTGGCTCGTGTCGATCAGGACCCGCTGGCCGGTTTCGGCATCCTCCATGTCCACCCAGCCCGTATCGGGCAGGTTGAGCTCGCGCGGGTCGTCGATCGTGATCGCGACCACGTCGTTGGCCGCCGCCAGCTGCGCCAGCGCGTCCTCCCATCCGTCGGCGCGGAAATCCGACAGCACCACGACGATCGCGTGATGGCGCAGCAGTTTGGCGGCGTAGCGCAGCGCCTCGGCGAGGTTGGTGGCGCGGCCGCGCGGCGTGAACGCGACCAGGTCGCGGATGATGCGCAGGGCATGGGGCCGACCCTTGGACGGCCGCACGACGTACTCGACCTTGTCGGCGAACATCAGGGCCCCCACGCGGTCGTTGTGGCGAGCGGCGGCGAGCGCGAGCACGGCCGCTACTTCCACCGCCAGGCCCGCCTTGGTGTAGGGGCGCCCGAACTGACACGAGCCCGACTGGTCCACCACGAGCAGCAGCGTGATCTCGCGCTCCTCGTGGTAGGTCTTCACGAACGGATGGCCCATCCGCGCCGACACGTTCCAGTCGATCGCGCGGAAGTCGTCGCCCTGCTGGTATTCGCGGACTTCGGCGAACTCGATGCCTTGCCCGCGGAACACCGAGCGGTATTCGCCGCTGAACAACGAGTTGACGAGGCTGCGGGTGCGGAGCTCGATGCCTTTGACCTGGCGCAGCACCTGCGCGGTGACGGCGCGCCGGCGCCGGCGCAGCGGGGAGTACTCGCCGCTGCGGCGATCGACCCCCTCGTACTTCACGGGACGCCCACGGCCTCGAGGATCTTGGCGATGACCCGGTCCGAGTCCATGTCTTCGGCCTCCGCCTCGAACGTGAGCAGCACGCGGTGCCGCAGCACGTCGAACGCCATCGCTTTCACGTCTTCGGGCACGACGTAGGAACGGCCGCGCAGGTA
>Ga0070699_100006363_pt1 | contig 10296 bp, 9 predicted proteins | sample KBSK1503metaG_FD_65473 | JGI IMG/M metagenome (GOLD analysis project Ga0070699, IMG submission 65473) | Corn, switchgrass and miscanthus rhizosphere microbial communities from Kellogg Biological Station, Michigan, USA - KBS K1-50-3 metaG | ecosystem: Host-associated > Plants > Roots >... | reverse complement strand
CCTGGCGCAGGGTAGTCGGCGTTTGGCAGGCCGGCGTTCATGGATTGTTGTTCTTTGGAGTTCGTTTTATCCGGGCGGCCACTTCTCAATCGGCTCGTGATTCCACCGGCCTTGACACCATCGGCTCGCTGCCTGCACAGCCTGTGTCTCGCGCGTGCGCGGCAAAGCCCTGCCAGGCTATTGTCGAGTGCACCAGCATCTCCGAACCCCAGGCACGGAACAGGAGGTGCTGGGATGAACCCACAGAAGAGGCGGGGAAGGAGAAGTACCTTCTATCGCACACCTGCAGCACCACAGCACGACGCCGAAGAAGAGGAGGAGGACGACGAGGTGTGGCCGGCACCGCTGCCCACCAGCACCAGGCGTTACACCCAGCTCCCAGCACAGCAAGGGACCGTGGCGCAGCAGCCTCACAAGCGCGTGGTCAATGTCTATGACCTGCCTACGAACATCCCGCTGCGCAGCAGCCGAACCACGACCAACGGCTACGCGCTGCCGCCAGGCCAACCGTCACCACACCCCACAGCGGTACAGCCGTCCCCCCGCACAGGCCATCACGTCCATTGGATGGTGCTTGTAGGCGTGGGCATGCTCGCCATGGGTGCGCTGTGGGTCGTGGGCACGGTGCTGGTCACCTGGGGGAGCACACAGCTGGATGACTGGCACTATGGACGACCCCGCACCTTCCAAATGGATATGCGGGTCGGTCATGATGATGCTGCCACCCCAAGCCACTTTATCGCCATGAACCTGAACCGCCACATCCTGATCATTGAGCTCCCAGGGGGAGATCCCTCGAAGGCGCGCATCTATAGCGGGCCAACCCTCTTTGGAGATGGGCAGGAGTTAACCCCTGTGACACTCAGCTTTAAGGACGTGAACGGGGATGGCAAGCCGGATATGCTCGTCCATGTCCAAGATCAAACTTTTGTGTTTCTCAACGATGGGACGCAGTTCCGGCCACTCAAGCCGGGAGAACACGTCACTTTGTAGCGCGAACGGATACCATCGGGGGAGATATGCTCTCCCCCTCAACGCATGGAGGAAGCCACAATGGATGAGAATTTGCGGCAGGAGATTGAAGAGCTCCTTGAGCACCTGGATGCACAGGAAAACACCTCTGCATCCCAACCCGATCAAGGCCAGCAGGGAGCCGAAGTGATAGACATCTTTGTTGTGCGCCGCCAGGTGGAGGAACCAGAGCCACCCACGGTGGAGAGCACGCTGGCTGATACTTGCGATGGGCAAGAGCCTCAGATAGCACCTACAGGGCAGGAGCCCACAGAGCAGGAGACAACCGAGCCACCTTTCCCACCACTTCCACGCAAGCCGCGCCGTCGTGCGCTCCCGTTCGTCGTTGGTGCGCTGTGTGTCCTGGTTGTAGGGTTGCTCTGTGCTGCGACCTTGCTTATCGTCCTGGCACCCTCGGCCACGGTGACGATTATTCCGGCCTCAGCACAGCTCAGGATGACAAGGACGATCACAGTGGTTCCATCCAACGCCAACGCTGCACAGCAGCAGATTCCAGGTAGACCGCTTGCGATCATCACGCTGAGCCAGGCGAAGACTGTACCAACAACAGGAGTTGGTCATCAACAGGCGCAAGCGGCACACGGCCTGGTCACCTTCTACAATGCCCTGCCCGCCCCTCAGACCATCCCAGCAGGGGAATTGTTGACAGGAGCAGATGGGGTAGCAGTGGAGACGCTTCAGGATGCGGTGATCCCTGCCGGAACGTTGGTAACCAATGGACAAGTCACCGTACCCGCGCAGGCAGTCAACGTCGGACCGCAAGGCAACATTGCAGCCAATGACCTGTACGGAAAATGTTGCCGTGACAATGTGTTTGTGAGCAATGGCCCTTTTCGTGGGGGCCAGAACGCCCGGTTGTACCAGATGGTGACGCAGCAGGATATGAACGCAGTGGCATCGAGCCTCAAAGCAAGCTTAGATCAGGGCGTCCAAGCTGCCTTGAGCCAGCAGGTGCAATCCAATGAGACCTTAGTCACCCCCGTTGCTTGCACCACTACTGTGACCCCGGACCACAAGGTAGGAGAGGAAGCAAGCCAGGTACAGATCACGGTGAGTGACACCTGCACAGGCGAAGTCTACGAAACCAGAGCCCTGCGTAATCTGCTGATGCAGATCATGATCCAGCAAGCAGCCGAGCAGTTAGGAGAAGGCTATGGCCTGGTCGGAGACTTCCAACCGAGCATCACGAAAGCAACGATGAACTCCCGCCAGGGGATGGTAACCCTTCAGGTGAAAGTCATTAGTACATGGATGTATCAGTTCAGCCAGGCACAGCAAGACCAAATCAAGCTGACGATCCAGGGCAAGAGCAAGGACGAAGCGACCACTCTGTTGCTGCATAACCCAGGGATACAAACCGTGTCGATCAGTACCAAGAATGGCAATGTCATCCCAACGGATATACAGCGCATTCACCTGATCTTTGTAGAGATCATGTAACAGCAGATCGGAGCATTATGACGCGAAGGGAGCAGCAATTTTCAGTAACGCCGAACAAAGTCAAACGGTCGCAAATGTACATACGCTCTATGTACCATATCACCCGCACCGCCTGGCAAGCGCAACGATCGTTTGTATTTAGTATGTATAGAATAAGCGCGACCTAGTAGATAAATCCTACACTTCTGCTATAATTGTGATCAGCAGGATGAGCTGTCTTTCACTAGAGCAGGAGTAAGAGGAGATGTTACCGCAATATTACCATGAGCGCGCCTGTCGCTTGTTTCGTACTATAGCAGCAAGGCTCGAAGAAGAAAAACGAAAGCAACAGCAAAGAAGGGAAGTATCCAATGTCAAACAGATACCAGAGATTTCAACACAATCAGAACAGTCTGCAACCCTCATGGAACAAAACGCCGCAGCTTCCTCTGGACTATGACGCTATTTTATATCCAAGAGTGTCAACGCCACAACAAAGAGGCAATGTCAGCGAAGAAATGCAGAAAGAAGAAGACGGAAAACTCTGGACATTAGGGTTACGATGTGGCTGGAAAAGGCATCAGATACATGTCCTTGATGACGATTTGGCAATAAGCGCAACGCTCAAAATGGAGGAGCGGCCAGCCTTTAGAAAAATGTTGAATCTGATTATCACGGGACAAGTCAGGGCTGTGCTTGCCATTGACCCTGACAGAGTCTTCCGCGACAAATGGGGACAGGAATACGGAAAGTTTATGGAGATATGCGAGAGATACCAGACATTGGTTGTCACCCCGTCACACATCTACGATTTTTCTAATCCAAATGACATCAAGCTGTTTCGTGATGCGTGTGAACGAGCATGGGATTATATGGAGTATCAGGTATATGGCAAGCTTTTAGGTGCGAGAGAATTTTTAGGACAGACTGGAAGATATCGCGGTCATTTTGTGCCTATCGGCTTTCGCGTTGATCGCAATGAGAAAAGCCCGATCTATAGAAAGTACGTTCCCGTACCTGAACATATCCCTGTCGCTATCAGAATCTACGAACGCTATAGAGAGATGGGCAATAACTTAAACAGGCTTTTTATTGAACTGGCTTCAAAACCGTTTGTATTCCCTGATGTCGAGAATCCTGAACATTGGATTTTGCCTAAAGCGCCTGGGGGATATACATTCAAATCAATCAAAGGCTTAACAGGCTTTCTGACAAATGTCGTGAATGTCGGGTATTGGGTCTATGACAACATGCTTCTGTGCGACGAACTAGGGAATCCTTTAGTAAATCATGAGCCTCTTATCCCCCCAGAATTGCAGGAAGAATTGTTTTGGTATGTGTTCAATCAACGTTCCCACCATCTGCTCGATGGGACACCAAATCCGAATGTCAGGCGGTATGACAGGTATACACAGCGAGGGCACCCTGAGCCAAATATCTTATTGAAAGACATTATTAAGCCGGCGCTTCCTCATTGGTACATCAACTTTCAGCCAAAACATGTAGGAGACGCATATAAGGGTGAACATTGGTATGCCTTGTACTACAAGGACGGGCCAAGAAAAGAGCATAAGTATATGATTTCTACGCAAGACTTAGATGATATCTTCTGGCGGATCCTTGCCGAAAATTTGGAACACTGCACCGATTTTGATGAGTATGGGAAAGATGAAGAGCAAACCAGAACCGAGCGGGAGAGGGAGCTACGGGAGATTGATGCACAGATAGCTGCCTGTGCATCAGCAATGGAGAAGCTTCAAAAGAAGCTCAAGGTCGTTGATGATCCTGATTTAATCTCAGATATCAATGAGGATTTTAAGAAGTGGAAAATGGAGCGGATACGACAGGTTGAGCGGCGCAAGACACTTGTTGACCCCGCCAATCTGTACGCCGAAAAAATGGTGACGTACAGGGAACTCGTACAGGAGTTCAAGGAGCGGCGGCACGAGCTTGCAACCATAGAAGAGTTACGGCTCGTAGTCGATACCTTTACCACTGCTATCACGATAGAGGCATTATCCCCTCGCATCTATAAAGTGGATATTACCTGGCGTGATACCCGTTGGGGAGAAGAAACGTTGCTCTGTTTGCGTGATAGGCCCGCGCAACCGCAGTGGACGGACAAAGAGGACTGGCAATTGCGATTGCGTTACCCGACGAACCCGTTTAGAACCCTGGTCAAGTATTTTCCGAACAGGTCAATACAGGCGATCTTCACACGGGCCAATGAATTAAGGATTGCGCGGCGCGTACAGGACAGGAATAAGCCATTTGATATACACCTCTGCTTGCAAGACTACCAGCTACTGCAGCAGTATCCCCCCTTGGGAGAGGTAAAGTTTGTCAGGCTATGCTCACGATAGAGAGCTCCTCGGGGAATGTAGTTTCAAGCTCACGCAACTGCGCGAGTGCATGCATGCAGTTGATTCAGCACAGCGTCCAGAAGTGCAGGATCACAATGTGACCGCGCAATTCTTTGATGCTGATTGGATGATCGCTATTGATCCAGTCAAGGCCTTTAGGAAAGTCGGGCGCTCGTACTTCGCCACGATATGATGTTGCCATGCAATGCCTTCCCGTTCTTAGTCCACAGAACACAAAGCTATGTAGTGCATCATATCATATCGACGTGTGTTTGCATTTCTGGGAGTATTAAACATGGAGACGCTCCTGTACGAACTCCGCAACCCTTGTATGTTCTGATTCCCAAATACTCCAAACAGCCTTCGCCCATTCTCGTAGCATGTCGTTTCTTTCATGTTCTGGAGTGTTGAGCACATCAAGAACGGTCAGTGAGGCTTTTGCTTCTGGCAGTCGAAATCGTGGCCACTGCTTTGGTGTTCTTGCAAGAAGCATATGTGCTTTTTGTACTTGTCTGCCAGTATAGTGATGTTCACATGCCAGGTATAATCCTACCAGAGCAAACGCAATCCCAATTGGTTTGACGACTGCTCCTGCATGCTGTGCGGCATACGTATCAACAGCGAATTGGTGAAGAAAATCTGCATCTTGCAAGGACAAGGTATAGGCAGAGAGCTCATCATACAGTTGCCTGCACGCAGCGGAAGCATAATAGCGATCATCGAGTTGTTCTTCTGCTGAAGGCAGCATGAGCCCACAGCCTGGACACATCATCGTTTTGCTCATAGCCACTACTCTATCATGAGGGGAGAAAAAGTTCAAACCAGACAGAGGTGGTGATCTTTTATTGCGCCGCGAATGAAATGCCGATCATAGTTTTGGCAGGGAGATGCACGATCATAGTATATCCATTTGTCCCTTGCACGAGATTTACTTGCTGGGTGGTAATGGAACCGGCAGGGTTGTTGAGATTAACATTGACCGTATAGACATTGGCCTGCGAAACGGTCACCTTCCCCGGATGCTGGGCAAGTATGTTTAAAGTGGTGTAGCCTGTTGAAGTAGTATTGACGATCACCAGGCTGTCCCGCGACTGCGTATAGAAACCTGCCACGTACACGCCCGAGAGATTGGAAGAGGCAGCATTTGCTACGTGCCCGCCGTTGGTTATATTGAGATAATTTGACCCACCGAGTAGCTCGTAGGCATAGTACTGGGGATATGGTTGTAACATGCTGCCTTGTTTACCGCAGTCCATATTGGCGTCGATCACCCCGAACATGCAGAGGTTACCCAGCGGAGTAAACCATGTATAGTAGGCCAGGCCAGCGGGGACAGCTCCTGCTGCTCCATAGGGGGAGTTCGTATCGATTACGGCGTTCAGGTGATCGACTACAAACAGCCCCTGGTCAAGCGGGGAGTAAATCGGGTCGTTCCGGCACACATTGGGGATACAAGGATTCATGTTGTATTCGTCTATGTAAATGGGTGTGCTGGCAGCATTTGGTTGTTTGCCTGAGCGGACGGCTTTGGCGACCTGTTCGTATTCTGCCTTGACGCCTAATAATGGGTCTTGCGCGTTAGCAACAAGCGAACCACTTCCCCCGTTAAAGGTGCTTCCATACAGGTAGCGGTGATAGGAGATGAAATCAACATAAGGGTAGATTGATGGATCATTTAGAAGGGCGGGGAGCCACATCTGCAGGTGATTTTGCAGGGCATAGACCAACGCCGGGCCTCCTATTTTGATCTGTACTCCATCTTTGTTTGCTTGCTGGCGCATCAAGGGAGCCGCAGCGGCGTAGATGGCTTTATAGGCCGTAACCCTATCCGCATCGGCGTTTGTATCTCCCTTGGGCATGCAGAGGAATTGGTTCCCATCGGGCTGATTCCAGATTTCATAGAGGGCATGAGCCTGGGGAAATTTCTGATCCACGTGCGCGACGATGAGGGCTGCCAATTTGCCCCATGTCTGCGGTCCGCTATCTTGCCCGTTTACAAGATACATTGGCTTCACGTTGGCGGAAGTAACCGGCGGATTATAGGTCAGGCAAGGGTTAGTCTGCTTAGGGTTCTGGTTCTGCGGTTGCAGCCAGCCGGGTGTATAGGCCAGGGTGACCATAGGCTGCAAATTGTATTGCATGGCGAGCGTCAATTGATTGTCGAGGTGTGTCCAATTCTGCTGGGAGGAGTTCGTCATGCTTGCTGAAGTAGAAAAAATTTCCGACATATAGTCATAATCGCCGAGTTTTGTAAAGTGAAAGCCTGCTTGAGGCACATACTTCCCGCCATTATTCTGGATAGCAATAGCCATATCTATGCCTCCGATGCCAAGAAATTGGGATGGTATCGGATGTGCGTAGTTCTGCCTGGAGCCAAAGTCGACCGTAATATTTGCAGAGGAGTTTGTCGATAGCTGAGCGTTGTGCGAGCCTGAGGATGTTGCACCCGAGGGGGTTGTGCGTGGTAAGGAGGCAGAGCCAGCCGCATTTCCTGTAGTAGAGGCATCTGCAGATGTTGTTAGTTGAGTTTTGCCGCTATGTAGTACGGATAGCAAAAGGATGAAAATAAGCGCTATTACGGCAAGAGTAAAAATGACTTTATTCTTCTTGTTTCCTGCTGAAAGAAAACGGAGCCTCTTTTGCATAGACATTGACTTCCCCTTCGCGTTGCGGATTATCCCCCCAGCAACAAAACGCTTCAACGCGCTCTGAGTAACACGGCATAGCCTTAAAGTGCTGGACATAATTGCAAACTGTTGCAAAGCGTTCGGGCGAGGATATCAACGTTATAAAGCGAGAAGTGTTAAGCTGCTGCCGTTCCCTGGCTGCTATGCTCTCCTCCACTCATTGCCAGTTGCCAGGCTTTTGGCCTGTCGAATAGATGCGATGCGCTGTTCGGCCAGCACATCTGCAGCGCGGTAAGTCGGGATGTGCTGCTCTTTGGAGATCGCAATCACGCTTTCCATCGCATCGTAGAGGCGGGAGATTTTCTCCATGGCGCGTGGACGGTTGAATCCACCGGGGTTGAGGCTATCCAGGCCGGCAAGCAAGCCTCCGGCGTTGACAATGTAATCCGGCGCGTAGAGGATACCCAGCCCTTGCAGTACATCGCCGTGGCGTTCCTCGCCTAACTGGTTATTGGCGGAGCCGCAGACGATTTTACAGTGTAGTCCTGGAAGCGTCTGGTCGTTGAGTACATCGCCCAGTGCGCAGGGGCAATATACATCCACGTTGAGACGGTGAATCTCTTCGGGGCGGGCAATGTTTGCCCTGTATTCGGAGGCGGCAAGCTCAGCTCGCTGCTGGTCGATGTCGGTAAGTGTTACGATTGCGCCTGCATCTACCAGGTATTTTAAGGTGTGTTTTCCCACTGCACCTATGCCTTGCAAGGCAACGGTGCGACCTTGCAAGCTGGGGCTTCCATAGACCTCTTTGAGGCAGGCACGCATACCCTGGACGACACCAGAGGCGGTGGCTTGCGAAGTATCTCCAGGGCCACCCCATGCTTCGGGCACAGTGACGACGTATGGTGTTTCCATGCGTATCATCAACATGTCATCCAGGTTGGTACCGGCATCGATGCCGGTTATGAACAGGCCATTGAGACGGTGGATGAAACGACCGAGGGCGCGAAATTTCGCTTCGGTTTTATCTCGTTTGGGATCACCGATGATTACGCACTTACCTCCGCCATAGGAAAGGCCTGCTGCGGCGCACTTGTAGGTCATGCCGCGTGCGAGGCGCAGAACGTCTCTAATGGCGTCTGCTTCCGTTTCATAAGGCCACATGCGTACGCCACCGGCGGCAGGACCGAGCGTGGTATCGTGAATGGCGATAATGGCTTTGAGTCCGAGGGCCTTCTCCTGGCAGAAGAAAATGTTTTCGTAGTCGTGAGTTTCCATTAAGTCGAAGATGAAGCTGTCCATGCTGGCGTTCTCCTGACTAAGTAGCAATCCGTAGGACAATTGTAGCATTACATTCTTACCCTAGTGGTCAGTCCAGAAAGATATTGACAAAAGAAAGTCAGTTGACGTTCTCAGTTCACCACCAGCTTCTCGACGATCGCTTCTGCTTTCAGAAAAGTGATCAACGCTCGGTTACTTTTTCCTCTTCGAGGACGATCTGCATGATCATCACATGGGTGTAGAGTTGATTCTCCCGCCAATAGGGCCACCATTCGTACAGAAAAATCTCGATGGGGCGCCAGAGGCTGACCCAGCCCGCAATCTCCAGCCCGTTGCCGAGCAGGGTGCCCAAAAAGCCCGGCACGAGTGCGGACCCACTGAGCAAGGCGGACAGCAAGAGACACCCTGCTAGAAAGACAATGCCCATTTGCAAGGCTTTGATCCCTTGCCAGCGCAGCGCAACCAGCGCATGCTGATTGCGCTGGATTTTGCTTTGGCAGCAGCGCTTCACCGCTCCCCTGACCCTGGTGGCAAGGCTGGGGTCCAGGCTCCCCTTTGGCAGCACAATCGTCGTCTTGGTCCTGGCCCTCCTCCCCAATCCGTGAGTGCTGAGTTCGTCTAGAATCCAGTCCATGCCCGAAACCAGCAAGGGCTCCTCGGAAAAGGGGTCGCCCGATGGGGAGCTAAACAACTGCGAGAGGTGATCCAGCCGCAGCGTGATCTCGTGCGACCTGTTTTTCCTCGGGGCTCGGACAAGCCAACTTTGAGCAGTTCCGCCCCACCGCGAGGCTACAGCAGATGGGTACAGGGAGAGTGCGGGTGTTTTTCCAAGACGCGCTCGCGAAAGCAGCCGTCGCTCCCCCTGTTCGATGCGGCCAGGCGGGTCGGGTGCTGCCTGAGGTGCTAAGGACAAGCCGTGTGTCTTCATATCGTCAACTCCTTTGCTGGTTGGTGGTCATGGTACTCCCTGATCGCATACACCCATGCGGTCAGGAGGAGAAAGCGCCGAGTTGAGCCAGCATGCCCATCTGGTCAAAGACCCCCCAGTGCTCGGTGATGCGTCCGCTAGCGAAACGGAAGATGCCGAGAGAAGTGACCGCGAACGTGCGCCCCGTCGGTGGCCGCCCCATGAACTCGGCGGTATGTGTCCCGCAAACGCTAACCCGCACGGCCACTTGCTCCCCAACGCCCATAAGGTCCTCCACCACGAAGTGGAGATCAGGGAAGCCAGCACGCAGCAGGGTATACTTCTGTTTGAGTCCAGCGCGGGTCGCTGGAATGCCCAGGAGTTGCTCGTGATCGACAAACTCCTCGCTCACCAGGGTCTCAAGATCATTCAGGTTGCCAGTACTGAGTGCCTCATAGTACCGGCGAAGACGCATCTCATTGGTTGAGGGTGACATGATTGCTCCTTGTAGTTTTCATTTCCAACTCAGTTTAGATACATGGATGTATCTAAAGCGATCAAAAAAAGAGCAGGGGACTGGCTCTTATCCTGAAGACAGGATGCCGTGCAGGAAGGTCTCGGCAAGCGTCGCGGCCAATCCCTGGAGCGAAAAAGCCTGCCTGCTCTGGAA
>Ga0070699_100006362_pt1 | contig 10297 bp, 11 predicted proteins | sample KBSK1503metaG_FD_65473 | JGI IMG/M metagenome (GOLD analysis project Ga0070699, IMG submission 65473) | Corn, switchgrass and miscanthus rhizosphere microbial communities from Kellogg Biological Station, Michigan, USA - KBS K1-50-3 metaG | ecosystem: Host-associated > Plants > Roots >... | reverse complement strand
CGTCGTCCACCAGTGGTACGAGCTGACGGGTGGCGACAACGGCCTCCTCGGGGTGTGGCCGGCGCCGTGGCTCCAGAGCCCGCTCCGCTTCTATGGGCTCGCGCTGGCGGCGTGCGGCGGCGGCATCGCGCTCCTCTCAGTCGTCGAGCAGGCGCCCTTCGGCCTCACGCTCCGCGCCGTGCGCGATCACGCGCGGCGCGCCGAGGCCGTCGGAGTGAACGTCCGCCGCCAGCAGCTCGTGGCGTTCGTGATCGCCGGTTTCTTCGGCGGCCTGGCCGGCGCGACCTTCGTGTACCTGAAGGGGAGCGCGTTTCCCGAGTACCTGGCGCTGCCCGTGTCGGTCGAGGCGCTCGTGATGGTGCTGCTGGGCGGCGTCGGAGCGCTCGCGGGGGCGCCGGTCGGCGCGGCCGTCTACAAGGTGCTCGACACCGTCGTCACCCGCTACACCGCCTACTGGCAGGCGGTGCTCGGCGCGCTCCTGATCGTGCTCGTCATCGCGTTCCCGCGGGGGATCGTGGGCACGTTCCGGGCCCGCCGCCGGTGATGCTGAGCGTCCGCGGCCTCCGGAAGGTGTTCGGCGGCGTCCGCGCCGTCGACGACGTGAGTCTCGACCTGCGGCGGGGCGAGATCCGGGCGCTCATCGGCCCCAACGGCGCCGGCAAGACGACCTTCTTCAACATGCTGACGGGCCAGCTCCGTCCGGACGCGGGTGAGGTGCGCCTCCACGGCGAGCGGATCTCGGGGCTGCCGCCGTACGCGATCTGGCTCCGCGGCGTGAGCCGGACGTTCCAGATCACGGCGACGTTCGCCACGCTCTCCGTCCTCGAGAACGTGCAGGTCGCGCGGCTCTCGGCCGCGCGCCGGAGCCTGACGCTGTTCCGCAACGCTAGGCGCCTGGAGACCGAGCGCGCGCGGGCGCTCCTCTCGCGGGTTGGGCTCGCCGCCGAGGCGCCCCGCCCCGCCGGCATCCTCGCCTACGGCGACCTGAAGAAGCTCGAGCTGGCGGTGGCGCTCGCCAACGATCCGGCGGTGCTCCTGCTCGACGAGCCGACGGCGGGCATGGCGTCCGCCGAGCGGGGCGAGCTGATGCGCCTCGTCGTCTCGATCGCCCGCGCCGGCGGCCAGACGGTGCTCTTCACCGAGCACGACATGGACGTCGTCTGGAGTGCAGCCGACCGGGTTCTGGTGCTGCACCAGGGGCGGGTCATCGCCGAGGGCACACCGGGCGAGGTGCGGGCGGACCCGACCGTTCAGCAGGTCTATCTCGGCGAGGACGGCTGATGCTGGAGCTCGACCAGGTCCACGCGTACTACGGCCGGAGCCACATCCTGCACGGCGTCTCGCTCCGGGCGCGGTCGGGCGAGGTCGTCTCCCTGCTCGGCCGGAACGGCGCCGGCAAGAGCACGACCTTGAAGGCGGTCGTGGGCCTCGTGCGGGTAGGGGAGGGCGCGGTCCGCTTCGAGGGGCGGGACATCACGCGGCTGCCTACGCCGCGGATCAGCCGGCTCGGCATCGGCCTCGTGCCCGAGGACCGCCGGATCTTCGCCGACCTCAGCGTGCTCGAGAACCTGCGGGTCGGTGAGCGTCGCGACGGGTGGACTCTCGAGCGCGCCTTCGACGTCTTCCCGGCGCTCCGCCCCCTCGCCGGCCGGCGCGGCGGGAGTCTCTCGGGAGGCGAGCAGCAGATGCTGACGATCGCCCGAACCCTCATGGGAGCCCCGCGGCTGCTCCTGCTCGACGAGCCGGCGGAGGGGCTGGCGCCGGTGGTCGTCCGGGCCCTCGGCGAGCGCATCACCGCGCTCAAGCGGGAAGGGCTCACGATCGTCCTGTCCGAGCCGAACCTCCGGCTCGCGCGCCGCCTCGCCGACCGCGCCTACATCATCGAGAAAGGCCAGATCCGGTTCGAGGGGACGATCGCCGAGCTCGACGCCGACGACCGCATCCAGCGCGCCTACCTGAGCGTCTGACCGGGCGCGGGTGTCCTTACCTCCGCCGGGCGCCCGTTCGCCAGGGTAGGTGTTCCTTACTCGATACAGCCGAAACCATGAGCCACCGGGTTATCCTCCCAATGGAGCCGCCCAGTCTTGAGTGATCAGAGCGGTATCGAGTGGACCGACGCCACATGGAACCCGATTACGGGCTGCACGAAGGTCAGCCCGGGCTGTAAGCACTGCTACGCCGAGCGCCTTGCCCGACGCCTCAGGGCCATGGGCAATGCCCGGTACCGCAACGGCTTCGCGGTGACTCTTCAGCCTGATCAGCTCACACTGCCACTGCGGTGGCGCCGACCCAAGAGAATTTTCGTCAACAGCATGAGTGACCTTTTCCACGAAATGGTTCCCGACAGCTATATCCAGCGGGTGTTCGAAATCATGGCCCAGGGGGGCTGGCACACGTTCCAAGTTCTCACAAAGCGAAGTGACCGTTTGCTCGCGCTCGCTCCCCGGCTTCAGTGGTCCATAAACGTCTGGCAGGGAGTCTCGGTCGAGGACGCAGACCACATGTGGCGGATCGCTCACCTGCAGCAAGTACCGGCAGCCGTGCGATTCCTCTCAGTGGAGCCCTTGCTCGGGCCGATTCCGAAGTTGCCGCTTGAAGGTATCCACTGGGTCATCGTCGGTGGAGAGAGCGGCGGAGGTCGCAGACCGATGATGCCGGGGTGGGTACGTGAAATACGGGATCAATGTCTGGTTGCGGGTGTGGCGTTCTTCTTCAAGCAGTGGGGCGGGCGGACTCCGAAGTCGAGCGGCCGCGTGCTGGACGGGCGGACGTGGGACGAAATGCCGGTTCACTCGCTCGGAGCGCGCGGCCGCCACAGGCTGTGACGATATGATTCGGCGGGCTCGGGACGGCTTGCCCGCTCGGGTGAGCGGCCCGTGGACTCGTGAAAAGCTGACATACGTCGAGAAATATGCCACCGCCTTTATGCGCGCAATGGCACCGAAGCGAGCGGACCGAAAATGGGCAGAACTTGTTTATCTGGATTTTCTTGCCGGCCCCGGGCTGGGGATTGATCGCGACAGTGGAGTAGAGTTCGAGGGCTCACCCCTAAGAGCGCTCAAGGTAGTGCCTCCGTTCGATCGCTTGTTCTTCAGCGATCTGAGTCCGAAGAACGTGGAGGCGCTCCGTAGTCGAATTCCTGCCGCCGATCTCCCGCGGGTGCAGCTGAAGGTCGGCGACTGCAACGCTGTCGCGGGAGCGGTCGTCGCGCAGCTGTCGAATCGGGTGCTGGGACTGGCCTTCGTCGATCCCGAGGGCTTCGAGGTCACTTTCCAGATATTCCGGGCTCTGGCAATGCGGCGCATCGACGTGCTGTTTCTGTTCCCGAGCGGGATAGGCATTGCGCGAAACCTCCGAGCCTTCGTCAAGCAGCCGAGGAGTCCGATGGATGATCTGTGGGGTGGAAGAGAGTGGCGGGGCACCCCGCCCGCCAGGCTGGCGGCCGGTTCACGCATAGGATCCGAGGAAGCCTTGAGCCTAGATCGACCGTGGGTTTTGCGATTCAGAGGTAAGATGGCGGACATCGGCTTCGAATACCAGGACGAAGCCGACCCGTACTTCACGAATGAGAAGAATGTCCCGATGTATCACTTGCTGTTCTTCTCGAAAGCCCCCGCGGGCCTGACAATATGGCGCGGGGTCAAAAAAATCGAGCCGAGCGGTCAGCGGACGCTTCTCTAGTACGCTGCGACGATCCTCGCGTACCGCGGCCCCGGCGTCCGAGAGTTCCCAGGAAGCCCTTAGACGCTACCGGATCGGAGCGCCTCGATCGCGGCCGTGACGGCGCGCCGGGCCTCGAGTGCGGCCGCCTCGGTCGGGTAGCGGGCGCGGGGCCAGAAGAACCCGCGCAGGCCGTCCTTGAAGCGGCGGGGCACGATGTGGACGTGCAGGTGCGGCACGCTCTGGCTGACCCGGTTATTGATCGCCACGAACGAGCCGTCGGCGCCGAACGCGCGCTCGACCGCGAGCGCGAGGAGGCGGGCCTGCTCGAACAGCGGCGCCACCAGCGGCGCCGGCAGGTCGGCCAGGGTCTCGTGGTGCGCTCGGGGCACGAGCAGGGTGTGGCCGGGGAACAGCGGGCGATGATCGAGGAAGGCGAGGAGTCGCTCGTCCTCGAGCACCACGTGCGCGGCCGCGTCGCCGCGCACGATCCGGCAGAACTCGCAGCTCACCGCCATCTCACCGCCTCCGCCCGGTTGCGCCCGATGCACCAATTTGCCACAATCGGCTGCCGCCGGCATGAAGACCCTCATCCGTAACATCGGGCAGATCCTCAGCGGCGACATCGCGCATCCCGTCCTCGACGCCGACTCACTCCTGGCCCGGGACGGCATCATCATCGGGGTGGGCCGGCGCCTCGAGGACGACGCCGACCTCGTGATCGACGCCAAGGGCGCGACCCTGATGCCGGGGCTGATCGACTCGCACGTCCACCCGGTCTTCGGCGACTTCACGCCTCGGCAGCGGACCGTCGACTTCCTCGAGTCGGCGATGCAGGGGGGCGTCACGACCGCGATCTCGGCCGGCGAGGTGCACCTGCCGGGGCGGCCCAAGGACATCGTGGGCTTGAAGGCGCTCGCGATCGTGGCCGCGAAATCGTACGCGAACTTCCGGCCCGGGGGCGTCAAGGTGCACGCGGGGGCGCCGATCCTCGAGCTCGGCCTGACGGAGGCGGACTTCGCCGAGCTGGCGCGGGCCGGGGTGACGCTTGTCGGCGAGATCGGGCTCGGCTCGGTGAGGACGGGCAAGGACGCGGCGCCGATGGTCGAGTGGGCCCGGCGGTACGGGATGACGGTGACTATCCACACCGGCGGGCCGTCGATCGCGGGCTCGAACCCGATCACGGCGGACGTCGTGCTCGAGGCGCATCCGCACGTGGTCGGCCACATCAACGGTGGCACCACGTCGATGACGACGGCGGAGATCGAGCGGCTGGTCGCGACGGACATGGCGCTCGAGATCGTCCACTGCGGGAACATGAAGACCGCGCTACACACGCTCCGGCGCGCGCAGGAGGCGGGCGCGACGGCGCGCCTCATCCTGGGCAACGACGCGCCGTCGGGGACGGGCGTCGTCCCCCTCGGCATCCTGCGGACGATCTCGCTCCTGGCCGGCGTGGGCGGCATGCGTCCGGCGGAGGCGGTCGCGTGCGCCACCGGCAACACCGCGCGCGTCTACAAGCTGAACGCCGGCGTGATCACGGCGGGGCGCGAGGCCGACCTGGTCCTCTGCGATGCTCCCATCGGCTCGGCCGGCAAGGACGTGCTGGAGGCGCTGGCGGCGGGCGACCTGCCGGGCATCTCGATGGTTCTGATCGACGGGAAGATCACGGCGGGACGCAGCCGGAACACGCCGCCCGCGGCCCGGGCCGCTGAGGTCCTCAAAGGCGCCGGGCCCGGGGGCGTCGGCCACTAACCTTGCGCGTCCACCCCTTCCGCGGCTATCGCTACGTTCCCGCGAGGGTCGGGGACCCGTCGTCGGTGGTGGCGCCGCCCTATGACCAGATCGGCCCCGAGACCCAGGCGCGGCTCTACGACATGTCGCGCTGGAACATCGTGCGGCTCACGCTCCCCCGGGACGGCTATGCGGCCGCCCGGACGGCGCTCGACGCGTGGCGCGCGTCGGGGATCTTCGAGCGCGAGCACGAGCCGGCCATCTATCCCTACCACCAGAGCTACCTGGTCGACGGCACGCCGATCACGCGCCGCGGGTTCATCGCCCTCGGCGAGGTCACCGAGTATACGGAGACGGTCGTGCGGCCCCACGAGCACACGCACGCCGGCCCCAAAGAAGACCGGATGCGTCTGCTCGAGGCGACCGAGGCCGATATCGGCCTTGTCTTCATGCTGACGGAGGACCCGGATGGGGCGCTCGGCCGGGCGACCGCGCCCGCCGGCCCACCGCTCGTCGAGGCCCGGGACCTTCGGGGCGAGACGCACCGCCTCTGGCGGGTCACGGACGCCGCGGCGATCGGCCGCGTGCAGGCCCTCATGGCGGACAAGCGCGTCATCATCGCCGACGGCCACCACCGCTACGAGACGGCGGTGGCCTACCGCCGCCTCCATCCCGCGATCCGCGGGAAGCTGATGGCGTTCTTCGCTCTCGACGCGCCCGGGATCACGATCTTCCCCAACCACCGCCTGGTCCACGGTGTCGACGGATTCGATCTGGAGCGCCTGCTCGCGCGGGCGGGGGAGTGGTTCGAGGGGCGCCCGCTCCCATCGCTGATCCGCCCGCAGCCTCGCGCGATCGTCGTCGTCGCCGGCCCCACTCCCGACGGCGCCGTGCTCACGCTGCGCCCGGGGGCGGCCGCGCTGATTCCGTGGCCGCGGGGCACCTCGCCGACGTGGCGGCGGCTGGCGGTGTCGGTGCTGCACGAGGGGCTCCTCAAACCATTCCTCGACATCACCGACGAGAAGCTCGACCGGAGGACCCACGTGGACTACACCGCGGACGCCGAGGAGGCGGTGGCGCTCGTCCGCAAGGGAGCCTACCAGGCGGGGTTTCTGATCGATCCGACGACGCCCGCCGAGCTCGCGGCCGTCGTCGCCGGTGGCGAGCTGATGCCGCAGAAGTCCACGCACTTCTACCCCAAGCTGCTCGACGGGCTCGTGTTCTACCGGCTCAACGAGGATTGACCATGAAGATCCGCAAGCTCGTGACCCTGATCGAGGAGACCCTGCGCGACGGCGGGCGTGAGGCCCGGCGCCCGGTCCGGAAGGTGGCGGCGGTCGCCGTCCTCGAGAACCCGTTCGCCGGCCGCTGGGTCGAGGACCTGACCGAGCTCATCGACGCCGGCGAGGAACTGGGCGCGCTCCTCTCGAAGCGGGCGACCGAGGCCCTCGGCGCCCCCGCCGAGTCCTTCGGCAAGGCGGCCGTCGTCGGCGAGCGCGGGGAGCTGGAGCATGCGGCCGCCCTCCTGCACCCGAAGCTCGGCGCGCCGCTCCGGACCGCCATCGGCGGCGGTAAGGCGATCATCCCGTCGGCCACGAAGCTCGGCGGGCCGGGCACGCCGATCGACGTGCCGCTCCACTTCAAGGACGCCGCGTTCGTGCGCTCGCACTACGATGCGATGGAGGTGCGGCTCCCCGACGCGCCCCGGGCCGACGAGATCGTCCTCGCGATCGCGCTCACGGACGGGGGCCGGCCGCACCCGCGCATCGGCGGTCTCACGAAGGAGGAGGCGAAGAAGGAGGACGGGCTGCGCTAGACCACTCGGAAGGGGCTTCGCCCCTCAGGCCCCGCGCGCCACCGCCGGCCCGCGCGTCCGCCGGAGATCCAGGAGGCTGCCGAGGATGCCCTTCGGCAGGAAGACGATGAACAACACCAGCAGGACGCCGTAGACGAGATTGTCCCAGCCGGCGGCCCGGGTGCCGAACGAGACGCGCAGCCCCTCGGCCAGCAGGATGGTGATCACCGCCCCCACCGTGGGGCCGAGCGATACATAGATGCCGCCGACCACGACCGCGAACACCATTTGCAGCGAGATCGAGATGCCGCTCACCGTGTCTGGCGAGATGAACATCTGGTACTGACAATAGAGCGCGCCGCCGAGCGCGGTCATGACGGCGCTCAGCACGGTGATCTTGAGCTTCTCCGCCGTCACGTGGACTCCGGTGGCGGCGGCGGCGTCTTCGTCCTCCGAGATCGCCTCCAGCGCATAGCGCAGCATGCTGCGGTCGACGCGATACCAGACGTAGAGCCCGGCCGCCCACACCGCGAGCGCGATCAGGTACCAGGTCGTCTTGCCACTGAACTGGAGCGCGTAGAGCGAGCTGCCCCCCTGATACCGCTCCGGCGTGTAGCCGAGCGAGCCACCGGTGTAGTCGCGGGTCGCCGTGATCACCTGCAGGACGATGCCGCCCAGCGCCAGCGTGACCAGTGCGAAGTAGTGGCCGGTGATGCGGAAGCGGAAGCAGGGATAGGCCACCAGCACCGCCAGCAGCCCGCCCGCGAGCAGCGCCAACGGAATGCCGATCCAGGGGCTGATGCCCCCGTAATTCCACAACAGCGCCGTTACATAGGCGCCGATCCCCATGAACCCGCCGTGACCGAGCGACAGGAGGCCGAACCGTCCCATCACCGACCAGGAGGTATAGGCGAACGACCAGATCAGGACGACGACCACGATATGGAGCGGATAGGGCGCGCTGTAGACGAACGGCCACGCGACCAGGAAGGCACCCGCCAGCCAGCGCAGCGACCGCGTCACGACCGCCGTGCCAGCAGGCCCTGGGGCCGCACGAACATCATCACGATGAAGAACGCGAAGGCGAACACATAGCCCCATTCGAGGTCGAAATAGAGCCCGCCCAGGGAGATGATCTCGGCGAACACGAAGGCGGCGATGAAGCCGCCGACGAAGTTGCCGAGGCCGCCCAGCACGCAGATCAGGAAGGTGATCGGCCCGAAGGACAGGCCGACGAAGGGATGGACGTCGTACTGCAGCACCAGCAGGCAGGCGGCGAGCCCGGCCAGCGCGCCGCCGATCGCCGAGGTGATCAGGTAGATGCGGCGACTGTCGACACCCATCAGGGTCATGATCTGCCGGTCCTGCGCGATGGCGCGGATGGCGGCCCCCGTGTAGGTCCGGGTCAGGAACAGGTAGACCAGCACCATGCCGATCACCGCCGCGCCGAAGGCCAGGAGGCGCGCGTAGCTGATGAACACCCCGGATACCTTCAGCACCGGCAGGCGCAGGCCGAGGTTCTTGAACTCGACGCCGAAGAGGACGGTCGCCGCGGATTGGAGGAAAAACAGGACGCCGCCGGTGGCGAGCAGCTGGTTGATCGGAGGGGAGCCGAGCAGCGGAGCGATCACCAGTAAATGCAGGAGGACGCCGAGGAGGCCGACGCCGATGATGCAGACGGCCGCCGACAGCACGATCGGCGCCTGGTAGACACCGGACAGGAAGTACATCCCGTACATGCCGAGCATGATCAGCTCGGCGTAGCAGATCCACACGACGTCGATGACGCCGAAGATCAGATTGAGGCCGAGCGACAGCAAGGCCAGCACGCCGCCCAGCAGGACGCCGTTGATCAGCGCTTCGAGCAGGAAGATGTCGACGATGCCCATCTGGCCGGGGCCCCGTTCAAGCCCCGAGATAGGCTTCCCGGATGGTTGCGCTGCCGAGCAGCCCGGCGGCGGGGCCGGCGGCGCGGATGCGGCCCGCTTTGAGCAGGTAGGCGCGATCCACCACTCGCAGGACCTGCTGCACGTTCTGCTCGACGATCAAGACGGTGAGGCCGCCGGCGCGGATCCGCTTCAGCAGCTCGAAGAGTTGCTCCACGATGACGGGGGCGAGGCCGGCGGAGGGCTCGTCGAGCAGGAGGAGCTTCGGTTCGGACATCAGGGCGCGGCCGATCGCGCACATCTGCTGCTCGCCCCCGGACATGCTGCCGGCGAGCTGGCGACAGCGCTCGCGCAGACGCGGGAACAGCTCGTAGACGAGCTCGAGCCGCTGGCGGAACTTCGGGCGCGCCGCCGGCACGAAGCCACCCATCCTGAGGTTGTCCTCGACCGACATGCGCGGAAACAGGCGCCGGCCTTCCGGCACGTGGGCGATCCCGACCTCCACGATCCGGTGCGAAGGCGTCGCGACGAGGTCGACTCCCTCCATGACGATCGAGCCCGAGGTCGGCCGGATCAGACCGGAGATGACCCGCATCAGTGTGGTCTTGCCGGCGCCGTTGGGTCCGATGACGCCGACCGCCTCGCCGTGACCCACCTCCAGCGAGACGTCGAACAGCGCCTGGAAGCCGCCGTATCCGGCGCGGACGGATTTCAGCTCGAGCATGCGCGTGGCCGCGACGGCCAGGGACGCGCCAGCGCCACGGGGGAGCGGCCCCGCTCAGGCGCCGGCGGCCGTCGCGACCCCATGCACGGTCCCGGCCTGGGTCCCGAGATAGACCTCGATCACGCGCGGATCGACCGCGACCACGGTGGGGAGCCCCTCGGCGATCTTCTCGCCGTGATCGAGCACGATGACCCTATCCACGACGCGCATCAGGACTCCCATGATGTGCTCGACCCAGATGATGGTGATGCCCAGCTCCTTGCAGATCCGGCGCAGCAGGTCGGCGGCCTGATCCATCTCGTGCTCGTCCAGGCCGCTGAGGCTCTCGTCGGCCAGCAGCAGCTTCGGCGCCGTGGCGAGCGCCTTGGCGAGCTCCAGCTTCTTCAGCGCCGCCGCGCCCAGTCCGTCGACCGTCGCGGCGCGATCGGTCGGCAGGCCCACCAGGCCGAGTGCCCGCTCCGCGGCCTCGAAGGCCTTCGCCCGCGAGCGCCGGCCCTG
>Ga0070699_100006360_pt1 | contig 10298 bp, 10 predicted proteins | sample KBSK1503metaG_FD_65473 | JGI IMG/M metagenome (GOLD analysis project Ga0070699, IMG submission 65473) | Corn, switchgrass and miscanthus rhizosphere microbial communities from Kellogg Biological Station, Michigan, USA - KBS K1-50-3 metaG | ecosystem: Host-associated > Plants > Roots >... | reverse complement strand
CGCGCTGCTTCTTCACGAAACTCAGGAGTGAACTTCCGGTATTTCCCAGCCACCTGATCCCGTCCTTTCGCCTGAAGATCCTATAAGGATCCGCAGTCCGGAAGGTCCGGGGCACCCCCACTACGCCGCGGTCGACCTGGCCAGCGATGACCATGCGCCCGCAGTGATCGACGTGCTCACTCCCCTGTTCGACGCCGGGCGCGCTCAGCTGAGAAGGGGCCGGCCCGCAGCCAGCGCCCTAGCGGCCGGTGCCCGGCAACTATAAGATCCACTGCCGTGAGCAAGCTGCTTCGCCGAGCCTTGGGCGGGAAGGACCGGCAACCCGCTGCCCTCATTACCGGAGCCGTGGGACCTGAGGAGAAGAAGGGTGGCTGGTCGGTCGTCTGGGCTGGAGACGGTGCATGGCCACCACGCGTGTACGCGCCAACGCTGACGCAAGTGGCCGACCAGGCAGGGTCGGCGGTTGCCGCCCTCTACGCGCTTGCCCCGCCGATCCCAGGCGCAGAGCTCCAACTCGCTATCTACCCGTGGATCTACGACGGCGGACCGGTGTTCGACATCGACGGGCACCCTGGGTCGTTCACCGCTCGTGACATTCAGGGAAGCGACCTCACCGTTAACGGCGCCACGCTCGAGGATCTTGTCGCCGCAGTCGAGCACATGCCGGACATCCCTGCCGGTCATTCAATGTTTCGCTGGATACGCCAAATCGCATCGCTCCCCGAGGCTTCGCCGTAGGAGGACACCCGAGCTGGTGGATCTGGACGCCCGCCGACGACACTGCACCCATTGGCTGACCACCGCTCCGAATCGGCGATCCGGCGCAGGCGGTACGTCGGGAGCTGCTCGTCCTTTACATCACGCTCTCTGGTCGACTTCGCCCGCCGGTTGCCGGACAATATCCGCCGTTCGGCGCGCCACTATCGGTCGGTTGGGCTTGCCATCCGGGCGGCCCGAATGGTCATTATGTGGGTGATCGGAGATCACCCACATAATGGACGCGACGAGTGCGACATAGATCCGGGCCTGGTTCAGGGCTGCAGCGAGAGGGTGATGTCGAGTACCCCCGGGGGCAGGCTCGGTGAAGGAGGACTCGCCTTGCACGTTGCGGTAGGTCCCGGTGCCACCGGTGACCGCGTGGACGTTGCGAGGTGAAGCGGAGTCGAAGATGCCCTGGATGGCGATCTGGCCGCCTTTCAGTCGCAGGTCCGCCGCGGCGGGCAAACCGGGACCGATCTGTCGAATATCGCGGCTGCTCAGCCGGATTGCCTGAATGCCTGTGGGTGGAGCCAGCGGGCGATAGCGGTGACTGCCTGGGCGTTGCGAGGGCTGGGGGTGAGCTGGTCGTAGCTGAGGTGCAGGATGCAGTTGTTGCGGACGGCGGGGAGGTTGCGGGTGATGAGGTCGGTCTTGAGGAATTTTTCCTTCTGCTGCCAGGTCGGGGTCCCGTAGTCGTTGATGATGATGCACTGGGGCCGGCGGGCGACGACTTCCTCCCAGGACACCGAGGTCCAGCTTTGCCTGAGGCTGGCGAAGATGTTGGCGCCGCCGCCGAGCTGGATCAGGGCGTTGGGCATGGCCAGGCCGGGGGCGGTAAAGGGCGCCGGCTGCCCGCTGTCATACAGAAAGACCGAGACGGGCTTGAGGCTGGCGACCTTGGCGTGCGCGGCGGCCACCTGGGCTTCCATCTGGGCGATGATCTTGCTGGCGCGGCTGCGCACGTTGAAGATCGCGCCGAGGCTGGACAGGTCCTGGTAGGTGTCGTTGATGGAAACCGGCTGATCGCCCGAGTCGACGTGGGCGCATGACTCGGTAAGCGCCAGGGTTTTGATGCCGAATTTGGCCAGGTTGGCGGGTGTCAGGCTGGTGCCGGCCTGCAGCCCGTAGTTCCAGCCGGCGAACAGGAAGTCCGGGTGCAGGCCGACCAGGGTCTCGAGGGTGAAGTAGTCCGGGGAGACGTCTCGGACCTGGTGGAAGGCGCTCAGGTACTGGGCGGGTACCGGATGGCCCTGCGGTCCGTCGCCGGTGACGCCGAAGTCGCCGGCCATCCGGGATTGCAGGCCCAGGGCGAGCATGTCTTCGGTGGCGTTGATGTCGTTGGCGGCGGCGCGCTTCGGCGCGCTGGTGAAGGTGACCGGCGACCCGCAGCTTTGCACGGTCACCGGGTAGGCAGCCCTGGCCGCCGCGGTCGGCTGCGGGGCTGACGGCGTGCCCGCGCTGCTGCCGCATGCCGCCAGTGCCATCGCGCCGGCCAGGAGCATGGCGGGCAGCGCGCCGGCAGGATAACGGCGGCTACGGGGCTGATCGCGGCGGCAGCGGCACTCGTTAGGCATGGGGAGCCTTTCGGTCAGGATCGGGGGCGCGGCGGCTCTGGCCGTGCTGCGGGCGTCGTGGTGGCGGGGCGTGCCAGCGGCCGGCTCGTGTCGGCGAGGCGGCGCGGCAGCAGCTGGGGCGTGCCGGTGTCGGGGTGGTCAACGATGAGGACGTCGGCCCCGTAAGCGGCGCGGACAATCTCCGGGGTGATCACTTCGGCCGGGGATCCCGCGGCGATCAGGTGCCCGTCCGCCAGGACGTGCATGGTGTCGCAGAACAGGGCGGCGAGGTTGAGATCGTGCAGCGCGGCGAGGACGGTGACGCCGAGACCGGCGACCAGTTCCAGGACGCTGATCTGGTAGCGGATGTCGAGGTGGCTGGTCGGCTCGTCGAGGATCAGGTGGTCGGCGCCCTGGGCGAGGGCGCGCGCGATCAGCACCCGCTGCTTCTCGCCGCCGGACAGGCTCTGGAAGCTGCGGCCGCCCAGATCCGCGCAGCCGGTCCGCTGCATCGCGTCATGGATGATCGCCTGGTCGTTGTCGTCGTCCCGGTCGAAGGGCCCCTTGTGCGGGGTGCGGCCGACCATCACCATCTCGCGGGCCGTGAAGCCGAAGTCCGCCAGGTTTTCCTGGGCCACCACGGCGACCCGCCGTGCGGCGGTCTTGGGCCGCATCTGGTACAGGTCGGTGCCGTTGACCAGGACCGAGCCGGCGGCCGGGCGGTGGACCCGGTAGATAGCCTTCAGGATCGTCGATTTCCCGCTGCCGTTCGGCCCGATCAGGCCAGCGCACTGGCCGTCGGCGACGCGCAGGCTGATGCCGGATACGATCCGCCGGCCGGCGATGTCCACCGACAGGCCGCGTAGTTCCAGGCTCATTCGGCGGCCCCGTATAGATAGGGCCGCCGCCGGATGAGCAGCAGCAGGGCCGGCGCGCCGATGAAGGCGGTGATCACGCCGATCGGCATCTCCTGCGGCGCCACGATCGTGCGGGCCAGCAGATCAGCCAGCACCATGAACGACGCCCCGATGAGCGCCCCGGCGGGCAGGACCCGGCGGTGATCCGAGCCCGCCAGCAGCCGGACGATATGGGGGATGACCAGGCCGACGAACCCGATCACGCCGCTGACCGCGACCGCCACGCCGGCGATGAGCGAGGCCACGATGAACAGGTTCCGGCGCAGCTGGCGCACGTCAACGCCCAGCGACGCCGCCGCTTCTGGCCCCATCGCCAGGGCATTCAGCGAGCGGGCCTGGGCCAGCAGGTACGCCATCGCGGCCAGGAGCACCACCGCCGGGATCGGCAGCTGCGGCCAGGACGCCAGGCCGAACGAGCCCAGCAGCCAGAACAGGACCGACTGGGTTGCCTGCGGGTTGCCGCGGAAGATCAGGAAGCTGGTGATCGCCTCATAGAACGCGGCCATCACCACACCGCACAAGATCAGCTGCGTCGGGGCCAGCCGGCCGTGCTGGCGCGCGACCGCGAAGACGCTGACCATGGCGACCAGCGCGCCGATGATGCTGCCCGCCGAGATCGCCCACAAGCCCAGCGAAGCCAGCGCCCCGAACAGCAGCACTGCCGTTGCCCCCACGCTGGCGCCGGAGGAGATCCCCAGCAGGAACGGGTCGGCCAGCGCGTTGCGGACCAGCACCTGCACCACGGTCCCGGCCGTGGTCAGGGCCGCGCCGATCAGCGCCGCGAGGAGAACCCTCGGCGCGCGGATCTCCCAGACGATCTCCGCGGCGACGCTCTGCGCCGGATGACCCTCAAGGTGGCCCAGTACGACATGCCAGACCGAGGCGGGGCTCAGCGGCACCGGCCCGATGCCGATCGCCGCCGTCATGACGGCCACGAGCACCAGCGCGCAAACGGGGAGGACCACAGACAAAGGCAACCGCCGCCCGCCGGCGGCAGCGGCACGGTTCCGGCCACGTCCGGCAGCATCACCGGCCAGAGCCCGGGCACTGCCGACAGCTCGCTGCCGGGAAGCGGGCCGCATGATCGCGCGAGGAGCACGCACGAATCGACCTTCCTCCGAGGACCGAATTCGCCGGTACAGAGCAGGCGCCCGGACTTATCCCCCGAGCGGGGCATCACCGTTGCGGGACAGTGCCGGCATCTCACCGGCTTCGCTGCAGCTGAACCACCCGGGCCGGCGGCCCGAGTGGCCACACCCTAACGACGACAGATCACCGTCGTCAAACCTCAGCATCTAAATACCTATCGAAACGAGCTTCTGCGATGATCAGATAATGCACCTCGTTCCCGCTGACCGCCGCAGCCGCCACATCCTCGACGGCGAACGGGTCTGCGAGGCTCTCAGCGCGCTCGGCGACTGCGGCGACATCGCCGGATGGGCCGACCGGTTCAGGACCCTCGGTGACCGGAGCCGCCTCACGCTGCTCATCTGCATCCACCAGGCAGGCCCGATCAGCGTCACCGACCTCGCCGTGGCCGCCGACATGAACGAGACCACCGTCTCCCAGGCCCTGCGCCTTCTCCGCGCCGCCGGGACAGTGACCGCGCACCGCAGCGGGCGCATCATCCGCTACCAGCTCACCGACAAGGACATCAGCAACCTCATCGACCAGATCGCCGGATCCAGAAGCAGCTCAGGTCACCGGCACGCAGCCACCCCGGCGCATCCCGGCGGGCGTGATGATGAGCAGCACCAGGCACGACCGGCCTCGCCAAGGCATCGCTCACTGCGACATAGAACCGGCTGATCCGTACTTGACCCAGCGCCAAGCTCAGATCACAGATAGTCACTCATATTCGGCACTGAGTATCCGGCGTGCTGTTCCGGTGAGGGTCCTGCGCCGGTTCGATGCGATCGTGTCCATGCCAGACATCCGGCAGTCACCGGCAGTCATCCCACGCTCCGTGGTCGGCGTTGTCGTCACGCGGCGACAGGTAGCCCGCTGTCCAGTGCGCCATGGCGCTGGAGGGCAGGCGATGGCGGCGGGGCCATCAGGGCCAAGACGCAGCCGGGTCGGCCGGACCGGCGACCACACCGCGCAGCCCCCGCCCACCCGAACCAGCCAGCACGCCTGCGGCGGCTGGTCAGGGCCAGCCGCGTTCGCGGATCGGGGCGACGACGGCCTCGGTGACGATCAGGTGCGCGGGGGCGCAGACCAGCCAGGCGATGTAGTCGGCCACGTCCTGCGGCGGCAGCGCGTCTTCGGGAGCGGCGGCTGGCCTGGGCTGGTCGCGGCCGGCCGGGTTCCAGGTGCCCCAGTGCGTGGCCATGGCGCCGGGGTAGAGACACACCACGCGGATGCTGTGTGGTGCACCCTCGGCGGCCAGGGCCTGGGTGAGCCCGGTGAGGCCGAACTTGCTGGCGCAGTAGGCCGACGCGGTGGCCCAGCCGCGTCGGCCAGCGACGGAGGAGACGTTGACGATGGTGCCGCCGCCGGCCGCCCGCATGTGCGGGATCACGGCCCGGCTGAGCAGGAACGGCGCGGTCAGGTTCACCGTAATGACCCGCTGCCAGTCCGCCACCGGCAACTCCTCCGCCGGGCCGGGTGCATCGGTCGCCGCGGCGTTGACCAGCACCCGCGGCGGCCCGCTGCCGGAGACCAGACGTTCGGTGGCGGCCACGACCGCATCCAGATCCGCAAGGTCAGCCGGAAGGGTCAAGGCGGCGCGAGCGAGCCACCGCGCTCGAACTCCAGGCCGGCCTGCTGCCCCGCGCGATCCCCGCGGTTCCCGGCCTCGAACTGGCCTGTCGCTACGTCCCCGCGCAGACCGCCGCCGAGGTCGGCGGCGACTGGTTCGACGTCATCGCCCTGCCCCGCGGCCGCGCCGCCCTGACCGTCGGCGACGTGACCGGCCACGACGTGCACGCTGCCGCCGTGATGGGCCAGCTCCGCACCGCCACCCGCGCCTTCGCCACCCTCGACCTGACCCCCGCGCAAACCCTCACCCGCCTCGACCAGCTCACCGCCGATCTCACCGACGAGGAAACCAGCGCCACCTGCGTCTACGCCGTCCACGACCCGGCCACCGGAGACTGGGACATGGCCAGGGCCGGGCACCCCCCGCCCGCCCTGGCCCGCCCCGGGCGCGCCCCCGTTTTCCCCGACCTGCCCCCTGGCCTGCCCCTGGGTATCGGCGTCGCAGACGGCGGGCACTACCAGGCCACCCGCGTCCATATCCCCCGCCACAGCACCCTGGTCCTGTACACCGACGGGCTCATCGAAAGTCCCGCCGCCGATATGAGCACCGGAATGGCGCGCCTGGCCGGCACCGTCAGGGCCACCAGCACGCTGCCGGTCAGCCAGGCCTGCGACGCCCTGCTGGCCGCGCTGGCCCCCCACCCGGCCGACGACATCGCCGTGCTCGTGGCCCGAACGTGATACCCGGTGACAGACCCAGCTGTCCTGTCTCAGTACACGGTGCCCGCCGCACGGCCCTGACCTGAGCGGGCAATTTAGGGTGAGACGCGGGACGAGGCGACATGGACACTGGCGAGCCGCCGTTACCATCCTGACCTGGGCGGGCACGACCAACTGAGACTTGGGCACGATCCGCTGAGACCGGACACCAGCGCTGACAATCGCTCAGGCCAGGTCGCCAGGCCAGGACGGTTTGGTCTGGCCCCACCGGGAAGGCCTGAGGTGGGGTGGGCCCCACGCGAGGTCGGTTCGGCGCATGGCGCACCCTGTGGCCACCCTCGGGATGCTCACGGGGTCGCTGCGGCCGGGAAAGATCGCCTGGACGTGCGATGACGCAATCTCAGTAGCCCTGAGACCCCAGGTCGCTAGACGCGTCCCGCTCGCCTGACATGCGATCTGGACGACGGGGGGCGATGAGATGACTACGACTGACCAGCAAAAGGCGCGGTGATCGTCACCGGCGCCAGCCGGGGCATCGGCGCCGCGATCGCCGGGAAGCTGGCCGGTGACGGCTGCGGCGTGATCGTCAACTATGCGGCGGAGGGAGCCGAGTCGGTGGTGTCGGCCATCCGGGCCCGGGGCGGCCGGGCCGAGGCGGTACGCGCCGATGTCGCGGCACCCGATGACGTCGCGGCCCTGTTCGACCGGGCGCAGCAGCAGATGGGGCCGGTGACCGCGCTGGTCAACAACGCCGGGACACTCGGCGAGCAGAGGCGCGTCGACGAGCGGGAGGCAGACGACCTGGCCCGGCTGATACGGGTCAACGTCGTGGGAATGCGGCGCCACCTGGATCGGGTGACGGATTGCGCGCAGGTCAGCCTGGCGCCTGCCGGTAGCCAGCGGGTGCGGTTGGTCCAGGTTGCCCGGACACGAGATCTAACGGCGAGGGGGCGCACGACATGACGACAGCTGAGCTGGGACAAGGCGCGGTGATCGTCACCGGCGCCAGCCGGGGTATCAGCGCCGCGATCGCGCAGAAGCTGGCCGAGGACGGGTACGGCGTGATCGTCAACTACGCGGCGGACGCGGACCGAGCCGAGTCGGTGGTCTCTGCCATTCGCGCACGCGGCGGGCGGGCCGCGGCCGTGCGCGCTGACGTGGCGGCACCGGGCGACGTCGCGGACATGTTCGAACGGGCACGGCAGGAGACGGACTGCTGGCCGCGCCGGTTAACAACGCCGGGACAGCCGGCGAGCAGGCGCGCGTCGACGAGCGGGACGCGGACGAGCTGACCCGGCTGATGGCAGTCAACATCGCGGGCTCTATGCTGTGCGCCGGGCACGCCGTGCGAGCGATGTCGACCGCGCACGGCGGTACGGGCGGCTCCATCGTCAACGTCGCCTCGGTCGCCGCCCGGACCGGCGGCCTGCCAGGACTCGTGCCCTATGCGGCCACCAAAGGCGCCCTGGTGATGTTCACCCGCGGCCTGTCCAACGAGGTCGGATCCGAAGGAATCCCGGGTCAACAGCGTCTCACCAGGCGTCATCGCCACCGACGCGACAACAGCAGTCCCGCAGGCCGAGGAGGCCGTGGCGCGCAGCCCGCTCGGCCGCATCGGCCGGCCCGACGAGGTCGCGGCCACCGTGTCGTGGCTGATCTCGCGGGCGGCATCATTCGTCACCGGCAGCGATATCACCGTCTCAGGCGGCCGTTGACACACGACCACCGGCCGCTCGAGCGAAGCCGGCCGCTCCGCCATGACGGCCCGCCCCTGGGGGCGTCGCTCGCCGAACCCCGATGCCTCGGCGGTTCGGGTGACCAGCGGCATGCACGACACGAGCATGACCACCGGCCAGGGTGCCCGGGTGGCGTGCGCGGCGGCCAGCAGATGGTAGATCACCTGCCCGGCCATGCCGGGCACCAGGGCGCCGACCGCCGAGCCGCGGGCGAATCGCCGCGCCTGCGCCCCGGCGAGCACGCGCACCATTCCCCGGGCGTCGCCACTGCGCCGCCGAGGCCGGATCCGGCGGCCACGATTCACGAAGGAGACGAACAGCATGACGAACAACAGCGACCGCCTCTTCCTGATCACCGGCGCGACGGGGACCACCGGCCAGCCCGCCGTGCGGCTGCTCCTGGAGCGAGGGCACCGGGTACGCGCATTCGTCCACCGGCAGGACGACCGTTCGCGGCAGCTCGCTGCCGACGGAGCCGAAATCGCCGTGGGTGGCCTGCTCGACTTCCACCAGGTGAGCTCGGCCCTGCGGGGAGTGAGCGGAGCCTACTTCTGCTACCCGATCGCCCCGGGCCTGCTCGACGCTACGGTCACGTTCGCGCAGGCGGCCACCGAGGCCGGCGTCCGGTCAGTCGTCAGCATGTCGCAGATCTCCGCCCGCCGAGAGGCCGTCAGCAACGCAGCGCGCCAGCACTGGCTCGCCGAGCGCCTGCTCGACCGCACTGCGATGCTCACCGCCCGCCTGCGGCCGACGTTCTTCGCCGAATGGATCAGCTCGTGGTGGGGCCGCCAGGGAGACCAGGGCGTGCTGCGTCTCCCGTTCGGAAACGGCCGTCACGCTCCCGTCGCCGGGGTCGATCAGGCGTATGTGATCGCCGCCATCCTCGACAACCCGCAGCCGCACGACCGCCAGGCCTATCCCCTGTACGGCCCGGTCGAGATGGACCACCACCAGATCGCCCAGGCGGTCTCGCGGGCACTCGGGATCCCCGTCAGCTACGAACCCATCAGCGTCGGGGAGTTCGCCGACGGGCTGGCTTCCCTGGGCAAGTCGCCCCATCTGATCCAGCACCTGAGCAATGTCGCCATCGACTACCAGAACGGCGTCTTCCAGGGCACGAACAACCTCATTGAGGTCATCGGCGATCGCTCTCCCCTGACCGTCGAGGAGTTCGTCACCGACAGGAAGCACGTCTTCGACCGGAACGGCCCGAACTTCGTGCCCCCGAAACCAAGCTGACCGCCGCCCACGCGGCGATCACGGCCGGCCCTCCCGCCGCGTCCCGGTGATGACCGCGGCGTATCCCTCGTCCGGCCACAGCGCGGCGGCCAGCGCGGCAAGCCAGTTCTCCTCGCCGCCGGGTAGTTCGCGGATTGTCCCTCGGCGTGGCGGGCATGCCGGTCGCCGCGCGGGCGCCCCGCTCCCTACGGTCGCAGCCCGGGCAGCCGCACCGTCGTTCCGGCGTGTTCCGAGCGCCCGATACCCCGGGCAAAGAAGGCCAGTGAAAGTACGACACCCTCTCCCCACGCTCTGCGACCCCGCACAGATCTGGCTGATCGTGCGCGTCAGGAGCAGGCAGGAATGAACTGCACCCGGGAGCGCCGAATCGGCAGGCGTGATCTTGCTGCCCCGTGGGGCCGGTGAGTGTTCGCTGTGTGTGACGGCGGTGTCCGGGTGGCATGGACCCGGGCTGGCCGGCGGGGCGGGACGCGCCCGGGTCGTCGCGGCGGTCGCCGCGGCCGGGCCGTCATGTCGTCGTGCCGGGCTATCTGCCCGCGGAGTGCGCCCCGGTGCTGTTCGCGGACTGGGTTTCGGCGCCGAGGAATGCCTCGACCAGGGGCGCCAGGTGTCCGGCTTGGGTGACCAGGTCGAGGTGGCCGCCGTGGTAGATGGTCAGCTCGCTTCGCGGGATC
>Ga0070699_100006358_pt1 | contig 10299 bp, 8 predicted proteins | sample KBSK1503metaG_FD_65473 | JGI IMG/M metagenome (GOLD analysis project Ga0070699, IMG submission 65473) | Corn, switchgrass and miscanthus rhizosphere microbial communities from Kellogg Biological Station, Michigan, USA - KBS K1-50-3 metaG | ecosystem: Host-associated > Plants > Roots >... | reverse complement strand
AACCGAGCATATTCGCAACAGTGAATGGACCATTGCGCCTGAGCCCGCGGACCTGCAAGACCGGCGCGTAGAGATTACGGGGCCTGTGGAGCGCAAAATGATTATCAACGCGCTGAACTCGGGTGCCAAAGTCTTCATGGCTGACTTCGAAGATGCGTTTTCCCCAACGTGGGAAGGTACGATTGAAGGTCAGATCAACGTTCGTGACGCAGTCAATCGCACCATTACGTATAACAGCCCCGAGGGAAAACAATACGCACTCAATGAAGAGATCGCGACACTGCTGGTTCGCCCGCGCGGCTGGCACCTGACGGAGAAGCACGTTTTGATTGATGGCAAGCCGATTTCCGGCGGCATCTTCGATTTTGGCCTGTACTTCTTCCACAACGCCAAAACGCTGATCGAAAAAGGCACAGGACCCTACTTTTACCTGCCTAAACTCGAAAGCCACCTGGAAGCGCGTCTCTGGAATGATGTGTTCGTGCTGGCACAACGCGAACTGGGTATTCCGCAGGGTACAATCAAAGCCACCGTGCTGATCGAGACCATCCTGGCAACTTTCGAGATGGACGAAATCCTGTATGAGCTGCGGGAACATTCGGCGGGTTTGAACTGCGGTCGCTGGGATTACATCTTCAGCGTGATCAAGAAGTTCCGCAATATCCCAGATTTTATTCTGCCTGACCGCGCGCAGGTCACGATGACAACGCACTTTATGCGTTCCTACTCACTGCTGACCATCAAAACCTGCCACCGGCGCAATGCGCATGCCATCGGGGGCATGGCTGCCCAGATTCCAATCAAGAATGATGCAAAGGCGAACGAGGAGGCGCTTGCACGCGTCCGTGCCGATAAAAGACGCGAGGTTACCGATGGTCACGATGGAACGTGGGTAGCTCACCCGGGCCTGGTTGCTATCGCCATGGAAGAATTCGACGCTGTCATGAAAGGGCCAAACCAGATCGACAGGAAACGTGAAGATGTGCATTCGACGGCTGCCGATCTCTTAAAGGTACCCGATGGTACGATCACCGAAGCCGGGCTACGCAACAATATCAGCGTCAGTATCCAATACCTGGAGTCGTGGCTGCGCGGCTCGGGCTGTGTTCCGATCAACAACCTGATGGAGGATGCTGCCACGGTCGAGATTGCCAGGTCGCAGATCTGGCAATGGATACACCATCCCAAGGGGATCCTCGATGATGGCAGAAAGGTGACGGTTGATTTGTTCCACGAACTGGCAAAGGATGAACTTGAGAAAATCCGGTCAGCGGTCGGAGAGCAGGAGTTTGCCAGGCGTAAATTCCAAACCGCGTCTGAGATTCTCGACACGATCATTACGGACGACCAGTTCGTTGAGTTCCTGACGCTGCCCGCCTATAAGTACTTGAATTAGCTGAAATCTCGTAACTATTCGGTTACCCGACTGATGCCGCCTGCGACGAAAAAGGAAAAGGGAGTGCAAAAGGCTAGCGCCCTTTGCACTCCCTTTTCACCTCAAGCGATTGGTGGTACTGCCAATCACTGCTGACCCGTCAACGTCCACTACGGCTTTAGCGGATACCAGTACATCGGTAAGGCCTGCCAGTGCAGAACGAAGCCCAGGCGCTCATACATCGAGCGGCTCTCGGGTGTTGGACCTAATACCCCTATACGATAGCCAAGCCCGCGTGCTTCTTCAAGCACCGCTCGCGTCATGGCCGTTCCCACTCCTCGACGCCGCAGAGCAGGCGCGACCTCGACATTGTAGATGCCTGCTGCCTCTTGCCCAAGAAAGAGCGAGAGCGCTCCCGCTGGCTCTCCACCTAACCTGGCAACGTAGTGACGCAGGGATTGATCTCGATCCAGACCAAGACTGATGTAGAGCCGTTCTCGCGGTTCATCCCGCTGGTCATTCTCAAGATAATGTGGATGCAAATTGATCCACTGTGCTACCCTTTCTTCGTCCACCACCCGCTCGACAGTCAGATCAGGGGGCGGAGGGAACGGCTCAGCGATTGCCGAGAGATCTATTGCCATACCAACACCCTCACGCAGGCGCACCCAGCCATGTGCCTCTAGTCGCTGCTCTAGATTAGCAGGGCGGCTATCCACATTGAGAAACCACAGGTGGGGAACGTTTCGCTCCTGGAAGCGCTTCGCAGCTTCGTCGATCACCTGATCAACATGCGCCTCCGAGAGCTGTGCGCGCGCCACGCCATTAAATGTGTTGTCCCATACCCCGGTGATGACCCACTCAATCTCATCCGTGACCTGCCTTTCGGCCAGTGGTGAGGTGCCCAGGTAGGACAGCATCTCGATCATATTGACGGCTTCGAGCAGTGACCACCGCTCTCGACCGATGGCTTTTTGTTGTTCACTCATGGCTATTCCTTTCTTTGCCTTGTCAGAATGGGACTGCTGTTATACTATGAAGTGGACGTGCATCACCTTTGAATGAAATGCAACGTAGGGGAGGATCCATATGTCAACTGATATCCAGGTTGCACCTGAAAGAAGACGTCGCAAGGCCGTTCAGATGCGGTAGAGAACCGAGAACGTGTGTTGGTGGCAGCCAGAGAAGTCTTTGCCGAGTGTGGTATACATACCTTAATTCCAGACATCGCAGCGCGAGCAGGTGTCGGCAATGGCACAGTGTACCGGCATTTTCCCAGTAAGGGAGCACTCATCGACGCGCTTCTTGAGGAGTATTGGCGTGACATCGACCTCCTAAGACGGCAGGCACAAGAGACCGCTGATCCCTGGGTTGGGTTTACACTGCTCATGCAGGAGATGCTCCAGATACAGGATAAAAGGCTGTTGTATCAATTAAAAAAGCTAAATACGGTGGTGAGTGAAACAACCCTGTTGACATGCTATGACGTTTTTCTAAAACCTGATGTCGCCATTAGGTAATTGCGTGAAGTGGTCGCCTGCGTACGTACCTGTTCAAGGTCGACATGCAACAATCGTCCTCCTTGCTTGAGGGCCTTGCCCGCAACAAGGACCGTGTCAACATTACTAGCATAGGCACCCAGAACCACAGAGGCAACCGGATCGGTGATCGGGGAAAGGTTCAAGGTATTGGTGGTTAAGAGAATGATATCGGCTTCCTTGCCTGGTGTCAATGTCCCGGTCCTCTGATCGAGCCAGGCGGAACGTGCTCCATCAATCGTCGCAAGCGCAAACATATCCTCGGCACTCGGTACAGGTAATGAGTTGTTACCGTCCTGTGAAACCTGTAGACGTGCAGCCTGGAAGGCGGAGTGCATCTGCGTGAATATGTCGCCCGCTGTATTGGTGACGATATCGACACCCAGGCCTGGTCGGATGCCATGAGCTATGAGGCGACTGGTTGCAGGAAAACCAAAACCCATCTGCATTTCCACTGCTGGTGTCACTGCGGCTGTCCCTCCGCTCTCTGCAATATGCTGGATTGCCTCATCAGTCAATGTGGTCGTATGGACATACTGCGTATCTGGACCAAGTAAGTGTGCCTGGGAGAGGTGCTCGATTGCCCGATAGGGAACCCCAAAGGGTCCACTCCCAACGTGGACACTGATCGGCAAACCCAGGTCGCGGGCGAGCTTCCAGTCCCGTCTGGTGACATCCATGGTGGAGAACTCAGGTCCGCGTAGTGCCATTGCCATCGTCATGAGTTGTTGATCAGAAGAAAAATACTGGATGCGAACGCGCCTGGCGTCATCAGGATGATTCAGTTGACTTTCATAGGACCACTGTGGTCCGGTTTGAGGAACACCATAGCCAAAGATGGCTCGCAGCCCACTCTCCTGGAGTCCGCGAATCACAGCATCGGTATGTTCAGGGGTATTCTGGATATGCGACCAGTCAAAGAGGGTCGTGATGCCTGCATCGAGCGCCTCAAGTGCTCCAATAAGTGTCCCAATATAGGCGTCTTCGGGTCGGAAGATAGGGCCAAACTTCGCGAGAATATGGCTCGCGTAGTCACCAAGATCGCTATTGGCAGCAAGCTGTTTGAGGGTTCCTTCCCAGGTATGACGATGGGCATCAACAAATCCTGGCATCACAATCATCCCTGAGGCATCGATCACAGTACAGTCAGATGCTTCAATATCGGGTTGAACTGCGCGAATAAGCGAACCTTCTACAAGGATATCAGCACGTGGAAAGGAGCCAGGTTCTTTCTCTCCTGTAATGACAGTGCCGTTTTGAATCACTAGTCGTTGCGTCATCATAGATCTTCTTTCTTGAGGTATTGTCCTCTGAAAAGGACACGAATGCCTGTCATGTATTAAACATGAGTCATCCCGAATTTTAGGGATGAGCTAGCGAAAAGAAGCCCCCTGACATTTTATGATCTTCAGCATCTTTCTCCCTTCTACCTCAATTCTGTCTGACCCATCGCAGCGAACCCCAGGCGAAGCGCTGTGAAGTGACACGTCATCCGATGAACAGTGACTTCCCCATGCAACACCGCTCCAGTGGCGTCTGGTGGATATCCGAGCCATGCGGATCAACGCCTGTGCGGGATGGTAGAGCGAACCGCCATCCACATGCGCTTGCCACAGGCTCTGCATGTGGTTTGGAGTGGTTCGAGGATCTGCTGCTGGGTTGCTCGGGGACGCGCCTGCTTGTGGGCCATGGAAAACCGCCTCTTGGGACTCTGTTGCACATTCGGTCAGTGGGAAGCCCAGGAGGCCAGATCAAAGAACTCAGGAACTCACCCTCCCTCCTGCTCCTTCCCCTGGGTTGCCTGCCCGCGTATGCTCGCATCACGCTCTTGCGGGGTGAGCTTTTTCCATGCGACGACTTCAGGCGGTTCGAGAGGACGTTTAAAGTAGTAGAGGGAGTGACTGGCAGGTCTCGTGGGCACGATCCCTACAAGTTCCCAGCCATCGGCTCCTAATTGAGCCAGCAAGGTGCCCCATTCTTCCGGCTTCAGAACGCCTTCATAGCTTCCCCCCTCACGACCACTGTAAATGTGGATCGTTACCTGCTTCGGCGCCCAGGCCACTTCACAGTACTCCCACAGCGGCATCGTTCGACTCCTTTCTCAGCTATCTCTCTCCTCGAGCCTCCTTCAGGAGATGATCTCGCATTTGCGCCTGGCCATGAACACCCTCTTGCGCACAAGGGCGGCAATCAGCGTTTTGGCAAGGGTGTTGTCCGAAAGGGATTGTTACCTGGGTCGGGTTTTAAGCCAGTTTGGGCTTGTCCTTCAGTATACCTCTTTCATAGCAAGTTTGCTATCCAGAGAAAAACACTTACAGCCTATAAGTCACTGCTCCTTGCTTTGATAATCCCCGCAATCCGCTCGATGAAATCTGCCAGGGGCATACGTCCCAGGTTCTCGTTCGTGCGCAGGCGCATGGAGACGGCATGCGCCTGCCGCTCCTTATCGCCAACTACGAGCATGTAAGGTATCTTCTGAAGCTGCGCCTCCCGTATCTTCGCGTTCATGCGCTCACCGCGCTTATCCACCTCGGCACGTACCTGTGCTGCTCTAAGCGCTTCGAGGACGACGTTGGCATACTCCAGGTGGCGATCGGCGATTGGGATAATTATGGCCTGCACCGGGGCAAGCCAGGCAGGGAATGCGCCTGCATAGTGCTCAATGACCATGGCGACGAGGCGCTCTATTGAACCAGGGGCGCGATGAATCATGACAGGCCTGTGATGCTGGCCATCCTCGCCTATGTACGAGAGATCGAAACGCTCAGGCAGATTATAGTCCACCTGTACCGTGCCAAGCTGCCACTTACGGCCCAGGGCATCGCGGAAAACGAAATCGAGCTTGGGTCCGTAGAAACCTGCTTCACCCTCCTGCGATATGTAGGGAAAACTCAGCTTCTCAAGGGCGTTGATGATAGCCGATTGGGCCTTTTCCCAAACCTCGTCACTGCCGACATACTTGGAGCTCGCGGGATCGCGCAGTCCAACACGGGCCCGGTAGTCGCTTATGCCCAACACATTAAAGACGAGAAGCACCAGGTCAACGACGCTGATAAACTCATCATCAAGCTGCTCAGGCAAGGCGAAGATGTGGGAGTCGTCTATCGTGAACGCTCGAGAACGCAGCAGGCCATTGAGTTCTCCGGCCTGTTCAAGCCGATACGCCGTGCCAACTTCAGCTAAACGCAGGGGCAAGTCGCGGTAAGAGCGCAACTCGCTCTTGTAGATCTGGATATGGTGCGGGCAATTCATTGGCCTGAGGACGTAAACCTCGCCTTGCGGCTCATCTGTATTAGCATCAAGCCCTGCTTGCGGTTTAACCACCATCGGCGGGTACATGCTATCGCGATATTTGTACCAGTGACCGCTCGTCTTATACATATCGATCAAGCCGATATCTGGTGTCATCACCGGCATATAGCCACGCCTGAGCTGTTCCTGGCGCAGAAAGCTTTCGAGCGTCTCACGCAGGACAACCCCTTTGGGCAACCAGAGAGGCAATCCTGGCCCCACCTCTGGCGACATCATGAAAATGCCTAGCTCGCGTCCCAGTTTGCGATGGTCACGCTTCTGGGCCTCCTCCAGCCGCAAGAGGTATTGATCGAGTTCCTCCTGCGCGAACCACGCTGTGCCATACAAGCGCTGCAACATGGAACGATGCTCGTCAGTTTAAAAGGGCCGATCTGGCCAGTGTGCTCTACAAGCGGGCCGGGGCACAAGTCAAGGAAATCGTGCTGCCGGCAGATCGCGACCCCGGCCGGCCAGTTACCTCTTTCTTGCATACGGCAGAGTTCAGGAAAGTCGTTTTGCTGCTGGTAGGCGTTGACTTTATCCTCACCCGGCATACTTTCGATAATCTCGACTTTATAGGGTTGTCCTTTAGCGCGGAAGTATTCCAGCGCCTTGAGGCGCGACCAGTGATCACGCACGAAAGGGTACTTGCCTGCGATGATGCGTGCCATGCGCTGCTCAATCTCAGGGAAATCGGCGAGCGTAAGCGGGCGCGGCAGTTCAAAATCATAATAAAAGCCGTCTTCATTGGCTGACCCGCTGCCAAGTTTGGCAGCGGGAAACATCTCTTGCACTGCTTCCGCCATAACTTGCGCAGCGGAATAGCGCATTCGCTGCAGCGGCGCATACTGTTCAGATGCTTGCGGTTCTGCTTCGACCGGCATGGATTTGTCTCCTTGTCTGAAAACAAACAATCAGACGACAAGTGATAAGAAAAAAAGCCTTTCCTCCAAAGGGACGAAAAGGCTTTAAGGCGACCCACCCGGGCGACCACAAGGGTCGCCCTACAGAGGAATTATAGTTCCATACTCTTAGTCTTGATAATCTCTGTAATGCGCGCTATGAAACTCTCAACGGGCGTTGCTCCAAGGTTTTCGTTGGTGCGCAGGCGGACTGAGACGGCCTCATCTGCCACTTCTTTGTCGCCGACTACGAGCATATAGGGAATCTTCTGCAACTGGGCGTCACGCACTTTGGCGTTCATACGCTCACTGCGTGAATCCAATTCGGCACGCACACCAACGGCTTTAAGCGACTGTAAGACCTTGTTTGCGTACTCCAGGTGACGATCGGCAATGGGAATGATCACGGCCTGCACAGGTGCCAACCAGACAGGGAAAGCGCCTGCGAAGTGTTCGATAATCAGGGCCATGAAGCGTTCAGTCGAGCCGGTGACGGCACGGTGGATGATGACAGGACGATGAGGCTGGCCATCTTCGCCGATATACTCGAGTTGGAAATTCTCCGGTTGTACGAAGTCGAGCTGTACCGTTGAGCACTGCCAGTCGCGGCCAAGTGCATCGCGCACCATAAAGTCCGTCTTCGGACCATAAAAAGCTGCTTCACCGATCATCTCACGATACTTGATGCCCTTATTCTCTACAGCCTGGCGCAGGGCGCTCTCGGCCCTTTCCCAGACTTCGTCACTGCCCGCATAATCCTCTTTCTTGTTGGGATCACGCAGGGAGAGAGCAATCCAGTAATCCGTCAGGCCATAGGTGTTGAAGACCTCGAGCGTCAGGTCGATAGCGCGGTCAAACTCTTCTTGAATCTGGTCAGGACGCATGAAGACGTGCGCATCATCCTGCGTGAGACTGCGTACACGTGCCAGGCCCGTTAATACCCCTGGCTTCTCATAACGGTAGAGGGTGGCGAACTCGGCATAGCGCACAGGCAGTTCGCGATAGCTATGCATCTGCGTTTTGTAGAGCGTGATATGGTGCGGACAGTTCATCGGCTTGAGCACGTAGGCATCATCCTCCGATTGCTCCTGATCGCCCTGCATAATAGGAAACATGTTTTCGCGATAGTTGTACCAGTGCTTGGAAGTCTTGTACAGGTGCACTTTGCCAAGGTGCGAGGTCCAGACGTGCTGGTAACCATATTTTTCCTGCGTCTCGCGGACATAGCTTTCCATCAAGTGGCGAAGCGTTTCGCCGTTGGGCAAGAACATGGGCACACCGGCGGGTAGCTCATCGCTTAAAACAAAGAGCTTGAGTTCGCGCCCCAGTTTGCGATGGTCGCGCTTCAGGGCCTCTTCCAGCCGCCAGAGGTATTGATCAAGTTCCTCCCGCGTGAACCACGCCGTGCCGTAGATGCGCTGCAACATAGGGCGATGCTCGTCCCCGCGCCAGTAGGCACCCGCTACACGCATCAGCTTAAAAGGGCCGATTTGACCGGTATTCTCGACATGCGGCCCACGACACAGGTCCAGGAACGTATCCTGCGTGTAGATGCCGACTTCCGCATCGGGCAAGTTTTCGATAAGTTCAACCTTGTAGGTCTGCCCCTTGTCGCGGAAGTACTCCAGGGCCTTTTCGCGAGGCCAGCGGTCGCGTTTAAAGGGGTACTTGCCAGCGATGATACGTGCCATGCGCTGTTCGATATCGGGCAAATCACCAGGCGTCAGGGTACGTGGCAAGTCGAAATCATAATAAAAACCGTCTTCAATGGCAGGGCCGATGGCTAACTTGGCATCGGGAAAAATCTCAAGAACGGCCTCGGCCATGACATGCGCTGCCGAGTGCCGCATGCGCTCTAGCGGCGTATAGTTGACCGATTCTTCCAGTTCTGCTTCTATCGACATACTAAAATCCTCCCCAGTCCGACAATAAAAAAACCTTTCCATCCCGCTATGGGACGAAAAGGTTATAACACTCTCCGTGGTTCCACCCAGTTTTCACGTTTTCCAGTATAGAGACAAAACAAATTAGTGCATACTGAAAAAACGCGCTCTAACGACCGGTAACGAGGCCGGGACGTGTACCTTGCAGGCTCGGTACAGGCTGGCGAGGGGTATCCACTTCTTAGCGGTTGGAGCGCTTGCAGCCGCAGGCGCTTCCTCTCTGCAAACCTTTAGGAAAGGACATGTCTCGCGTGTTTGCTGTATGTATTGGTTACGAGCATAATAACATAGGTGAAGGAAGAAGTAAATAGGCAACTTACTCGAGAGGCGCAGTTAATTCCACCTGGATACCGTCAGGGTCGTCGAAACTCAGGATTGTAATCCCAAAGGCTGGAAGATCTCTCACTTCTCCGTGCACTACGCCACGCTCGTCGAAAAGGGCTGCTGCTTTGTTAAGCTCAGCACGGTCAGCAACACCAAAGCTGAGGTGATCGAGCCCTACGCGGTTAGGGCTAAAATGATCGCTGGGGATGGCCTGGCTCGTATCCCATGGCGGCGTAATACCCAGCAGTATGTTGCCATTTGTCAGCACAAATCCTGGCGGCAGCTCCACAGCCACTTTAAAGTTGAGCAGACTGGTGTAGAAGTCGCGTGAGCGAACAGGGTCGGTTACTATCAGCCGGATATGATGGACGCCAGTAGTGGTAATCTCAGTTGACATGGTCTATCCTTTCTTCGGCTAGCCACACTGTATGGCTTCTTTGATCACAATGATCGGCGTACCTATTAGGAGCAAAATAAGAGGCATCTAGTTGGAACCCCATAACCTCTGCTAATAATTATATCATGATTTGGTATTTTGCGTAGGTTGTGATGCCCCATGGGAATTCTCCTTTTTCTTTTTTCTAACGAGAATTCACGGGCCCTGGGGGCAAGGAATGACTCATCCCTTGCCCCCTTGTTTAGCAGACCGAGTATCCGCTAGGTAGGCTTCAAGGGAGGCTCTCTCCCCGACGCATCAACGCGCCAGCGCCTGAGCAATCCCCCGGACGCCTTCGCGATAGGTTGGCACGCCTAGCGTCCATCCTAGCTCCTGCCTGGCCTTGGCGTTGGAGGCTCGCAGGGAAGTGGTGCACAGAAAGGTATAGGCATACGGTGCCGCCAGCCGGAGTAGGAAGCCTGGAATGGAGCGTGGCGCTCTCGCTCCAACCGCTTGAGCCAGTGCGGTCAGAAAGTCGCGCAACGTCACG
>Ga0070699_100006356_pt1 | contig 10301 bp, 5 predicted proteins | sample KBSK1503metaG_FD_65473 | JGI IMG/M metagenome (GOLD analysis project Ga0070699, IMG submission 65473) | Corn, switchgrass and miscanthus rhizosphere microbial communities from Kellogg Biological Station, Michigan, USA - KBS K1-50-3 metaG | ecosystem: Host-associated > Plants > Roots >... | reverse complement strand
GCTGCAACGCGGTTTTTCGTCCGGCACTCCGAACGAGTCTCTCAGCTTCGGCAATCAGGGATTGCAGCTCGATTTGGAGCTGCCCGACATTTACCAGTACAACCTCACGCTCGAACGCGAGCTGCCCGGCGACATTGGCGCCCGCGTCAGCTACATCGGATCGACGATGAAGAAACTGCTCGTGCACCGCGACTACAACACCGTGCAGGCGAGCGCGGTGCCGCTCGGCAACGTCGACTCCGATCCCGCGTCCAGAGCGCGCTTGCCGTTCCCGATCTATGGCACGTTCATGGACATCACCGAGAACCGCGGCGAGGGCCGGTTCAATGCGTTGCAGTTCGAATTGCTTCGCCGCTTCAGGAACGGACTCGCGGTGAATGCCGCCTACACGCTGGCCGGCTCCGACAGCAATGCGCCTGACAGCGGCAACAGCACGATCGGCGTCGTTCAGTACGATCCGTACGACATCGAGAAGGATCGCGGACCCGATCCGAACGTCGTGAAACATCGTGTCGTGATGAACGGGACCTGGGAGATTCCGATCGGACATGGACGCCGGACCGGCGAATCGCTTCCAATGTGGGCCGACGCGATCGTCGGCGGATGGACCGTTTCCACGATCTTTCAGGCGCGCACCGGACCGAATCTCACACCGTATTTCACCTACGGCGACACCGGGGGGATTTACCCGGCCAATACCGGGCGCACACTCGACGGCGTCGGACAGTTCGGCGAGGCGTGGCGGCCGGATGTGACTGGGAATCCGAACACGGGCGGCAACCGCGACAGGTTCTTCGATCTGACGAAGTTCAAGCTGCCAGCCCCTGGATCACTCGGTAACGCCGGAAAGGGAAGTGTCCAGGGGCCGGGCACGTGGATCGTGAACTTCGCGTTCTACAAGGACATTATTCGATCGCGCGGGTTCACTGCGGAGTTCAGCGCGCTGCTCGACAACGCCTTCAATCACCCGCAATTCAGCGTTGGATTGGGGACGACCGGCTCGTTCATGGACTTGACGGACTATCTCATCAACGGCGTAACCGAGAACGGCGCAACCGCCATGCTCGACGCCGACACAGTCGGCAGCAACGAAGGGTTCTCGGTGGGACGTGTCGTGCGGCTAGGAATCCGGATGCGCTTCTAGGTCGGCGGCCGCAGCCGCGTCTCGGCGCGGCCGTGTCCCTCCGTCGCCGCCGAGAAGAATGTCTCCCATGCGGAACGGATTCGGTTCACCTTCTCCACCTGATCGGCCGCCGTCGCGACACCCTGGCTCACGACGTAGACGAATGCCTGCCGGTGCACTTTCGGCGATTCCGCCGCCGACGGCCGCCGGTCGCCCTCGACCGCGATGACGTCCTCAATCAACACATCACGGCGCGTGCCGTCGAACGTGACGCCGACCCGGGGACTCGATTCGCGTTCCTGGGGCGGGATCACGTTTGCCGGACTCTCGACCCAGAAGAACGGCGGCACGTCGCGATCGCTGACGAGACCCATCAAATACTGATCGAGCCGGCTGTAGCGCTGCACGGCTGCGACCGTCCGAAACTTTCCGCCGCCGAGCGGCTCGATGTCGTTTCCCTCCATGACCGAGGCGTCGCTGTCGAAGAAGAAGCTCCAATGCGCGAGATCGCGCCCGAGCAGCGCGTCCGACGTCGCGCGGTTGTGATCGCGAAAGCGCACGAACGCCAGCCAGCGGTGTCCCGTTTCCTGGCCGAGGATGCTCAGCGTCGAGTCCTCACCCTTGAACTTCGCCGCCGGATCGTCCGGATACTTCGTCAACCGGTCCATGACGACGACGCTCCGCAGCCGCCCAGAGCTGCCGAAGTCTCGCGACCGGTCGAACAGGTCGACGCCGATTCCCCGCACGTCATTCGCGACCGTCACTTCGTAGGCGAACGCCGTACGCGGTGCGACGCGAGCGTCGGCCCAGACGACGATCTGATCGTACAAATCCGCGTGCGTCGCGTAGAAGCGCTGCGAGAGCGCCACCGCGTCGAGCTCCAGCATGTCCGAGAAGCGCTCGCCGACAGCCTGGGCGGGCCCGCCGCCGCTAGCGGAGGCGCTCAGGTCGATCGCGACGAAATCTGCGGTACGCCCGGGCGACAGCCCTACCACCACCTGCTGCAACATCGTTCCATCGTCGTACTTCATCTCGATCGTGCCGTCGGGCAGCATCGTGACCTGCACCGTCGCGACAGCGGACGACTCGAAGCCTGGGACGCTGCACCACGTGACGGTGAACGCGTCGGAGACCGAGCGAACGAAGACTTTTCCGCCCGAAGAGGGATCGAGATCGGCAAGAAACGGCGCGACGCGCGGCGGCCCGCTGATGAGACGCGCGATGTCGCGCGCCGTGCTCGCATGATCGGCTTCGCCGAAGGTGATGTTGCCGTCGGAGTTGACGAACGCCTGCTTGCCTCCCTTGCCGAACAGCTGAAAATCGAACGCCAACGGTACTCCCCGGCTGTCGTCGTCGCCGAGCGTGATGCGATCGCCGAGCGCCGACCGGAACGTGGCGTCGACGCGCGAGATGTCGTACCCACCCGACCCATTTGGGGCGAACCGCAGGCCGCCGCCGCCGAGGTCGAAGGCATTCGGCCGCAGAATCACATCGCCTTGATCCTGGACGACCGTGATCTCTCCGATGTCGTCGCTCGTGCCGGCGATCGCCAGCGGCCGAATCAGGCCGCGCCGTGCCGCGGAGCGATGAATCCACAGCATGTCGAGGACATTCATTCCGGGATCGCGCGGCCGGTCTGCGCTCGCCTTCAGGAGACGGCGAGTCGCGCGCGATGAGATCTGGTTCCCGTTCTCTGCGCTCGCCTCGTCCTCGAGCGTCGCCGAGGCGCAGGGATTCTGCAGCGCCGCCGTCGGCGCCGCCGCGGTCGGCGGCAGCGTTCCAGCGGCGCCGCTGCCCGCGATCGGAAGGGTGATCGCGAGCGCACACGACCAGGCGAGAGATCGTCCGATCAAGGGTGCGGAACACAAAGAGCTTGACAAGCGGCAATCATCGGTCCAGAGTCCACTTTCTAAAATACCTTAATCAAGGGCGGAGGAGCCATGCGAAAGAGGATGGTTCTGACGATCGCGTTGGTCGCGTTGGCATCGCCATGTTTTGCGCAGCGGATCACGGCGACGATTCGCGGCACGGTCACGGACACGTCCGGCGCCGTCGTGCCGGGAGTATCGGTGACGGTGACGAACGAGAACACGGGCTTCAGTCGGTCGACGGTCACAAACGACGTGGGCTCGTACTCGTTCGTGGAGCTGCCGCCCGGGACGTACACAATCGAAGTGTCGCTCTCGGGCTTCAAGTCGTCGGTCCGCAAGGGCATCGTCCTCGACGTCGCCGACGTGCGTGGAGAGGACGTCAGGCTCGAGGCAGGGACGCTCACCGAGACGGTGACGGTTCAGAGTCGGGCACTGGCGATTCAGACGATTGGCGGCGAAGTCGCGGGTCTGGTCACGGGCGAGCAGGTGCGCGAGCTGCCGCTGAACGGCCGCAACTTTCTCCAGCTCGGCACCCTCATGCCGGGCGTGAGTCAGGGCGACACGTTCAACACCAAGGATCGCGGCCTCATGTCGGGGATCGAGCTGGCTGTCAGCGGAAGCAGCCTCGGCGGCAACTTGTGGATGGTGGATGGAGCCAACAACAACGATGTCGGATCGAACCGCACTATTCTCGTGTTCCCGTCCGTCGATGCGATAGACGAGTTCAAGGTGCATCGGAACAGCTACGGCGCGGAGTTCGGAGGCGCCGCGGGCGCGCAGGTCAACATCGTCACCCGCGCCGGGACCAACGATTACCACGTCAGCGGGTACTACTTCGGACGAAACGATGCGCTGGCCTCCCGCGACTACTTTCTCGAGAAGGCGGAGCAGCCGAAGGCGGCGCTGAGCATCCATGACTTCGGCGGCACGATCGGCGGCCCGATCGTCAAAGACAAGCTGCAGTTCTTCGCGTCGGAAGAGTGGAATCGCGAGAAGCGTGGCGTCACACGGACGGCGTTCGTACCCACCGCCGCCGAGCGGGCCGGCGACTACGGCGGACCGTTGATCGAGGGTTGCTCCTCCGACAGGCCGATCGATCCGCTGACCGGCAAAGCGTTTCCGGGCAACAAGATTCCACAGAACCGGCTGAGCCCCGCCGGACTGCTCGTCCTCCAGCTCTATCCGCTTCCGAACACGACGCCGGGCGAAGGCAGCTGCAACAACTGGGTCACTTCGCTCGACACGCCGATTAACTGGCGCCAGGATCACGCCCGAATCGACTACACGATCAACAACCAAGCGCGGGCCATGGTGCGCTACACGCAGGACAGCTGGACGAACAATTCACCGAGCGCCCAGGAGACGCTCTGGGGCGACGATCCGTTTCCGGCCGTGGACTCGAACTGGGATCAGCCGGGACGATCGCTGACGGCGCAGCTCACGCAAAACATCGGCTCCGCCGCGGTCAACGCGCTTACCTTCTCATACTCCGCCAACGTGATCACCGTCACGCGCGGCGGCTTGAACCCTCGGTTGAACGATCAGATCAACGCCGCGATTCCGGGGATGTTTCCGGACTCCGTCAAGGAGTACGGCGCTAACCGCGGACATCCGATCTTTTCCGGGCGCGAAAACTACGGCAACGACCTCCAGAACATGGCGCCGTTCAAGAACAACCAGAATCTGTTCGTCATCAAGGACGACTACTCGCGCATCGTCGGCAAGCACCTGTTCAAGGCGGGCATCGTCGCGAGCTACAACCAGAAGAACGAGGACGTGTTCGATCAGGGCTCCGCGGAATCGTCCGCGTTCGGCGACGCGGTCGGCCTGGCCGGTGAGGGAGATACCACCGGCAACCCCCTGGCGGATCTGCTGCTCAGAGGCATGGCATTCGACTTCAGCGAGGCGAAGGCCGAACGAGCGATTCAGCAGCGCTGGCGTGATGTCGAAGCGTACGCGTCCGATTCGCTGAAGCTGTCGCGCATCACGATCGACTACGGATTGCGCTGGTCGCGCTTCGAGAATCCCTACGACCTGGGCGTGACGATCTCGAGCTTCGATCCGGCGACCTTCAGCGCCGCGCTGGGCGCCGACGCCTGTAACGGCATGCTGCTGCCGCCGGGCTCGAGCGGCTGTCAACAGGCGGGACTTCGCGGCGGAACGGACGGACCGAATCGTGCGCTGGCCAGGCCTCTCAACGGCTTCGCGCCGCGCCTGGGCATCGCGTGGGACATCAACGGCGACGGCCGCACGTCGCTGCGCGCCGGGCTGGGGCGGTTCTACGAGCGCGAGTCGTTGCAGAACGGCTTGAACCTTGGCTTCAATCCGCCGTTCAACCGCGTGCTCGTTGGCAGCCGTACGTTGGACAGTAACGCACAACCGTTTCCGGATGCGTTCGCCACGAATGACGGTATCCCGCAGTACGGTCTCGATAGCTTTTCCGGAAAGATGGGATCCAACTGGCAGTGGAACGTCACGGCCCAGCGCGAAATTGTTTCCAACACGCGGATCGAGATCGGGTACGTCGGCAGCAAGGGAGTCGACCTGCTGCACCCGTACGATATCAACCAGGTGCCGGCGGGCGATCACAACGGCAACGGCGTAACGGATCGCCTGGACTTCATCCATGCCGGCAGCAACACTGCCGCTCGCGCCGCCCTGCGGCCGTATGGCGTGTTCGGCAATTCCAGCATCGCGATCCTCGATCACAGTGGCAGAACGATGTATCACTCGCTGCAGACGCAGATTGTGAGTCGCTTCGGTCGAGGCTCGCAGTTCCAGGCGTCGTATACGTTGTCGCGCACCACTGGCGACGTGACGCTCACCGGCGGAGAGAACGGCGTCGGCTCGTCGGCCGTCAGCCTGAACGAGAATCGCGACCTCGATCAGGGCCACACCTTCACCGACCGCCCGCACATCTTCAACGCGAGTCTCGTGCTGGCGCTGCCGGATCTCGAGAGCCGATCCGCAGGCGTGAGGAACGCGCTCGGCGGCTGGGAAGTCGCCACGATCGTGCAGGCCACATCCGGTCGCGCGCTCACCGTTTTCACGGGAGCTATTCCTGGATTGCCCGGTCGCGTGTCGGGCACTGGCCTGAACAGCAATCAACGGCCGAACACCGTCGACAGCCAGGACTGCCGCGCGACGAGCGGCCCGCCGGAACAGTGGCTCAATCCGGGCAAATACACCCTTGCCGGTTTTCAGCTTGGTACGTTCGGCAATTCGCCCCGCGGCGTCTGCCATGGTCCGGACTTCTTTCAGACCGATCTCGCGCTGTACAAGAATGTGCGCGTCAACGGCCGGTTGAGAGCGCAGCTGCGATTCGAGGTGTTCAACGTCTTCAATCGCACGAACTTCATCACCGTGAACACGAACCTGAATCCGAGCAGCGTCACGCTCGATGCGCCTCGAGCGACGGCGACGCGAATCACCGCATTCACGCCGTCCGGCAGCTTCGGGCAGGCCACCGCGACCCGTGATCCACGTCAGGCGCAGTTCGGGTTGAAGCTGATTTTTTGATCGCAGGGCTGAAGCTCTGCGCCATCGTGGGTGTCACCTCGGGAACGTTCGTCAGGCCGGCGAGGCCGGAATAGCCCGGCCTTGCCAATCCCTCCCTGGTCTCTTGATCGAGTGTCTACGAAAGTCTGGTCGACGCGCCTCGCCAAATCCAATCGATCACGTCGGCGGGACGAAACGTCCTTCTTCGGACGCAGAACCGCTGCGGCACGAGCACTCCACGCAGGTAGGCGCGCCGCTCGCGGCGGGAATGGACCGACCGGCACTCGGGCTGCTCGTGCTCGCTGTCGAATCGGGATCGCTGTTCTTTTCACACGTGACCGATGCGGGATTCTGGCGCGTGAACGAATATTTCGAACGATCGATCGCGGACGCGCTCAAGAGCTGGTCCCTGATGGAGACGGTGATCAGCGTTGTCCGGTTGATTGGCGTTCTGGTGTAGCGCGCGTTCGTGTAGCGCCTTGCTAGAATCTGGCCCTTTTGTCGTCCTGTGCGAGGGAGTCTACCGTTGTCCAATCAGGTTCAACTCAGGATGGCTGTCGCCGAACATCCGCACACGTCGGCGGTGCGAAACGGATCGATTCCGATCGAGGGCGTGGATGCCGAAATCATCACGGTCGAGCCGCAGATCGCAGCGTTCCGCCGCATGGTCCGCCAGGTCGAGTTCGACGTGTGCGAGCTTGCGCCGACGACCTACATCATCGCCCGCGCCTACGGTGCGCCTTTCGTCGCGCTTCCGATTTTTGTCCAGCGGCGGTTTCATCACGCGGGCCTGCTGGTCCGCCCCGACGCCGGAATCAAGACACCGAAGGACCTCGAAGGAAGGAAGGTGGGCGTCCGCGCGTATTCGGTGACCACCGGCGTCTGGGCCAGGGGGATCCTCATTGACGAATTCGGTCTGGATTCTTCGAAGGTCACGTGGGTGGTGGACGACGAGGAGCATGTCACTCAACTCCAGCTGCCCTCGAACGTGGTCCACACACCGAACGGGAAGTCGCTTGCGGAAATGATGGCGGGCGGCGAGCTTGCCGCCGGGTTCGATGGCAATGCAGGTGTCGGACGTACCGGTGCTCCGACGGGCGGCTGGCAGACCGTCGAGGCCCATTATCCCGATCTGTTCCCCAACGCGGAACAACTGGAAGCGGAATGGTACCGGCGCACGGGAATCTACCCGGTGCACGGAACCATTGTGGTGAAGGACTCGGTGTTGAGGGAGCATCCGTGGGTCGCCACGTCGCTGTTCAGGGCATTCTCCAGGGCCAAGGATGAATGGCTGGCGAAGCTTGACGCCCGCACGCCGGACAATGCGTCCGACAAGAAGTATGCGGCCTTGCGCAAGATCGTGGGACATGATCCGTTGCCGTTCGGAATGGGCCCGAATCTCGCGACTATCTCTGCGCTGGAGGACACGGCCTTCAAACAGGGACTGACGCCGCGCCGCATGCGCCTGGATGAACTGTTCGTTGATCCTGAAAAATGAATTGCCCGAGGGGCTATCACGACAGGCGACGCTGGTGCGGCTCTCCGATGCGCTGTTCGATTCACGCTTACTTCAATCCAAGGGCTTCTTTCGCTTTCTGGATGGCCTCGTAGCTGCGAACCGGCGCCGACATGATGAATCGGTAACCCTCGGCGACCACGCGCTCCACGTTGCTCGCGCTCACATGCGGGTGACCGACCGGCACGTTGTACTTCTTGCAGGTGGCCACGACATGATCCATGGCCTCTTTGACTCGAGGATGGTCGTACTGCCGGGGGAACCCGAGCTCCTGACTAAGATCGCCTTCGCCAATCAGCACGCAGCCGATGCCCGGAACCCGCTTGAGAATGTCGTCCAGGTTCGCGAGCCCCTTCAGGCTCTCGCACATGATGACGACCAGGATCTCGCCGTGCGGGTTCAGCGGCCACACATCCGCTTTCGCGTAATACTCCTGCTGCGTCAGTCCCCAATAGCGGCACGCGGACGCGGGACCATCGCCGCGCACGCCGGCCGGCTCGTACAAATCGGCGGTCTTCGGCCGCGCGTAGCGACAGGACGCCACCGCGTTGGCGGCCTGTTCGGCATCGCCAATATGCGGCCAGACCACTCCGTACACGCCGCGGTCGAGCGCCTGTTTGGCAAAGGACTGATTCCGTTCGATGCCGTTGGCCGGCACCCGCACGATGGGCGTCACCGTCGCGGCCAGCGACCCTGCGGTGAAAATCTGTTTCCGGTTGAGCAGATACTGGAGGGCATCCTGCAAGGCCTGCACATCAAACGGGTTGTGCTCCATCTCGAAGATGATCCCGTCGTACGGCGCCGTGCTGAACTCAATCGCCGTCTGCGTGTCGGCGTGCGCGAAGGACGCAAAAGCGGGGCGCCCCTGCTCCCATGCGCGGATGATGCTGTTCAAGCGACCTGTGTCGGCCACGTGAATGTCCTCCCTAGTCGTCGGAAATTCTCGAGCGAAGACGCGGCCGTCGATTGCACGAGCGGTGGATTATACAAGTGGATTGCAGGTTCTTGCCGCCGAGGCCGGCGTGAACTGGTCGCTGGTCGGCTACTACTTTCGCGGCAAGGATGGACTGCTCGCCGAAATCTAGGCACTCGACGAATCCGGCACTGGAATGTGACCAAACGGGTGATTGGGACGATTCGGGTCAGACGAAGCCAATCGACGTCGATTCCTTGACAAGCTTCACGCCTCCGCGATAATCCGCACTGGGCGCGCGCACGCCGACGGATAACATCGCGGATTCTCGAGACGAGGCACGTATGACATCACCTTCACAGCCGGGCCCTCGGGTTCCTCTCGTGTGCGGCAGCCTCGCGGGGCTCGCCGTGTGGTTCGGCGTCTCGGTGCTGTCGTCGCGCATCGGCGCGCAGGTGCCGACCGCCGCCAGTTACACCGCCGCGCAGGCCGATCAGGGACAAGCCGCCTATGTCGAGCACTGTGCGTCGTGTCACGGGCCCAACATGGACGACGGTACGTTTGCGCCGCCGCTCAAGAGCGTCGACTTCCGTGTGAAGTGGGGGCTGCGGCCGACCGAAGCGCTCTTCACCTTCACCAGCACGAAGATGCCGCCGGATCGTCCAGGCGCGCTCGGCGACAAGAGCTACGCCGATGTCCTGGCGTACATCTTCCAGGAAAACGGATCGCGGCCCGGCACGCGCGAATTGCTGGTGGATGCCGCGTCGCTGAAAACGATGGGGGCGCCGGACTGGCCGCGTCCGGGCGGCGGTGGCATCGCACCGGGCGTGACGATTCCGTCGCCTCCGGCCATCCCTAATCCGCTGGACCGAATTCGGCCCGTCACCGATGCCATGCTGATCACTCCGCCCGCTGGCGATTGGCTGTCGTGGCGTCGTACGTACGATGCGTCCGGCTTCAGTCCGCTGAGAAGCATCAATCGCAGCACTGTGGGCGACCTTCGCGTGGCGTGGAGCTGGTCGCTCCCCAACGGTCCGAACGAAGCGACCCCGCTCGTGCACGACGGCGTCATGTTCGTGCACAGCTACGGCGACCACGTTCAGGCGCTCGACGCCGCGACCGGCGATCTGCTCTGGCAGTATTCGCGCCGGCTGCCCAAAGGCGTCGCGCCCAGCGTCAAGCGCAGCATCGCGTTGTACGGCACGCGGCTCTACGTGCCGACCTCGGACGTGCACATCGTCGCGCTCGACGTGAAGACCGGATCGGTCGTCTGGGATCAGGAGGTTGCCGATCCGAAGGCCGGTTACCGCATGACCGGCGGGCCGGTTGTGGCCCAGGGCAAAGTGATGGTTGGCACGACGGGCCGCGCCGAGGGGGGCA
>Ga0070699_100006355_pt1 | contig 10302 bp, 10 predicted proteins | sample KBSK1503metaG_FD_65473 | JGI IMG/M metagenome (GOLD analysis project Ga0070699, IMG submission 65473) | Corn, switchgrass and miscanthus rhizosphere microbial communities from Kellogg Biological Station, Michigan, USA - KBS K1-50-3 metaG | ecosystem: Host-associated > Plants > Roots >... | reverse complement strand
TCGTCGTGAATCATCATCACGCGCTTTTCGGGTGACGCATTCGACGCGTATAAGGGCGATATTCCCCATATAGGGGGCGGAGGCCTCACAGAGCCACTTCGGGATCCTGCGAGCCACTTGGCCGCCGCATTGAAATGCTGGGTCGAGGCGGCAAAATGGTTACCGGCCCAGGCCGGCATGAGTAGAGATTCAAACAGCCTTTGGAGGTCGACAGTGGCAAAAGCACGATCGGTCTACCGCTGCACCGAATGCGGACACGACCACCCCAAGTGGGCAGGGCGCTGCGAGGGTTGTGACGCATGGAATACGATCGCCGAGGAGCCGCTCACCTTGCCCACCCCGGGAGTACGGAGCGGGAAGGGCGGTCGCGGCGGCCCAGGCGGTCCGGAGCCTTCGCGCCTTCGGGACATCGCCGAATCTCGATTGGTCCGCTGGAAAACCGGGCTCGATGAATTCGACTTCGTGCTGGGTGGCGGGATCGTTCCGGGCTCCATGACGCTGGTGGGCGGGGAACCCGGCATCGGCAAGTCCACGCTGCTGCTCCAGGCCGCGGCGCGGTTGGAAGCCGCCGGACTGCCGGTGCTCTACGTCAGCGGCGAAGAGTCTCCCGACCAGCTGCGGCTCCGCGCTGACCGGCTCACCGAGGACAGCGGCGCCGTTCACGTGCTGGGGGAAACCCGGCTCGATCAGATCCTCATGGCCGCCGCCGCCCTGCCGGCCCAGATTCTCATCCTCGATTCCATTCAGACCGTCTATACCGAAGCGCTGGAAGGCGCGCCGGGAAACGTGGGCCAGGTGCGCGAGTGCGCCGCCCGGCTGATGCGCTTCGCCAAGGAGACCGGCATCGCGGTGATTACGGTGGGGCATGTGACCAAGGGCGGTGGCCTCGCTGGCCCCAAGACCCTGGAGCACATCGTGGATACCGTGCTCTACTTCGAGGGCGAAGGAGTGCAGGACTACCGGTTGCTCCGCGCCACCAAGAATCGGTTCGGCTCGGTGGACGAGCTGGGCGTATTCTCCATGACCGAGCGTGGGCTCCTCGCGGTTCAGAATCCCTCGGCGCTCTTCCTCTCTTCCCGCGCCGTGGACACCAGCGGCAGCGCGGTGACCGCCCTGATGGAAGGCACCCGGCCGGTCCTGGTCGAAGTGCAGGCGCTGGCGGCGCATTCCGGGTTCGGCACACCACAGCGGGTCGCGACCGGGCTGGATCAGAAGCGGCTGGCCGTGCTGCTCGCGGTTCTCGAACGGCGGGGCGGCGCGGCGTTTTCCAGCCTGGATGTCTTCGTCCAGGTGAGTGGCGGAGTCCGACTCACCGAGCCGGGCGCGGATCTCGCCGTAGCTGCGGCGCTCATCTCCAGCCTGCACAACCGTCCCGCGCCCGCCGATGTGCTCTTCCTCGGCGAGCTGGGCCTGGGCGGCGAGATTCGCCCGATCGCCACGCTGGAGCGGCGGCTGACCGAAGCGGCGCGACTGGGATTCAAGCGGGCCTATGTTGCGCGCCGCTCCACCGCACGAGTCGAGGGCGTGACCCTGGTCGGCCTGGACGATGTTTCCCAACTGGTAAAGACCCTTGCCGCGTGATGTCGGCGTCGTGCTGGTGGCCGCCGGCGAGGGTCGCCGGATGGTAGCGCCGGCCTCCGGCCTGCGAATCAGCGAGGTCCCCAAACAGTTCCTCCCCATTGCCGGGGTCCCCATGGTGCTGCGGGCCCTCCGGCCCTTCACTTCGCATCCCGACGTGCTCGAGGTGGTGCTGGTGCTTCCGGCCAGCCAGGCCGCGATGCCGCCCGCGTGGCTGGTCGAGCTCGCCGGAGAGCAGCTGCGAATCGTCGCCGGCGGCGCGGAGCGCATGGACTCGGTAGAGCAGGGACTTCGCGCACTGGGCGCCGAGTGCACACTCGTGCTGGTGCATGATGCGGCGCGGCCCCTGGTGCAGCGCGACACCGTGGACGCCGTGATCGGCCAGGCCCGCAAGGGTACCGGCGCTATCGCCGCGGTGCCGGTGAGCGACACCCTCAAGGAGTGTGGCCCGGAGGGCAGCGCGCCCCAGATCCGGCGAACCATCCCGCGGGACGGCCTCTGGCGGGCCCAGACTCCGCAGGGATTCCCCCGCGTGATGCTGGAGCGCGCCTACGTGGCAGCGCGAAAAGACCACGCGACCGGCACCGATGAAGCCGCCCTGGTCGAGCGCCTGGGAGAGCCGATCATGCTGGTGCCGGACTCCTCCTGGAACATCAAGGTGACCACACCGGAAGACCTGGTGCTGGCGGGGCTCATCGCGGCGGGTGAGCGAGCATGACGCTGCCGTTCCGGACCGCGGACGACGTCGCGCAAGCGATCGAGCCGGTTCGGCGGCACCTCGATCAGGGTGGGGTGATCGGCTATCCTACAGAGACGGTATACGGCCTGGGTTCCGCCCCACTGGTGGCGCCGACCGCGAAGCTGGCGGAGCTCAAGGGCCGTCCCCAGGGCAAGCCGTTTCTGCTCCTGGTGAGCAGCCGGGAAATGGCGGAGGCGTGGGGACTGGTGTTCACACCCGCGGCGACCGTTCTCGCGGCCGCGTTCTGGCCGGGCCCCCTGACCCTGGTGCTCCGCGGCGCCGAAGGGCGGCTGCCCGACCAGTTGCGGGGTCCCGAAGGCGGCATTGCCGTGCGGCACACGTCCCACTCGGGAATCCGCCGTCTGGTGAGCGAGCTGGGGTACCCCATCACCTCGACCTCGGCGAACCGGCCCGGGTCCCCGCCCGCACCGGGACCCGAAACCCTGGTCAAGGTGTTCCAGCAGGAAGTGGAGAGCGGTGAGCTGATCGTGCTGGACGGCGGAGTGCTGGGCAACGTTCCGCCGTCCACGCTGGTCGACTGCACCGGAACCCAGGCAGTGTTGATTCGCGAAGGGGCGCTGCCGCGGGAAGAGCTGCGGCGCCTGGTGGGACGCTGGGCGCCTTAGGGCGGCAAGACGGCCGGTCGGCAAGTCGGCAGGTCGTCAGGAGGTCATGGATTCTGCCGTCCGGCCGACCGGCCGTCTTGCCGACCTGCCGACTATGAAAGAACAAGCATGAAGATCCTTTTTGTGTGCACCGGCAACACCTGCCGCAGCCCCATGGCCGAGGTCATGATGCGGCGGTTGCTGGAAGAGCGGGGCGTAAAGGAGATCCAGGTCCGGTCCGCGGGCACTGGAGCCTATGATGGCGCGCCGGCGTCCGAAGGAGCGTACCTCGTCGGACTGGAAAACGGCATTGACCTATCCGCTCACCGCGCCCAGCGGCTCACCCGCGAGCTGGTTTCCGAATCGGACCTGATCCTGGCCATGTCACCTTCGCATCGCGACCAGGCCGAAGATCTGGGCGGTGGCGAGAAGGTGTTCCTCCTCGGTGCCTATGCCGGCCGCGACGGCGAGGGCGCGGCGGTCAATGATCCCTTTGGCGCCGAGCTTGAGGAGTATCGCACGACATACCGGGAGCTGGAGAGCCTGATCCAGGCCACTATCACCCGGCTTCAGGCGGAACGGAGCGATGGGCAACGGTAGACCCTTCGTCCTGTTGGGCTCTCCAATCGAGCACTCGATGTCTCCGGCCATGCAGAACGCCGCCTTCCACGCGTTGAGCCTGGCGGCGACCTACATCGCGCTCGCCTGCTCTTCCGAGGATGTTCCCCACCTGCTGTACGCCTTTGGCCGGGCTGGAGGGGGCGGGAACATCACCCAACCCCACAAGTCCATCGCCGCGGGTTCGATCACCCCGGCCACGCCGCTGGTGGCGCTCACCGGAGCTTGCAACACATTCTGGGGCAGGGATGGCGAGGTCTTCGGCGACAACACCGACGTGGCTGGAATCATCGCCGCGGTGGCCCGGCTCGAGGCGCCGGGCACCCGCTGGCTCATCCTGGGAACGGGGGGGGCCGCCCGCGCAGCCGGAGCGGCTGCACTCACCCAGAAGGCAGCGATCGCGGTCCGCTCCCGGGCGGCGGAACGGCAGATCGGCTATGAAACCTGGGCCGTGGCGAACGGAATCCCACTCTGTGCCGCCGAAAGCTGTGAGGTTGCGATCAACGCGACGCCGTTAGGACTACGGCCCGGTGATCCCTTGCCGCTCGACCCGGCCTCCACGCCCGGCTTGGTGGCGGCCCTGGACCTGGTCTACGGAAAGGGAACCACGCCCTGGGTGCGGGCGATGCGGGCGCGCGGCGTGCGAGCCGCCGACGGGCGGGAAGTGCTGGTCGCGCAGGGCGCCGCTGCCCTGGAGCGCTGGTTTCCCGATCAGCAGGCGCCTCGTGAGTTGATGCGGGCGGTGGTGGATGCCCGACTTCGCTAAGCTGGCGGCGGAACTTCAGCACCTGGAGCGGTACCTGCTTCCCGGGGAGTGTCTGCTCTGCCGCGGCGGCCTGGGCGGCGATTCCGATGAGCTGGTGTGCCGGCTTTGTCAGGCCCGCTGGATCCGGTTACCCGAGCCTTTGTGCGCGCGTTGTGGCGAGCCCCGGTTGTTGCCCGAGCTCGATTGCCGGATCTGCCAGGGCTGGCCGGCGGGATTAGCCATGGTGCGGAGCTCGGTGTGGCACGAGGCCGGAGCCCGCGCCGTGGTGCACCAGCTCAAATATGAAGGGTGGTGGCGGGTCACCTCCGCGATGGCCAGGTCCATGAGGGGTCTCGAACCATTGACCGGGCGACTATTCTTGGTGCCGGTTCCCCTCGCCGCAAAACGGCTCCGGACCCGGGGTTACAACCAGAGTGAGCACCTCGCACAGGCCCTGGGGGCGCTGCTCGGCATGCCGGTTAAGCCGGCCGGTCTGAGCCGGGTTCGGGAAACGCCAACCCAGACCGCGCTCACGCCCGAGGAGCGGCTGGCGAATGTGACGGGGGCGTTCCGGGCGGGCGATGTCCGCGGACTCAGGATTGTATTGGTGGACGACGTCTTCACGACCGGCGCGACGCTGGTCGCCGCGGCCGACGCGCTGGTCAAGGCCGGTGCTGAGCGAGTGGACGCGGTGACCTTTGCCAGAGCCCGAGCCAGAGTTGTTGAATAGGCAGTTTCAGAATCCCAGCGACAGTCGACATCGCTTCACCGTGAGTCAAACCTTCGCGTAGGCGCGAAATAAGCGTAAGCGCGAAACAACAGCAACGAGGAGCCTTTTCAAATGGCAATTAAGGTCGGGATCAACGGATTCGGTCGAATCGGCAGGAACGTGCTTCGCGCCGCGAAAATGCAGGGCTCCAGGGACTTCGACTTTGTGGCGGTGAACGATCTCACCGATACCAAGACCCTGGCGCACCTGCTTCGATATGACTCGGTGCACGGCCGCTACCCCGGCAAGGTCGAGACCGATGCCGACGGCCTGGTCGTGGACGGCGACAAGATCAAGGTCCTCTCCGAGAAGGATCCCGCGGCGTTGCCCTGGAAGGCCCTCGGCGTCGACCTGGTGCTGGAATCCACGGGGCGCTTTACCGACCGCGACGCCGCCGGCAAACACCTGGCCGCCGGCGCGAAGAAAGTGGTGATCAGCGCTCCCGCCAAGAAGGAGGACATCACGATCGTGATGGGGGTCAACGAAGGCAAGTACGATCCTAAAACCCATCACATCCTCTCCAATGCGAGCTGCACCACCAACTGCCTGGTGCCGGTCGTCAAGGTGATCCTGGACAACTTCGGTTTCGTGAACGGGTTCATGACGACGGTGCACTCCTACACCAACGATCAGCAGATCCTCGATCTTCCCCACAAGGACCTGCGCCGCGCCCGCGCCGCGGCATTGTCCATCATCCCGACCACCACCGGGGCGGCCAAGGCGACCTCACTGGTGCTGCCCGAGGTGAAAGGCAAGATCGACGGCGTCTCGCTGCGGGTACCGACCCCCGATGTTTCGCTGGTGGATCTCACCTGCACGGTGACCAGGAAGACCACGATCGAAGAGGTCAACGAGGCGTTCCGCAAGGCGGCCGCCGGCCCGCTCAAGGGGATAATGGAGGTAAGCGAAGAGCCGCTGGTTTCGGTGGATTACATCGGCAACATGATGTCGAGCACGGTGGACGCGATGAGCACCAACGTCATCGACGGCATCCTGGTTCACGTGTCCAGCTGGTATGACAACGAGATGGGCTACTCAGCCCGCTGCGTTGACTTACTTCGGTACATTGGATCGAAACTCTAATAAACAACCAACGCAAAGACGCGGAGTCGCAAAGAACGTTTGTAAGCATTCTTGAATGATCTTTGCGGCTTAGCGCCTTTGCGTTGGGTTGTCAGGAACCATGAAACGAACACTTAAGTCGCTTCCTCCTATGGGTCTCGACGGCCAGCGCGCGCTCACCCGGGTGGATTTCAACGTGCCGATCAAGGACGGTGCCGTCACCGACGACACCCGGATCCAGGCCTCGTTGCCCAGCATCCAGTACCTGCGAGAAAAAGGGGCGCGGGTGGTGTTGCTGTCCCACCTGGGCCGACCCAAGGGCGGGCCGGACCCCAAGTTCTCGCTGCTGTCGGTGGTGAAAGCACTGGAGACGATCCTGGGAGCCCCGGTCAAGTTCATCGAGCATCCGGAAACCGATGAGGCGGTGACGGTCTCCAAGCGGCTGCCCCGGGGCGGCGTCGCAGTGGTGGAGAACACCCGGTTCTGGCCCGGCGAAGAGAAGAACGACCCCGAGGTCGCGAAGCTGTTCGCCCGGCTGGGTGATTTCTACGTCAACGACGCATTCGGCTCGGCCCACCGGGCCCACGCCAGCACCGAAGGCGTCGCGCGGCTGATCAAACCCGCGGTGAGCGGCTTCCTGATGGAGAAGGAGCTGCAGTACCTTGGCGATGCGTTGAACAATCCCAAGCGGCCGTTCGTTGCGGTGCTGGGCGGCGCCAAGATCTCCGGAAAAATCGACCTGGTGGAAGCGCTGCTGCCCAAGGTGGATGAGATCCTGATCGGCGGCGCAATGGCCTGCACGTTCTTCAAGGCCATGGGGCTGGAGACGGGGAACTCGCTGGTAGAAGCGGACCGGGTCGACATGGCGAAGTTGCTCATGGGTAAGGCCGGGGCGAAGCTGGTGCTGCCCAGCGGTGCGGTGATCGCGCAGGAATTGAAGGCGGGCGTCCCTACACTCACCGTGGGTCGGGACCAGGTTCCCGCCGGCTGGGCGGTCTATGATATCGATCCGGCGACGGAAAAGGATTTCGGGCGGCGAATCGAAAACGCCGGCACCGTGGTGTGGAACGGGCCGATGGGCGTGTTCGAGACGCTGCCGTTCGACCATGGCACCCGCGCGATCGCGGACTTCATGGCGCGGGCGACCGCGAACGGGGCCGTCACCGTAGTCGGCGGCGGTGACTCGGCCGCGGCGGTGGCGCAGGCGGGGCTTTCCGACAAGATGACCCACGTTTCGACCGGCGGTGGCGCCTCCCTGGAATTCTTGGAAGGGAAGGAGCTGCCAGGCGTGGCGGCGCTGGACGATGTGACCTAGCTCCTATTGGGAAGTCGGAAAACCTCGCTTTGTTCAGCCACACATTCGCGAGGAGGCCCCGTGCGACGCTCGATCATATTGGGACTGGCAGCGCTGGCCGTAGCCGCGGTCGTCCCTGGAAGTCTGCAAGCTCAAAACACCACGCCGGTCGCCGTTCAACTCCCGACCGGCGACTACCTCGTGGCGGTCAAGCCAACCGATTCGCTGCCGGAAGGCATGGTAGGTGACTGGCAGATCGTGTTCCAAACCGGCGGGGTGTATCAGGTGGTTCGCAACGGGAATGTCCGAGTGCTGGGAGAATTTCGGACTGTGGCGGACACGGTCTACCTGGTGGACAAGTCCGGCGCCATGGCCTGCGGAGCCACGGCGGGACCATCTACCTACGTCTGGAAAGGGGAGCCGGACGGTACTCTCACCTTGATCGCGGTAAAGGACGAATGTCGTGGCCGGCAACGACTCATGACGCTGAGACCGCTGGTCAGAGTGAAAACGCAGTGATGCGGAGTTGCCGCAGCTGTGGGTCGGAGTAGATTCTTTTTGGGGTGGGTCCGGTTTCCAACACCGGGCCCTTTTTTCTCCCAGACTGAGGCCAAACGTGCGCAATCTGATTTTCGCCGCCAACTGGAAAATGCACGTCACCCCCGACGAAGCGCGGGCGTACCTGAAGACGTTCTTGCCCAGAGTCTCACCCAGAGACGGGCGCGAGCTGTGGTTCTGCCCGCCGGCGGTTTCCCTCGAGGCCACCGCGCAAGCGGTGCAGGGCAGGCACGACACCCGGGTCGGGGCCCAAAACATCTACTGGGAACCCAAGGGCGCCTTTACCGGCGAGATCTCGACCGGCCTGGCCGCGGGTGCCGGCGCGGTGGGTGCGCTGGTTGGCCACTCAGAGCGCCGCCACGTGTTCGGCGAAACCGAGGGCGATACGCAGAAGAAGGTGGAGGCCCTGCTGCTGGCCGGCATGACTCCGCTGCTCTGTGTCGGCGAGAAGCTGGCCGAGCGGGAAGCCGGAGACACTCTCGCCGTGGTGCTCCGGCAGTTGGGGAGCGCCTGCGCCCCGCTCAAGCCGGAACAGCTCTCCCGAGTCATCATCGCCTACGAGCCGGTATGGGCCATCGGGACCGGGAAGAACGCCACGCCGGCCGACGCGGCCGAGGTGCACCGCGCGATCCGCGCCGAGCTGGCGCCGCGCGGCTATGCCCATCCGCGGATCCTCTACGGTGGCAGCGTGAACGAGAAGAACATCAAGAGTCTGCTGGCCGAGCCGGAGATTGATGGTGTACTGGTGGGTGGGGCGAGCCTGGATCCGGAAGGATGGGCAAGGATTGTAGAAACGGCAGGGTGAGCCGGCTGATCCCGCCTCAATCAATTCCCGCTTACCAGCACAAAACCAGCCCAATAGAATGGGTGGGCCGTTCGCCGATCGCGACGGAGCGCAAGCTGCGCCGTGCGAAGGGCGGTCGCCGGCGAATCACCCAGGGCAAGACGGTGGTAGAGGGTCCCCATCAACTCCGCCGAAGATGGCCCGACCGGCCACTGCGAGGCTAACACAGAGCCGGAGCCGCTGGCCAGGAATGCTCGCGCGAGACCCATGAGGCCCTCCCCCCGAAAGTCAGGCCCTACCAGCGTTTCGCATCCGCTCAGCACCACGAGCTGCTCACCGAAGTGTTCCGATGAGATCTCGTTGACATGCAGATAGCCGTCATTTATCCCATCCGGCTCGAGCCGGAGATGCGATGCCAGTGGATCGTGGTCATCAGCAACCGCGTGAGCAGCCAGGTGGAGAATGGCATACCCTCGTCCTGCCATTCGTAACCCGGTCTCCGTGGCCGCCGCTCCTTTGAACGTTGTGACACGATCTGCAGACCAGGCTCCCCGAACCGCTGCCAACTCGGCTGCACCACCAGGAACGCCATACTCCATAGCGAGAATCCGGGTGCTGGTACCGCTATGCCAGGGCTCTGACCTACCTCGTCCGCCCAGGAAAGCAGCCGAGGGGAGATAGCTGATTTCGAACTGGTCGATGAGGTACTGAGCAGCTTCGTATCCCCCTGAATCGGTGACGACAAGTGCCTGGAAGGGCAGATAGTTGAGCGGTCCGTCGGGAACAATGGCCAGCCGGTCGCATCCGGCAAGTTGAGAAACGAGCGGCGCAATCAGCATCGCGTAGAGTTCGTGCGCAGCCGCCAGATCGTATTGAGCCCGCGCAATGTCGATCCGCCCGGCGTAGGTGGTGACCAGGGGCCGACGGACTCGATTCACCAGCGCTTGAAGTCGGGAGCGGTGGATCGAAAGTTCAACCAACGATGCTTTCGCCCGGGTGATGACGATCGCGGCGACGCTGCTGTCCAACAGCAGATAATCCACCAAGGCCTCTCGCGGCTGCAACCTTCGCTGTGCATCGCGTACCGTAGCCGCTCCGATGTCGCTCGTCGTCATTCCTGTGGCCAGGGCGAGAGCCACGCCGGTGCGCCGTCCTGACCAGGCGAGAAGGGAATCCAGGTTGCGGGAGGTGGGCGTCCGGTGTAGCAGTATCCGTAAGGCGCCGTCGAAGGGTAGCAGATGGCGGTCCCGGTAGCCGGCGCGGGCAAGATCCTCCTCCAGACCCGTGGTGACCAGCTCGACCGTGTTGGCCGCACGGCCATACGCGGCGAGCGCGTTGGCTTCGTGTCCGGCACTGGCGAGCGCATCTCCCAGCGCGAGCTGGGTCTCGAACACTGCGTCCGCGGTTGGGTGGCGCGCGGCGAGGGCGGCGGCGCTGCGAAGCACCTCGAGGGCGCGGACATGCCGGCCGAGGCGCTCGAGCGCCACACCTTCGAGCCGGCGGGCGTGGATCAGCTCATCGGTGAAATTGAGGCTCCGCGCCAGGCTCTC
>Ga0070699_100006354_pt1 | contig 10304 bp, 11 predicted proteins | sample KBSK1503metaG_FD_65473 | JGI IMG/M metagenome (GOLD analysis project Ga0070699, IMG submission 65473) | Corn, switchgrass and miscanthus rhizosphere microbial communities from Kellogg Biological Station, Michigan, USA - KBS K1-50-3 metaG | ecosystem: Host-associated > Plants > Roots >... | reverse complement strand
CAACTCCTTCGATAATTGAACGACCTTTTCATAATAGAAATCGGTCCATGAATAGTGAATCAGTTTCTCGGCTTGAGACTTGATTGCCCCAACAACTTTGGGGTGAGAATGTCCTACCGCGAGACAGACTAGACCAGAGTTGAAGTCGATAAACTCGTTTCCATCAACATCCCTTACAATACAGCCCTGGCCGGAGTCCGCCGCGAGCGGATAGAACCTAACCAGAGAGGGTGAGATGAGAGACTCGTCCTCTTTGATCATAGCTCGGGCTTTCGGCCCAGGAGGAGTTACCACGATCTTCGGATATTTCCCAGCTGGCATTCGTGGCGACGTGGTCAGATCTCTTCCAGTATTAAGATTGCGCAGAATATTCCGTATCTGTTAGCGGGTCAGTTGCCCAGCGTTATCTCTATTGTAGAGAGACTTGCCATTGACCCGTCATCCCGTTGTACTTGTTCGGTGCCGATGTCCACAGAATGGATCTGGACATGTTTGAAGAATGCTCTCCTAAGCATCTCGACCGTCTCGACCGCCTTGTTTATGGACTGGCCGCGGGCCCTGACCATGACCTCGGGAACGCCCGTGTTGAACAGGGTCACGCAGGCAACGACATAGTTCATCGTTGGCTTCTTGCCAATCCTGACTATGTTTGGCGCCATTTCTTCGTCTTCGAATCCATCGTCAATATCTGTCTCGGGCAAGGTGTTTGACATGGTGTAGCCTGTGCAGATAGAAGTTGGCTAGCCGCTCTCTAAGATTAACCTTGCCAAACCAGGGGTGGTCGAAGCAGGGAATGATTCATTATGGAATGGTATCCTCCGTTCTGTTATTCCCGGGTCCTGCTTTTAAGGGACTGGCCGAGTGAGTGGTCCTCCGTTCGGATGTGGTCTTGCGGTCTTGGACTCTGCCAGCCCGACAGTTTTCCATATGTTGGAAAGGCTCGTGGGGAAGAGGGTTTTGGCCGTGATTAACCGTGACTTTGGCTACGAAGGACGAGTCGCGGTTGTCTCTCATGAGCCCCCCGGAATCTGGCTGACTGAGTCCGAGGCGGTAATCTTACGCTCCACGGTTGTCAGTCCGATTCCACAGATCGTGAATAGGGAACCGAAGGGCGAGACTTTCTTGCACTTGGACGCGATTCAGAGGCTTGAGACTTCGTCGGAGGGAAAGGCGAGCGCACGGCGATAGGATCGCCTGGCTTGATGGTCTGGTGGTCGCTACCTCCAGCGTGACGATCATCATCGACCCCGTCAAGCTCCGCACTATTTCCTCGCCGTCGAGGGTTCTCGTCTCGCACGCTCACAGCGATCACACTCGCGGATTCAGGCATAGGGGAATGAAACAGTCAACTACCGAGACCAAGGAAATCCACACCGTTCTCAATTCTCACACTGTCTCGAATTTCCAAGCCATCGATCTCAACCGGAGGTTCTCAATCGACGATGTAGAGGTAAAGGCATTGAACGCTGGGCACATGCTGGGATCGGCCCAGTTTCTTGTACGCACTCCTGAATCATCGATCCTCTACACTGGAGACATCAACTGCGTGGACACGCTAACGACAAAGGCAGCTCAGCCCCACCGGTGCGATGTTCTAGTGATTGAAGCAACGTACGGCTCGCCCTTCTACCATTTTCCGTCGCGTGAGACGATCTATGCCAACGTGGTTGAATGGGCAGTTGACATGATCAAGCAGGGATACATTCCATGCTTGCACGTTTACGCAGCGGGTAAAGCTCAGGAAATAGTTCGTCTCTTCAACGTCTACACTCACCTGCCTGTGATCGTTAATCCTCTTTTGGACGGGGTCAACACGGCCTATCGGAAGGCTGGGCATGCGTTAGATTGGATGTCTGCGGCATCTGTTGAGGGCGGGGAAGTTCTTGAGAAGAGCCCATGCGTCTATGTTACCACACCAAACGACCGTAGAGGCGTCGGAAGGAAGACCGCGCGTGCATTTGCTACCGGGTGGGCTCTTTCCATGAGAGGGCGCAACGCAGCTTTTCCGCTGAGTAGTCACGCGGACTTTGAGCAGCTGTTTTCGTTTGTCAAAGCTTGTAACCCACGGAAGGTTTACATTTTTGCCGGAGCTGCTGAGGGACTGAGACTGCTGATCAGGAACGAGTTGGGATTGGAGGCAAAGGCTGTGCCTTCTATTAACCAGCGAACTTTGTCAGATGATTACTAGCCGGCCGATTGGGAGTTCCTGTCCTACTCAAGTGACGGGTAGCAGGAAATATGCTATGAGGGCTAGGGCGACGAGAGCCACACCGGATATGACGACTAATTGGGGGCTCAGTTTAATGCCTGGGGTGTCTTCTTCGAAGAAGCGAAGGAGTCCAGCACTGGCTGCTGGCATTGGTGCCTCGTCTCTGCGTCTCTTCTCGCGTTTAGTCACGGATCTGTTTCCTTCTTCGAGAGTTCGGGCAGGACGCCTGTAATAAGGCTCGCGTGGCTAGCGTAGCTGGATGTATTCGTACGCGTCTCTGGAGGACTCGAAGGCGTAGTGCACTCTAGTGAATTCTTTCCGGAACTCGTTCACGTCTTTGGCGACTCTCTTCGGGTCGTCGTTCTTGACAACTATGCGATGCATCATCCGTGCGATTTCTTTCATCTCTGATTCTTTCATCCCGAGCCTAGTAACTTCTGAGACCCCGGCTCTTATTCCTCCTGGGGCTTCGAAGTGTCTTCCTTCTTTGATGTCATATGGCAGGAGGTTGCGGTTCAGGATAATGTTGGCGTCTTCCAGCTTCTTCTCGATTGTCTTTCCATCACCGTACTTTGTTATGTCCGCGACTAGCAGGTGGGATTTCGTGAAGCCTTTCTTCTCACCGAGGACTTTGAACCCGAGCTCATGTAGAGTTTGAGCAAGCGCTTTGCTGTTTTTGACTATTTGTGAAGCGTATTCTTTTCCATACGCGAGCATTTCGGCAAACATTATCGCTTTTCCGGCGAGGTGGTGCAGGTGGTGGTTGCTCACGTTGCCTGGAAAAGTTGCTCTCTTGATCTTGTCAGCGTTTTCCGGATTTGATAGTATCAATCCTCCCTGGGGCCCAGGAAGTGTCTTGTGAGTGCTGCATGTCATGGCGTCGACGCCTTCGTGCATTGGGTCTTGGAATTGCCCCCCGGCGACTAGGCCTGCAACGTGTGCCGCGTCGAAGCAGGTTCTCGTTCCATGCTCCTGGAGGATGGGCGCGAGTTCCTTTATGGGATGTGGGAAGGGAAGTACGGAGCCTCCGAACATGGCTAGTGTGGGATTCTTTCCTTCCGTTGCTAGTTTCTTGATCTTTTTCTCGGTGGCGTCAGTGTCGATGTTCATCTCCTCCGTGTCGAAGGGAAAATACTCCACGTTCAATCCTCTTACCGAGCCAGCTGTTCCTCCGAACTCTCTCTTGCCCATGCTGATGTGGCCGCCAGCCGGGATTGCGAGTGCCATCATTGTGTCTCCTGGGGTGGTGAAAGTTGTGTAGGCAACTAGATTGGCGCATACGCCGGAGATCGGTCTGACGTCAGCGAAGTCTACGCGGAATAGTTCCTTAGCTAGGTCTATGCAGATTTGTTCTACTTGGTCGATGTATCTGCAGCCGGCGTAGACTCTTTCGCCCGTCCAGCCTTCCGCATAACGGTTGCCGAAGTCTGAGAGTATGGCTTCTTTGACGGCGGGGCTAGGGATGTTCTCGCTGGCGATTAGGGGAAGCGCCCCTGAGAACCATTCGTGATGGGCTTGTAGGAGCTGGAAAACTCGCTGGTACGATTCTCTCGGTTGCAAAGTCATGCGGAGTTGGTTTAGTGTGCTTGTTTAACGTTTCACAGGAACTACGCTTCGTCTTCCTCTTCGGGCGGATCGGGGAATAGGATAAGCTTCGAAGTATTACGCTAGGATGGTCATGTTGCCCGCCGCCGTTCAAGCCTTTGCCTGTTTTCTGAACTGGCCCCACCATTGAGGGTTCAGCTCGACATATTTGACGAACTTCGCGAGGAGGTCCAATGTTCGCGAATCGATGTAGTGCTCTAGGCCTTCTGTGTCCTTCTGTGCAGTCATCTCCTCGACACCAAATAGTTTGAGGAAAGAGACGAGAAGAGCATGACGTTCTCCCAATGAGCGGGCCATGCTTTCGCCTTTCTCGGTCAGCGTAATGCCGCCATATTTTTCGTGGAGAATGAGCTGCTCGGAATGAAGCCGGTCGAGCATTCCTGTTACGGTAGGAGGCCGGACGTGTAGGTGATTGGCTATATCGACTGGTTTCGCGTATCCTTTTTCTCTTATGAGCTCGTAGATGATTTCGACGTAATCTTCGTTTCGGGGGGTTTGGCCTCTGGCGCTGGGTTTGTGTGCTCGGGCCAGCTTTGCGAGCTGGCTTTTTCCCTCGGGAGCTCGTGCCAAATTTCTGGGACGTTGGGGTTTGGACAACTGGCTGGTTAAGGTCTCTTAGAGGTGTATGTGTATGTTGAGGCTGTCCCGGAGTTTCCGTAGAATCGGTTCGAGGGGGCCGGGTTCGAGGCTTATCGCGACGATCTGGTTGTTGTGCGGGAAGATGACTAGATCGACCTTCTGGTATTGTATTGAGATGTGTGTGAGGGGTCCGCACTGGTTTTCGAGCTGGGACAGAGTATCGAGGATCATTGGGGGAACGCTTGCCATGAATTTTCGATCATAGGTTTCAGGGGTTAGACTCATCACGTTTGACCGCATTCTCGACTCGAGGAGTTTGCTGTTCCGGTCGAGGAGGGCGACGTAGCGTATCCGGGAGTCGAGGGCGAATAGCTCGTCAACGAGACGTGTTTGGGGTCTGCTCAAGCTGGAAACATTCGCCTCTCCGCACTCATGTTAATGAAATGCTTTCGCCTCACGCAAGAGCCAACTGGGTAGGTCTTTACAGGCTAAGTCTCTGTCCGTTGTTGATCGCAGAGGCGGTTCTTCTTGTGGTATGACATAGATAGTTGGGTCTTGGCCTCGGATTGTACTTTCACAATGGTCCGAGGGATGCCGCTCTTGCGTCGCGAGTCTTGTCTGAATACCCTTTTTTTTCTAAATGGTCTATTGCTAGCTGGATTTTAACAGGGACCCATCAATAACCTCATTCGCATCTCTTTTGTTGTCATGCTGATCTTATCATCGACTTGGATGCTCAGCCGTTTTCTAGGCGACTTCCTTGGCACCTTCAGGGTTGTCAGCCTTAGCCGGCTTAGAACTCTCCCCGTCCACAGCCTTCTCCGCATCCTCCGCCTTCTCATCGTCTGGCTTGCCAAAGGGGCGAGTCCCCTTTCTCTGGGCTAGAGAAACGTCCGTGATCTCACGCCCGGTCGGCCGGAGTTTATATTCCGGTTTTTCAGTGTTCGGGAAAAATACTGTTCGTTGTGTGTCGGTGTTTCTTGGAGTACAAGTGGATTGTTCTGACGGTCACAACCGTCGGAATTTTCATGGCAACCCTCGACTCAAGCATTGTGGTGGTCGGGCTTCCGCAGGTAGTGGCTGATCTCAAGACGAACCTTGTCGTTGGGGTCTGGATTATCACGATCTACCGTCTCATGATCACGGTGCTGCTTGTAGGGATTGGGCGCTGGGCCGATATCCATGGGAGAGTCCGTCTCTACAACATGGGTTTTGGGATCTTTACCCTTGGCTCCCTGCTCTCCGGTTTGTCCCCGACTGCTGAGGTGCTTCTAGCTTTCAGACTTGTCCAAGGCATCGGAGCTGCCCTCCTCTTCGTTAACAGCGTGGCAATAGTCACTGACGCTTTTTCCGGCAAAGACCTCGGGAAAGGAATCGGGATAAACCAGGTCGCGATCAACGCAGGGACGATAACAGGGTATACGCTGAGCGGTGTTCTCATCCAGCTCTTCACGTGGCGCTCCATCTTTCTAGTGAACGTTCCCGTGGGAATCTTTGGAACCTACTGGTCCCGCAGACGACTGAAGGAGATTTCTCGCCCAACTGTAGGCGAGAAGTTCGATGCACCGGGAGCCATCACCTTCTCTCTCGCCATCACCCTCTTACTCCTAGGCCTAACACTCGGCAGCCTAACAGACTTCGCGAACCAGGCCGTGGTCGCCGCGAGCGTCCTTTGCTTTGCGATTTTCATCATGATGGAGCGAAGGGCCCGATACCCAGCGCTTGACCTTTCCCTGTTCAAGATCCGGTTGTTCACAGCGGGCAACATTGCAAACCTCCTGAGCGGACTTGCGTTTGCAGCGTTGGCGTTTGTGATGACCCTGTACTTCCAACTTGTAAGAGGGTACGACCCTCTGCACGCAGGGATATTTCTCATCCCTCTGGATGTGACTCTGATTCTCGTCGGGCCAGTAAGCGGATGGCTCTCCGACAAGTGGGGCGCCAGAGGACTAAGCACAATGGGCTTGCTCATTGCTTCCGCTGGTTTCTTCTTTCTCTCCGAATTCACCTTGACCACTCCCTATCCAGAAATAGCCTTGTGGCTTGCTGTCGTAGGGTTTGGCCTCGGACTCTTCCGCAGCCCTAATGCGAGTTCTGTAATGGGATCTGTTCCCAGTTCGAAGAGAGGGATCTCGTCGGGTGTCCGAGCTACGATAATCAACACGAGTATCGTCGCGAGCATTCCGCTCGTACTGGCGTTGATGACCGCAGACGTTCCATACAGCAAGCTCGCGAACTTGGGACAGGTGAGCCTCGGAGGTATGACTCAACTGGCTAGCGGTGATGTGGGAATCTTCCTCGCCGGACTACAGCACTCTCTAATTGTCCTATCTTTCATAATCCTCGGATCAGCGATATTCTCTTTCCTCCGCGGACCACGCGTCGAATCCAAGGAGCCTATCTCTCGTGAAATGTAGTGGAGCCCCGGATGGGGGTTGAACCCATGACCTACGGCTTTTTTGGCTTTTACAAAGCCGTCGCTCTACCACTGAGCTACCGGGGCAAGCAGGGCTGTCTCGGAAACCGTCCAAGATAAAATCTCTCGGCATATTCGCGGTCTAGGACACCGGATTTGGCGTTCGCGTTCTTGTGGCCGCTCTGACGAGGGCGTCCACCCCGGGTAGGCTTTGTCCTGAAAGAAGCGAGAGCATTGCCCCACCTGCGGTACTTACATGACTGAACCTTTCTTCAATACCTTGAATCGATGCGAGGCCCACCAAGTGGCCTCCCCCGATAACCGTGTAGCCATTATTTTCTGCCATTGACTCGAGCAGTTCCTTTGTTCCCTTGTCAAACCCGTTTCTCTCGAACACTCCCAAAGGACCGTTAGCAACGGTCGTGGCTGCCCCGCCTATGATCTTGGAATATTTCTCCAATGTCTTAGAGCCGACGTCAAGAGCCTCCCCTTCGCCCCTCGAGGTAACGGGCAGGTCGACTCTCTTGCCCTGTTTGTCCTCGTATGCAAGGTCTAATGGGACTTCTATGTGATCTCCGTACTTTTGCGCCAAATTTGCTGCCCGGTCTAGGAATTGGTTGAAGTCGTGGACTTCTTCAGCATTGATCTGTGTCTTTGTGCCTCGGGCTCTCAGGAACAGCTTGGCTGGTACTCCCCCAAGGAGGACCTTGTCTGCCTTTCCTCGTAAGAGTATGTTTTCGATGACTGGGATCTTGTCTTCTACTTTCGATCCGCCGAGAGAGTAGACGCACGGTCTCTTTGGTTCCTCAAGCAGAGTTGAAACTGCATCTAGCTCTTTCTCCATCAGGCGGCCTGCGGCGCTCGGCAATAATTCTGGTAGGCCCGCGATCGAGGGTTGTGATCTATGTGCGGTTGCAAAGGCATCGTCGACATAGTAATCGAATAACGGTGCGAGTCGCCGGACAAAATGGGTCTTGACTAGTTTTTCGCGTTTGTCGTCGATGTTTTCTTCGGCACAGAATCTCAGGTTGTCGAGAACCAGAATCTCTCCAGGTTGGACCTTTGTAATTTTCTGGATGGCATGAGGACCGATCACGTCTTCTACGAACTTGATCTGCTGAGAACAGTATTGAGCCAGGAGGTTTGCGTGGGGCTCGAGCGATGTGAAATCATCTTTTCCAGGCCTGCTCTGATGCGAGCCAAGTGTTACGCGTGCCTCGTCGAGTTCGGAGAGGGTTTTGGAGATGGCCTTGATTCTTGTGTCATCGAGTATCTGGTGTGTCGAAGGGTCGAGGGGGACGTTGATGTCGACTCTGACAAACACCCTCTTGTCTCTAGTCTCTAAGTCGTCGAGCGTTAGAAAATCGTATCTTTTCAGATTATGCCCTCTCGCCGACGGTCAAAGGTCAGTTTTGAGGTCTTGATTAATGATTTGTCAGGAATGCTTTTAGCCGCACACATTCGGCGGCTGTTCTGCCGGGGTGGCTCAGCCTGGTCAGACCCCGAAAGGGGAACCACAGCGCCGGACTCATAACTTCAATGTGGGAGATCCGGAAGTCGCGGGTTCGAAAAAGCGACGACCGTTCGAGACTCCCGCCCCCGGCATTTCGGACTGCTCGCCAGGCATGATGAGCGAGAGATTGCTTCCTCATACGGAGTCCCTGGTTTGTTGGTTCATGTTGGTTCCCGGTGACGAGACGGTAAAGGGTCGCGCCGCTCGTGGGTGAGGGGGAAGACTAATTTGTCCGGTCAGCTGACAGACTTAGGGATCATTCCTTGGCTCTGGAAGAGTGCCCTTTTTGCCACAAGTTCCTAGCGGGGGAGCTTATGTCGAAGGAGGAGATAGACACTGCCGAGGCTCTCAAGGAGAAGGACGCTTTTTTCAAAATGGGAATAACGATTGAAACCGGAGAAAGAGTCGCCGACCATCCGGAGGCATTCGTCACCTACAGATTCGCGTACAAGTGTAGAGAGTGCGGAAAGGAATGGAACAAATTCAGAGTTCGAGAGATCGCGATGCCAAGGGAATATGTTGAGGACGAAGAGGAGAAGACTGACTTTGACGAAGGGAGGGAAGAAGATGATGCGAGAGAGGAGCAGTATTCTAACGAATGACGATCGGGTTCATAGATTGAAATGTAGATGCTGACCGCTAATCGTCTAGCTTCGTCTTAGAATATCCACTTTACCATCCTTCCTTCCAACATAAGCAACGTCGCACATTTCCAGGAAGAGCCCAGTTTCAACTACTCCAGGAATCCTCCTAAGTTTTTCGTTGATGATATCTGGCCTTCGGAGGTTCCGGTAGTATGCGTCTATGATCATGTTGCCATTGTCAGTTATCACTGGTCCCACCTTGCCGCTTGAGGCTTCGCGCAGCGCTGCTTTTTCGGATATCTTGTTGATCTTTGCGAGTGTGGCGTGGTAGGCGAATGGCGTAACCTCGACAGGGATGGGTTGTTCTCCGCCGAGTGTCTTGGCAAGCTTCTTTTCGTCGATGATGATGACGAGCTTCTTGGTCGTAGAGTCTACTATTTTTTCTCTGAGGAGGGCTGCGCCGCCGCCTTTGACTAGGTCTAGTGATCTCCACTGGACTTGGTCAGCACCATCTATGGCTAGGTCAAGCTCAGTATCCTCGGTGAGTGTGGTTGTTTTCAGGCCCAGTCTTCTTGCTGCTATCTCCATCTGGTAGCTTGTTGGTACCCAGTTGATGTTGAGGTGTTCTTTCTTGATTCTCTCTGAAGCTAGGTCAAGTGCTTTGAGGACTGTTGTTCCGCTTCCAAGCCCAACAGTAGTGCGGTCTCTGAGTTCTCGGACGCCCTGCGCCGCTGCGCTGAGCCTTGCTTTTTCTATCCAGCTCACTCTTGTCCGACTACCCCTCTGTCTCTATCTGCTCGAGTCGTTCCATGGCTTTGAGGACTTCTTCTCGAATGGTCTCGATCTTCTCTTCAGCCTTGTTTCTGGCTTTTTCTCTTGGAGGCTTCTCTTTTGGAGGAGCGTTTTCTTCTACCGGTTCTGCTGGTTCAGTCTTGGTTGGGGTGGGTTTCGGCTCGGCAGGTTTAGGCTCGGGGGAGCCTGGTAGGTTGAGAGATGGCCGAATCTTTTCGATCCGGGCTTGAATGTCGAGGAATGTCTCCTGGAATCTCTTGAACAGGTCCTCTTTTGCGACTTCCAGCTCGTAGAGGTCCACTGTCTTCTTGTAGGTGTCGATCTCGGAGTCAACTCGTTTGAGATCGTTCTTGTAGGGTTGCATCATCTGGTTTTTCTCAGGCTCGTTGATTGTGCCCTTTGCTTCCGCCTCGTAGATCTTGGTGAGGGCGTCTCCGATGATGTCTCTCTCGAGGTTAGCGACTCGGAGTTTGTTTCGAGCTTTCGCGATATCCGATTCGGTTACCGTTTTCCGAATAGTGTCAGGTATCGGGAAGGGCTCTAGTTTGGTCATGTTCGCGGGAGCGGGGCCTGGTGGTAGTTCCTCTGTGGATTTTTTTCTTCCGA
>Ga0070699_100006349_pt1 | contig 10307 bp, 9 predicted proteins | sample KBSK1503metaG_FD_65473 | JGI IMG/M metagenome (GOLD analysis project Ga0070699, IMG submission 65473) | Corn, switchgrass and miscanthus rhizosphere microbial communities from Kellogg Biological Station, Michigan, USA - KBS K1-50-3 metaG | ecosystem: Host-associated > Plants > Roots >... | reverse complement strand
CGAAGAGCGCAAGGGCGGGCCGCGCGTTTGTGTTGCAGAGTGAAGACATGAAAGCGGAGAACAGCCTGGACCATCCGACGAAGGTCTCACCGGTCGAGCAGTCATTGCCTGTTTCGAGTGGTGACTTTAGTTACAAGTTCTTGCCGCATTCGTTTACCGTGCTGCGCATTCCAATTAAGTGAGCCACAAAAAGGCACATAAAGCACAAAGGGCACAAAACGTTTTGTGTGTTCTGTGCGTTCTTGTTATCTGCTGGAATGTTGCGGCGCAGACGAGTCAGACGGCGTCCATTACGATCGACGCTCGCAAGGTTGAAAACCCGATCAGTCCCCTTCTCTACGGCCAGTTCCTGGAATTCATGTTCGAGGGCATCAAAGGCGGGTTACACGCGGAACTGATCCGCAACCGCAGCTTTGAAGAGCAGCCCAACGTCATTGGCCTCTCGCGCAATTGGGAACGGTATCCCGACGATCGCAACGACGACTACGCCCTCTCATTTCATTGGGACGATCAATCTGCTTACCCGGCTGCGCGAAAGGAACACTCGCTGCAAGTGCGAGCGGGCGACGGTGTGATTCCGCGTCACGGCATTTACCAGTCGCGCATTCCGGTTCGCGCGGGTGTGGAGTATCGAGGTTATCTCTGGCTCAAGATGGATGATTACGACGGACACATCACCGTCGCACTCGAGTCGGATGTGGACCAGAGCATGGTCCATGCGACGGCCGATATAAACATTAGCAAGAGCAACTGGCGCAAGTATGAATTCTCACTCAAACCGACTCGCAGCGATCCGCTCGCACGTTTCGTCATTCTTTTTCCCGGCAAAGGCAAACTCTGGATCGATCAGTTGTCGCTGATGCCGAGTGACGCCGAGAGTGGCAGTGTTCGTCGCGACGTGTTTGAAAGAGTGAAACAACTAAAGCCTGCGTTCATTCGCTGGCCCGGCGGGAACGTTGCCCAGGACTATCGCTGGACGTGGGGCGTCGGTCCGCGTGATGAGCGTGTCACTTGGATCAATCGCGCCTGGAAGAATGAGCCGGAGCCGAGTGATTTCGGCACGGACGAGTTCGTCGTGTTTTCTCGGGCGGTGGGCGCCGAGCCTTCGATCACGGTAAACGTCGAGGGAGCAGGCGCGACTGTCGAAGAGGCTGCCGCATGGGTTGAGTATTGCAATGGACCAGCGAGTTCGAAGTACGGCGCGATGCGCGCGGCCAATGGACACGCGACTCCTTTCGGCGTCAAGTTCTGGGAAGTCGGAAACGAAATCTGGGGCGACTGGGTGCGCGGTCACTCCGATGCCGAGACTTACGCGCGTAATTACAATCGTTACGCCAAAGCCATGCGCGACGTCGATCCTTCGATTAAGTTGATCGCCGTGGGCGACAACGACATGAATTGGAATAGCACTGTGCTGCGTGCGGCTGGCGCCAATATCGACTACTTTGCAATCCATCACTATTACGGGCGGCGCGAATCGCATGGCGATCCGTTGAACCTGATGGCGCGCCCGTTGTACCTCGAACGTTTTTATCGAGAGATGGAGCATTTCTTACGCAAGCTCGGTCTGGAGGGGCGCGTTAAGCTGGCTATCAATGAGTGGGGTCTCGATCTTCCGGCTGAACGACAATATTCTATGGAATCGGCACTCTACGGCGCGCGGCTGATGAACGTCTTCGAGCGGATGGGCCAGGTAGTCGAGATGAGTGCGGTATCAGATCTCGTGAACGGTTGGCCCGGCGGCATCATTCAGGCGGGGCGACACAGTGTTTTTGTTTCACCGATTTTTCTGGTCAATCAACTCTACAACGATCATCGTGGCGACGTTCGCCTCGCGAGCACCGTCAACAGTCCTACATTCAATACCTCGCGCGAAGGCTCGACCATCCCTTACCTCGACGTCACTGTAAGCCGCACCGCGGACGGCAGAACGATCTTCATCAAAGCGGTAAACACAAACCCAACAAGCTCATTCGCGACCACGATCAATCTGCAAGGCTTTACCCCTAACCGACACGCAGAGATAAAAACCATTACCGCCCCATCGCTCACCGTCGCCAATGATTTCTCTCACCCCGACGCTATCTCAACCTCAACCAAAACAATCCCTGCCAGCCGCCAATTCCTCGTGACTCTCCCGAAGCACTCAGTTTCCGTAATCACCCTAACCAATCCGTAATCAAATCCGTGTAATCCGTGGTTGGTTTTATTCCTCGATACGGACGTATTTGTCGATCCCAGGATTCGGAATCGTCTGCACCTTCCCGCTCGGCCACTTCACCTCAATCGATCGCACTCCGCGCGCATTCCCCAAACCAACGACAAGACGCGGATCATTCGACGACAAATAACTCCCCGCACTGCTCACATCAAAAACCTGTTTCTGTCCCGAGAGACTAATCACTGTCACACGCGCGCCAATCCCGCTGCGATTCGATTTCGATCCGGATAGCGCTATTCCCAACCAGTGATTCGACGTTCCCTGATTGCGCAGTATCAAAGGCGCATCGTCCAGCACAGCAACGACTGCATCAACCTGACCATCGTTGTTCAGATCTCCAAACGCAGCACCACGCGCCGCAATCGCCGAGTTAAACGGCTTACCCGCGGTGGCAGAGATGTTGACGAAGCCTTTGCCGGTGTTCCGCATCAGCAGCGGCATCTGCTTGTACTTCAGATAGCTGGTCGTCTTCTCGATCGTGTCGAGCACGTGGCTTTGGGCCACAAAGAGATCGCGCCAACCATCGTTGTCGACGTCGACAAAGCGCGCGCCCCAACCGGAATTGAGCAAGGTGATCTGCCCGACAGCGGAAGTGTTAGTGGCGTAAGTGAAACTCAGATCGCCGTTGTTTCGGTAAAGCGCGTACTTCTCATTCGACAGCGTAGTGACAAAAACATCCATGAAGCCGTCGTTGTCGTAATCGCCTGTGTCGACTCCCATGCCGGCGAACGTTTTGCCATCTTCATCGTAAGCCGCACCCGACATCACGCCGATGTCTTCGAACTTGCCATCTCCTTTATTTCTATACAGCGACTGGCGCACGCTGTCGTTCGCGACAAAAACATCGGTCCAGCCATCGTTGTCGAAATCGGCAAACGCGACGCCGAGCCCTTTGCCGGCAGTTTCGGCTATACCCGACGACTGGCTTGCGTCTTCAAACGATCCATCGGCACGCTGATGAAGCAGCACATTCGCGGCGCCTTTGAAATTGTCTGGATGGCAGTACGCGCGCAACCCCGCCGTCGGTCCGCCACAAAATGTCGCGCCACTTTCAAAATCCCACTCCATGTAACGCGCGATGAATAAATCGAGCCGGCCGTCGCGATCGTAATCGAACCAACCCGCGCTTGTGGACCAGCCTTTCGGAATGTTTGGAAGCTTATTCGTGACGTCGCTGAACGTGCCGTCGCCGTTGTTACGATAGAGATAGTCCGCTTTGTAACCGCTGACGAATAGATCGACGTGTCCGTCGTTGTCGTAGTCGGCGGCGGCGACGCCCATGCTGTAACCCGCACCTTTGAGCCCGGCTCGTTCGGTCACGTCCGTGAACGTTCCGTCGGGTTTTTGCTGGTACAGCCGGTTCCAAAACTTCGGCTGACTCTTGTCGGGTAGTTCGTCTTTCGACATCCGATCTCGCAATGCGGCGCCGTTGGTGAAGAAGAGATCCATGCGGCCATCGTTGTCGTAATCGAAGACGGCAACTCCGCCACCCATTGTTTCGAGCAGATACTTCAACGACGTCTTTGAAGCTACGTGCCGGAAGTTAACGCCCGACTGAACGGAGATGTCTTCGAATGTGAGTGGTGAGCGAGCCTGTGGTCCAGGTGGTGGAGGATTCTTCGGCAGATCCGGAGTCGCATACGAACGTCCGGTACGCTCCGGACTCGGTGTCGGTGAAGGCTGTTGTGCAAAAGCGTTAATGCTAATTGCGCCACAAAAAAGCACAAGAAGCACCAGTGGAAATCTATGCGTCATTTACTCGTGCTCATCAGTCGTCTCCTCTGGCGACAAAGCTCTGAAATTAAACCACGGATTACACGGATTGGATAAGGATTCACTTCCGCATACCTCGCGTGTTACCCGATCCGCGTTAATCCGCGACAAATGAAGGCAGAGAGAAACAAACCACCCGAACATACTGCGAGGCACACTTCTCCATGAGATGGCGAACTCGCGGACTCTCGCAAAGCACCGAGTTCATCACCGTTCGAAGGCTCCCTGCCTTCATCCCGCAAGAAGTATTTCGATTGTCAAAAACTAAAGGAGCGGGCTTTAAGCTTCTCAGGGAAGCTGCCCGCTCCTTCAATTCTCGTGAACTTTTGTTTGAGATTTGGGAGCGGGAGGCCGCTCCCGCTGTATTATTGCCTGATATTGAGGCTATTTATGGACACTTGGCGTCTGTCGCTAAAACTGCAGCGCGTCGATTGTTCTCTGTATGTCCAGCTCATCAACATTGGGTTTCTCTTTCCTAACGCGCGACGCTTTCATCACGCGAGCTGTTTTCTATAAAGTATCAACCGCGAGTCTGTCAAGAATTTTCTGAAAGACAAATCCGAACGATCACTCGGTTGCGTAGTTTATCCCGGTTGCAAACAACTTCATTCACAGAGGAGACTGATAAACATGCAAAGCAACTCACGATTTCAGCGGACCATTTTCTCAGCATTGATCTTTTCGCTGCTACTGGCGCTCGCCGTGCCTGTCCGGGCCCAGGAAAAGTCACTGTATGAACGTGTGGGCGGCTACAATGCACTGGCCGCAGTGGTTGATGATTTCATCGGCAGGTTGGTTGCCGACAAGCAGTTTGAGAAGTTCTTCATCGGGCACAGCGTTGATTCGAAGAAACGAATTCGCCAGCACATTCTCGATCAGTTTTGTGCGGCCACGGGTGGACCATGCGTTTACACCGGACGCGACATGAAGACAACGCACGGCGGGCTGGGAATTACGGAAGCTGATTGGGACGCGGCGGCGAAACATCTCGCAGCGTCGCTCGATAAGTTTAAAGTGCCTGAGAAAGAAAAGGGCGAGGTGCTCGCGTTCGTGACAACGCTGAAGAAAGATATTGTCGAAAAATAGGGGACACGGATAAACGCGGATTTTAAATCCGGATTTTTATCCGCGTTCATCTGTGGTTCAAATACCGTCAACCATGAATATCGCGGAAGCATCGGAGTTGGTGCGCCGGAAAGAAGTCTCGCCGGTGGAGCTTACTGAGACGTGTCTGGCTCGGATCGAAGAGCTCAATCCGACGATCAACGCCTTCATTACTGTCCTGCGCGAGAGCGCGCTGGCCGAGGCGCGTGCGGCGGAAGCTGAGATCAACGCCGGGAACTGGCGTGGACCATTGCATGGGATTCCCATCGGACTGAAGGATCTAATCGACACCGCCGGCGTTAAGACAACGTGTGCCAGCGCGCTCTTTGCCGAACGCATTCCAACCGACGACGCCTTCATCACACAACGCCTGAAGCGTGCCGGTGCTGTGTTGCTCGGCAAACAGAACATGCAGGAATTTGCGTACGGCGGCACCTCGACCTCTTCATATTTCGGTCCGGTTCGCAATCCCTGGGACACAGATCGAATTGCCGGCGGTTCGTCAGGCGGCTCTGCGGCGGCCGTCGCTACCGGCATGTGCTTCGCCGCGATCGGCACTGACACCGGCGGCTCAGTACGCGAGCCCGCGGCCTTCTGCGGGATCGTCGGCTTGAAACCGACGTATGGTCGCGTGAGTGTGCGTGGAGTCTTTCCTCTTTCAGCGTCGCTGGACCACGTTGGCCCACTTTGCCGCGACGTAACAGACACGGCACTGGTGCTGCAAGCTATTGCGGGCTACGACAAGCTCGACACGACCTGCATCGACTGGCCGGTTGATTCTTACACCCAAACACTGACGAACAAGACCAAATCACGCATCGGCATTGTGCGCCGGCCATACTTCGATGATCTCGATCCGGAGATCGCGAACGCCATGGATGAAGCGCTGGAAGTGTTACGCAACATCGCAGCGGATGTGATCGAGATCGATCTGCCACCGACGCCCACCGCAGTTCAGGCGCCGGAAGTTTACGCCGTACACGCAAAACACTTCGAGACATCCCGCGATCTCTACGGACGCTGGATCCAGGCACGACTAGAACAGGCAGCAGCGATCGACACCGTGACTTACATCGAAGCCCGACAACACCTCGATCGTGTGCGACGTGAGATCGGCGAGGTCTTTTCGAAAATCGACTTTTTGATCACGCCGACGACACCCGTGCCACCCATCACAATCGACGAAGCGCTGCACATGTCGCCCGATCCCGCAGGTGAACTCTGGCTAAGAAACACGCGTCCGTTCAATGCGTATGGCCTGCCGACAATCTCTATTCCGTGCGGCTTCACAAAAGCCAGGCTGCCGATCGGTCTGCAAATATCTGCCGCACACTTCCGTGAAGCAAACCTGCTTTCATTGGCATTTGCTTATGAACAAGCGACAAACTGGCACACCAGGAGGATCACATGGTAAGCAAAGGATTGCTCGTACGGTTGGTAGCAAAATCAGGTAAGGAAGCCGAGGTCGAAGCGTTTCTTCGCTCGGCTGTGCCGCTGGTCCAGGCGGAAAACGCCACCACTGCATGGTTCGCGATCCGCTTCAGCGAATCCGAATTCGGCATCTTCGACGTTTTTCCGGACGACGCAGGACGCGACGCGCATCTCACCGGAGCGGTTGCGAAGGCGCTGATGGCAAACGCAAGCACGCTGCTCGCGCAGCCACCGAGCATCGAAAAGATCGACGTGCTCGCCGACAAACTTCCAGGGTGATCCTAGCGCTGAGGTCGCATCGACCTGAGCAGGATCCCAAGCAGTAATGCTACGAAGACGCCGATGATAAGAAACTTCACGGGAATACCTTTCTTACGGAAAGACTCAACCTGGGAACAATAGTTTTTGTTCACGCAAAGGCGCAAAGACGGTAAGGGAAGCTTCTTCTTCTTTGCGCCTCTGCGTGAAATGATCTTAAGTTCACTTCTTGAAAAGTTTCGCGAACGCGGCGCGAGCATCGGTCGGAGCGCCTGACGAAGTTTGGCGCTCGACCACACTTCGCGGTGCAAATAGCTCGCACGTGTTGTTGGCGTTCTTGTTGACGATGCGTTTGGCGATTTTTTTGTTACTGCACTCGAAGTGAGCGCTGGGATCAAAATAAGTGCATTGGCGACAACTGTGAAGTTCTGCCTTGCACTTTGAACACGTGGTATCGAAGTTGATCGTCGTCGGAGCCTGCACTCCACAATTAGCACACTTCACCGACTCACCAAACGCCATCATCTTTGGCGATCGCGGGCCTTCGCGATCCTGCGGTTTCGACTGCTGCCCCTGAGGACTCGATTGTGATCTTGGTCGTTGCGCCTCGCGATCGTTGTCCATGTAGCCGCGGTGGCGATATTTGCGGTCGCTCATTTTGCTAACTCCGGAAGGTAACAGGGATGCCCGCGAATGATACGTGAAATTCGGAAAATCCGACAGGTCAAGCGAGCTAACCCGTAGTCTCAACAACTTTCTTCATCAGCTCGCAAAGCTTTCGCGTGGTGTTGAGATTTCTGACGGTCATGTCCTGATACATCTTGCGGCTCGAAAGCTTAATCATGTTCGTCCGCGTCAGCTCGCTGATTTGCGCTGCCCATAAAAGTGCGCCGGGAGAATAGATCACTTCTTCGATATCGTCCTTCAACTCCAGCTCTTCCAGAATTTTTTCTGAGTCGATTGTGTGACGCAGGAAGATCACGTTGTATCGCCAACCAGTGTCGGGCGTCCACGTTCGCGGCAAGCTCTTCACCAGTTGTTCCATTTCGGGAAGACTACGCAAAACCACTTTCGATTCGAGTTGATATTCCTTCGAAAGCATTTGCTCGAGCTTCTTCTCGAGCTTGCGCGCGTCTTTTTCCTTCGAAGTAAAGATGATGTTCCCGCTGTTGATGTAAGTGGAGACGTGCGGAAACCCCAGCGCCTCGAAGCTTTTCTTCAGCGCGCTCATACTGATCATGTTGTTGCCGCCGACGTTGACGCCGCGCAGCAGAGCGACAAAGACATTTTCGTCGAATTTTGATTTACGGTCGCGCATTATTGAATCACCGATTTTAGATTTGCTTTTTTGTCCTTCGTGGCTCTATCATCTGCCCGCCCAGAAACCAGGTACCTCCCGACAGCCGACCTCCCAGTTTGACTCAGTTCACCCCAGATCCAAAGCATTAACGGACGATAGTCGTCGAGCGATCCAGTCCGCGTTCTTTCCCTGGATTTCTCAACTGCTCAGTGGCGGACGCTCCCAAACTACAACCAGCAATTCGTATCTCACTGGAGGTCATATGAAGAAAACGCTTGCGGTGTTTGCTCTAGTAGCCATTTCGGTCGCAGTGGTAGTCCTCACTGCCGTTCACGGTCAGAATAACAACGGCAATAAGTTCCGTCGCCTGCGCGCCGACAGGAAAATTGCCAATCAATACATCGTCGTACTGAAGGACGACGTCGCCGACGTCGACGGCGAAGCTCATCGTCTCTCACGCGATTTCGGTGGCGATCGCAACAACGGTCAAACTTATCATCGCGCCCTCAAAGGTTTCTCGGTGCGCATGAACGAACAACAGGCGCAACGTCTTGCCGACGATCCGCGGGTAGCGTTTGTCGAGGAAGATGGCATCGTCTCACTTGATGCGACGCAAACAGGCGCCACGTGGGGTCTGGATCGAATCGATCAGCGAGATCTTCCGCTCGATGGAAACTACAACTTCAACGCCACCGGTTCCGGCGTCAAAGCTTACATCATCGATACTGGCATCCGAGCCACACACACCCAGTTCGCAGGCCGCGTAATCTCAGGTTTCACTGCGATCAACGACGGACTCGGCACCGACGACGGTAACGGACACGGCACGCACGTCTCCGGCACTGTCGGTGGTTCAACCTATGGCGTTGCGAAGAACGTTACGCTCGTGGCAGTCCGTGTGCTCGATTCGAGTGGCAGTGGCACGAACTCCGGCGTCATCGCGGGCGTCGATTTCGTCACCTCCGATCACCAGGCGGGTCAACCGGCAGTTGCAAACATGAGTCTCGGTGGCGGCGCTTCAACAGCACTCGACACCGCGGTCACAAATTCGATCAACGATGGCGTGACTTACGCGATTGCAGCCGGTAACGAGAATCAGAATGCGTGTAACACTTCGCCCGCTCGCGTGGCGAGTGCGATCACCGTCGGCTCGACGACGATGACTGACGCGCGTTCCTCATTCTCAAACTTCGGAACCTGTGTCGACATTTTTGCCCCGGGCAGCAGCATCACCTCGTCATGGAGAACCAGCGACACGGCGACCAATACGATCTCCGGAACGTCGATGGCTACACCGCACGTCGCGGGCGTCGCTGCCTTGTTCCTGGAAACAAATCCGACTGCTTCACCGGCAACGGTCACGGCGGCCATCATCAACAGCGCGACCTTGAACCACGTGAGCAATCCGGGCACGGGTTCACCGAACCGGCTGCTCTTCTCGCTGCTGACCGGTGCGCCACCGCCGACACCAACCCCAACTCCGACTCCAGTTCCCGGAGCGGAATTGTTGTTGAACCGTGGCTTCGAATCAGGCGCCGTCAATTGGACCGCAACTGCCGGCGTGATCACCAACTCAACCGGACAAACGCCACGTACCGGCGCATTCTACGCCTGGCTCGACGGCTATGGGACAACGCATACCGATTCGCTGTTCCAAACCGTAACGATTCCAGCTAGCGCCAACACCGTGACGCTGAGTTTCTGGCTGAAGATCAATTCATCCGAAACCACCACGACAACCCAGTTCGACCGGCTGCAAGTACAGATTCGCAACTCGAGTAATACGGTGCTATCTACGCTTGCTACGTATTCGAACCTGGATGAAACAACCGGCTATGTGTTGAAGACATTCGATATCAGTGCCTTCAGAGGACAGACAGTTCGAATCTACTTCCTTGGCACTGAGGACTCGTCGTTACAGACTTCGTTTGTGATCGACGACACCTCATGTACAACGCAGTAACAAGTTAGAACAGGTTCAACTGTAGGGGCGGCCCTCCGTGGCCGCCCTTGTTTTGGAACACTCCTGCTTCGACACACGCTATTCAAAACCGAGGGCGGCCACGGAGGGCCGTCCCTACAGTACGTACTAATGGTCCAATAGTGACTTTTGAACTATAATTCCAGCGCTCTCACAAGCAACAACGTCTCCCCTCTCGCCGACAAAAGGAGTTACGACATGCGACATGTAATCCCTGCGCTATTGTTGATTTCACTGCT
>Ga0070699_100006348_pt1 | contig 10309 bp, 11 predicted proteins | sample KBSK1503metaG_FD_65473 | JGI IMG/M metagenome (GOLD analysis project Ga0070699, IMG submission 65473) | Corn, switchgrass and miscanthus rhizosphere microbial communities from Kellogg Biological Station, Michigan, USA - KBS K1-50-3 metaG | ecosystem: Host-associated > Plants > Roots >... | reverse complement strand
CGAGGTGACCTCGTTCGACGTCCGCGAACGCTACGGGCCGGTGACGGTGCCCCCCAACCATTTCTTCGTGATGGGCGACAACCGCGACAACTCGCAGGACAGCCGCTACTGGGGCTTCCTCCCGCGCGACTACGTGAAGGGGAAGGCGCTCGTCATCTACTGGTCGTACGAGGCCGGCCGCGAGGACTATCAGGACGAAGGGACAGGCGCGACGATCAAAGGACTCATTTCGGTGTTCGCCCACTTCTTCACTCGGACTCGCTGGGACCGGATGCTGCACCAAATCCATTGAAGCTGATCATCAAGCTGCTCATCGCGGCGGCGATCGCCAACGCGGCCTGGCGTGTCGGCTCTGCGTACCTGGCGCATTATCGATTCAAGGACGCCGTCGAGCAGCTCGCGCAGTATCGTGGCGAACGCACCGACGACCAGCTGCGCGCGCGCATCCTGGAGCTGGCGTCGCAGTACGACATCCCGCTCGACGAGGGCCAGCTGACGGTTCAGCACGACGAACGAAACCACACGAGGGTCGATACGACCTACAGCCGCCAGCTGGAATTGTTCCCGGGCTTCAAGTATCCGTGGGAGTTCACGATTCACGTCGACACCTTCGTCACCACCTGATCGAGCGCCGCGATCTCCGATCCAACCGCCTCTTTGTACGTTTCGTCGTCGATCGATCCGACGTTGGCCTCGACGTTGAGACGTGCGCCGCGCATGCCCGCGTGGAGCAGCGCGGCGGCGACGCCGACGTCGCTCGATGCGCCAGGATGGCCGTGTGCGCCGACGATGTCGGCCCGCTTCAACGCCAGCGCCGACAGCCGCATCACCCCGAGCGGCACGTCGGTCGCCGACCGCAACGCGCGCTGAATCGCGCTCTTCCTCGCGCGCTTTTCCTCGTCGGTTCCCTTCGGCAGTCGATATGCGGCGACGACCTGGTCGTACGCGATCGTGTCGGCGTCGACGGCGTCGGCCAGCTGTTGCCGCAGCCGGACGAGCAGTTCGGCCGCTTCCGCGAGTAGCGCGCGGTCCTCGTTCGATCCGGAGCGCGTCTTCGGCAGCGACGCCACCATCATCAGAAGCGACGCGCCGACAGCCGACGCGAGCGCCGCCGCGGAGCCGCCTCCCGGTGTGGGATCGGAGGAGCTGAAAGCCGCGAGCAGATCGCGGACCGACCGATCGACAAGAGACATCACTCGTCCTCCGACAGGTAACTCCTGAGCCAGGCCCTCATCCTTCGACAATCTCGGGATGAGCGGCTCGAGGGGCTCAGGACGAGCCCTCGTGGTGAGCGTGTCGAACCACGAGCCGCCCTTTCTTGACGACGGCCTGGATCGTGTCGGCGCCGACGCGAATCAGGTCGATGGCCGGGCCGTCGACGACGACGGCGTCCATCTGCTTTCCGACTTCGAGGCTGCCGACACGGTCGTGGCGGTCGAGCGCGTACGCGGCGTTGATCGTCGCGCCGACGAGCGCTTCCTCGAAGGTCAGTCCCATGCCGAAGCACGCGAGCGTCATCGCGAACGGCATCGAAGGCGAGAATCCGCCCCCCGGATTCACGTCCGTCGCGAGCGCCACGGGCACGCCCTGGTTGATGAGCAGCCGCGCCGGCGCGAACCGATCGAGCTTCAGGTAGAAGGACGCGATCGGCAGCAGCGTCGCGACCACGCCCGTTGCCGCGAAGCGCTTCGCGTTCTGCTCGTCGAGGAAGATCAGGTGATCGGCCGAGCGGACGCGCATGTCGGCGGCGACGCCGGATCCGCCGCTCGGCGCCAGCTCGTCGGCGTGAATGCGCAGCTTCATGCCGGCCGCGCGCGCCGCCGTCAGGATTTCTCGCGCCTCTTCCGGCGTGAAGACGCCGCGCTCGCAGAACACGTCGCACCACTCGGCGAGCCCCTCCTCCGCGACCGCGGGAATCATGCTGTCCACCACGAGCTCGACGTACGCGCGGTGGTGATTCCGGTACTCGGCCGGTACCTCGTGCGCGCCCATGAACGTCGGCGACAGCTCGATGGGATGCGCGGCGGCGAGCGTGCGAATCACGCGCAGCGACTTCAGCTCGTCTTCCGTCGTCAGCCCATATCCGCTCTTCACCTCGCACGTGGTCGTACCGCAGCGCAGCATCTCGTCGAGCCGCGCGCGCGTCTCCAGCGCGAGCTGATGTTCGGAGGCCGCACGGGTGGCAATCACGGTGCTCAGAATGCCGCCGCCGTCGGCGGCGATCTCTGCATACGAGGCGCCCCCCAGCCGGCGCCGAAGCTCCTCTCGGCGATCGCCCGCGAAGACCGCGTGCGTGTGCGGATCGACGAAGCCGGGCACGACGACGCCGCCCCGCGCGTCGACGACGCGCGCCCCCGGCGCGAGCTCGACTTCGGTGGAGACGAGGCTCTCGAAGCCGACGAATACGATGCGCCCCTGATGCGCCGCCACGGCCGCGCGCGGAATCGAACGCACGTCGCCCTGTCTAGAGCCGGCTCGCGGCGCCGGTCCGGCGCACGTCAGCACTTCCGCGGTGTTGTGGATCAGGAAGTCCGCGAGCACGCGTCAAGGATATCGCGTACGCGGTCGGGTGAGATGCCGGCAATCGCGACACGCTTGTGGCGTCCGCGCTCGCCGCTGACGATGCGAATCGCGGATCGGGGCGCGTCGAGCAGGGCGGCGAGGAAGGCGATGAGCGCGTCGTTCGCGGCGCCGCCGACCGGCGGCGCGTTCAGACGCACGAGCAGCGCGCCGTCGCGCGTGCCGCCGACTTCGGTCTTTCTGGCGCGAGGGATGACGCGGACGTCGAGCTCCACGCCCGCGCTCGTCGATCGAATCACTTCACGCGGTGGATCAGAATCTTCTCGTCGCGCTCGCGCGTTTCCTGCTCGCGGATGTAGTCGAGCGTGTTCCGCAGCGTCTGGATGGTCGACTCGATCGTCGTTTCGACGTCGCGCCGCTTCAGCTTCATCCCGTCGATCTCGCGCTGCACGTCCTCGAGGCGCGCCTGCGTCTTCTCGAGCAGCAGGTCGGACCGGCTCTCCGCGGCGCCGATGATCCGGTGCGCTTCCTCCTGCGCGCTCGCCTTGATGTCGTCGGCGAGCTTCTGTGCCGTCATCAGCGTCGCCTTGAGGTTCTTCTCGTGCTCGCGGTGCTCGCCAATCAGCGCTTCGAGCCGGGTGACGTCCTGGCGAAGACGATCCGTCTCGCGCAGCGCCTGCTCGTAATCGTCGGCGACCGCGGCGAGAAAGGCCGTGACTTCGACCTTGTCGAAGCCCCAGAAGCCGGAGCGGAAGCGCTGCTGTCGAAGGTCTAATGGGCTAACGTTCATTCTTCAATCCTCGCGGGGGACTCGTTCTCCACGGATATCGGACGTAGGGCGTCGCTTCGACAGGGCTGTCGTCGACAGACGGATCAGGCCGGGGAGTGCCCACGACTGCCGAAAATGGCCGTCCCGACGCGCACGAGGGTCGCCCCTTCCTCGATCGCGACCTCGAAATCATGGCTCATGCCCATAGACAGCTCGTTCAGCATCGAGGCGTCGACGCCCTGGGCCAGCAGTCGCTCGCGGACGGCGCGAAGGCGCCGGAAATACGGCCGCGACCGCTCGACATCCTCGGACGCCGGCGGCAGCAGCATCAAGCCGACGACACGCGCCGCGCGGCAGCCACGCGCCGCTTCGAACATCGACGAGAGCTCGCCTTCGCGCGCGCCGAACTTGGTCGCTTCCCCGGCCAGATCGACCTGCACGAGCAGATCGATGCGGCGACCGGCTGCCGCGGCGGCTTCGTCCACCTTCGTGAGGAGCGCCGGACCGTCGATTGAGTGAATCAGGTCGAAGCGCGCAGCCGCCTTCTTCGTCTTGTTCGACTGCAGATGGCCGACGAGATGCCAGCGAATCGGGAGATCCGCTGTGCGGTCCATCTTGTCGAGTGCTTCCTGGACTTTGTTCTCTCCGAAGTCGATTTGTCCGGCGTCGAATGCGGTACGCACCGCATCCGCGGGAAACGTTTTCGAGACGGCCACGAGCCGGACGGCGGAGGGATCGCGTCGGGCCCGGCCGGCCGCCCGCGCAATCCGCGCGCGGACAGCGGCCAGCCGGGCCGGGAGGTCGTTGGTCAAGTCAAGGCTCGCCTGAAAGGCTCGCGGCAATCGCTCGCCCAAAGGCTCGCGCTACTTCTTGAGTTGCGCGACGAGCGCCTTGGCCTGCGTCGCGTTCGGTCCGTTCGGCGCGAGCTTCAAGTAGGTCTCGAACTCGTCCGCCGCCTTCTGAAGATTCCCTTCGTTCACGAGCGCCATGCCGAGCTGATAGTGCGCTTCGGCGTGGTTCGGGTTCGCCGCGACGGCGGCTTCGAACTGCTTCTTCGCGTCGGCAATCTTGCCGGCGTTCCAGAGAATCACGCCCTGGTTGAACATCGCGTCGGCGTTGCCCCCACCCGCGGCGCCGGCGGCCGTGCCGCTGGTTTCCATCGCCTTCTGGCTCGCGGCCGCGGCCTGATCGAATTTCCGCTGCGCGTTGTAGATGTTGGCGAGCCCGTTATACGCCTCGGCGTAGTCCGGTTTCAGCTCCGTCGCCTTCTTGTACGCCTCTTCGGCCTTGTCGTAATCCTTCTTCTGCGAGTACGAGAAGCCGATGTTGTAGTAGCAGTCGAAGCATTTCTCGTTGATCGCCGCCGCCGCCTGGAACTTCGCAATCGCCTCGTCGTGATTGCCGGCGCGGCTCGCGGCCACGCCTTCCTCGAACACCTTCTTCAGCTCGGCGGCCTTGGCCGCGACTTCCTTCGACGGACCGCCGGCGCCCATGACGAGGCGCGCTTCGGCGGGCGCCGCGATGCGGACGGTGAGGTTCGCGGTGTTCGACGTCTGCTTGTCTTTCTCCGCAGTCACAGCGTATTGGCCCGGCGGCAGGCCGATTTGCACGAACTCGCCTTTCTTGTTCGACTTCGTATCGAAGTGCCGGTTGGTGCCGCCGGTCATGTCGATGTTGATCTTGGCGCCGTCAACCGGCTGACCCTGTGCATCGAGCACGACGCCGCGCACCATTCCGGTCGACTGGGCGGCCGCCGGCATGGCAATGGCCAGCACGAACGCTGCGCACGCCATCAACCAGAGAAACCGGCCGTTCACTCGGCGGATCATGGACTCCTCCTCAATCAAATGAGAGCAACGTGTCGCGTGCCGCCTAGTTTATCACTCGTAATGGAGTGCCTGGACGGGGTCGAGCCGGGAAGCCTTCATTGCGGGATAGACGCCGGAGACGAGCCCGATCAGTACCGAGACAGAGAATGCAAGGACGAGCGAGCCGCCGCTGATGATGGTCGACCAGCCGGCGAAGCTCGCGATGAGGCGCGACATCGAGGCGCCGAGGAGCAGGCCCAGCGTGCCGCCGGCCACGGCGATCAGCGTGGTCTCGAAGACGAATTGGCGGACGATGTCGGTGCGCCGCGCGCCAATCGCCCGCCGGAGGCCGATTTCGCGTGTCCGTTCGAGGACGCTGGCCAGCATGATGTTCATGATCCCGATACCGCCGACCAGCAGCGAAATGGAGGCGAGCGCGACCATGACGATGTCGAAGATCCGCTTGGTCCGATACTGCTCTGCCAGGAGCTCAGCAGGAACGACGAGTGCGTAATCGTCGGCGCCGCGGTGCGATGCCGCCAGGATTCCGCGTACGGTCGCCGCCGCCGCGATCACGTCAGCCCCGGCTTTCAGTCGCACGTAGACGCCGTCGATCTCGTCGCGGACCGGTGTGTTGTTGTCTTCGAGCCGGAAAATCGCGGCGCCCGTGGGCACGTACACCACGTTGTTACGATCCTGCGCCGGAACGCCGGCGACATCGCCCTGCGCGACCGCCTGTGGACCGGCCGTTCCGATCACGCGAAACCACTGCTCGTTGACTTTGAGGAACCGGCCGATCGGATCGTCGAGCCCGAAGAGCGTCGTCCTCGCGGCTTCGCCGAGGACACAGAGCGGTTCAGCATGCGCCGCTTCATCGGCCGTGAAGAAGCGGCCGCTGACGAGACGCAATCCGCCGATGGCGACGTAGTTCGGGTCGACGCCGTACACGATCGGCGTATCGCCCTGCGGCTTGGGTACGAGCTTGGTCGGAGTGAACCGCTTGCGCGGCGTGAGCGCGTCGATGCCGGCCACGGTGGCCTGCATGGCGCGAACGTCTCGGAAGGTGAGCCCGGGCGACTGCTGCCTGGTCTTCGCCCACACCTGCCGATCCGTCGTCTCCTTCGCCTCGACGATCAGATTGCGGACGCCAAGATCCTCGATGAACGCCATCACCTGCTGCTGCGCGCCCGCGCCGATGGACAGCATCGCCAGCACCGCCGCGACGCCGAAGATCATGCCGAGCATCGTCAGCAGCGACCGAAGCTTGTGCAGCATCAGATTGTCGACACTGCGGCGAAGATCAGGCAGCCAGACGTTCGCCTGTCTCATCGCGAGGCTCGCTGGCCGGCGGCCGGCGTCGACTTCGGCCGGCGAGACGAAGGCGCGCGCGGATCGACGAGCGCGACCTCGACGCCCGACTCCACGTCCTCGACGACGGCGACGCTGTCGGTTCTGGCGCGCACCTTCACCTCGCGCGCATCGAATCCGCTGCCCGTGCGGACGTAGACGACCGAGTGCCCGCCCGATTCGAAGATGGCCTGTCGCGGCACGTACAGCGCGTCGGGGAGCGTCGCGCCCGCAATCGATATCTGTGTGGTGAAGCCGGGACGGATTCGCGGCGTCATCCCGGACACGTCGAAGAGGACGTCGAACTGGCGTACGACGTCGTTGCCGAACGGACTGCGGTTGGCCACGTTGCTCACCGCGCGCACCGACCCGTGCAGCATCAGACCAGGAACCGCGTCGATCGCGACGTCGGTCGGCTGCCCGGCATTCACGTTCGCGCGATCGCTCTCGGGCACCTTCGCGCTCACTTCGATGTGCGACGTGTCGACGACGTCGGCGATGGTCTGACCGGAGTACACCGTGTCGCCGGCGCGGTATTCCGGCAGCGGCATCCCGAAGAAAATCGGCCCGCCGTAGGCCTGCGGGTTCTCGCGCAGGACAACGAAACCGTCGAAGGGCGCGCGGACATGGAGGGTGTCGATGTTGCGCTGGGCGACTTGCACCGAGAGCTCGGCCTTGTTGCGCTTCTCGCGCAGCACCGCCGTGGCGGCGCCGCCGGTCTCGCGGTGGCTCTTCACGTCCTTTTCGAGCTGCGCGAGCTGCTGACGCGCCTCGTCGAGCAGCAACCCGTTTTTCTTCGCATCGACTGCGCTGATCAGTTCGTTCCCGCTGACGTCGAGCTCCGCGCGCCGGACCTCGAAGCGCGCGTGCACCAGCGACAGCTCGTCCTCGGCCGCCTGCACGGCGTTCTGGGCTTCGGCCTTGACGATGTCCTGTTCCGCCTTCGCGCGATCGAACCGGGCCTGTTCGAGGTTGAACTGCTGTTCGGCGGGATCGAATTCGAGCACCGTGTCGTCCGCGTTCACCCAGTCGCCCGACGATGCGAGCGTGACGATCTGCAAATTGCCGCCGATTGGCGGCGCGATGATCTGATTCGATCGCGCCGCGCGCAGCTCGCCGTTGGTCAGCACTTTCACCTGCACCGGACCGCGCTGCACGCGCGCCGTCGGGACGGTCGCCGCCGCTGACGGCACGAGGAGATTCCACGCGGCGACGGTCGCCGCAGCGGCGAGCGCAAGGGCGCCCGTGATGAACGCGGCGGCGAGGCGGCGGCGCCGCTCAGGGCTGCCTGACATCTCCACCTTCCGGCTCCTTCAACGCCACGCGGTCGCCTTCCCCGACGCCGCTGGCGATGGCCACCTGGTCGCGGCCGCGGCGCAACAGCTTGACGCGCCTGGCCTCCGCACCCGACCGGTTCACGACGTAGACCGTCGACGCTCCGCCCGACTGAAAGACCGCAGCAGCGGGGACGACCAGCACACCGCTGAGACGTTCGACCTCGATGCGCGCGGTCGCGCTCATGCCCGATCGCAGACGCGGGTCGTTGTCCGACAAGGCGACGATCAGGTCGAAGTTCCGCGTCGGCGGAAACTGGGTGAAGTCGGGGCGCGCGATCAACGAGATGTCGCGGACCGATCCTTTCAGCTCGCGATCGGGCAGCGCGTCGACGCGGACGAGCGAGACGGCCGCAGCCTGCACGCGCGCCCGATCGATCTCGTCGATCCGGCAGCTCAGTCGAATCGACGACAGGTCGGGCAGCTCCGCGATTGGCGCGCCGAAGTAGGCGCGGTCGCCGGCGCGGAATTCAGGAGCCGACTGGGCGAAGACGCTCGCCGCAGCGCGACGGTTCGGGAGGACCGTAATCGGTCCGCTCCCCGGCGCGCGCAGCGTCATCCCGGCCATGATGCGCTCCGTCTCGCCGACGTCGAAACGGGCCTTGTCCCGTTTCTGCCGTGCGCTGGCGACATCGGCGGCCGCCGAGATTCGTTCCGACGCGAGCTTCTGATCCAGCTCGCGCACCGTCTCTTCGGCATCCGAGGCTTTGAGGCGGAAGTGTTCCGCCTCGATGCGCGGGCGCAGGTCGGCGCCCTCCAGATCGAGCTTCGCGCGGGCGAGCGCCGATCGCGCCTGCTCGAGCGCGGTCCGGGCCGCCTGCTCGCGGCGGCGCTGCTCGGCGAGCGTCTTCTCGATTTCCGATTCAGCCTGCTTCAGTTCCGATTGCTTCTGTTCGAGCGTGCGCTGCTGTTGCGTCGTGTCGAACTGCACGACGACGTCGCCCGATCGCACGACAGTCCCGGTTTTGACGAGCCGGATGATTTGCAGATCCGATCCGCCAGACATCGGCGCAGACAACACGGTCGAACGCACCGGCCGCACCTCGCCGCGCAGCTGCAGGTAGTCGATGAACACACCTTTCGCGACGACGGCCGTCGGCAGCGACGGGCCGGCGCCGCTTCGGAACCGGACGACCGCGACCGCCGAGGCGGCGGTGGCGATCACCATCACGAGCGCAATGGCAGCGCGGCGCCGCGTCATCGTGGCGATCCGCCTGGAGGGGAGTCCGGCGCCAGATCGATGGCTGCCGCGAGGTCGGGCAGCAGGTGCGGGTCGGCTTCGTCAATCGAGAAGATCGCGAGAAATGTTCGCACCCGTGCCGACAGAGCGCTCGTCGTCGCGATGGGCGAGAGCTGCGTCAGCCTTCCGTGGAACTCGCGCGACGGATAGGAGTCGAGCGTGATCCGCGCCGCCGCGCCGGCCTTCACGCGCTCGATGTCCGCCTGGTTGACACGCGCGCGCACCCGCATCGCCGACGAATCGACGACGTCGAGGATCGGCACGCCGGGCCGCGTATCCTCGCCTTCCTGCACTTCGCCGAACGTGCCGTTCTTCCAGGTCGTCTTCAGGACGACCAGGCCGTCGAGCGGCGAGACGATCCGCATCTGCTTCGCGTTGTTCTCGGCATGCTTCCATGCGTTCGTCGCGCGATCGCGCTCGATCTCGAGCAGCCTCAGATCCGCCGCTTCCGCCTTGCGGCGCAGCTCAGATGTCCGCCGCAGTTCCACGAGATGCGCCCGCGCCTCTTCAAGCGTCAGCCGAAACTTCTCGGCATCGATCCGCGAGCGGACGTCGCCGGTCGAGGCGTCGATTTCGGCGCCCTTGACGGCATTGTCGGCCATCTTCAACGCTGCGGCGTCGTGCGCGCGCGCCGCCTGCTGGTCGGCGCGCATCTTGTTGATCTGCTCGATGAAATCGCGGTACTCGGCCTCGCGATCGTGCGCCGTCTTGATCTGCGCCTGACTGTCGAACTCCGCCAGGAGATCGCCCTTGGCCACGTGCGTGCCCGGCTTGACGAGGTGTGTGATGACGACGGAGTTCGATCCCGGCCCGGTCAGTCGCGGGACGAAGACGGTGTAGCTGCGAACGGGCTCGATGGATCCGTGCAGCCGAATCGACCACTCCCCGTTCGCGCCAACGCCGGCCGCGACGAGCGAGATGATCGCGAAGACGCGCGGCGGCATGCTGAAATCATAGACGCCGCCGGTCGTCAGATGGATGGCCGCGACGACGAAAAAAATGCCGCGACGCGGGCGAGGTCATGCACGACCGGCGCGGGCGGCAGCGACGCGACGAATCGCCGTCCGTATCCCTTCGTCCGTATTCTCGGGTCGAGCACGACCAGGACGCCGCGGTCGTGACGGTGACGGATGAGGCGGCCGAGCCCCTGCTGCAGCGCGAGGACGGCGAGCGGCACCTGGTAGTCGGCGAACGCGTCGCCGCCGCGGGCGCGGATCGACTCGATGCGCGCGGCGGTAATCGGATCGGCCGGCGACGCGAACGGCAGCTTGTCGACGATCACGCAGCTGAG
>Ga0070699_100006347_pt1 | contig 10309 bp, 10 predicted proteins | sample KBSK1503metaG_FD_65473 | JGI IMG/M metagenome (GOLD analysis project Ga0070699, IMG submission 65473) | Corn, switchgrass and miscanthus rhizosphere microbial communities from Kellogg Biological Station, Michigan, USA - KBS K1-50-3 metaG | ecosystem: Host-associated > Plants > Roots >... | reverse complement strand
TCGGGTCGCAGGTGCGGGGTATCATCACTTCCTCCGACACAGTGGGGCCGTGGCGCAGCTGGGAGCGCGTCTGACTGGCAGTCAGAAGGTCAGGGGTTCGAATCCCCTCGGCTCCACCAAAGTTCCCACAATGCGAACCCCTGCCGTGGGAACACGGTACTTGGGGTAGGCGACCTTGCCGTCCACGATCACCTCGACGAACATGCGCCTGTTCAGGGCTTTCTTCTGGGCCGGCGTCCCATTCTCGATGGTCTCAAGGATCTCGTCGTGGAACTCCGCGATCAACTCGTCGGTGACTTCGACCTCGGTCTGATAGGTCATCGCAAGGTCGAGCTCGGCCTCACGCGCGCGGAGATCGCGGACCTGGATGCCGAGCTCCTGAAGGCGCGCACCGCAGTCCTGGGCCTCGATTTCTCCGGCTTCGAAAGCCAGCTGATAGCGCTTGATCGCGCCCTCTGCCCGGGTGATGTCAGCGGTCACTGCAGCCAGTTCCTGGGCAACCTTCGGCTGGCCGGCGGCTCGCTTCTCGGCTGATCGGCGTAGAGCCTCCCTGATGCCATCGGCCTTCTCAAATTGCTTCAGACCTGCTCTCAGCATGGTGGCGTCAAGCCGTTCAGCTGCTTGGCGAGGTGCCGTGCAGCCGTGTCGGCCGTAGGCGTGGCGGTCGTGGCAGACGTAGTAGCGGTACCTGTATAGACGGCCGTGAGCAGCCGCGCCGACCAGCCGGCGGCGGCACTTCTTGCAGCGCATGAGCCCGGCCATCTCGTACTCGGATGAGGTGTCCGACCGAACACTGTGATCCTCGCCCCGCTCGGTCAACACTGCCTTGCACGCCTCGTATGTCTCGCGAGAGACGATGCCGGCATGTCCGCCTGCGTGAACCGCTCCTCGAAACGCCACATCTCCGACGTAGATCGGGTTCCGGAGCATATCGAGGACGGTCTTGTGGCCCCAAGGTCGACCAGTCCGCGTTCGATGCCCGTGGTCGTTCAGCAACATGGCGATTGAACGGGCGCCCATCTCCCCGCCCTTGCACAAGTCGAAGATCTTGTTCACGAGGGCAGCCTCGGCTTCGACCGGCACCAGCGCGCCGGCATCAACTGCATACCCGAACGGCAGCTTGCCCCCGTGCCACTCGCCTCGAGCCGCCTTGCGTTCCATGCCGGCTACCACGCGGTCGATGAGGGTCGCGCGCTCGAACTCGGCGAAGACTCCGAGCATCTGGACCATCATCCGGCCAGCCGCGCTACCGGTGTCGAACGGCTCAGTCGCGCTCCGGAAGAGCACTCGAGCTTGGTCTAGTTCGTCAAGGATTTGGGCGAGGCCGCGGACCGACCGAGCGAGTCGGTCGACGCGGTAGACGAGGAGGAGGTCGAAGCGTCCTGCGCGGGCGTCGGCCAAGGCGCGCTGGAGATCGGGTCGTTCTAGGGTGCTTCCGGTCATCTGATCGGAGTACCGGAGCCCAGGCTCCCAGCCGTCCTGGCTGCGGATGTAAGCGCCGAGGCGGTCGTCCTGAGCGCCGAGGGAGTACGGCTGGTTCTCCTCGTCGGTGGAGATACGGGTATAGGTGGCTACGCGCACGATCGGGGCTCCATTTAGAGATCCTGGATCACCGACCGCTGGAAGGCAAGTCGACCGTCGCTGCCGCGTCAAGCGGCCGTCGGGAGGTGCCTCTTGCGAAGGCGACCCTCACTCTCGAGCTTGTCCCACAGGGGCATGAGGATGTCGGCGAGGATGTCGACTGTTTCGTCCCACTCCTGGGCTGTCATCGGAACATAGGTTGCATGGCCGAGGACGATCTCGTCCTGTTCCGTGCCCGGCCCATAGGGCTTCTTGTCCGACGCCCGCCGCGTCCTCGGCGACTGCTCCCTTTGTCGCGTCATCGTGCCAAACGGAACGCCGGGTCGAGCGAGACGAACCCGAGACGGTCGAGCGAGCGAATGAATGGCTCGTCGGAGGCGACGTTGATCGTGCTCGGTCCATCCCGATCGGCGATCACGATTGACCGTTCATCGATCGCTGCGATGAGCGCAGCGTCCTCGGCCACGCGAAGGCGGTGCATGAGCCGATCTTCGACACCTGCCGTTTCGTAGCTGGGGTCGTCGACCATGGCGGCGACCAAGGCGCGAAAACTGTCGGCCTCGCACGCTCGCAGGAAGAGGCCGTCAGCCGTTGGCTGGAACAGCATCCGCAGCGGGAGGTCGCGCTGGCTGGCCGGATTGATGAAGCGGTACATGTCCGTCAGCTCGCCCTCCGCAGCCGCTGGGCACAGCGCTGACGGATCAGATCGATGTAAGCGGGACTCAACTCGGCGCCGACAGCTCGGCGACCCAGGCGCGCGGCCACAGCAAGCGTCGTGCCGGACCCGGCGAATGGATCGAGCACGATGGCCGGTCGCGCAGGTGCATCGCATTCGCACGTAGGCGTCCAACCGACCGTCCTCGCGCGCCTCTCGAGGCGGAAGGCGAATCCCGGAGTATCGGCCCGGCGGGCGAGGGACCGCGGCCCGTTGGTCGATCGGTTGCCCGGGTTGTCGTAACCGACCTCGACTTCGCGGCGCCACGGCGCGCCGCAACCGGAGCAGCTCCCCCACTCGCTGGTGCCGGCGAGAATGCATGGCTCGACGAGGCGCTCGGGGAACGTCGCGAAGTGGGCGCCGCTGTACGGTTGGGTGGCGACGTTCCATACCGTCCGTCGGTTGCGTCCGGAGCGGAGGGTCAGACTCTGTCCCCCTGGAGCGGCTGCGCGGTGGCGTGCATACGTTGGCCCGGCGAGCGCCTTTCGGTCCCCGCCGATGCGTGGCTCCCGTCCAAGCCGGTGGATCGTACCGTGGCCGCCCGGTGCGCGATCCCAGCCCGCCGGCGCCTTTAGCAAGCTTGTCACTGCGGCCTCGCGAACCGCTTCAGCGTCGTAGAAGTAACGACCGCTGGGGCTCAGGAGGAAGAGATACTCGTGTGCTTTGGTCGGCCGATCGCGGACCGACTCCGGCATCGGGTTGGGCTTGGCCCAGATGATGTCCGCCCGCAGATACCAGCCGTCGTTCTGGAGCCCGAAAGCGACCCGCCACGGCAGGCCGACCAGATCCTTCGGCTTGAGGTTCGGTAGAGCGCCAATACGTAGTGGCTGGCAGCGAGCCGACCACGACGAGGGCACCGCGGCGCCAGACCTGGTCGTCGGCCGGCGGTCGGTCCGCGTGCCTGCGCAGTAGGCGTCACCGAGGTTCAGCCAGAGTGTTCCGGTGGGACGCAGCACTCTGCGGACCTCGCGGAAGACGTCGACCATGTGCTCGACGTACATATCGGGCGTTGGCTCGAGGCCGAGGCAGCCACGCCACGCACCACAGCGCCGGCATGACGCGCCTGCTGTGTGCATCTGATGATGGCGGTTGAATCGGCGGGTCGGATCGCCGTGGAAGCGACCGTTGGTGCGAGATTTTTCGGGCCCGGCTGCCTCGCGTTCGTCCCGCAGCTCACTCCATTCTCCCCAGGCGTGATGGCACGCCGGATCCCCACCCCAAGCAATCGGTTCGAGGCCGTAGTCGCGGAGGCCCCAGTAGGGAGGAGACGTGACCACGCAGTCGACGCTGGCGGCCGGCAGATCCCTGAGTACCTCGCCAGCATCGCCGAGATAGACCGAGATCAGGTCGTCGCGGAAGGCGGGAACACGGCTCGTGATCAACTGCTCAAACCTCCGGTGAGAATGTCGCGGGATGGATGATGTGCCGCGTGGACGCTGCCGCTGGAAACCCCCCTCACCCGCTCCGAACTGGTCATTGACACGGAGCGATGTCGGTTAGCGACTGGGTCGGCCCAGATCAAGACCCTCATAGCCACGTCTGCATCGGAGTAGGTCACGCCGCCCTCCGTGCTGGCTGCCACGCTGAGCGCTGGAACAGCCAGTAGAGCTTCAGCTTGTCCTGCGGCCGAACGAAGATCGTGTCCGCGAATCGGCGGAGTAGGCCGTCATTGGAGTCAGTCACCTGGCCGTCAGCGTGGCTGCCGAGGCGCACGCGCTCGGTGGGAATTGCGGAGTCGGGCAGGGTCGAGGCGCGCTTCGTGATCCAGCAGGCAAGCTTGATATTGGCCTGAAGGCGGGCGGGGTCGAGGCTGGAATCGAAGTAGCGGTACTCGATCGTTCTCCGGCTTTCGAGGAGGTTCCCGTAGTTGAGCCCAAATCCATGGCTCGCTCCGACGCGGCTCGCAAGTTCGTTCATGCTCTGCGCCTCCTCGAACTGGCCGGCTCCCATCGGTCCGCACCAGCGGTAGCCATTGCCCGCTCCCCGGTGGCGTCGACCACCTCGTCCGGTCGCGGCCGCAAGGCGGTACATCAGGTCCTCCGCCCACGCGCACGCGTTGGCGACGCGGCGGAATCGGCCTACGTCGTGGTCCAGTCCTGCGGAGTCGGCGCCGACGTGGACGTGGCCGCCGGTTCTCGCGGTCACCCGGGCGCCATTTTCACGAAGGATCGCGCAGGCCCTCTCCAACTGCGCCCAGGTTTCGGGCGTGTCTTGCAGTACCGGGCTGACGACCTCACCGGTGACGGTGGAGTCGCGCTCGACCACCCACTTTCCCGGTTCTCGGTGCGAGTGGTAGCCCTGCAGGTTTGGCGTGGAAGCGAGGCCTGCGGCGTGGAAGGCGCGGGCGACTTCATTGGCATCCGCGCCGTCGAACTCGATCTCAACGCCGAAGGTCTGGTTCGGGTCGCCGATCACGTTCTCCCTCTCGTACTGGCCGCCGGAAGTCCGTGCGAGCTGGAGCAACTGCCGGTGCAGGTCGTCGTTGGCTACCAGCGACCGCTCGCCTTCGGGCACCTCGGAGCCCTGGGCAGCGAGGAAGTCCTCCCACAGCCGCTGGGCCCCGGCCTGCTCGCGGTCGATGCGCTCGCGCTCGTCGCGGTGGCGCTCGACGGACCGCGCGTAGACATCAGCCCACTCGGGCGTGCCGACGGACGGATCATCGAGCTCCGGCACGAAGGCGGCGGCCGGGATCGGGACCGGGCCGGGCTGCGACGCTGCACCAGCGGCGCCGATTGCGTGGGGCGCACCTAAGACGGCCTGGATCGGCTCGGCGACATCGAGGATCGCCTGCCTCGTCGCGTGTCGGACCACGACTGCAGGCCCCGCGACCGGCGCGATGGTTGTCGCCGAGGTCCTGGTCTGGTTCGTCGTGCGGCTGCCGCCCTTGCTCGGCATCTGTCAGCTCGCCCGCTCGAGTCGGCGGCGCAGTGTCTGCTGCAGGTGGGCGTAGAGGCTCCGGAGTGTCTGCTCCGACATACCTGGGGCGGCGTTCGCCTCTAGGCAGTGGGCGCGGCCGGTGCGACGGTCGACGATGACGTCGACACCCGCATAGTCGAGTCCGATCCGGCGCGCGCCTTCGCGCGCAGTTGCCACCACTGCCGCCGGCAGGGTCGTAACCGGCTCGTGCCTCCACTCCGGCCGGAGGTCTTCCGGGTTTGTACCCGCTGGCGGCTGCTTCGCGTAGGCCGACACCACGCGACCGTTGAGGAGGCTCACGCGGTATTCGGCTCGGTCGGGAATGAACTCCTGAAAGAGGTCGTGGCGAGCCCGCTCGCTCCACGGGGCGTCGGCCGCAATGACCGCTTTCCCGCTGCCCCGCGCTCCCTGGCGCTGCTTGGCGACGACGCGATCGGAGCCCAGCAGATGCATGTCGTCAGGTCGGAGCACCGTTCGTGGTGCGAGCTCACCCAGCCGGCGCACGGACTCCACTTGGTCCGAGGAGATGCGCACCGCGTCGGGCCGGTTGAGAGCCACAAGGTCCGCGGGCAGAGAGTCGCTCCTGCCCCAGTTGAGCACCAGCGGAGGCAACTCCTGCCCGCGAGGGATCTCGGAGGGGTCATGGACGACGTGAAGATTTGCGCCCTGGTGTGCCACCGCCTCGACGTTGCGAATGAGTGCGTCCGAAGGCAATGAGCGCGGCGCCAGGATGTAGACGGGAACGTCGTTCGGCGCCGCCTGGAAGGCGATCGGCGGTAATTGCACATCGCCGGTAGGCTGGGCGGGCGCCACATCGGAACCCGCGACCAACCCAGGTGGCCTTCGCCTAGCCAGCTCCAGGAGTTGGTCGATGGCGGTTTGCCGCTGGTCCAGCTCCAGCTCGTAGCCGATCGCCAGCCCAGAACGCTGACGCTCTTCTTCGAGGCGGCGCAGCTCGGCCAGCCGGCCATCAAGGTCGTCGATGGCGACGCGGATTCCTGCTTCGTCGCCGCGGGCGCGAGCGCGCGCCAACTGACGCAGCCGCGACTGGACTCGGCGGAGGCGATATCGGTACAGCTCCTCCGCCTCCTCCGGAAGCAATCCATCCTCGCGAGCGGCGAGCTCGTTGAGACGCTCGACGTCGATGCCGCGGCGCAGGGCACGGGCGATTTCGGCCACCGTGAAGCCGGCGGTATCCCACTCCTCACGCGTTCGCCCAACTGCCGGTCCTGCAACGACCGGCGGTCCGATCGCGGGGTTGGTGGTCGTCGTGCCGCGGCCGCCCTTCGATGGCACTACGCTGCCTCCAGTCCGCATTTGAGGATCGCTGAGTAGCGGCGATCGTTCTCGACGCAGTTGAGTTCGAAGCATTCGCGCGCGGACCGAGCGACGCCAACTCCACCGTGGGGCGCCAAAAGCAATCGACGCCGCTGAGCCAGGCCGTAGGCCATTCCATTGACGACCACGAGCCGCCGTCCAGGAGCGGCTCGCCGATAATCCGCGAGCCTCGCTGCAGCGTGAACGCCGCCCAGGATGAAGGTGACACCCGGCCTCACCGCCATGTGGAAGAGAGCGATGTCCTCGACGGTCTCGCGATGGGCCCGCAGCTCGGCGTGAATCTTGCGTCCGCCGCAGAAGATGGACACCGCTTGTAGCTCAGGCTCCTTATTGATCCATTCGGCCCACAGTCGGCCATCGGGCTCGAACAGGCTCCATCCCACATCGGGCACTGCGCAGGCACCGGCCTCGACGAGTTCGTGATAGACGACGGTCGCTCGTCTTTGCTGGACGATGGCTTCGAACCTCGAACGGTCCCTCCAGACTGAGAAGTTCGGCGTGAGGATGAGGTCAAACCCCATGGCGGCCAGCTGCGGGATCAGGTGCCGACGTTCGGCCCAGAAACCTTCGAGCACGCGGTCTTCGACGTACAGCTCCAACGCGATCTTCGTCGCCGCGCCGACTCGATAGACCTCGCGCAGGGGACGCTGGTGCTTTGGTGTGACGTGGCGGCCGGTGACTCCGAGTACACGTCCGCCGTGAAACGCCACCCAAGGGACGTCGACGACTTCGGAGTAGGCCTGGACCAGAACGGGAAGGTGATCCGGGAGATCGGGCAGGCGCGGATGCGTCACCGGGCGGTGCCAGTCCAGGCTGAGGCCGCCGAGGTGCCCGATAACGCGCCGGCGGTTTTCCATGCTCATGAGCGGGTCTGAGGCGCAGTCATCGCACGAGCCGAGGCGGCAGAAGTTGGACCGTCCGCCGCAGCGCGCGAAGGCAGGACACCGCGAGCAGTCGAGGCCGCAGGCGTTCTGCGTCATGCTGCCTCGAGCAGCTCGTCGAGCGCACGCCGGAGGTCGGCGAGCGCCGGCGTGGCCTTTCTGCGGCGCTCGGCATCGTCGCGCAGAATCAGCAGCAGGCGCATCAGCTGACGGCAGAGGTCGCCCAACACCTTGAGACGGTCGTCGAAACCAGCCTTCTCCGAGGGAGGAAGGGATCCAAGCGCCTCGTCGACACTGAGGTCGGGCTCCATGCGAAGGCGTTCGACAACCACCCGCACTTGGCGCTGCGTCAGCTCCGGCGCCCGCGCGATCAGCTCCTCCTGGCGAGCGCGATCGGGCAGCCGCGAGATCTGGACCGCGTGGTCGGTCGGCAGCTCGCGCACTGCCTCTAAGAGCTCCGGGTCGAGCCGGAGCAGGCCAATCTTCGCCTTACGCTGCGACTCTGAGATGCCGAGCGCCTTTTCAGTCTCGGCCCAGGTCGAGAGTGTTTCGGCCTCAATGCGATGCCAGCGCAGCAGACTGCGCAGCTCCGCGAGGTGCTCCTGGAACTGTTCGCGGCGCTCGATGCGCTTATCGTCGAGTGGCTGGAAAGGGACCAGCGCCTCACGGAGGAAACGCTCCGCATTCTCGATGTCCTGCAGGACTTTGAAACCGAGGATGCAGGCGGCATCCTCGATCGGGTCGAGTGCGGCGCGGAGGTGGTTCTCTTCGTACTGCTTGGCGAGCCGCTCCATGTACCCGAGCCTTCGGTGCGTGCGGACCACCAGCTGCGGAATCCCGGCCGCCTTCGCCGCGCGCCAGCGCTGCTCGCCGCAGAGAATCTGGTAGCGACTCGGTTGCCCAGGAATCGGCTCAACATCGATCACTGGGTCGTGACGGCCGGCTCGCATGGAGTTGGCCAGCTTGTTGACGAAGGTGAGAGGCGTGTTCACGCGGGGCTGCAGAGGGCAGGGCTCGATCGCGTCCACCGGCACGACGGCCAGGTCGTCAGGCAAGTGGCCGCCCTCAGCCAACTGCGTTACCCATTGGTGGGAGTGAGCTTCGTCGTTCAGCCATCGACGAGCCCCTTTCGGCGCAGGTAATCGCCGAACAGTGGGACGCTGAATGCGAGACGACTGCGTTCGGGCCGGTGGACGAGTCCCTTGGCTATGAGCCGGCCGATTAGCCGGTTCGTGATGTTCTTGTTGCCGCCGATTCGCTGCCGGACTACGCCGACTGCCGCTTGCTCGCCGTCCTCCGCGATCGCACAGAGAAGCAGCCGCTCGGTCCTTGAGGTTCGGGCGAGCCGCGCGTCGAAGAAGGCGCGGTCGAGCGCTTCAAGAATCGCTGGGCGGAGCTGCTGGAATCGCTCGCACGTGATCGGCTCGTGCGGGGACAGCGCGTCCCAGAGGGCCGCGCCGAAGAATTGGACGTGAAACGCGAACCCTTTGGTGTCGGCCCGAACGAGCGCGCCCAGCCCGGGATCGAGGCTCCGGTGCGACTCGAGGATCGGGTGCACGAAGGCGTTGACGTCCTCGGGTGGGGTGAGCGCTCCTAAGACCTCCGCCTGGAACATGCGCTCCGAATAGCTCTTGGCCAGCGCAAGGTTGTCGGTTAGCGGCGGCAGCCCGCAGACGATCAGCATCACCGGCACGCCTTCGCGCTGCGCCCGCGCCACGGCTGAGAGCAGCGCGCTCAGCGGGAATTGGCGAGCGTGCCGCGAGTCGCGCACCAGGTGCGCCTCGTCGTAGCAGAGGATCACGCCGTGGCGCCCCGCGTGGGCCGCAATCCGGCAAGTCGCCTCGATGGCCGCGAAGAGCTGATCATCGAGGACTGGCTGCGGCCTGGGCGCCGCCACGCGAACCCGCAGGGCGACGCTGCCAATGCCCGCGATCGAGACACTTAGCCCACCGAGCAGGTCAAGCGCCGAGCGCATGGCTGCACTTGCCTTCGTGCTGGCGGCGCGCCGGCGCGAGATCCGGTTTAGCGCCTGCCGGCAGTCATCGATCAGCGCCAGGCCGAAGGCGGACTCGTGGCCAAGGCTCTCGCCGAGTTCTCTGCGAACCACGACCCATCCGGCCTCCTCGGCCAACGCTGTGTAGCGCTGCACTAGAACGGTCTTGCCGACGCCCCTCAGCCCCGTGACACGCACGTTGCGGGGGAACTCGGGGAATCCGTCCAGGTAGCGAGCGAAGCGCCGGAGCTGGAACTCGCGATCGGCCAGATAGGGCGGATCGAGGCCCATCCCGGGTCGGAAGGGGTTGCGTTCGAGTTGGAAGATTTCTGTCACCCTTTGTCACCCTTTCCCGGTCATGCCACCGGGCTGGCGTGGCGTGGCCATGCGCGGCCGCGCGTGCCCTAGTCCTTCGAGGACGCGAAGGCGAGAGCGTTGCGACTGTGGGCGAGGGGGGTCAGTCACTGACCCCCACCCGCCGGCGATGACGCGAAGGCGACGCACTGTGCCGGCGGCGGATCTTGCGAGCGCGGCGCGCGTTCATGCACCCGCACCTCCGCCCGGCCGCCGCTTCCACCACTCCGCTTTTCGCGATACAGTCGCCCGCTGCCCACGCGTATGGCCTTGAGGTAGAGAGCTTGTCGACGAACTCGACTGAGACGTTGACGCGAGGATCGGGCAGGGCTCAATCAGGTCTACAGGAACAACCGCGAGGGCCAGCTGGAAGGCGATTCTGCTCGTTCACGCGGCGTCGCCTCCCGGGTAGCGATCCCGCGACGGATCGCGATTGACCAGCACCAGGTCGATGGGCTTTGCGAGCTTCCTTGCGTAGGTCAGCTCATGCGCGGTGCCGGCACTTTCACCGTCCCAGAAGGCGAGAACGCG
>Ga0070699_100006345_pt1 | contig 10311 bp, 10 predicted proteins | sample KBSK1503metaG_FD_65473 | JGI IMG/M metagenome (GOLD analysis project Ga0070699, IMG submission 65473) | Corn, switchgrass and miscanthus rhizosphere microbial communities from Kellogg Biological Station, Michigan, USA - KBS K1-50-3 metaG | ecosystem: Host-associated > Plants > Roots >... | reverse complement strand
AAGACCAATACGCCACCACGTCTTGCATCTGCCGCACAGAGCCATCGGAAAAGACCCTGCTCTGGCGGTGACTGGCGTCGGAGCAGGGCACCCGCGCCGCGTCTAGTCGAACGCGACCAAGAGCGCTTATCTCGACGGCGCTTCGGGCCTATCCTGTAGCGGCTCTACCGTCTGCGCAGAAGCGCATTCGTCGCGTCCCAGCTGTAGATTCCGCTCCCCTCGATGACGGCATAAGCCTTGTTGGTGCAGGTAGCACCCCCGTCGGTGCTCTTGAAAATCCTCGCCGGCATATCGCCATCGCCCAGAGGCTGCGAGGTTCCGACCAGGAGGAGGTTTGGATTGACAGAGCTTACGGCGACGGATTCGAACCGACGACAATCATAGGGACGCGCGCACGTCCCAGGGGGGAAGCTTGCCGCGCTGAAGCTCGGGGAAATGTCTTGTCATTCGGGTTTTTGCGCGGTGCCGTACACGAACTCGGCTGGCACGTCGAAGCCGGAGCCGCGGCGGTAGGGCTCGATCGATGCCACGAACTCATCGCGCACCGCCTGCCGTATCTCGTCGGTGAACATCGAGAACGGAAGCGCGCCCGGGCCGCCGTCGAAGATGGCCGCGCATGCCTCATCGCGGTCGCGCCAGCACAACGTCACTTCGACGCGCTCTTCCCGCGCATCGATCAAACCGGCGCGCTCGAGTGCATGGGCGAACGCCCCCGGCACACCGAGCGCGAAGAAGAGCGGACACACGTCCATCTGCAGCCGCTGACCGAGGATGGGGAACATCTCGCGGTAGCCGCATGCTTCCCGTCGTCCCCATACGCAGCCGGCGAAACGGCCGCCCGGCACGAGCACGCGCGCGATCTCGCTGAGCGCCGCAGACACCGGCGCGCCGTACATCAGCCCGAGGACGCAGGTCGCGGCGTCGAACGATGCATCAGCCAGCGCCAACGCTTCCATCGGGTGGCGTTCGAAACGGACGTTGGCATGCCCGACGGCGGCCGACGTCGCTTGCGCGACAAAGTTGTCGCTGATGTCCACGCCGAGGACGCTGCCGCCCGCGCCCACCCGCTCGGCGGCCAGCAGCGCGGCGGTGCCGGGTCCGCTGGCGATATCGAGCAGGCGGTGGCCCGGCTTCAAGCAAGCGCGCTCCAGGCAGCCGATCGAGTAAGTGCGTAGAACGGGCGTCCATAGCCGGTCGTAGAGGGCGGGCGTGAGATTCCAGCCCTTGCGCATCGCGCCGCGATACTGCTCGTCGGTCAGGGGCATACTCAGGATCGCGCTAGATCCGGAGGCGCGGCGACGCTAGCCCGAAACTGGCGAAACCGCCCAGGCCACGGGGTGGGCAGGACGATACGCGCAGTGGACGCCGGTTTGAACCGCGCGCTCGAGGTGCTCTCCGACGGTGGGATCGGCCGCCTTGACGCGGCGGATGGCGTCGCGCAGCCGGGCCGTCACTGCCTTGCGCGCCCGCTCGACGGGATCGTTCAATCGGCGCGCGCGCCCTCGACGCCCTGTGTTGGCGGCGAGGTGGCGCACGAGCGCCTCACGTTCGGCGGCGAGCTTGCCCGCGCGGCCGAGGTCGGCGCGAGCCTCGGCTTCCGCCAGATCGCCGTCGATCTCGTCCAGGCGGCGGCGGTAGTCGGCGAGCGCCTGCCGATCAGCGGTGACATCGCCACGCCCGGCATCGCGCCGCTCCGCCGTATCGGCGCCGAGGAGATCCAGCACATGGATGTCCTCACCTGGCTTGCCGAGGAGGCGCACCAGATCGGCGAGGCCCTTGCAGTCGCGCAGCAGCGCCTGCCGGTCGCCGAAACGAAGCCGCCACACCTCGCCGTCGCGACGCAGCTCGGCCGTGGCCGTTGAGGGCACGCGTCGGCTGGCGCCGATGAAGAACGCCAGGATCGCGCCGGCGACGCCATCGCCATCCCCGAGCCAGGGCATGTGCGCGGCGCCCGGCAGCGTCGTGAGCGCGGCGTCTTTGAGGCTGGAGCAGAGCGCGCGTGCCTGTTGGTGGCGAATGGCGAAGTCATCCTTGCGATGCAGCACCAGCACCGGCGCGCGCACGTGCTCGACGAAGGGCCGCGCGTCCAGAGCGTAGGTCAGCTCCAGGAGGCGTGCGGCCGTTTCCGGTTCGGCGCTGGCGCGCTGAATCGCGTTGAACCGGCGACGCTCCTCGGCGTCGCCGCCCGGATGGAAGACATCGGCGAGCGTGCGCGCGCCGAGACGCCCGTCGGCGCGAACCAGACCGATCAGCGCCTCGCGCACCTCCTTGGGCGACAAGGTCTCGCCATGGAGATAGCTGCCATAGAGGACGATGCGATCGACCCGCTCGGGATATCGCGCCGAGTACGCCAGCGCCACCGGCCCCCCGCAGGAGAACCCAAGCAGGTGGAAGCGCGTGACGCCCAGGTGCTCGACGAGGGCGGCCACGTCGTCCAGCTCCGACTCGAGCGTGAACGCGCGACGCATCCGGTCGCTCAGGCCCACCCCGACGCGGTCATAGCGCACCACGCGCAGCCGGTCCGTCAGCCGGGCGAAAAAGCGGCAGTACGCAGGATCGTCCGCGTCGCGTTCGAGATGGCTCACCCACCACGCCGGCAACACCACCAGCGGCCCATCGCCGTCGTCGAGATAGGCGATGCGCTGTTTCGCGCGGTTCTGGAAGAAACGAACTTGCGCCACGGCCTCATTGTATACCCCCGCCCCCCGCGCCGCTGCCTGGTGGGCGTCACCGTCGCCAAAGGGCGCTGCTGAACAGCCGCGCTCGGAGTCTTATCCCCAAACAATTGATTCGAGACTCGATTGCAAGACGCGCACCTCAATCCGCGGCAACGTCGCTTGAGTAGAAGGTGCTTTCCGGATTCGGAACGGCGCTTGGCTGTGCAGCGCTGCACGTTGATCGCCGGAAAAAGTGCTTTGCGATTTTGGATCGGGGTTTCGATGTCGGATCGACATCAGCGTAATAAATGCGTTTGATTGTCCCAAGCACACTCGCGAAAGTGACCCACCCCCAGCTTCCCGTGAATGCCTGGTGGAGTTGCCCCGGTGAGCGTCGGCGCGGTCGCGGCTGATCAGCGCGCGTTGTCCAGGTCGAACTTCAGGCTATCCCGCTCGGAGTGCGCCTGCAGGCTGAGATGCCTCGGCTCCAGGCGGAAGATGATCGCATGTTTTCCTATTTCAGAGGGGTGGGCATCGCCGACGAGTGGTGATCCACGATCGTCCAATTCCCGCCCTGCTTCACGAACGTGAAGCTGTACCGCGCTGGCAACGTCTTGTTCTCCCCATCCTTGACGTACGAGAACGTGTAGTAGCCAGTGTTGCCGGCGGTGTTGCCATAAACGCGGATCAATTGTTCGCCGAAGGTGACCTTGAGGCTTGGCAGGAGTTTGAACGCAGTGACGAAATAATCACGCAGCGCGGCTCGATCCGATCGCACTGTTGGCGAGAGCGTTCCCCAGAGGACTCCATCCGTGGCGTAGAGAAGAACAATCTTGTCAGGGTCATTCTGTGCCAAGGTCTGAGCCCATTTTGTCGTCGCGGCGGCGACGTCTTCCTTCGGCCCGGCTAAGGCGACAGATCTGGTCAACAACAAACTGCAACCGACTACGAAGAGCACCGCCGGCTTCAATAGCTGGAATCGCATGCTTCTCCTCCTCTTCGATGAAAGGACGTCAACACCCCCGGTCGCCCCGCCACCGGCCCCTGAGCCGGGCGACCCTACCCAGCCGTCGATTCTTTCGCAACAGAGTCAGCGGCTTGTCAATGCCCAGGGCGGGACTCGAACCCGCGCAGAGCGATAGAAAACCCAAAGCAGGACAGGTGGTTGCCGTCTATCGCTTTGTTTTTCCTGAGCTAGAATTCCGTCTGAGCCCACCCCGTACCGTCCCTTTCCGTCCCAAACCGCGCTGCCATGGCACATGTATGGCACAAACGCTGGTGTGCCGTTCCTTGGCTTGTCGAGTCGAGCACACCAAGGTCGCAACACCCAACCGCGGACTCAGAGCCGGATAGCGTAAGTATCCGTTCGAGGAGCACCATCGGTCGATCAAGCGGTAGGATCAAGTTTTGGCCAACGACAGCGTAGATTTTCCCGATCGGACCGATCTATTAGCCGCCGTAGTCCACTTCGAAGCAGTAGATGTGGTAATAACTTTCGCAGCCGCTGATAAAGAAGTTCGTTGTCCAGCGGGGTACAGACCGCAGGTCGCCAACTGAAACAGGAGCGGTGCGGTCGGTATAGTTGCCACAATTGTATCCGGGTAGAGGGCTTCCATCGTCGAGCGTTCCGGTGATGACGCTGAAGAACTCCTTGTCAGCGAGGTTGTTGCCCAACTCGTCAAGCGTCGGCGGATTTTGCGGCCCGGTGCTCGTTAGTTCCTCGAGCGTGCCGGCAAATGGCATGCCGTCGGTGCGTACCCAACCCGCGACCCCCGGGTTGCAGGAACGCAAGTGCACCACTGCGCTCACGTCATCTGTGGACAGCCAGGCCTTGTAGAGCCCGGCCAAGCCAGCGGCATTCGCCAACTCCTGGCATGCCGCGTCAGCGCCCGCCACGCCTTGGAAGGAGCCGCCGTTGTAAAACTGAGAGCTGACGAACATGAGATTTACGCTGGCATCGATCGGCGTTCTGGAGTCCACGCTTGCGCCACTCGTCGCAATCGAAAAAAAAGCCACCGCGCCAATGACGACTTTGGTCATAAGGACTCCTGTGATGTTTAGATAATCACAACACCCTTGCAGGTCGTTTGCAGCAACCACCTTGCACCGGATTGCCGCGAATTGCACCGGATTGCATCCCGTGGTCACGGTGGTTGCTGAACGACCCTCCCAAGTGATGGAATTTACCGCAACTTGCTCTAGATGGTGGAAACGATCTTTAGCAAACGCGGGATTCCGATCGCGGGGTCCGCGGGGAAGCGCGGACCGCTCACCAGAAGAGGTCGGAGATCGTTGGCGACCGGAAACTGGCGCGGCGTGAAGATCGCGCGAGTCTTTGACCACCGCACGTAGGTGAGACGGGCGACCCTGCACCAACAGGATCGCCCAGGCGGGTGGACGCCTTTGTCTCGCGTCTCATGATGGACGAGAGCCACTCGACCGTCACGCATTCGTCTGCTTGCGGGCCTGGGTGCACGCTCTACGGCTCCGACAGTGCCATCGCTGCAACGTTGGTTTCCACCTGTGCCGGCGGTGTGACCGAGGCCACCGCTATTGCTCCGCGGATTGTCAGATTGAAATGTCGCTGGAATCCTTCCTGAGCGAGCACGCCAAGAACGCAAACCACGCGCCACCGGTGATTTCCCCACCGTTCCTGGCGGTAACCTCCCGTCGAGGGCTGACGTGGCCTTGCCCTCTCGGACATGATCACCTTGGCATTTGTGCACCGTTTGTTATTGGTCGCGATCACCGGAGGAGGAAGCGTGAACGAAGGTGGTCCCGGGGTCGGCTATGCGACGCGACGGCTCTGGCGAATGGCATTTCCCGCCCAGACGATCACCCCACCGGCACCGGGGATGCGCTTCGAGCATGACGTCCCCATCACCGTTCGGGACGGGGTGATGCTTCGCGCCAACGTGTTTCGACCCGAAAGCTCCGCCAAACATCCGGTCATCGTCAGTGCGCATCCCTATGGAAAGGACGTGCTGCCGAAGAAGACCCCTTTCGGGTATCTGCCCTTGGCGCAGTATCGGTTCATGCGTCAGTCGGAGCCGATCCGATTCTCGGCGTACACCAGCTGGGAAGCTCCTGACCCGAGCTACTGGGTTCCGCGCGGCTACGCAGTCGTCAATCTGGATCTGCGCGGCTTCGGGACCTCGGACGGGACGGGCACTCTCTTCTCGGACGAGGAGGCCGCGGACTACGCCGACGTCATCGAATGGGCCGCAGCCCAGCCATGGTCGACGGGCAAGATCGGCCTCAACGGCGTTTCGTATCTCGCGATCAGCCAGTGGAAGACTGCCGCCTTGCGGCCCCTGCACCTTGCCGCCATTTGCCCTTGGGAGGGTTTCAGCGATGTTTACCGCGATGTCGCGTACCCGGGCGGCGTCCGCGAGGATGGGTTCATCCCTTTCTGGTCGAAGATGACCGAGAATGCGGGCCGTACCTCGCTCGTGTTCCGCATGGAACAGCTCGCGCATCCTGAGCTCGACGAATTCTGGACGGCCCTGACGCCTCAGATCGAGCGCATCGAGGTGCCCGCGCTGATCTGCGCGAGCTTTTCGGATCAGGGGCTTCACACGCGCGGCACCTTCGAAGCCTTCCGGAGGCTCGGCTCGAAGCACCGTTACCTCTTCACGCATCGGGGTGGGAAGTGGTCCACGTATTACTCGCGGGAGTCGCTCGCGATTCAGACCCGGTTCTTCGACTGCTTCCTTAAAGGCGAGGACAACGGAATGCGCGACGAGGCGCCGGTCCGCCTCGAGGTCCGAGAGCGTGCCGACGTCGTTCACTCGGTCAGGAGCGAGCGAGGTTGGCCACTGCCGAGTACCCGCTGGACCGAGTTGTATCTCGCACCCGGGGAGTTGCGGACAACCGCCTTGAGTTCGCCGGCACGCGTGGAATTCAAAGCTCCTGATGAGGGCGTCAGCTTCAAGCTCCAGTTCTCGGACGACACGGAGCTCGTTGGCTCAATGAAGCTGCGGTTGTACGTTGAGCTCCGGGGTGGTTTCGATGCGCATCTGTTCGTCGCGGTGAGAAAGTTCGTTGGCGGACAGCACGTTCCATTCGAGGGCCCGTATGGCTTCGGACGCGATACCGTCGCCAAGGGCTGGCTACGAATTGCGCACCGTCGCATCGATCCCGCGCGCTCCGAAGCCCATCGGCCCTTCTTTCCCCATGATCACGCCGAGCCGCTTTCAGAGGGTGAGATTGCTACCGTGGACGTCGAGCTGCTGCCGTCGGCGACGTTGTTCCGCCGCGAAGACGCGCTGCGGCTTGATATTCAGGGCAAATGGTTTTGGCGCCACAGCGGATTGTTCGGAAGTTTTCCCGCCGACTACGCCCCGAGCCCGCCCTGCACCGTTGTGCTGCACCTCGGGGACAAGCACCCTTCGCATCTGCTTGTTCCTCGCACCGGCTGACCACTGGATTCACTGAACTTGCTCAAGGGCGATAAGGCGGCGAGGCAGCCCAAGCAGGTGGCGAAGGCATCAGGCGGAAGATGCAATTCCCCTGTCTTCCTGTCCCGAAGATATCCAATCGGCCCACCAGTGTCTGGCCGCTGTGTCACCACGGAAGCCCGCCGACTTCGCGCGCCCAACCGCTTCCTCGAGCACGGAACTCGAACCCCAGTACATGCTGATTAACAAAGGTTGGGGATGGAGCGGCGGGATCGGCTTCAGCGGGAGAGATGGCCGGGGCTGGTCGATTTTCGCCGTGAAAGTGGCCCAGGATTGGCCCATGAGAAATTGACGCCCGACCTTCGGATTCGAAGTCCTCGCGAGAATCTGGTCAAGACCTCGGGATTACGAAAGAAGCTCACGCCGGCGCCCGCGACTGTAGCGCCGGTGCAGCAGGCTGCGGGCGATCGGGCACTGATCGCCATCACGCGAGCAGGAAAGAGGTGGGGCCGGTGAACGCCAGTCAGGCATCTAGCGGTCTGGCCATTCTGAGGCTCCAGGGGCGACAAAAGGCCCGCCCGGCTTCGCTATCACGAGGTTCTGCTGGCCGCCTTCGTTGCTGGAGCGTCGCTCGAAGACGCGGCCCGGCAAGCTGCAGTTTCCCTGCGCACCGCACAACGCTGGCGATCGGAGCATTGGCCAGCAGCGCTCACTGTTCGACACGATCATCGCTTAAGATCCCCCTTGACGTGAAGGAGGTCCCATTGACGCATCTGACTCGGATGGCGCTTCTCACCCTCGTAATGATCGGCGGTGTCGCAGCGGCCTCGGGGCAGTCGGCGGCGGATGAACAGGCTATCCGTGACGTGGCCACTCGGTTTGAGGTCGCCTGGAATACCCACGACATGAACGTCCTCGGCTCCATCACCACGGAAGATGTTGACTTTGTCAACGTCGCTGGTTTGCATTGGAAAGGTAGGGACCAAGTCGTCAAAGAGCACGCTGAGCGTCACAAGGTTCGGTTCAAAAACAGCGTTGTGACGTTCAAAGCGGTTCGCGTTCAGTTTCTCCGACCAGACATGGCACTAGTGCATATCGATTGGGAGACGCGCGGTGATCTCGATTTTGATCTGAAACCGTGGCCCCCACGCAAAGGCGTCTTTTCGTGGCTGATGGTGAAGAGCGGAGGCGATTGGAAGATCCGGGCGGTTCAGAACACCGACTCCACTGTTCCCCACGACGTCAGGACGACGAAAACCCAAAAGTAGCACTGGCGCGAAGCAGCCGAAGTGGGCGCGAGCGGTTGCGCAGACCGGGAGGATCAGTCAGGAACCTGGAGACACCCTTCAGAGGCACGACGAGGTTACAGGAACATCGGTTAACTGTCCCATCTAAACCGTGTGCCCGCAAACGAAAGAGGGATCGCCTTTGTGTCGGACCGCGAACCAGCAGGATGCGAACCGCGTCCACGCGAGCGAATTTAAGGCCCAGGGTCTTCTCTGGCGACCGTAACGTCCCGGCAGTGGGACGTGCGGGGCTGCTGAGCAAACCCTTAGCGCGTGGCCCCCGGCGGACCCTCGCGGCCACGGTCGGCTTCGGTTTCGGCGCTGGGGCCGGGTGGAACATTAGGCTTTGGTGCAGCAGGAGCTAAGCGGGCACGTGGCGGAAGAAATCCGCGCGTCGACGAAGTCCCGCAGACGACCGTCGTTCACCGGGGGGATGTTCGCCAAACTCGAGGGCCAGCTCTGCGCCTTCAGCCCCAGGGGTACGAGGGACAGGGCTCGCCGGACCGCGGCGACGCCACACGCGCCCCGGAACCTCCGGCAAAAGGCGTTTGTAAACATGGAGGCAACGCATGACCGACCCCTCGCGGAGACTTAACTAAGCCCAGGAAAAACACCGCGCACTTCTGACGTGAACACTCTTCGCGTTGTCGACTCTCTCCATAATGCGCGCGGTGGCCTCTTTCCATACTGCGCGCGGATACCCGGGTATATTAGAAAATTTGAACGAGACTCTTCGAAAAACCCGATGGATGCCGGGACCCAACCTCAGTCGACGATCTCGACGATGTCCCGAACCTCCCCGGCAAGGGAGGTGAGTCTCGGTTGGGTGTGCCTGGCCAGAACGATTCTATGCGGCGCGCCTGAAGTAGCGATGATGGAGACCACGAACTTCGGCCACGGCGCGGATGGGTCCGCTCGACACCGGCTCGACGGCGCGCGACTCGGGCGTGTCTTTGTCCACGGACAGATGCGTTCGAGCTGGTTGGTAGTAGTCCACGTATGCCCGGAGCCGCGGCTGAAGGTGCCGCTTGTCGAGCAAGGTCGTGTGAGTGAGCAGCTCGCAACGGATTGTTCGGCTCTCGCGCTCGACATACGGATTCTGCAAAGGCGAACGCGCGGCCCCGGCGCCGCCGCTTTCCCCGCTCGCTCGACGGCGCACCTTGTCTCCTCCCCCGTGCGCAGACGACGCTGCCGCGTTCCTGGGAAGAGTGGTTTGATTTACACCAAACATAGGGCCGCTGATCGTCGCCGAATTCGCGGGAATTTTGCTTCTTGTGATCCTTCTTCTCGTGGTTATGTTGGTGGACAGAGCTGGGCATGCCGCTCACCTCACTCGGGTCCTCTGAACTAAGTCAGGCTTCCCGAAACTCCCAAACAACTTAGCAGTACAGACCTTTGAGGAGGCCCGAAATGTTTGCTCAAAATGTCCATATGCAGCTAAAGTCCAATAGCGGCACACAGTTTACCCAGACGCTCGAGAAGGAAGTCATTCCCTTACTTCGAAAGCAGCAGGGCTTCCAGGACGAGATCGCTTTTTTGGTTCCAAATGGAACCGAGGCCTATTCAATCAGTTTCTGGGAATCGAAAGAGACGGCCGACGCGTACAACCGCGCAGGCTACCCAGAAGTGTTGAAGGCCCTGGCAAAAGTGGTTGAGGGAACTCCGCAATTTCAGACCTATGAGGTTTGCAACTCAACCATTAAGCAGATCAGCGCCCGGGCGTAGCACCTCGGTTGATTGGTTTGTTCGGGGCGGCCAGAGCCGCCCCTCTTTTTTTTTCGCTCGTCAGTAGAGTCTATGGGCGGATAGGCCCTGCAGATCGGGAGCTTTCCCAGCGTATGGTAGAGGGCAACTTCGATTGCACGATAGGTCCGAAATCCGTACGCCCTTCTCGTGATCACTTTGAGCCGGTTGCTCATTGCCTCGACGGTCCCAGTGGAGATCATGCCTCTCGCCGGGAACCGATTG
>Ga0070699_100006342_pt1 | contig 10314 bp, 12 predicted proteins | sample KBSK1503metaG_FD_65473 | JGI IMG/M metagenome (GOLD analysis project Ga0070699, IMG submission 65473) | Corn, switchgrass and miscanthus rhizosphere microbial communities from Kellogg Biological Station, Michigan, USA - KBS K1-50-3 metaG | ecosystem: Host-associated > Plants > Roots >... | reverse complement strand
TGCGGCGGTTACAGCGGCTACAGCGAAGACACCACTGCAGATAACGTGTCCTCGCCGATGCCCAGGGCCTCCGGCGGTTACAGCGAAGACACCCAAAATGGGGCTGGAGATAACGGCGGGTACGCGTGCGGGTGCTACGGCGACTTGACCGGGGTCTCCGCTACCCGCCGCAGCGTCGCGAAGCCTGCGCTGGTGACGATCTCCGGTAGCCTGGCCTCCCCGGCCTCCGCGCCCAGCGCGGCGCCGGTGTCCTTTGATAGGGAACTGTCATGTCCGTCGGCAACGATCTAGCGTGTCCGCTGACACTGGCAAGGCCGTGGGCTGGAGGGCCTGCGCCGGGGCCGCGGGCGGGGTTAGCGTCGCTATATGGCCCCTCGTAGCCGAATGCCGGACGCTGCCGGGCTGGGTCGCCGTGTCTGGGACTACGTGCGCAGCCGGGCCGGCGACATGCCGGCGCAGTTCACGCCGGAGACCCGCGATGATGTCACCGGCTGGCTGTGGGAGGGTCCGTTCGCGAGCTTGATCCGCGAGGCGGTCCCGGGTATTGCCGGTACCGATCTGCGGCGGGCCCGTGAATACCTCAATGCGTGTGGCATGGTGGTGAACGTGCGCGCCGGCCAGCGCGGCGTACAGCCGCAGTGGTTTATCCGCGCCTGCTGGCACCAGGGACCGGGCGGCCATGTGCATGTGGTCGCCACAGCCCGTCCCGGCCAGGCGGCGGTGCCCGCGGCGAGCCAGCCCGTACCGGGCGGGCAATCGGAGAAGTCGGCGCACCAGCCGGGCCAGGACATCGTGGCAGCGCTGCAGTCGCTCGCTCAGCAGGTATCGGTGCTTCAGGCTGACAACGACCGGCTGCGCGAGGACTATGATCGGCTCAGCGCCGAGGTCGGGCGGATCCGGGCCCTGATGCGGCAGGTCGGCGGCGCGATCGCCGAGCAAGCCAGCCAGCTGCTGACCGGCGCCGGGGACTAGCGCTGCGGCCACACAACCGCCGCCCCCGGCCCGCCTGACCTGGTCTGCGCCTGACCGGAGGCCGCCTGGCAAAGACAGCCGGTCAATGTGAGGCCATCGGGAACCAGCCACCGGCGGCCTGCGATGCCAGCCGGGCGCCGCAGGAAAACAGCTGTCACAAGCGTGCCGCCGCTGGGCGGCCTGGGAGTAAAGCCGGGTGCGGTGGCCGCAATACTCGCCGGCACGCTGGCGGCCGCCCGCTGGTGGCCGACCTGGACCAGGTCCGCTTCATCGATTCGGCCGGGCTGGCCGCGCTGGTCGGCGCGGCCAAGCGGGCCGCCGCGCATGGCGGCAGCCTGCACGTGGTCTGCGCCCGGCCGAAGGTCCGCCAGCTGTTCCGGCTGACCGGGCTGGACCGCCGGCTACCGCCGGCCCGCACCCTGGACGAGGCCCTGGACACCCTGATGGCGGCCCAGGGCACGCCTCGCTAGCAGGCCGCAGCGGCGGTCATGTGGTGTTCTCTAGGACGGCGCGAGTGGTCTTGAACGAGACTTTCGCGTACTCGCGGAGGATGCCGGGTCCGTGTGCAGCCACTAGCGCACGCGCGGTGGTGATCACTTGCGGGCTGGCTCCCTTCGGGAGCGTGGTACCCAGAGTCTTTGAGGCCTGGTCGAGCCAGCCCACGAACCGGTCGCGGGCGAGTATAGACGCGGCCGCAACAGCCACATCGGACTCCGCCTTAGTGCGGTGTTCCAGCCGCATATCGCCACGGCGAGTGTCCTTGCGCAGCCGCTCGTGCAGGTAGCGTTCGTCGGCGAACTTGTCGATGACCGCGTACTCCGCCCGCACGCCGTGACCGAACAGATCTTGGATTCCTCGGGCGTGTCCCCAGGCAACAAGCGAATTGAGGTTCTTGCCCTCACTGCGCAGTTCTTCATAAAGGCTGTTGTAGCGAGGAGGACGCACAGTGACGACCGCGAATCGGCCAGGCAGGTGCGCTCGGACCTGTCCGGCAAGGGTCCGGATCCTGCGATCGGACAGGCTTTTGCTGTCGCGGACGCCGAGCGTGCGCAAGGTTCGGGTCATGTCCGCATCCAGATAGCAAGCGGCGCAGACGAGTGGCCCGAAGTAGTCGCCTTTGCCGGCTTCATCGGTGCCAATGTGCGGGACGAGTTCATCGGGATCGGTGGCGGCCGGGGAACCGGGCGCGGGCGGCGGTTCGAGGTCACCTGGCATGGCCCGGATGGTAGCGCCGGGCACCGACATCTGGCCGGGTGAGACGCCAGCAGCACAACGCCCTGTACCGCGACCCCGACGAGCCCACCACCAGTGAGCTGTTCCGCGTCATGCCTCCGCGGCGCCCAAAGCCCGGCGAACCGGGGGATCCTGCCGAGGCGTTGCGCGCCGCCAAGGTCAGTCATCACGAGCTCCGCGAGGCACTCGACGCCGCAAAGGGACGGATCCCCGAACGCCCGATCCCCGCGATACGAGCCCGCAATGACCTCCCAGCCGGGCGGTCTGGCGGCACGTCAGCGGCGGTGGGCCGCGCATCTTCAGCGGGCCCTGACCCGCGTCGACGTCTGGATCCTGATCGCAACGATCGCGCTGGTAGTGCTCACGTACCTGACCCTGGTGAAGAGCCGCTAGCCTCCGAGCTTCCCCCGGCCTATCCGCCGGCACCGAACTAAACTGGTAACCCGTCGTATTTGGGTGTGACGAGTTCACCGGCCGCGTATGTCGTGGGAGGGTGGGTGGCGGCCGCTCGCCTCGGTTCATGCGATGTCCTGGCTGCAGGCTGCGCTGGCCTGGGGATGACAGATGTCACGGTCGGCTGGGGAGGGACGGCACTACTGCCGGTGCCAGTTCGGTGGTGCTATCGGGGGTACCGGCGCTGGGTGCCAGACCAGCCCGGCGGGACCTGGAGACAGGGGAACCAGATGAACCGCCGCCTCGTTCATGGCCCGCGTCTTCTGACGCCCATCCTGCCGGCCGGCCGCCGGGCAGTGCGTGCTGACGGGCAGCTGAAGATCCGGGCCGGCGCGATCATGTGGATCGCGGGTCCGGTCCTGTTCCTGATTGCGCAGCTTGCCGCGCAGGCCGCGTGGCGAACTCCCTATAGCTGGATGGCCAACCCTCTCAGCGACCTGGGCGCTGTCCACTGCCAGCGCACGGGCAGCGGGTATCCGCTGCCCCGCTATGTCTGCTCGCCGCTGCATGCGGTCATGAACGGATCGCTGGTGGCCCTGGGCGTGCTGCTTGCGGGCGGGGTGCTGCTGACCGCGCCTTGCTGGGGCAGTGGCATCGCCTCCCGCGGAGCGCGGGGCCTGCTCATCGCAGCCGCGTTGGGATCAGTCCTGGTCGGCTTGGTGCCCGAGGACGTGCACCTGAGCGTGCACCTGCTGGGCGCGGTCCTCGGCATCGGCGTGGGCAACTGCGGGTTCATCCTGGCTGGGCTGATCGGGCGGACCAGTCCGTTCGGCAGGCTACGGCCGCTGACGCTGCCGCTGAGTATCCTCGCGATGGCCGCGACCGTCCTGCTGTTCACCGGCCACATCCCGGCCAGCGGCTTTGGGGCCGTCCAACGGCTGGCCGATTATCCGCTCCGGTGCTGGATGGTCATTGCAGGCATCTACCTGCTACGCGAAGCGACCCAGGTACCACATTTGCAACCACAGTGATCGCATACTGCGACGTCTGCTCGTCCGGGGTGCGCGCATGCCGGCGGGTGGCGTAGGCGGACCAGTCGGCGCTGCCGAGGAACGCGTGGCGCATCGCTGTGCCCGCCGAGACGCCCAGCGCGTCGGCGAGGACGGCGGGTGGTGCTTGCCGGGCGAGCTCGCGCCAGGCGGCCAGTCGGCTCGCCCGGGCAGGGATGCCGAGTTGGTGGAGCACGCGGACGAGCCGGCGGTAGCTGCGGTGTTCGCCGGCGAGCTGCCCGGGAAACAGCCACGGCGAGGCCGGGTTGGCTGCCGTGGTCATGTTGGTGCGGTTGCGCAGGTGCTGCCGCAGCACGGTGGCCACGGGCTCGGGCACGTCGAGCCAGTCGGCGCCGAGCTTGAGCCGGGTGGCGCCGTCGGCGCAGGAGGTGTCGGTGGTGCGCAGGACGGCGATCGTGCTGACCTGCTGGCCGTAGAGCGTGACGAGGCAGCCGGCGATGCGGTCGCCGGGGGCGAGGGTCTGGTCGAGCAGCAGCCGCCGGATCGCCGCGAGCCGGGCGTCAGGTCCGGGCGGGCAGGCCTCCGCCCCCGCGGTGCTGATCACCGGGACCTCGAGCTCGCGGATGATGCGCTGCTGGCGGGCCCAGGACAAGAAGGTGATGACGTGCCGCCGGGTGGTGGGCCCGGTGCCGAACCACGCGTCGAGATCGTGCTGGGTGCAGTCACCGAGGTGCCGTCCGCGGCCGGCCAGCCAGGCCAGGAACGCGGTCGCCACGGTGAGGCGCTGCTTGGCCCGCTGGTAGGGGCCGTGGCCGAGCGGCGTCGCGGTGGTGCCGCCGGATCGCAGGTGGCGCAGGAGGCGCCAGCGGAGGAATCGTTCGAGCAGCCGGCGGTGGCCGGCATCGCCGATGGTGTCGAGCTTGGCGGCGGCCCAGCGCTGGAAGTCGGCCAGGCGCCGGTCGCGGGGCGGCAGCGCGCCGTACCGGACCAGCAGCGAGCGCAGGTATTCGACGGCGCGGTCCGTCCCGAGGGCATCCAGGGCGGCGTGGCTGCAGGGCATGCGGTCACGGGCCAGGTCCTGCAAGGTCTCGCGCGCTATCGCGCTGCGGCGCAGCCACGCCACGCCGCTTTGCGGGCGGTGCATCGACACCAGCCCGTCGGCCAGCGGCCGCAGGTGCGAGGGCACCTGTCCGCCTGGTCCGGCGAGGGCATCGGTGACTAGCTCGGCGAGCACGCACCACCAGCAGCGTCCGTGCTCGCCGGCGGTGACCTCGCGTCCGCAGCCGCAGCGGAAACGGGCGGGGATGCCGCTGCAGCGTGGGCAGGCCGGCTGCCCGGCGGCGGTCAGGCCCGGCAGCGAGGTGAGGGCGCCGCAGCCGGCGCAGGTCCCGGTGCGCAGCCGGGCCTGCAGGTAGCAGTACTTGCAGACCCGCCCCTCCGGCCAGCGGCCGGTGCCGCCGGGGTAGCACTGGCCGCAGCGCGCGCAGGGCGGGAACCGGGCCGGATCGGGCTGGCGCCGGCGCGGCCGCGGCCTGCCGGGTGTTAGTCCTCGTCGAGGATGCGGGCCCGTTCCGGCCGCAGGCCGGGCTTGAGCTCCACCACCGCAGCGGCAGGCTCGCCCGCGGTCTTGCGGCGGGCCGCCGATTCGACGTAGGGGTCGATCAGGTCAGCGGGGGTGCAGTCCAGGATGTCGCACAGCGCGATGAGCACCTTCATCGACAGCCGCTCCGGCTTGCCGGTGACCAGGCGGTACACCTGCGAGGCCGACAGCTCCACGCCCCGCTCGCGCAGCAGCGGGATCAGCTCGGTGGTCTTCCACATCTGGTGGGCGGCCATCAGCCGCCGCAGGTTCCAGTGGAAGTCCAGCTTCCGGCGCGCCATCACCGGTCACCCGTCCCGCGTGCGGCATCGCCGCCGAGGGCGGCCTGGATGGACCGGTCCAGCGCCGCTCGCAGCGTCCGGTTGCGGAAGTCCGACGACACCGACGTATACAGCGCGGTGGTCGAGGCGTAGCAGTGTCCTACCTGCTGCTGCACGAACAGCGGGTCGTAGCCGTCCTCGATCAGGTGCGTGATATAGGAGTGGCGCAGGCTGTGCAGCGACACGCTGTCCGGCAGGCCGAGCGCGTCGCGGTACTCGGCGAACCGGGCGCTGATCTTTTCCAGTGATACCCGCGGCGAACGTTCGCTGGGCCACAGCGCCCCGCCGCCGGCGGCGGCCTGGCCGAACAGGCCGCGGAACTGCCCGGCCCACTGGCGGAGCACCCGCGCCGACCACGGGAACACGGTCAGCACGCTGCGCCGCTTCGGCCGGCTGCCCTTGCTGGCCTTGCCCCACCGCACATACACCACCCCGTAGTCGCCGAACTCGGGCGCATGGGGGTTGGCGCCGAAGTCCGCCAGGTCGAGCATCACCAGCTCGCGGCGGCGCAGCCCGAACGCGTACGCGGTCTTCAGCGCGGCGGCGTCCCGCAGCGCCGTCAGCCAGCCCTTGCGGCCGCGTTCCCGCGCGTGGGCGACGCGCTGGTCGGCGTAGTCGAACAGGTCCTGCAGCTCCCGCTTGGCCAGCGCCCGCCGCCCGGGCTCGCCCTCGTACTCCGCGGCGTGCACCGCGGTGTTCTGCTCAAAGCAGATCTGTGCCGGGTGCGTGCCGAACAGCCGCTCGCACACCGCGGTCCACTCATAGCGCGGGTCAGCAATCTAGCAGAGGCGCAGGCCGGAGCGCTCGCGACACGCCAGGCGTGCCACGATAAACGCGCGCCGAGACCCGCGCCCATGCTGACAACGACGCAGATCGAGCCACCGATATCCACCTGCGACGAGTTCTCGCGCCTGATGCAACTGGTCACGCTTTAGGCAACAGTCGGCGGGTTCCTGCGTTTGCCTGTGGCCGCCTGCCGAGCGGATCGGGCCTGGACCAGGGCCTGCGGAGTTGGACGCCTCCCGGCGTGTCGGTCTGATCTTTCCTCAGCTTCTATGAGACCATCTCGCCTGGGACGATGATTCATCGCTTCTGGTGAAGTCGAGGAGGCGCGGTTGACTCTGGCCTTGGTACGCGACCTGCGTGACCACCGGGTGCCGGCGAGCGAGGAGGGTCTCGCTGACTTCGAGACCGACGTGCTGGCCGGGTTTGTGCTGGCGCGCGCCTCGGCGGGGCTGGCCGACAGCACGATCCGCAATGACACCGGCCACCTGCAGCTGATCCGGGACTGGTTCGGGCGGCCGCTGTGGGAGATGCAGCCGGACGACGCGGATGCTTACTTCGGCCGGGTGCTGCGTGATGCCAGGCCGTCGACGCGCACCGGGCGGGCGGCCGCGCTAACGGTGTTCTTCCAGTTCCTGGAGCTGCGGCACAAGATCGAGATGCATAACTTGACCGGCCGGGTGATCGAGTGCCCGCTGGATGAGATGAACCGGCCGCGCGCTTCGGCCGGCCCGCAGTTGCGCGTGCCGCCGGCTGAGGCGGAAGTCGAGCAGCTGTTCGCGGGGTGGCGTGAGGAGCTGTCCACCTGCCGCAAGTTCGGCCCGGCCGCCCGCAACTACGCGGCCGCCCGGCTGGCGGCGGATGTGGGGTTGCGGGTCAACGAGGCCCGGATGCTGGACCTGGACGACGTGCGGTGGGAGCTGGGCCGGTTCGGCAAGCTGAACGTCCGCCACGGCAAAGGCTCGCGGCGGCGCGGGCCTAAGCCGCGGCTGGTGCCGCTGATCAACGGCGCGGACCAGAACCTGCGCTGGTTCATCCAGGATGTGTGGGGCCAGTTCGACGCCGACCACACCCGGCCCGGAGCCCCGTTGTTTCCCTCCGAGCGCAAATGCCTGGATGGGTCGTGTTCGCGGGCGACCGCCGATGTGTTCCGCCGGTCGCTGGCCGAGGCCGCCGCCCGCCACCTGCCGGCCTGGGCGGGCAGGCTCACCCCGCATGTGCTGCGGCATTTCTGCGCCTCCCAGCTCTACCTGGCGGGGATGAGCCTGTTCGCCATCCAGGAACTGCTTGGTCATGCCTGGACCGGCACCACGGCCCGGTACATCCACGTCCACGGCACCCATGTCGAGGACGCCTGGGTCGCGGGGCAGCAGCGCGCCGCTGATCGATGGAAGGGACTGGCGAGATGAAGTGGAACCTGCGGCTGGCGGCCGCCAACCGTGGCATCTGGAAGGCCAGCGAATTGCAGCGCTTGCTCGCCGAACGCGGCATGGTGATCAGCGCGGGGAAGATGTCGGGCCTGTGGTCCGGCCAGCCGAACACGGTCAAACTGGATGAGCTGGACGTCATCTGCGCGGTCCTCGGCTGCGACGTCGGGGAGCTGCTGCTGCCCGAGCCAGTGGCCGTGCCGGAGCCCGCGGCCAGCCCGAGCCCCGGCGCTGTCGCGGAAGCTCGCGCCGTCATGCCCAGGTCCCGGGCCGGCCGGTCCCTGCCACCCCGGTGACCGGCGATCCGCATGAGGATGGCGGCCCGGCCGGCCGCGGCTTTCCGGGTGTGTGCCCTGAGTCGACCCGCCCGGCAGAGCCCGTTACCCCGGAGATGCTGCTGCAGCGCTGCGATACCCCGCTGCTGCTGGCCGCGACCCGCTGCGCGATCGTCCTGGCCGAGGCCCGCGGCTGGTCTGCCGCGACGGTCACTGGCGTGTTCTACGGCCTGAAGGCCGTCCTCAACGGCCACACCGGGGAGGACTTGGTCCCGCTGTCGGAGGTCCGCGAGCGGGTGCGGCCACGCCGCCACAGCTCAGCCACCAGGATCGCTGAGGTCCTCGCCGAGCTGGAGCTGCTGCACGACGACACCACCGCGGCGATCCGGACCTGGATCGACCGCCGCACCAGAGAGCTGCCCGCCGGATTCGGCCGCGACGTCCGTGCCTGGCTGGTGGTGCTGCTCGACGGTGACGCCCGCACCCGCCCCCGCTCACACACCACCCTGCGGGTCCACTTCGGCATCGTGCGGCCCTTCATCGAGTGCTGGGCAGCAACACGCGGCCACCTGCGTGAGATCACCTCCGGTGACGTCGACAGCGTGCTGGAGCCGCTGCGCGGTCACCGGCGCTACAACGCCATCATGGCGCTGCGCTCGCTGTTCCGGTTCGCGAAGCGACGCGGCCTGACGTTCGCCGACCCCACCCGGCACCTCAGCGGCGGCCGGGGCGCCGGGCGCACCGTGCTGCCGATGACTGCTGAGCAGATCCGGGCTGCCGGGCAGGCGGCCGTGACTCCCGCCCAGCGCCTAGCCATCGCGCTGGCGGCGGTGCACGCCGCCCGCCCCCAGGCCATCCGCGAACTCACCCTGGACGATATCGACCTGCCCAACCGGCGCATCACCCTCGCCGGCCACCGCCAGCCCCTCGGCGAACTCACCCGCAACGCCCTGCTGGCCTGGCTCGAATACCGGCGCGCCACCTGGCCGGACACCGCCAACCGGCACGTCGTGGTCTCGCGCATCAGCGCCCTGGGCACCAGGCCGGTCTCCGCCGACTACCTCGACAAGCACCAGCCGCACGGCATCTCCTTCGAACGCATCCGGCGCGACCGGATCCTGCAGGAAGCCCTGGCCACCGGCGCCGACCCTGTCCACCTTGCCCTGGTCTTCAACATCGACCACACCAACGCGATGGCCTACGCCAACGCCGCCCGCAGCCTTCTCAGCAGCCCAGCCGAACAGGCACCGTCACGCCGCCCGAAACATATACGAGAGCACGCCGAGCACGAGAGCCGACGCGAACGGTGGCCGTTACGGAAGGTGAGCACCCGGCGAAGGCGGCAGCCGGGTGCTCGGGTCCTGCCGACTCTGCGCCGCGGAGAGTTTGGCATCTGCTATCTGGCCTCGGGGCGCCGATGATCCAGTTCTGGCGCCTGTGGGCCGGCTAGGGAGTTGAGGCTGGTGTCGACGGCTTGGTCGACGAGCTGCTCGATGGGCGGCCAGGGGAAGCTGGGCCGGCTGACTCGCAGGGTGACCAGGCCGTGCAGGGTGGCCCAGAGCAAGACGACGGCCTGGTCTGGGCTCTGGCCGCGGGACTGCTGCGGGCTGGCGGGGAAGTGGTGGCGGCCGGGGCGCGCGGCGGCCAGCGCCTCGCGGAGCAGCCGCAGGGCCGGGGCGCCGGGCAGCTGGTCGGGGCGCCAGCCGGCGTGGTGCTGGCCGCGCACGGTCATCAAGAGCCGGTAGCGGGCTGGCTGGGACAGGGCGAAGCGGGCGTACTCCTGGCACATTGCCCGCAGCGCAGCGGCGCCCGGCTCGGCGCCGGCGGCTGCCTGTTGCAGGGCGGTGGTGAGCTCGGAGAACTCGGCCGCGTAGACCTCGTACAAGAGCGCGTCGAGGTTATCGAAGTGCAGGTAGAAGGCCTGCGGGTGGACTCCGGCCGCGCGGGCGACCCCTCTGATGCTCAGCTCGGACTCCGCGCCGGCGCTGGCGAGCAGCTGACGGGCGGCCGTGATGAGCTCCTGGCGCAGCTGGCCGCCCTGGCCGCGCGGGTTTCGCTGCCGCCGGGCGGCGGCGGGGGGTCTGCCGGATGTGGTCATGCGTGTGGTCCTCCGGTGGGCTTGCGTCACTAGACGTCTGTCTATAGACTGCCGTCTAACCTAGTTTACCGGAAGCGAGGCAGCCATGTCTTCGACCGCCGTCACCCGCATCACCCACAGCTGCCACCTGATCGAGATCGGGGGCCGCACCTTCCTCACCGATCCCTGGTTCAGCCAGCGGCCGGGCTACCACCCCGGCGAGC
>Ga0070699_100006341_pt1 | contig 10314 bp, 6 predicted proteins | sample KBSK1503metaG_FD_65473 | JGI IMG/M metagenome (GOLD analysis project Ga0070699, IMG submission 65473) | Corn, switchgrass and miscanthus rhizosphere microbial communities from Kellogg Biological Station, Michigan, USA - KBS K1-50-3 metaG | ecosystem: Host-associated > Plants > Roots >... | reverse complement strand
GAAGCCAACGATCAAACTCCCGAAAACCAGAGGATTTCTCCAACCCAGGTTGACCGATTCGATGAACCCGTTTACCAGACCGCCGAACCCGAGGGTGGCGAAAAGGGCCCCTAACCAATCCACGCGACCTGCAACGGCGCTTCGGCTTTCCGGAATTCGCCAAACCGAGATGGCTATCACGGCCGCCGCAAGCGGGAGATTGATGAAAAATGCCCAGCGCCAGGAAAAGTGCTCAACCAGCCAGCCGCCAACAACGGGCCCAACCGCAGTGGTGATCGCCGTGAAGCCAGACCAGGTGCCGATCGCCTGGCCACGACTTTTCTCGTCGAAAGACGTACCGATAATTGCAAGGCTGCCGGGCACGAGCAGTGCAGCCCCCACACCTTGAATGCTCCTCGCAATGATCAACTGATGAATGTTTGAGGCAAGTCCGCAACCCAAGGAAGCCACGGCGAAGATCGCCACACCCACTACGAAGATCAGACGGCGGCCAAACAGGTCGCCGAGCGAGCCGCCGACCAGAATCAACGCACCCAGGAACAGTCCGTAAGACTCGACCACCCATTGCACATCCACCACCGTTGTATGAAAGCTGGCTTGAATCGCAGGCAGCGCGACATTGACGACCGTGCTATCGATGAAAGCCATGCTGGAACCGAGAATGGTCGCGGCGAGTATCCAGGTTCTCGCTTCTGCTCCACACGGAACTCCGGCACCCGCTGACCGGATTACGGCCTCATCACATGGCGGCTTCATGCAGGCTGTGGATGCGTTTGGGTGTTGAGGGGATTCTGAAGCTTTGGAACATGCTTTGCGCCGAGCATTTATAGCTGCCCCGCACATGCGGGCCTATCGACACCTTCGCTAATGACTGGAAGGCGTCCCGCGTCCACTGCTGCCGACCGCCATGAAGTCCAGCGAAGCAGGATCAAATGGTCACAAAGAATGATGTCAAGAATGACTCTCCTCTGTCAGGCAAAGTCCAATTCGAGTTCGTCAATGTAACACCAGCCCCAATTCTCCCCAGGTTCGATCGATCGCATTACCGGATGCTGGGTCGAATGGAAGTGCTTGGTAGCGTGTTTATTTTTCGACGAATCACAACAACCAACGTGCCCGCAGCTCAAACACAGGCGAAGGTGCACCCACCGGTCGCCCATCTTCAGACACTCTTCACAACCCCGGGTATGCGGTTTGACGTTCTGGACTTGGTCAAGATGAGTACACTCGCTCATTGAGATTGTCTCTTTCGTTTGTGTCTTGAAGTCGATAGTCGTCGATTGCGAGTCTGAAAATCTGGACGTGGCTGAGCTTTTAGGCGCACGCGACAACAATCTTAGGTCGAAGCTTCTGCTAACGGGAGCCACACTTGAAAACGCGTGTCGCCGGGTTTGGAACTAACCTGAATATTGCCCCTGTGCTTCTTCACAATTCGCTGCACAGTGTCCAGACCGAGCCCCGTACCTTCTCCCACTCCCTTGGTGGTGAAGAAAGGTTCAAAGATGTGGGGCTGCACCTCGCGCGAAATTCCTGGACCGTTATCGCCGATCTCAACTACAACGCAACCGTCGTCGCGGTAGGTTCGCACTCGAAGCTCGCCTTTTCCGTGCATCGCGTCAATCGCATTATCAATAATATTGGTCCAGACCTGGTTGAGTTCGCTCCCAAACGAATTCACGAGAAGGGGAACGCGCTGGTAGTCGCGCTGCACAGCCACTCCTTGTTTCAGCTTGTGATTCAAGATCGTAAGTGTGGTTTCCAGGCTCTTTACGATGTCGACGTTTTGCACCGGCGCCTGGTCCATGTAGGTGTATTCCTTGATGGCACGCACCAAATCCGAGATTCGCGACGTACTGCTCTCGATTTCGTGCAAGAGGCTCGCGACTTCGACCGAAGCAGCGATCCTAACCAATGCGGCTCGGGCCGTGTCTGCATCGAGGCTCGCGAACAATGATTCCAGCACTTCCGGCTTGATGTTCCTTCGCGCAAGGCCTGCCGCCAGTTGCCACAAGTCGTTCTGTCCATGACTGCGCAACAGAGAATCAATCTGGTCTTCCAGGTCGCTGATGGTCAGCGCATCGGGTGGAGGTACGTCCTGCTCGGTGAACGAAGCTTCCAGTTTTTCGATTTCTGATTTCTGCGCAGAATTGAGATCACGCCTTCCCAGCTCCAGACTCGCGTCCCTGATTGTTTTTAGAATGTCGCGCAATTGGCTAGTGGCACGTTTCGCAGCGGAAGCCGGGTTGTTGAGTTCATGCGCAAGTCCCGCCGAGAGTTTCCCCAGAGAAACCAGCCGATCTCGTTGTTGTTCGATGCGAGTGGTTTCACGGATCCGGTCGGACATCAAACCTACCAGGCGCGTGGTCAACTCTGGCATCTTTTGCACAAGATCGGAGAACAATGAAGCCGGGAATTTCAGAACTCGGCCGTCAGTGACAGCGCGACCAGTTACGGTGAACTGCTTCATCCTGGAGAAGGGCAGCACCCCGGTCACGTCGCCCGGTTTGGTCGAAAGTACAATGGTTTCGCCGCCGAATTCGCCGCGCCACTGAAATTGCCCTTCGAGAATCACAAACATCCAGTCCGCCGGATCACCCTGGCGCACGTATATATCTCCGGCAACCAAATGTATTTCTTGCGAATTGCTCAGGAACCAGGCGATCTGATCATCGGGCAGGCCAGCGAATGCTGGGACGCGAAGTAGTTCTGATTTTTCGATCATTACACTTTGCTCAAATACTGATGGATGAACTGCACCGCCACCGATCCCTCGCCGACTCCGGAAGCCACGCGCTTTATGGAACCATGGCGCACATCGCCTACGGCAAAAATGCCGGGAACATTGGTTTCGAGCAAGAACGGATCTCGGTCGAGTGCCCATCCCTTCGGGCGTTGCCCGTCACGTATAAGATCAGGACCGGTCAGTAGGAAACCGCGCTCGTCCCGCTCGACGACATTCGCCAGCCAATCCGTCCGCGGCAATGCCCCAATAAAGATAAACATCGCACTCGCCGGCACACGCTCAATTTTGTCGGTATCGGAACAAAGCACCGAAATCTCTTCTAGGTGTGTTTCGCCATGCACCTCGGCCACGCTGGCGTGTGTCCATAGCCGAATGTTAGGCGTCTCTTGAATCTGGTCGATCAAGTATTGCGACATGGTGCTGGAAAGGGACTCGCCGCGCACAAGAATAATGACGCGCTCTGCGTATCTAGCGAAGTTCATTGCCGCTTGACCCGCCGAGTTCGCGCCGCCCACCACATAGACGATCTCACCCTTGCAGGACAGTGCCTCTGTAGCGCCGCCACCATAGTAGATCCCCGCTCCCTGCAACCTGTCCATTCCCGGAGCTTCCAAGCGCCGCCACTGCACTCCAGTCGCGATCATCAGCGCGTGGCACGAGATCTCATTCCCATCAGCCATTTTGATGATTCGGTAAGAAGCTTCTGTTCTGACACCGACAGCCTCCTGCGGCGCCAGGATTTCCACTCCAAAACGCTGGGCTTGTACCACCGCACGCCGGGCCAGATCACCGCCACTGAGCCCCGTAGGAAATCCCAGATAGTTCTCAATGCGGGAGCTCATCCCAGCCTGGCCGCCGGGCGCTTCCCGCTCAACCATCACTGTATGCAGACCTTCCGAGGCGCCATAAACGGCAGCGGCCAAACCGGCCGGCCCCCCACCCACGATGGCAAGGTCGTAAAAACTGGTTTGCGCACGTGTTCGCAACCCAACCTTTTGAGCGACGTCCGCGGGTACACTCTCAAGCAGCTTCGTCCCGTCGGGGAAGAGCACTACCGGGAGATTGGCAGCCTCCGGGCCCAGAGCCTCCAGAAGACGCTTGGTTTCCGGGTCGTTGGCGGAAGCCTCAACGTCGATCCACTGATACGGAACACGATTGCGCGCCAGGAAGTCCCGCAGCTCATACGATCGAGGTGACCAGCGGGTGCCCAATACCCGGATTCCCTGGAATGTCGGGTGGTAGGAGGCTTGCCAATCATCGAGCAAGTCATCTAATTGCGGATACAGGTGCTCCGCCGGCGGATCCCACGGCTTCAAGAAAAAGTAGTTGATGCTGGCGTTATTGATGGCGGTGATGGCCGCGTTCGTGTCGGCGTACGCGGTGAGCAACGCCCGCTTCGCCCCTGGGAAGATCCCCATGGCTTCTTGCAGAAATTCAACCCCGTCCATGCGAGGCATGCGCTGGTCTGCGAGGAGCAAGGCCACGCTGTCGTTACGCACCTTCAACTGTTTCAAGAGGTCGAGTGCACCCTCGGGAGAATCGCTTCCGATCACCCGATATTCAGCGCCGTACTGCGAACGAAGATCGCGTTCTATCGCCCGCAAAACATCGGAATCGTCATCCACACTTAGCAGTATTGGTTTGGCCATGCTTGGTCTCGTTTCGGGCAAAAAGATGATTACAGACTTCTGGGGTTGCCTGGATGACTTGATTAGATACAGAAACTTGCATTTGGTCGCGCAATTCCTTTTATTGGGCCACCTGAATCTTCTCAGTGGGCGTCGTGTGCTTTTTCATCGCCGGCACAAGGCATGCTCGCATCGAGATGGATTTTCTTGTATCCAGCGAGCACGCAATCACGCACCAGTTCGCAAGCTTTTCTTAATGCCGAACTTGAACCTTCGGCCCGCCACGGGAACGGACCGAGGTGGTCTCCACCTAGTGAAACACGCTTTGCAGGTAGTCCGGCCTGTTGTGAGGCGGAGGCGACGAAATTCGCGAACTGGCGAGGCGTTTGTCCGCTGTAACCACCGAATTGGTTGACTTGGCTCGACGACGACTCCACATGCAGAACCGAATCATCATCAATAGCCTGCTGTATCGCTGCCTCGATGACCCGTGGGTGGGCGGAACAAACCGCATACACACCGGCCTTTCCCGATAGCCGATTGCAGCGCACAACGTTCTGGAGTAGCAGACTGGAATCGCTGTACCGGTGGTCCGGCGTCTGTCGTACCGTGTTGCGGAATACTTCCTTCATGCCTGGTCATTCTCAGTGTCTCGCTTGCGAGTTGCTATCGGTTGGCTCGCTTACCTGGCCGAAACAGCAGCGCCGAACAACTTCAACCGTACCAACCTCCGCTGTCTGCGTGGGCGTGAACTTTTTTGCTTGACAATCGTCCTTAAAGGAAACTAAAAGTAAACTATCGAAATACAACGAAACAACGGGCCGCGTCAACTATTTTGTGCCCCTGGCGCTCAGGGCGGCCCGAGAGTTCACAACACGAGAGCCTCTACCGCTTCCAAGCAAAGGAGACCAGAAATGGCCGAACTTCGCAAGGTTAGTCAGATTGCCTTGTTTGCGCTGATGGTGAGTTTTGCCCTAGCTGCATGGGCACAAAAAGACACCGGTGGCATTGCGGGAACAATTAAGGATGCAAGCGGCGCTCTGGTCTCAGGTGCAAAGATCACGGTCACCGATGTGGATCGTGGCGGGAAAGTAGAAACGACCAGCAGCGGACAAGGCGAGTTTCTGGTCACCCCCTTGAAGGTTGGGCGCTACAACGTCGTCGTCGAGAAGACTGGTTTCAAAAAGGCGGTCGTCGGTCCGCTGCAGGTGGATGTGCAGGAACGCCCCAACGTTGACATCACACTGCAGGTGGGCAGCCAGGCCGAGACCGTTGTCGTTACCGCCGAAGCGCCCTTGCTCGAGACGCAGAGCTCGGACCTAGGTCAAGTGGTGGATGCGCGCCGCGTGAGTACGTTGCCCCTGAATGGCAGAAATTTCGCGCAACTCGCATTGCTAGCGGCGGGCATAACGCCCAGCGAGCCGGGTTCGCGAGTCCAAACCAGCTACGGTTTCAGCTCAAACGGGGCCCGCTCCTTGCAGAACAATTTTCTGCTGGATGGAGTGGATAACAATGCCAACCTCGGGGATGTTCTGAACGGAAACGCTTTCGTGATCCAGCCCTCGGTGGATGCGATCGGCGAGTTCAAAGTCCAGACCAACGCTTATTCGGCCGAGTTCGGCCGGGGCAACGGCGCGATTCTGAATGCGGTGATTAAGTCGGGTACGAATCAATTGCACGGCAACCTGTATGAATTCTTTCGCAACGAAAAGCTGGATGCACGTAACGCTTTCGACCAGTTCGGCCGCCAGCCATACAAACAGAATCAGTTCGGTTTTACGCTGGGTGGCCCGATCGTTAAAGATCGCACTTTCTTTTTTGGAGACTATGAAGGACTCCGCGTGCGGCAGGCCCAGCCGCAGTTGATCCTGATTCCCACGCCTGACATGGTCGGCGGCAATTTCTCCAGCCTCCTGGATCTCAGCACACCCATTTTGGGCGTGCTGGATTGCAACGGCCACCAGACGTACGCGGGCGAAATCTTTAACACACGCCTGACGCAGACCTCGAGTTCCAGCATCTGCGGCGTACCCATAGGTGGCTATGACAGCAGCGGCAATCCAACGAATGTCTTTTCCAGTATTGACCCGTTGGCAGCGCGTCTCTCCGCGCTGTTCCCCGCGCCAAATGCCAACATCAGCGGCTCTAACTTTCTCGCAGAGCCGAAGCGGGAAGAAAGCCGGAACAACTTTGATGTCCGGATTGATCATAAAATCAACGACAAAAACAATTTCTTTGGCCGCTTCAGCTACGAGGACCAGCCCAGCGTCATTCCTTCGCCTTTCAACAACGTGCTGGACGGGGGAAACTTTGCCGACGGGATCGAGGATGACTCGTATCGCAGCCTGGCGCTCAGCGACACGCACGCGTTTAGTCCCGCCCTTGTGAATGAATTGCGCTTTGGTTACAACCGCATCAATTCCCACCGTTTCCAGCTCAATTACAAACAGAACGTGGCCGCCCAGTTGGATTTCCCGGGCGTTCCTTTCGGGCCGCTGAATGGAGGTTTGCCAAACATCTCCTTCAGCAACGGTATTACTTCGATCGGGAGTTCGACGTTCTTGCCCTCGGTAGAAAAACAAAACAGCTATGTGTTCAATGAAAACTTGACCTGGATCCACGGCCGCCACTCCATGAAGTACGGCACCGAAATCCGGCGGGAGCAGTTCACTATATTTCAGCCCGCCTCGGCGCGCGGCGATATGAGTTTCGGCAGCGAGTTCACCGATAATCCAGCCGCTCCCGGTACGGGCGGCGACGCCTTTGCCAGTTTTCTGCTTGGCATTCCAGACTTTGGCGAAATCACCAGCCTGCATAACGTGGATTATCACCGGCAAATCTACGCAGTGTACGGGCTGGATGACATCAAGGTAACACCCCGCCTGACTTTGAATCTGGGCCTCCGCTATGAGCTCTTCACCACGATTAAGGAAGCTCACGACCAGGATGCGACCTTCGATTTTGCCTCGAAGTCGCTCATCGTGCCAAAAGGACAGAGCGCGCAACTCACACCGTTCTTGGCTGCGAACATTCCCGTCCAGCGGAACGGTTCCCGCGGGCTGATAAAACCTGATCTGAACAACTTCGCGCCGCGGATTGGATTGGCGTACCAGGTGACCGAAAAGCTGGTAGTGCGGAGCGGCTACGGCATCTTCTACGGGGGGCAGGAAAACGGGCCTTTCAGCAATCCCAGTCCGGGTTTTAACCCGCCGTTTTTCGTCACCCAGTCCTACAACCCGCCATGTGGCAGCTCTTCGGCCAATCCCAATCAGGGTCAGCTCGACTGTTCGATTTCCGGATTGAACTTTCTGTCCCAGGGCTTTCCGGCGAATGCGCTGGTTGATCCGAACACGCCGATTCTCTACTCCATTGACCCGCGGCTGCGTACTCCCTACGCCCAGCAATGGCACCTGGGCGTGCAGTATCAGCTGCCCTCAAACACGGTTTTCGAAATCGCCTATGCGGGCTCGCGCGGTCTGAAGTTGTTTACTTTCTTCAACGGCAATCAGGCGGTGCCGGCGACAGACCCAAGATTTGTAACCGACTGCACGACCGGCGGCAACACGCTGGCCAATTGTCCCACGGCGTTTCGGCGTCCGGTCAGCGGATGCGACTTTTCTGTTACTCCACCCGATTGCAGCGCAGACGCGGCAGGAATTTTTGATACTTCAATCGCAACCTTCCGCTCGAACGGGTTTTCGAACTACCACTCGCTACAGGCCCGTCTGGAAAAACGGGTCACCCACGGGCTGCAATTTCAATTCTCCTACACCTACAGCCATGCCTTGGACGACGCATCGAGTGCGAGCCTGGGCTCCACCAACAATGGTGATTTTCGCGACCAGCGCTTTCCCCGGTTGGAATACGGCAATTCGGACTTTGACGTACGCCATCGTTTTGTGGCCAGCTATATTTACGATCTGCCCTTCGGAAACGGGAAGCGATTTGGCGGGGGCGCCTCCGGCGTCACCAATCAACTGATTGGCAACTGGCAGCTGGCAGGCATCGTTACCGCCTCAACGGGCAACCACTACACAGTGAGCGACACAACAGGGAGCCTGACATTCGCCACCGTGGATTGCGGCGGAACCGTCGCCTTCAACTGCACGCTTCCGAATGTAATTGCGAGCCCGAACGGCAAGCCTTGCGTGCCGGGGACTCTGTTCAACACCTGCGCCTTCGTGACTGATACTGTTGTAGGCACGTATGGTAACGAGCGGCGGAACCAGGTGCTGGGGCCGGGCTTGCAGACCTGGGACCTCTCATTGTTCAAGAACTTTCCCATCCGCGAGCAGATGCGAGTGGAGTTCCGTGCCGAGTTCTTTAATGTGTGGAACCACGTCAACCCGCTGTTCAACCATATTGGTGCGATCAGCGAGGAACCAACCCCGCTGGAGCTCGGCACGCCGCAGTTTGGTCAAGCAATTTCCGCGCGCGACCCCCGGTTCATCCAGTTTGCTTTGAAGTTCTACTTCTGAACGATAGCGATGTGGCCGGGGACACAAACGAGGGCCGCCTAGCTATTTCGTGCAGATTCCCAGTGGAGGGACAATGTTGCCATCTGAGTTGATTCCCTCCGTTCTGTCGAGGGCCTCCATAAGGGAAGTGTTAATGCTGCTCTGCGCCGTTGTTTGCAGCGTTGCGCAGCAGAATGCGGGGAACTCAATCGCACAGCAACGTGAACACCAGCAGATTGGCTATCAGAAAGCAGGAAATGCGGACCAAAACAAGATTCTTTTACTGAAGGACTTTCACCCGGTTTCAATGCTGCATGCTTCTGTGCATGAAGTCTCGCGGGCGAAGTACTACGTTATTGACGTGCACAATCATGTAAATGATGCGCGCGGGATCGAGGAGCATATGGATCCCCGGCAAGTCGTTCAGGTCATGGACAGTACGAACGTGAGGACGGTTGTAATCCTGACCGGAATGTGGGGGGAGAAGTTGCAGAAAGTCCTGGATGAAATGGTGAAACCGTTCCCCGGCCGCTTCCTTGTCTTTACTGAAATGGATTGGAGCAAGATTGACGATGCGAATTTCAGCCAGGAGATGGTCGCGCAACTTGACGATGCGGTTGCACGTGGCGCCAGAGGGCTCAAGATCCTGAAAGACTTGGGTCTGGGGGTACGAGGCAAGGACGGAAAGCTGATCGCTGTGGATGACCCGCGGCTGGACCCGGTTTGGGAAGAATGTGGACGGCTGGGGATTCCGGTTTCTATCCACATCAGCGATCCAGAGGCTTTCTTTCACCCCGTTGATGCCAGGAACGAGCGCTATGAAGAACTAATTGAACACCCTGACTGGAGTTTCTACGGCCCGCGGTTCCCGAGCAAAGAATCCCTTTTGGCAGCCCGAGACCGGGTCTTCGCTCGGCACCCGAATACGACGTTCGTCGCATTGCACATGGCGAATTGGCCGGAGAGACTCGACTATGTGTCAGAAGTGCTCGATCGCTACCCGAATGTCATACTGGAGTTCGGAGCACGCCAGGCGGAACTGGGTCGCCAGCCACGTCGGGCACGCGAATTCTTTCTGCAATACCAGGACCGAATCATGTTCGGGACGGATAATGGGATGAGCGAGGAGATGTACCGCAACCATTTCCGCTGGCTCGAAACGAGTGACGAATCCTTTGACTACTGGGGCTATCCCGGGCAGGGAAGGTGGAAGATTTACGGCATGGAGCTTCCAGACGCCGTGCTGGAAAAGGTCTATCACTCAAACGCAGAAAGGATGCTCGGACAATTTAGGGGTGTGGCTCCGGCGAAAACCCATTAGTGGCAGCCTCATTTCAGTTTTCGTGGAGCTGTACTGGGCTATAGAGTGAAAGTTCAGGTGATTGCGAATGCTTCCGCATAAGGGCATTCAGGACGATAAAGCGATTTGCAAAAGGAGAAGGCCTTGAGCGATCCACTCCGGGTCTTGCTGGATCTGAGCGAAGAG
>Ga0070699_100006340_pt1 | contig 10315 bp, 8 predicted proteins | sample KBSK1503metaG_FD_65473 | JGI IMG/M metagenome (GOLD analysis project Ga0070699, IMG submission 65473) | Corn, switchgrass and miscanthus rhizosphere microbial communities from Kellogg Biological Station, Michigan, USA - KBS K1-50-3 metaG | ecosystem: Host-associated > Plants > Roots >... | reverse complement strand
GCCGCCCACCGAGGGCACCGCCCGCGTGGCCGGCTACGACGTGTTCCAGGCCCCCCTCGAAGTGAAGAGGCGCGTGGGCTACATCCCGGAGACGCCGCCCCTCTACCCGGACATGGACGTGGGCGGCTTCCTGGATTTCTGCGCCAAGATCAAGGGCGTCCCGTCCGCGTCCCGCAAGGCCAAGATCGACGAGGCGGTCGACAAGACGCGCATCGGGGACGTGCGGCGGAAGCTGATCGGCCAGCTGTCCAAGGGCTACCGCCAGCGGGTGGGCCTCGCCCAGGCCATCCTCGCCAACCCCGAAGTGCTGATCCTCGACGAGCCCACGGCCGGCCTCGACCCCAAGCAGATCATCGAGACGCGCGAGCTCATCAAGGGCCTCGGCGGCGACCACACGATCGTGCTCTCCACCCACATCCTGCCCGAGGTCTCCATGACCTGCGGCCGCGTGGTGATCATCAACAAGGGCAAGGTGGTGGCCGAGGACACCCCGGAGAACCTGACCCGGCGCCTGCGGGGGGCGGGCGCCTTGCGGGTGGACGTGCGGGGCGAGGCGGCGGCCGCCGCCTCGGAGGCGGTGCGCTCGGTTCCGGGCGTCCTCTCCGTTCGCGCCCGTGCCGAAGCTCCCGAGGCGACCACGCTCGAGGTGGAGGCCGAGGCGGGCCGCGACGTGCGGGCGGACATCGCCCGCGCGGTCGTCTCGCGCGGGCTGGACCTGCTCGCGCTGCAGCAGGTGGGCATGAGCCTGGAGGAGATCTTCCTCCACCTCACGACCACCGACACCGCCCACGCGGAGGCGCCGCCCCCGGTGCCGCCGGCGTCACCGGAGGTGACGGCATGACCGCCCTGCGCAACGTGTGGGCGATCGTCGAGAAGGAGTGGCACCACTACTTCGGCAGCCCCATCGCCTACGTGGCCCTGATGGTGTGGACCCTCCTCTTCGGCATCTTCTTCTACTTCGCTTTCTCCCTCTTCCTGCGCCAATCGATGATGGCCGCCCAGCAGATGGAGTTCGGGGGCGGGCCCAAGATGTCGCTCAACGAGTGGCTGATCCGCCCGGTGATGCACAACATGGCCGTGGTGGCGCTCTTCCTCGCCCCCATGCTCACCATGCGCCTCTTCGCGGAGGAGAAGCGGCAGGGCACGATCGAGCTGCTCGCCACCGCGCCCATCACCGACCTCCAGATCGTTCTCGGCAAGTTCCTGGCTGCCGTGGGCCTCTACGGCCTGATGATCCTGGCCGGCCTCTTGAACCTGGCCCTCATCTGGCATTACGCGTCGTCCCCTCCCGAGTGGAAGCCGGTCCTGACGGGCGCCCTCGCGCTGCTGCTCTTCGGCTCGTGCTTCCTCGCGCTCGGCGTCTTCGTCTCGACCCTCACCCGCAACCAGATCGTGGCCGGCATCCTCTCCTTCTGCCTCTTCCTGGGCGTGTGGACGCTGGGGTGGGCCGACGACCCGTCGGCGGGGCCGGTGATGAGGGCCGTGGCCTACCTGGGCGTCACCACCCACATGGAGGACATGGTCAAGGGGGTGGTGGACCTGAAGGACGTGGTGTTCTACCTGAGCTTCATCGCCTTCGGGCTCTTCCTCGCCCACGAGTCCGTGCAGAGCCAGCGGTGGAGGGCGTGATGCGGAGGGCGATCGACTTCCTCGCTCCCCTCGGCCTCGTCGTCATCATCGGGTCCGCGGCCTGGGAGCGGTCCGGCCGCACGCTGCCCGGCAAGCCCGACGCCTATCTCATCGCGGGCGCCGCCCTCATCCTGGCCCACCTCCTGCTCCGCGGGGACGAGATCTCCAAGCGCGTGGGCCACCGCCAGATGAAGTACGGGACCAACACCGCGGTGCTGGTACTCGTCGTCGTCGCCATCCTCGGCGCCCTCAACTACCTCGTCTCCCGCCACACGAAGCGCTGGGACCTGACCAAGAACCAGCGCTACAGCCTCTCCGACCAGACCAAGAAGGTCCTCGGGGGGCTGAAGGAGGACGTCAAGGTCACCTACTTCCAGCGCGCGCAGGAATCGGCGGCGGGCAAGGACCGCATGCAGGAATACCGGGCGGCCTCTCCCCGCGTGAAGGTGGACTTCGTGGACCCGATCGCGAGCCCCACGAAGGCCATGGCCTACGAGGTGCGCGGCCCCTGGCCCATCGTCGTGGTCGAGCGCGGGGGCAAGCGCGAGAAGGTCAGCAACGACTCCGAGCAGGACATCACGAACGCACTCATCAAGGTCACGCGGGACGCCAAGAAGACGGTCTGCTTCGTGGAGGGAGAGGGGGAGCGCGACATCGACGACGGCGCCGATGCCGGCTTCTCCGCCGTCAAGAGCGCGCTCGGCAAGAGCCAGTACGAGACCAGGAAGGTGCTGATGGCCCGCGAAAGCTCCGTCCCCGCCGACTGCACGGTGATGGTGGTGGCGGGGCCGCAGCACGACCTGCTTCCCGGCGAGACCGACGCGCTACGACGGTTCGCGAAGGGCGGAGGCAAGGTGCTCATCATGGCGGAGCCGGAGCTGAAGACCGCCACCCCCAACCTGGACGCGCTGGCGAAGGACTGGAACGTCGAGCTCGGCAAGGACATCGTCGTGGACGTGTCCGCGGCGAGCCAGCTCTTCGGCACGGGCCCCCTGACTCCCATCGCCGCCTCCTACCCCTTCCACGAGATCACCAAGGACTTCCGGGTCATGACGGCCTTCCACACCGCGCGCAGCGCCGAAGCGGGCAAGGGGACCGTCGAAGGAGTGACCGCCCAGAGCATCGTCCAGACCGCCCCGGCCTCCTGGGCGGAGACGGACCTCACGCTCAAGGAGCCGATCGAGATGAACGAGGGAAAGGACCGCAAGGGCCCGATCTCGCTCGGCGTGGTCGCCACCATCAAGGCCAGCCCCGCTCCGTCGCCATCGCCCTCCGCGCCGGCGCCGGGCGCTTCCCCATCGGCATCGCCGTCACCCGGCGAAGAGCCGCCCGCCCCCCCCGATGGCCGCGTGGCCGTCTTCGGCGACAGCGACTTCGCCAGCAACGCGCTGCTGGGCTTCCAGGGCAACCAGGACTTCTTCCTCAACACCGTGGCCTGGCTGGCCCAGGACCCCGACCTCATCTCGATCCGGCCCAAGGAGCCCGAGGACCAGCGCATGTTCCTCACCCGCCAGCAGCAGCAGAACGTGCTCATCGTCGCGCTGCTGCTCATCCCGGGCGCCTTCGTCGTCATGGGTATCGCCACCTGGTGGAAGCGCCGCGGATGAAGCCCCCCGACTTCTGGAAGACGTATGTCGCCCTGGCGGTGGCGGGCGGCCTCGGCGCCTACATCTACTTCGTCGAGTCCAAGAAGGAAGAGAAGCCCGGGAAGCCGAAGGAGAAGGTCCTCGCGCTGGACAAGGCGAAGGTGAAGGAGTTGACCCTGTCGGGGGCGGGAAAGGAGGAGGTCAAGCTCGTCAAGGACGGCACGAGCTGGCGCCTCGTCGCGCCCACGGCCGCCCCCGCCGACAGCCAGGAGTCCGAGTCGGTGCTCTCCAGCCTGGAAGGCCTCGAGATCGACGAGGTCGTGAGCGAGACGCCGGGCAAGCTCACCGACTTCGGGCTCGATCCTCCCAAGAGCCGCGTCGCCGTCGCGCAACAGGGCGCGCCGGCCCAGGAGGTCCTCTTCGGCAACAAGACGCCCGACGAGGGCTCGGTCTACGCCAAGCAGCCGAGCAAGCCTCGCGTGTTCACCGTGCCCGCCTACAGCGCGGCGGTCTTCGACAAGAAGCCGTTCGACCTCCGGGACCGCGACCTCCTCCACGTCAGCCGCGACGCCGTGCGGAAGCTGGAGGTCACCGGGCCCGACGGGGGCTACGCCCTCGCCCGGGACGAGCGGGGCGAGTGGGCCTTCACCTCGCCCCTGTCCACGCGGGCGGGTCGCTGGTCGGTGGACGGCCTGCTCGGGAACCTGGAGACGCTACGCATGGAGTCGGTGGCGGCCGAGGAGGCGACCGACCCCAAGCCTTACGGTCTCGACAAGCCCGTCCGCACCGTGCGGCTGGGCCTCGCCGACGGCAACACGAAGACGCTCGAGATCGGCGCCGCGACGGGGGACAAGAAGCACTACGCGCGCCAAGGGGGCCGGGGACTGGTGGCGGTCGTCCCCGACACGATCGTCGACGCGCTGGCCAAGGGCAAGGACGACCTCCGGGCCAAGCGGCTGCTCGAGGTCTCGAGCTTCGACGTCGAGGGTTTCGACGTGGAGTCGGGGGGAGTGAAGAAGGCCTACGGGCGCTCGTCGTCGAAGGACAAGGACGGGGCCGACGTCTCCAAGTGGAAGCGGGTGAAGCCCGACGGCAAGGACCTCGACACCACCAAGGTGCAGGACGCGCTCTTCCTCGTGGGGGGCGTGGAGGTGCAGGAGTTCGTGGACAAGCCCGCCGGGCCGGAGACCTACGGGCTCGACCACCCCGTATTCAAGGTGACGATCCGCGAGAAGGACAAGCCCGAGACGTCGTTCGAGGTGGGCGAGAAGGGGGGGACGTACTACGGCCGCCGCGCGGGGGATCAGGCCGTGCTGAAGCTCGACGCCACCAAGGCCTCGGACCTGGTGAAGAAGTTCAACGAGCTTTGATTGAGCTGGGGGGTGCTGGCGGCGCACCCTCCAGAGTCAGTAGGAGGACGAGAACCCGCCGCGGACCGTCACGAGGGTGGTGGCGACGGCCAGCGAGCGACCCACCCGGCGCAGGGTGACGCGGACGCTGTATTCGCCGGGTTGGCGGTAGGCGTGGCTGGCGGAGTGGCGCCGCGCCATCGCCATCCCCGGCTCGAAGGGCGGGCAGTCGCTCTCGTGGGCGCTGCGCGCGCCGTCACCCCAGTCCCATTCGACCGTGGGGCAATAGAAGTCCTCGACCTCGTCCCCCCCCACGAGCTCGGCGATGGCGAAGACGCTGACCGGAATGAACGCCATCCGGGGGCTGGCGCGCAGGTCCAGGCGGGGTCTCTTCCCGCCCCGCCCTTCGCCGGCCGTCGCCGGCACCGCCAGCGCCATCAGGATCAAGGGGACCACGACCGAACCGAACCGCATCGCCGCACCCTCGGAAGGTTGGGCCTCGCTTCAGACGATACGTCGGTCCGACCGACCGCACCGTGAGCGGGCACACGCCGCGCCGTGAGTTTGTCCTCCGTGGCCCCGCCAACGAGCTAGGGGGCGGGTGACGGCGAGATTGGGAGGGTGCGGACGAAGAGGACCACCTTCCAGCGGTCGTCGTCGGCGGGGATCTCGCGCTTGTAGGCGGGCATGATCACGTCGGCCCCGTCCTTCAGCCCCGTCGTCACCTTCCAGAAGATCTCGCCGTCGGTGAGCTTGGCCTGCTTGGCCACGCTCGTGAGGTCCTCGGGCGGCTTGATCCCGTAGCGGCCCGAGGGGCCGTCGCCCTTGCCCTTCTCCCCGTGGCAGCGCTGGCAGTTCTTGCGGTAGAGGAAGTGCCCCTTCTGGAGCGCCTCGGGCGAGGCGGGGACGGGGTTCGTCCGCGCCCGCTCCTCCGCCGGGGCAACCCATTCCTGGTCGGCGGCCGGGCCGAGGACACCCAGGCTCGCGAGCGCCGCCCCCAGGAGAGCCAGGCGCGGACCGCGCTTCACGGCTTGGGCGACGCCTTGGGGCGCGGCGACGCCCGCCGGGGGGTGGTCCGGGTCGCCGGGGAGGCGGCGCCCGCGGCGGGCCTGGCCCCCGCCGCGGCCGCACCCTCCACCCGCACGCTCTTGATCACCACGGGCGTCACGGGGACGTTCTGGTACGGGCCTGCGTTCTTCGTGGGCACGGCCACGATCTTGTCCACGACGTCCATGCCGTCGATCACCTGCCCGAACACGGCATAACCCGCGCCCTGGATGCCGAAATCCAGGGAGGGGTTGTTCTTCACGCTGATGAAGAACTGCGAGGTCGCGCTGTTCGGATCGTTGGTGCGGGCCATGGCGACCGAGCCCCGCAGGTTGCGCACGCCGTTGCGCGCCTCGTTGCGGATGGGCGGGGAGGTCGGCTTCTCCTTCAGCTCGGCCGTCATCCCGCCCCCCTGGATCATGAAACCGGGAATCACGCGGTGGAAGACGGTCCCGGAGTAATGTCCGGCGCGAGCGTACTTCACGAAGTTGGCGACCGAGATCGGGGCCTTCTCCTGGTCGAGCGCGATCCGGATCCGGCCCAGGCTGGTGTCCATGACCGCCACGGGGCCCGTGGGGGCCGAAGGGCTCGGAGACGGCGAGGCGGCGGCCTGGGCGACGACGAGGGCGGCAGTGAGTAGGATCATGCCCGGATTCTACCGCGCCCCGGGGACGCGTAGCGGCCCCGCCAGATGAGCGGCGCCGAATTCATTCCGGCGCCGCGGTTGATCCCGCCCCGGCCGGGGCCGTAGAATGCCGGGGTTGCCCTCCTGAGCCGCGATGGTCCTCTTCAACTACTCCACGAAGGAGCTGACGGCCAAGGTCGTGTACTACGGCCCTGGTCTGTGCGGCAAGACGACCAACCTGCAGTGGATTCACGAGAAGCTCCCGATCAAGAACAAGGGGAAGATGCTCTCGCTCGCCACCGAGGCGGACCGCACGCTGTTCTTCGACTTCCTTCCCATCGAGCTCGGGACGATCCGGGGCATGAAGACACGCATCCAGCTCTACACCGTCCCCGGCCAGGTCTTCTACAACGCCACCCGGCGGATGGTACTGAAGGGGGCCGACTGCGTGGTGTTCGTGGCCGACAGCCAGGAACCCATGCTGGACGCGAATCTGGACGCGGCGCAGAACCTCCGGGAGAACCTCGAAGCGAACGAGATCGACGCCGCTGAAATCCCCACCGTCCTCCAGTACAACAAGCGCGACCTGCCCAACGCGCTGCCGATCGAGATCCTCAACGAGAAGCTGAACCCGAAGGGGCTGCCGTACTACGAAGCCGTCGCCATGAAGGGCATCGGGGTCGAGGAGACGCTGAAGGGAGCGACGACCCTCGTCTTCCGCGCCCTGGCCACCAAGTACGGCGGCGCGGAGGGCTCGGCCGCGACCACGGCGGCACCGGTCCGGCCGGTGGCTCCCACCTCCGCCCCCGCTGCTTCCTCTGCCGCTTCCGCGTCGGCCCGGAGCGGGCCCGCCTCGACCCTTCCCCCCGGTGCCCGCGCGTCCGCACCCGCCGTCCAGGAGGAGATCGACCTGGAGCTGCCGGTGACCGAAGGCGAGGAGATTGCGCTGCCCTCCGACGACGTGGAGGAGATCTCGCTCTCCGTCGACGAGGAGCCAGCGGTGATGGCCCGGACCGACACCGACCCGCGGATCAAGGCCAAGAGCACGCTCGTCCGCGGCGGCGATGAAGCGGCGGATCTGCGGCGGCGGATCAGCCAGCCCATGGCCGAGCCCGAGCTGAGCCTGGAGGCGATCGACGAGGAGGACGCGGAGATCGAGGAGCTGACCCTCGACGAGCCTCCGGCACCTCCTCCGGCGCGCCCGGCCCCGGCTCCTGCGCGCCCGGCCCCGGCTCCCGCGCGCCCGGCCCCGGCTCCCGCGCGCCCGGCTCCGGCCGCCGCGCGTCCCCCGGCGCCCGCGGCCGTCGTTCCCGCGCCCGCCGCTCCGCCCGCGCGGCCGGCTTCCGTCCCCGCTCCCCTCGTCTCCGCGGCGCGCGCGGTCCCCGCGCCCGGGCGGCCGTCTCCCACCACGATCTCCACCGCCCCGGTGTCGGTGCAGCTCAGCGGTTCCCCCGGCCAGACCGACATCGCGATCCCCGTCGAGGTCATCCTCAACAACGGCACCGCGCAGGTGCAGATCAACCTGCGCCTGACGCTGAACCTCAAGCTCCAGCGCTGAGCCCGGCTATTCCGCGGCGGGGATGGCCATGATCGCGCTGCGCTGCACGTCCTGGTAGCGCACCGCGCGCACGTCGAACGCCTCGATGGCCGCGAGCAGCTTCTGGAAGGTCTGGTCGAAGCCGGGCAGCGTCTTGCGGGCGCGGGACAGCGGGGTCGTGCGGGCGAGCACGTAGTTCTTCACGAACGGGTGGCGGATGCCGCGCTTCTTGAGCTGGTCGACGACCCCGGCCAGCGCCTCGTCGGCCGCGCGCACCGCCGCCGCCCGCTCCTCGCGCACGGGCAGCGTCTTGGCGAACGTCCCGGGCAGGAACGAGTCGACGCGGCGGAGGATGGGCGCGAAGGCGCCTCCCGCGAAGCGCCGGTTGGCCTCGTAGAGGAGCCCGAGGGTGACGAGGTGGGCGGCCTCGAACTGGAACGCGTAGTCCTGCTCGCCCTTCTTCGGCTCCTCTTCGAGCAACCCCCGGTACATTCGGATGACCTCCAACGACTTCTCCTTGAGGTTGTGGGCCTTCTCGGTGTTGAGGGCGAGGATCTGGAAGGCCACGTCGGCCTCGGGGATGAGGATGGCCGGGACCCAGTCCGCCTTGAGCTTCTGCAGTGCCTTCAGGCGGTGATGGCCGTTGGGCGTCCAGTACACGCCGGGGTGCGGAGAGACGACGACGATCGGGTCCACGAACCGGTCGATCTTCTTGACCATCTCCTGCAGGCGCTTGGCGTGGGTGGGAGAGAGGTCGCGCTGGTAGGGCGTGGGGGCGACCTTGTCGATGGGGAGGAGCGCGAAGATCTGCCAATGGCCGCCCACCGGCTCGCGGTAGACGGCGAGCGCCCGGCCGCCGTCTTGTTCGACTCGCGCGGCCAGCGCGTCCACGGAGCCGGGAGGCCGCTCGTCGGGATGCACGCCCATGGCCATGTGAGTGACGCTCCGGGCAAAAGCTTAGCAGGCTTTGTCGGCGCGAAAGGTAGAATCGCGGGGTCATGATCCCCACCGCTCTCCTGCGAATTCGGCTACGTGTCCTCTTCGTCGGCGTGCTCGCCGCCCTCGCCGCGATACCCACCGGCGCCCAGCTCGCGCCCATCCCCCAGGACCGGGGAGGAAACGGGCTGGGGCTGGCGCTGCGCCGGCTCGGCGTCACCGGCCGCGTCCTTTACGTCACCGCGCACCCCGACGACGAGCACAACGGCGTGCTCGTCGCGCTCTCCCGCGGCCGCGGGATCCGCACCGGCCTGCTCACGCTCACCCGCGGCGAAGGGGGCCAGAACGCGATCGGCCCCGAGCTGTTCGATGCGCTCGGCATCCTGCGGACGGAGGAGCTGGCGACGCTTCACCGCTACGACGGCGTGGAGCAGTACTTCTCCCTCGCCTACGAGTTCGGCTACTCGTTCAGCGTCGAAGAGACGTTCAAGAAATGGGGCCACGACGAGACCCTCGGCGACGTGGTGCAACGCGTGCGGGCCTTCCAGCCCGACGTCATCCTGACGCTGCCCCTCGAGTCGAGGGGCGGCGGGCAGCACCACCAGGCCGCGGCGCGCCTGGCGGTGGAAGCGTTCCGGGCCGCCGCCGACCCCGCGCGCTTCCCCGAGCAGCTCACGGGCGGCCGGGCGCCGTGGCAGGCCCGCAAGGTCTACCAGGGCGGCGTGGGGGGCGGCCGGGACCCGATCTCCGGGCCGCCGCCGGTGACGGTGAAGACGAGCGTCTACGACCCCCTGCTGGGCATGTCGTGGCAGCAGATGGGCAGCATCGCCCGTGCCGCCCACCGTTGCCAGGGCGCGGGCCAGCTCGAAGCGGATCCCGGCACCGGCGAGGGCGTGTACTTCCTCGTCGACAGCGCGCCGCCGGTCGCGGGCAAGGAGAGTGACATCCTGGACGAAGTCGACGTCTCCCTGCGGTCCTGGCGGCGCTTCGTGAGCGGGGAGGAGGCGCGCGTGCCTTTCCTGGACGGCGATCTGGACGCCCTCCAGAAGCGCGTCGACGAGGCCCAGGCCCGCTTCGACGCGCAGGCCCCCGAGAAGACGCTGCCTCCGCTGCGCCTGGTCCTGGACGGCCTCCGCGCCCTCCGCCTCAAGCTCGAGCAGAGCGGCCTCGCCGCTTCTCCCCGCCGCGCGCTCGTCGAACGGCTCTCCGAGGAAGAGTCCGACGCGCAGGCCGCGCTGGCCCTCGCCCAGGGACTGTCGTTCGCGGCGCGGGTCGACGACGGCCAGATCGTTCCCGGCCAGTCGTTCGGCGTCAGCGCGCGCGTCTTCAATCAAGGGCCCCTTCCCGTCTCCGTGGACGGGCTTGCCCTCCGGCTGCCGGAGGGCTGGTCGGCGCGGACGGTCTCCGGCGAGCCCCGGGAGCTCGCGGCGTCGCAGGGGCTGGAGCTGAAGTTCGCGGTGACCGCCGCGCCCGGCGCGCGGCCCTCGCAGCCGTACTGGCACCGGCGGGCCGGCCGGGACCGGTACGACGTCGACGACCCTCGGCTCGTCGGACTGCCGTGGGCCGCGCCCGACGTCACGGCGGTGCTCGACTGGCGTACCGGCGG
>Ga0070699_100006336_pt1 | contig 10317 bp, 9 predicted proteins | sample KBSK1503metaG_FD_65473 | JGI IMG/M metagenome (GOLD analysis project Ga0070699, IMG submission 65473) | Corn, switchgrass and miscanthus rhizosphere microbial communities from Kellogg Biological Station, Michigan, USA - KBS K1-50-3 metaG | ecosystem: Host-associated > Plants > Roots >... | reverse complement strand
CAGCTCCGCTCGCGACGTGCTCATCGTCGAGGACGATCCGGGCGCGGCCCGGCTCCTGCGGGCCTATCTCGAGCCCGAGGGCTACGGCGTGCGTCTCGCTGCGGACGGCGAGTCGGCCATCGCCGAGGCGCGTCGAGAGGCGCCGGCGGCGATCCTCCTCGACGTGCTGTTGCCCGGCATCGACGGCTGGGACGTGCTCCGCCGGTTGAAGGCCGACCCTGGCCTCCGTGACATCCCGGTCGTGATCGTGACCGTCGTCGACGAGCGCGAGGTGGGCCTCGCCCTGGGGGCGGCCGACTACCTCGTCAAGCCGGTCAGCCGGACGGCGCTCCTGGCGGCGCTTAACCGCTACCTGTCGCCGAGCCGAGCGTCCACGCGGCCGATGCGGATCCTCGCCGTCGACGACGAGCCGTCCGCCCTCGACGTGATCGACGCCGTCCTCCGCCCGGCGGGATTTGACCTCGTCCGGGCCGACGGTGGCCGGGAGGCCATCGACAAGGCCCGCAGCACGGAGCCGGACCTCGTGATCTGCGACCTTGTCATGCCCGACCTCGACGGGTTCGACGTCGTCGCCGCGCTCAAGGCCGATCCAGCCACGCGTCGCGTCCCGATCCTGATCGTCACCGCCCACGACCTGACCGAGTCGGACAAGGCACGGCTCAACGGGCAGGTGCTCGGTGTCGTCGCCAAGGGCGCGGGAGCGTCGGCTGGACTGCGCGACTGGCTGGCGGCGGTCCTGGGCGGCCCGAATGGCCGGTCGAATGGCCGGTCGAATGGCGGGTCGACCGGCTCCAACGGGCACGTCGCAACGACCGATGGGCAACTGACGAGCCCTTCCCGTCATGGTTGACGGCGAGGTTCGAACCGTCCTCCTGGTCGAGGACGAGCCGGCCAACCGTGCCCTCGTCGCGGCCACGCTCTCGCGATCACGCGACGGCCGGGTGGGCGAGCTGGAGCTGATCGAGGCCGACACGCTGCGCTCGGCGCGGGCGGTGCTGGCGACGACACCTGTCGACCTCGTCCTCCTCGACATCCGGCTCCCGGATGGATCGGGGCTGGACCTGATCGACGAGATCGCGCTGCGTCCGGCCGAGAAGCGCCCCAGGATCGCGATCATGAGCGCGAGCGTGCTGCCGCAGGAGCGCGAAACCTTCCTCGCGTCAGGCGCGGACACATTCCTCGGCAAGCCGTGCCGGCCGATCGACCTCATCGACACGATCGCCGGGTTGCTCGGCGCTCCCGCCCCGTCGATCGCCGGAGGCTGACCGGGATCGAGGCCCGCAGCCCCGTCGGCTGCAGGGTCGACAATGCCCCGATGACGCCGCGGATGTTCGTCTGGTCGATCGACGAGACGGCCGGCTTCGACACGGCCTGGGCGACGATCAAGGGAGCACGGCTCGAGGCCGAGGGCCGCGCGGCCGGACTCCTGCCGCAGCCCTACTGGATCGAGTACCGGCTCGAGACCGACGACGCCTTCGCGACGCGGAGCCTCGAGGTGACGGCCCGCTGGTCGGACGGCTCGGCCCAGCTCGACCTCCGCCGCTCTGCCGGCCAATGGACCATGAACGGCGAGCCGCGACCCGACCTCGATGCTGCGCTCGACTGCGACCTCGCCGCCTGCCCGCTCACGAACACGATGCCGATCCTTCGCCACGGCCTCCACGCCGGCCCGGGCGACCACTCGTTCGTCATGGCGTTCGTGGAAGTCCCGTCGCTCAACGTCGTCGTCTCCCTCCAGCGCTACACGCATCTCCGGACGACGGCCGACGGCGCCGTCGTCCGCTACCGCTCAGGGTCGTTCCGGAGCGACCTCGAGATCGATGCCGACGGCTTCGTGAGCGCCTATCCGCAGCTCGGCCGGCGGGTCGTGCCGGCGCCTCTCGAAGAGGGGGTCCGAGTCGGGGGCCCCGGCTCCGCCCGACCCGGCTGAGCCCTTCCCTACCCCGCCACCTGGGCGGGTCGCCACATCGTCGTGATCGGTGCGTCGTCGCGGACCGCGCGGAACGAGCCGACCCGACGGAACCCGGCCCGCTCGTAGCGATGGTCGTTGGCCGGGTTGGTGGACTCGAGGTAGCTCGGAAGGCCCAGCCGGTCCCAGCGGGCCAGGTTCTCGGCGAGGAGCGCCTGTCCGATCCCGCGCCCCCGGAAATCCGGATGGGTCGCGAGCAGGCTCAGGTAGGCGTGGGGCTCGGCCGCGGGATGGTTGCTCTCGAAGCGCTCGTACAGCTCGTCCATCTCCCCGGCACCCCCGTCGCCAAGCGCCCGGCGATTGAACGCAGCCAACTCGGCGAGGGCCGGCCCTGACAGCTCTGATCCCCCTGGCGGGATCCAAACGGAGACCGCCGCACCGTCGCCCGCCAGCCAGAGGCCTCCCTGGGCGTGCGCGCCGTCGACGAAGTACCTCCAGTAGGCCCGGTGATGGTCGGTCGTGTCATCGGAGCGGGCGAGGGCGACCGACCAGACCGGGTCGTCGAGGAAGGCCAACGCGATGATCTCGGTTGCGCGGTCGACGTCGCGGGATGTCGCCTGGCGGGCTTGAACGTCCATCCGCGACATCATCTGGCCGTCGTGGTCGAGTCGGTCCCACCGGACCGCACGGCGGCCCCCGCGGTGGGCTTGGCGCCGCCTGCGGCCGGCGTCAGCTCATCGACAGGCGGACGAAGCCATCGACGTCGACACGGGGATGGCCGCTGGTCCCGAGGACCACGATCCGGAGGGTGTGGCTGCCGTTCACCCCGAAAGTCTTAGCGAAGACGATCGCCCGTGAGTGGCCGCTGGAGGCGTACAGGCTGACGGTCCCGGCGTAGGCGCCGTCGAGGTACACGCGGGCCGATCCACGGCTCGGACCGCGGGCCGCGACCCAGGCGACGCTGACGCCGGTGAAGGTGAAGCTCGCACTCGCTCCGCGGGACGTCGAATAGCGGATGCTGCCGCCCGACGCCGAGGAGGTGGCCAGGCTGCGCCACGTGCCCGAGTAGCGAATGGCTGTCGAGGTCTGTTGGGTCAGAAGCGGCCTGACGGCCGGACCGGTCGCCCAGGTGCTGACGTTGGCGAGGCGATCGGTGGCCCGTGCCCGGTTCCGGACCGTCGCTCCCAGTGGCGTGGATTCCAGGACAGACCTGACCGTCGGGCCGGAGACGTGGACCCAGGACCAGCTTCCTCCGTTGACGCTTCGCTGGAGCGCCGTCGCCGAGATCCCGCTCGGGTCGCTCGCGCCCCACGACACGAGGATCGGGACGGTCGACCCGAGGGTCCCGGTCCAGAGCCTCGTCACCGGCGCGACGACTGTCGGCGGAATGCCATCGGCGACGACGAGGGTCAGCGTCGTTGTCCGTGTCAGTCCGTCGCCGACCCCGGTGATCGTCAAGGGGTAGCTGCCGATCGGAGTCACGGCCGCGTCCGTCGACACCGCCAGCGCCGAGCTCGTATCCGACGTCGGGCTCGCATCCCAGGCCGCGGTCGTGCCGGCCGGCAGGCCGCTGACGTCGAGGGCGACCGCCGCGTCGAAGTTGATCCGGGCGATCCCGATCGTCGCGGAGCCCGTCCGACCCTGCTTGACCTGCCCGGCACTCGTGGCGGTCAGGTTGAAGGCCGAATACGCGACCGGCATCAGGTCGGTCCCGTTGTAGCGGTCGAGGTCGACGCAGCCCGAGATCCCGGAAACCGTGCCGCAATTCGAGTACTGCCAGAACGTCCAGCCGCGCCCGCCCCAGTTGTTCGCCGGCACCCATGGTGTTGTCACGTTCCAGTGGGCGACCCAGAGCGTCTTGTAGCCGGCATCCGCGAGGGCCTGGCTGTCGCCCATGTACTTCTTCCAGAAAGCCGGGCTGGTGTAGATCATGGGCCGCACACCGGTCCGCGTCGTGACCTCGCCCAGGAACGTCGTCACCCACGTCTGGAGGGCCGCGATCGACAACCCGCCGCTCACTTCGAGGTCGAGGGCGGGGATCAGGTCGCCGGGCCCGAGGAGCAGGGTGTCGGCAAAGTGGTCGGCCTCGCGGAGGGCATCGCCGGTCGTCGCGTCCGGGCGCGCGAAGTGGTAGGCGCCGGTCCAGATTCCGTTGGCCTGGGCGCTCGACCGGTTGGTCGCGTAGAGCGGGTCGACGTAGTCGGTGCTCTCGCTCGCCTTGATGATCGCGAACTTCTTGCCGGCAGCGGCCACCCGCAGCCAGTCGATCGTGTTCTGCCAGTGGCTGACGTCGATGCCCTCGACCACCCCGGTGGGCACGTCCAGTTGGGTGCTCGCCGGGGCCCGGTCGGCACGGGGCGCCGAGACCGCGAAGGCGCCGGGCGCCGCGACGATCGCGGCCAGGACGCCACCGAGGAGGACGGCGACGACGGCGCGACGTGCGGGGGCGACCAGGTGCGAACGGGCGGCGGACGGCTCGAGGGACACGGTGACGGCTCTCCGGCGAGGACGGAAATCGTTCGGTTCCGACGATCCCTTCGACGGCGGTCGCGTTCAATAGCCCGATCGGAACGACCGGTCACGCGCGGACCCGGTACGTTCGGGCCGCACCCATCTGGTCCCGCCGGAACCTGTCCGCTTCTAGCCTAACCGGTCGTGTACAGGCGGAACTCGATCCCGAGGAGGACGGCGGTCGCGACGGCGATCCAGACATCGCGTCGCCCGCGCGACGGCGCACCGACAGTCGACCTGCCCCCCAGCACCCAACCGAGCGGCACCGTCACCACCGATGCAACGCCGTACAGGAGATGCAGAGGGTCCGCGGGATGCCCGCCTCCCGCGAGGAGCAGGGCCCCAACGATCACGTTCGCGATTGTTGCGCCGAGCGTGACCAGGACCATCCGGTCGACGGCGAAGCGGTGGTCCCGGGTACCTCCGGACCCACGGGCATCGGCGACGGACCAGAGCGCCGCCAGGAGGAGCACGATCGTGACGAGGACGACCGCGCGAGCCAGGACGTCGTGGACAAGGGTCACGCGGTCTCCATGTGCGCTGGACGCCCGGCGGCCTTCGCGCGCAGGATAGAGCCGCGGAAGGCGGGTGGCGCCGGGCTGGTGGGCGAAGGGCGCATCCCGCGGGACCAGGAGTGGTGAGTGCCGGATCGTCGCGCCCTCGGCGGCGTGGCCGCCGTCGTCGCGGTGGCCGCGCTGGGCTGGGCAGTGACGGCCGGGCCGCTCGCCCCGGACCGGATTCCCAGCGCAGCCAACGCCGGTTCGGACGTGGCCTCGACGACCGCTCAGGTCACGGGGGCGACTCGCGGCGCCGACCTGTACCAGGCGAGCTGTGCCGCCTGCCACGGACCGGGCGGCCAGGGAACGCCGAACGGGCCGGCGATCACGGCATCCGGTGCGGCCGGCGCCGACTTCATGCTCCGGACAGGCAGGATGCCGCTGCCCGCCCCCGGCCAACCGGTCCGGCGTGGCACGCCGGCCTTCGGCGACGCCGACATCCAGGCGCTCGTGGCCTACGTCGCGTCGCTCGGATCGGGACCGGCGATCCCCGACGTCCAGGTCTCGGCAGCGTCCGACACGGCCGCCGGCCGAGCCGCCTACATCGCGACGTGCGCCGCCTGCCATGGGGCCGGGGCGAGCGGCGATGCGGTCGGTGGCGGCGCGGTCGCGCCGCCGCTCCTCGACACGGCACCGACCCAGGTCGGTGAGGCGATCCGGATCGGGCCCGGCGCGATGCCGGCGTTCGACCCGCGTCAGGTGAGCGACGCCCAGCTCGGGCAGATCGCCGCGTATCTCCAGTTCCTCAAGCACGGCGCGGCGCCCGGCGGCCAGACCGTGGGTGGCGTTGGGCCGGTCGCCGAGGGCTACGTCGGGTGGCTGGTCTACCTCGTCGCGCTGTTCGGCGTCACCCGCTGGATCGAGCGGAAGCGACGGGCCTGATGCGCGGTCGGCAGCGGATCGAGTGGGTCATCGCCGGGCTCTTCGCGGTGACGGCTCTCTCCGGCGTCGTCCTCCTCGCCGTGTACATCCTGGGCGGCCAGACGCAAGTCGAAGGGATCCTCCTTGGCGTCGCCCTCGGGAGCCTCGGCCTCGGCGTCGTCCTGTGGGCCCAGGAGCTGATGGACACGCCGATCGTGATCGAGGAGAGGCATCCGGCCACGAGCAGCCCGGCGGAGGCCGCCGACTTCCAGGCAGCCCTCACCGAGGAAGCCGGCTTCACCCGGCGGCGGATGCTGGTCGGGATGCTGCTGGCGGCGTTCGCGGGGCTCGGCGCGGCTCTCGCGATCCCGGTCCTGTCGCTCGGTCCGGCTCCCGGTCGTGAGCAGTTCACGACATCCTGGCGGAAGGGCTCGCGGCTCGTCCTCGGCGACGGGACGCCCATCCACGCCGGAGACCTCCCGGTCGACAGCCTCGTGACGGTCTTCCCCGATGACGCGATCGGCGTGACGGACAGCCAGACGCTCCTGATCCGGGTGCCGCCGGAGCTGCTCCGGCTCGATCCGGCGCGCGCCGCCTGGGCCCCTGGCGGCTACGTCGCCTACTCCAAGATCTGCACCCACGCCGGGTGCCCCGTCGGGCTGTTCCGGGCGACCGAGCGGAAGCTGATCTGTCCGTGCCACCAGTCGACCTTCGACGTCCTCGCGGGGGCCGCGCCGGTCTTCGGCCCGGCCGGCCGACCCCTCCCCCAGCTGCCGATCCACATGGAGCCCGATGGCACATTCGTCGCCGACGGCGACTTCCCCGAGCCCGTCGGCCCGAGCTTCTGGAACCTGACCTCTGGCGGCGCGGGGTGATCGAATGACCGCCGCCCGGGACCGGGCTCCGACGACGGGGACCGAGCCGGCACTCGCTCCGACCGAGCTCGACCGGCTCGTCGGCTGGCTCGACGAGCGGACTGGCTTCGCCCGGCTCGCCCGGACCGTGCTCCGGAAGGTCTTCCCCGATCACTGGTCGTTCCTGCTCGGCGAGATCGCCCTCTTCTGCTACGTGATCCTCGTCCTGACCGGCGTCTTCCTGACCTTCTTCTTCGCCGCCGACACGCGGCCGGTCACGTACCAGGGTCCCTACCCGCCGCTCAAGGGCGCCGACGTCTCGGCCGCCTTCGACTCGGTCATGCGCCTGTCGTTCGAGGTCCGGGCTGGGCTGCTGATGCGCCAGATCCACCACTGGACCGCCGTCGTGTTCGTGGCCGCGATCGTCGTCCATGTCTGCCGGATCTTCTTCACCGGTGCCTTCCGTCGGCCGCGTGAGATCAACTGGCTCGTCGGGGTCGGGTTGCTGCTGCTCGCACTGGTAGCGGGCCTGACCGGCTATTCGCTGCCCGACGACCTGCTGTCCGGGACGGGCCTCCGGATCACCGACGCCGTCGTGACGTCGATCCCGTTCATCGGGCCGTGGCTCGCCTACCTGATCTTCGGCGGGGAGTTCCCGAGCACGGAGCTGATCGGGCGGCTGTACGTGTTCCACATCATGCTGCTGCCGGCGCTGATGATCGGCGGGATCACCGTCCACCTCCTGATCCTGTGGTTCCAGAAGCACACCCAGTACCCGGGCGGGCAGGGCCGGCTCACGGCCCGCGAGACGAACGTCATCGGCCGGCACTTCTGGCCGGGTCAGGTCTTCCGCTCGTTCGGGCTGTTCCTGCTGATCTCGGCGGTCCTAGCCGTCCTCGGGGGGATGGTCCAGATCAACCCAGTCTGGGTCTACGGGCCGTTCGTCTCGTCGGCGGTGAGCTCGCCGGCCCAGCCGGACTGGTACCTCGGCTGGCTCGAAGGACTGCTGCGGATGGGCCCCAGCCTGGAGCCGACCGTGTTCGGCGTGACGATCCCGAGTCTCTTCGGGCCGGCCATCGTGATCCCGACGATCGTATTCGGCGCCTTCACGCTGTGGCCGTTCATCGAGGCACGGGCGACCCGTGACCACAACGACCACCAGATCCTGCAATGGCCGTGGCAGGCGCCCGTGCGGCTCGGAATCGGCGCCGCGGCCCTGACGTTCTTCATCGTCCTGACCCTCGCCGGCGGCAACGACGTCCTTGCGGTCTACCTCCGCGTCGGCGTCGAGGACCTGACGGCAGCGGCGCGGATCCTGGTCATCGTCCTGCCGGTCGCGGTCGGCCTGGTCGCCTGGCGCCTCGGCGTCGAGCGTGGCCGACAGGTCGACCGGGAGCGAACGCCCCTCGAGGAGCTGGAGTCGGGCTCGTGAGCAGGCCGTGGGGCGGCGGCGGGGTCCGGCGAGCCCTGGCGGCGATCGGCTTCGCGGTGGCCGTCGCGGCGGTTGTCGCCGGTTGCCTCCCGGCGCCGGCGACCGAACAGGCCCGCGCGACGTCGACCCTTTGGACGCAGTTCGTGATCGCCGCGGCGGTCGTCGGCGCGATCGTCTGGGGCCTGATCACGGTCGCGCTCGTCCGCTATCGCCGCCGGCCTGGCGACGTCGGGAAGACGCCGCCCCAGATCGCGGACTCGCGCAACCTCGAGATCGCCTGGACGGCCCTCCCGATCCTGACGATCCTCGGCCTGTTCGGGCTGACGCTCGTCGCGCTCGGACAGGTCGACGCTCGGGCGGCCAGCCCCCGCGTGACGGTCGACGTCACCGCCTTCCGCTGGCAGTGGCGGTTCGACTACGAGGGCACCGCCGTGAGCGTCGCCGGCGGGCCGGACCAGCCGGCCGAGATGGTCGTCCCGGCCGGCGAACCGGTCCACATAGTCCTGACCTCGGTCGACGTCGCGCATTCATTCTTCGTGCCGGCGTTCCTGTTCAAACGGGACGCGATCCCCGGCCACCCGAACGAGTTCGACGTGACGATCGACGAGGGTGTCTACGCGGGCCAGTGCGCGGAGTTCTGCGGCGTCTTCCACGACCGGATGACGCTGCGGGTCCGGGCGGTGCCGCGCGTCGCCTTCGACCAGTGGCTGGCCGGGCAGGCGCCCGCGTCGAGTGGCGCGCCCGCCTCGAGCGGCGCGCCAGCGCTGACCGGCGCGCCGGCGGCCTCGGCGAGCGCCGCGCCGTGAGCACCATCGCCGCCCCGGTCCACGGGCTCGAGCTGCCGGGCCTCACGGGCTGGCTGACGACGACCGATCACAAGCGGATCGGGATCCTCTACATCACCGCCGCGTTCGCGTTCTTCCTGGTCGGCGGCGTGCTCGCCGAGGGGATGCGGGCCGAGCTGGCCGCCCCCGGCATCCAGCTCGTCGGCGAAGAGGGCTACGACCAGCTGTTCACGATGCACGGGACGATCATGTTGCTGCTGTTCGGGACGCCGATGGCGATCGGCCTCGCGAACTACGTCGTCCCGCTCCAGATCGGGACCGACGAGATGTCGTTCCCGCGGGTCAACGCCCTGTCGTTCTGGATGTTCCTGACGGGCTCCCTGATCGTCATGTCGAGCTTCCTCGTCCAGGGCGGGCCCGCTGCGATCGGCTGGACCGGATACGCGCCGCTCAGTGACGTGACCTACGAGCCCGGTATCGGGGTCGACCTGTGGATCGTCGGCCTGATCCTGACCGGGCTGTCCGCAGTCATTGGCGCGGTCAACTTCATCGCCACGATCTACGGCCGGCGGACGCCCGGGATGACGATGTTCCGGATGCCGATCTTCACCTGGAACATCCTGGTGACGGCGCTGCTGATCCTGTTCGCCTTCCCGGTCCTGACCGCGGCGCTGGCCATGCTCTTCATCGACCGCCATCTCGGCGGGACGTTCTTCCAGCCCTCGCTCGGGGGATCGGCGGTCCTGTGGCAGCACCTGTTCTGGTTCTTCGGCCACCCCGAGGTCTACATCCTGATCCTGCCGTTCTTCGGGGTGATCACGGAGATCGTGTCCGTCTTCAGCCGGAAGCCGGTCTTCGGCTACGCGGCCTTCGTCCTCGCCACGATCGCGATCGCCAGCCTGTCGATGTCGGTCTGGGCCCACCACATGTTCACGACCGGCGCGGTCAGCAACCCGTTCTTCTCGATCGCGTCGTTCGCGATCGCCGTCCCCACCGGGATCAAGTTCTTCAACTGGATCGCGACGATGTGGCGGGGCCACCTGACGTTCGAGACGCCGATGCTCTGGGCGGTCGGCTTCCTGTACCTGTTCCTCTTGGGCGGGATCACCGGGATCATCGTCGCCTCGCCGGCCCTCGACTATCACCTCCAGGACACGTACTTCGTCGTCGCCCACTTCCACAACACCCTGATCGGCGGGTCGGTGTTCGCGATCTTCGCCGGGATCTACTACTGGTTCCCGAAGATGACCGGGCGGCGCCTGTCCGAGACCCTCGGCAGGATCCAGTTCGCCCTGTGGGTCGTCGGATTCACGCTGACGTTCCTGCCGCAGTACGAGCTGGGGCTGCTCGGGATGCCGCGGCGGATCGCCGACTACGCATCGGCGACGGGTTGGACCGACCTGAACGT
>Ga0070699_100006335_pt1 | contig 10320 bp, 4 predicted proteins | sample KBSK1503metaG_FD_65473 | JGI IMG/M metagenome (GOLD analysis project Ga0070699, IMG submission 65473) | Corn, switchgrass and miscanthus rhizosphere microbial communities from Kellogg Biological Station, Michigan, USA - KBS K1-50-3 metaG | ecosystem: Host-associated > Plants > Roots >... | reverse complement strand
CGCTCTACGCCGCAAACACGTCCGGCGCGGCCGCCGGCGCGCTGGCGGCCGGTTTCGTGCTGATTCCAACCATCGGCGTGAGGGCGACGACGTTCGTCGGCGTCGCGGCGGGCGGCCTCGCGGCCGTCGCGGCGTTGATGGTGGTCCGCCACGAAGGTGAGGTCGTCCCGCCGCAGCAGGTGGGGCAGTCCGTTCACGGCCGCCGACGCGAGCCTGCGCCACGACGCGCGTCACCACCCGCGCCATGTCCGTCGTGGTTACCGTCCGCGGCGCTCGGCATCTCGGGGTTCGCGGCGTTGATGTACGAAATCGCCTGGACGCGCGCGCTCGCGCTCGTCGTCGGACCGACGACATACGCGTTTTCCGCGACGGTGACGGCGCTCGTGGCGGGCACGGCCGTCGGATCGGCGTCGGGCGCGGCGTTCGCGGCTCGCACGCGCCGCCCCGCCGTCGCGTTGTCGATCGTGCTCGCGATCGCGTCGATAGCGATGATCGCGAGCGGCGCGCTGATCGGCGGATACGTGCCGCGCCAGATCGCGCGATCGCTCGCCGAGTCGAGCGCGTTCAACCAGTCGCTTCCCGAGCACACGCTGCTCGCCGCGGCACTGCTTCTGCCGGCCGCCGTCTGTCTCGGCGCGGCGTTTCCGCTCGCGTTCGACATGGCCGGCGGCAGCGACGTCTCTTCGGCGCGATCGATCAGCGTCGTCTACGCCGTCAACACGGCCGGGGCGGTCGGCGGATCGCTGGCCGCCGGCTTCATCGCGATCCCCGCGATCGGTCTTCAGCACACGTTCCGGGCCGTGGCCCTCCTGACGCTGTTTGCCGCCGGCGTCGTGATCTGGTGGGGCCGCCTCGCGGGCCGCGCGCGCGTCGTGAGCGTCGCGCCGATGGCGATCGCGCTTGCGCTCATCATATGGATGCCGTCGTGGGATCGCGAGCTGCTGGCGAGCGGCGTCTACAAGTACGCGCAGTACGTCGACCGCGATCTCGATCTCGAGTCGGCGCTCGAGAGCGGCACGCTCGTCTACTATCGCGACGGCGCCGTATCGACGGTCTCGCTGAAGCGGCTGACCGGAACCCTTTCGATGTCGGTCGACGGAAAGGTCGACGCGTCGAACGGCGGCGACATGCTCACGCAGAAGATGCTCGCGCATCTGCCGCTCGTGCTGCACGCGAGCCCGCGCGACGTGTGCATCATCGGCCTCGGCAGCGGCGTCACGCTCGGCGCCGCGCTGACGCATCCGATTTCCCGCGCCGACGTCGTCGAGATCTCTCCCGAAGTCGTGGAAGCGTCGCGCTATTTCGCGGCGGACAACCAGCGGGCACTCGACGATCCGCGCGCCCGCCTGATCGTCGGCGACGGCCGTTCGCATCTGCTGCTGTCGTCGCAGCAGTACGACGTCATCATCTCCGAGCCGTCGAATCCGTGGATGGCGGGCGTCTCGGCGCTCTTCACGCGCGAATTCTTCACCGCTGTCCGCCGGCGGCTGGCGCCGGGCGGCATCGTCTGCCAGTGGGCGCACACGTACGACATCAGCGAAGCGGATTTCCGATCGATTCTGGCGACGTTCACCGCGGTCTTCCCCGGCGCAACCGCCTGGCTCGTGGGCGACAGCGATGTTCTCCTGGTCGCGTCTTTGGCCAGTCCGATCGACGATCTGCTCCCGAACGTCGCACGCGGCTGGCAGCGGCCCCGGGTGGCGGCCGATGTGCGCGCGCTGTCGGTGCTGGAGCCGTTCGAGATCGCGTCGCTCTTCGCGGCCGGTCCCGCCGACCTGTCGCGGTTCGCCGCCGGCGCCATCGTGCAGACCGACGATCGCATGGCGCTCGAGTTCTCCGGGCCGCGCGCGGTCGCGAACCGCACGTCGCGCGACAACGCGTCGGCGCTGCGGCAGGCCGTCGACCAGAACGCGGCGCCGGCTGCGATTCGGCAGGCCCGGGAAGCGGCGACCGCGTCGGAGTGGCGCAATCGCGGCGCGATGCTCCTTGCGGCGAACGATTACGGCAACGCGTTCGACGCCTATCTCACCAGCCTGACCCGCGACGCGACCGATGCCGCATCGCTCGACGGCTTCGTGCGGACGTCGATTGCGGCGCACGCTGAGGAGCGCGCGCTGACGCTGCTCGAATCGTGGGCGGCCGGCCACCCGCGCGACGCTTCGATCCGAATCGCGATGTCCAGGCTGCTGGCCGCGACAGGCGCAGGCGATCGCGCGATCGAGATTGCCGAAGAAGCGTGCCGGGTTGCGCCGGGAACGCCGGCTGCGCTCGAGCAGCTGGCTTCCATCCTCGCCGACGTCGGCGACGTCGAGCGGCTCGAGCCGGTCGTGGGGGAACTTCAGCGGGCGTCGCCGCGTCGCGCAGCCACCGAGTACTACGCGGGCGCGGCCAGGTATCTGCGTCACGATCTGCCGGCGGCTTTAAGTCTGGTGCGACGAGCGACGACAATCGATCCGGGGTATGCGGCGGCGCACAGTCTGACGGGCGCGATCGAGGCGACGCTGGGCCATACGGTCGAAGCGCGGCGCGCGCTGGAAACCGCGCTCCGCCTCGACGCGCGCGACGCCGCCACGTACGTGAATCTCGGCCTGCTCGAGATGTCGGCCGACAACCGCGCCGCGGCCGCCGCCTACTTCGCCGAGGCGTTATCGCTCGACCCGAAATCGACCGCCGCGCGCGCCGGGTTTGCCAAGGCGCGGCAATGAATTCTTGGATCGCATCAGAGCGTCAGCCGCAAGTCCTGAAAAAAATGGCTTGACGGTTCGGCGTTCGCACTACACTGCCGCTGCCTACACGCCGTCTTCATCTGTCGCGTCCGCACGTTCCCGGAGGGAGATCGGGTATGTCGACAGGACGGTTCGTCGATCTCGGACGTGCACTCGTTTGCGCGGCATCGGTCGCCGCGATCCTCTCGACGGCGCCGGTATTCGCCGGCCAGCAGGACGCCGGCATCGTCGGGTCGGTGAGGGACGAGAGCGGCGCCGTGCTGCCGGGCGTCACCGTGACCGTCACGGGTCCGGCGCTCCAGGTGCCGTCGGTCGTGACCGTCACCGATCATCGCGGCGACTATCGCATCACGCCGCTGCCGATCGGCACCTACACGATCCAATACACGCTTCAAGGATTCGAAGTCGCGCGGCACGAAGGCGTGCGGCTCACCGTCGGCTTCACGGCGAAGATCGACGTGGCGATGAAGGTCGGTGCGCTCGAGGAGACGGTGACCGTGTCGGGCAGCTCGCCGGTCGTCGACACGCGCTCGACCACGGCGACGACTCAGCTGACGCGAGAGACGATCGAGCTGCTGCCGACGAGCCGCAACGGCATCGTCAGCATCCTCGCGCAGGCGCCCGGCGTGCGGACGCTGCGCGACGTCGGCGGCAGCAGCCTGAACCAGGTGCCGACCTATCGCGTGTTCGGTCAGGCCGGCGAAGCGTATTCGACCCTTGAGGGTGTGCAGACGAGCAGCCTGCAGGCGTCGAGCGGCCAGGCGAACTACTGGGATTACACCACGCTCGAAGAGGCGTCGGTCCGCACGATCGGCAACAGCGCCGAGGTTCCGAGCCGCGGTGCGAATCTGAACGCGGTCGTGAAGTCGGGCAGCAACGAGCCGCACGGCATCACCAGCTACAACTACACGAGCCCGGATCTGCAGAGCGACAACCTCGACGCCAAGCTTCGCGCGTCGGGGTTGACCGCCGGCAGCGGCATCAGCTCGCGCTACAGCGTCAGCAGCGATCTCGGCGGGCGCATCATCCGCGACAAGCTGTGGTTCTACGCCGCCGCGCGGCGCCAGACCGACGACAACATCCCGTTGAATACGTTCATGCCCGACGGCGCGACGCCCGCGGTGGCGAAGGAGCTGTCCTGGTACAACACCGAGAAGATCTCGTATCAGATGTCGCGATCGAACCGGTTCGTCGGTTTCTATCAGTACAACCACAAATACGACACGAGCACGCTCGGCCAGTTCGTTCCGTGGCAGTACCGCGGCGGTCTGATGACGCCGAGCCAGACGGCCAAGATCGAATGGCAGCGTGTCTACGGCAACAGGCTGGTCACGTCGTTCCAGTACGGCTTCTGGACGTACGACAGCATCTACTGGAGCTTTTCACCCAGGGACGTTCCACCGAGCTTCGATCAGGTGACGCAGATGAACGCGGGACCGCAGACGACGATCGGACAGCGGCCGCACAACCCGCGCCACCATTACAAGGGCGCGGTGAACCTGTTCGAACCGGATCTGTGGCACGGCAATCACGAGTTCAAGTTCGGCTTCGACTACACCGACAACTGGTTCGGCCGGCAGTACCCCAAGCTCGACTCGAGCCTGCAGTTCGAGGACGCGTACTCGTCGTATCTGTACAACTACCGCTTGATCTATCAGAACGGCGCGCCATTTCAGATAGAGGTGTGGAACAACCCGGCCTATGCGAAGGTGGTGACGCATTACCTCGGCACGTACGTGACCGATGGATGGAACATCAGCCGCCGCCTCACGCTCAATCTCGGCATCCGCTTCGCTCACGACAACGGGTTCGTGCCCGAGTCGTGCGTCGACGCGGCGGATCCACCCGGCAACATCGCCTTCCCGGCGACGTGCTATCCGAAGCAGCAGTTCAACGTCTGGAACACGTTCGCGCCGCGGCTTCACGCCGTGTGGGATCTGACCGGCAACGGCAGGACGTTGATCAAGGGCGGGTGGGGCCGCTTCGATCACCAGCGCCAGCAGGTGCCGGAGCTCGATTCGGCCGACGCGCAGGTGAGGACGACGGTGACGTACCGCTGGCGCGATCTGAACGGCAACCGCAACTACGATCCCGGCGAGGTGAACCTGAACACGAACGGCCCGGACTTCCTGTCGCAGTCGGGCGGTTCGAACACGGTGCCGATCGGAAGCGAGCTGGAGCCGAAGAGCGACGAGATCTCGCTGTCGCTGGAGCGTGAGCTCCGCCAGAACTTCGGCCTGCGCGTGAGCGGCATCTACTCGCGCTATCACAACGTCTACCGGACCGTGAACCTGCTTCGCCCGTACAACGCCTACAACGTGCCGGTGACCAACACCGATCCGGGTCCTGACGGCGTGCGCGGCACCGCCGACGATCCGGGCGTGTCCTACACGTACTGGGAGTATCCGACGGCGCTCGCCGGCCGGACGTACGAGCTGTTCGCGCGCGTCAACGATCCGAAGGCCGATCAGAAGTACACGAGCGTCGACATCGCGCTGTTCAAGCGCTTGTCGCAGAACTGGCAGCTGCTGGCGTCGTACTCCGCGACGAAGCGAAACGTGCCGATCACGCCGAGCACGCTCACCGGCCAGACGGCGTCGGCGAACCTCGAGTTCAACGGCAACGTCGAAAGCGGGCCGCTGAACCCGAACGCCGAGATCAACGAGTCGGATCGCGAGTGGGAGTACAGCGCGAAGCTCTCCGGTGTCTACGTGCTGCCGCGCCAGATCCTGGTGTCCGGCAACTTCGAGCTGCGCAGCGGCTATCCGTGGGCGCGCCAGGTGCGGTTCACCGGCGGCAGGACGATTCCGAACTTCACGATGAACGTCGAGCCGATCGGCACGCGGCGGCTGCCGAACAACACGCAGCTCGATCTGCGCGTGGAGAAGACGTTCAAGGTGGTCGCCGGTCAGAAGGTCGCGGTCCGCGCGAACGTGTTCAACGCGCTGAACTCGAACACCGTCCTCGACGTGAACCGCCTCTCGGGCCCGAGCTTCCAGCTGCCGACGGCCATCATCCCGCCGCGCATCGTGGAGTTCGGCGTGTCGTACCAGTTCTGAAGGAGCCGCCACGAACTGTTGACCTCGCGGCGTTCAGTGAGGATGCCGAACGACCTCACAACGGCAGCCACTGGTGCGACGTCGCGCCGCGGTCACGTTCTTGCACAACCGCGCGCACCGTCCTCCAACCTCACCACGGATCGCCATTTCCACCAGGTGGGGTTCGATGTGTTGCCGGCGTCACGGACCGGCAGAGCGCGCAAGCCGCGTCGCTCGTGAAGCGGTCTCATCAATCGAGCGTCATCGTGGATGAACCGTGGACACGGGAAGACGACTGGCAGGGATGCCGAGCGCCAGCGCGATGTCGCGAAGCTTCGCTTGAATGAGGTGCGCGTTCCGCGGTCCCATCCGCAGCAGCAGCTTCTGCGCCGGCGTCAGCGCCTCCAGTCGTTCGTCGACGAACCGGTAGCCGATCGCGCCGTGCGTCCTCAGTCGAATGGGCCCTTCCACCGCCGGCGTCTCGAGCAGCGACACGATCGCGCGCTCGAGCGTTCGGTCGAACGACGCGTTCGGCTCGCCCAACTCGCGGTGCGCGTCCTCGATGCGCGGTTTGAGCGTCGCGTACAGTCGTGCGCTTCCCTGCGGATCGATCGCACTCACGCCTTCGGCGAGACTCGTGTACCGCTCGTAGCCTCGCGGGTCGACGTACACGTCGTTGTTCCGTTTGGCCGCGAGGAACGGCGAGGAGGGGCGCAGCTTCGGCAGCAGCGTCGTGAATCTGGTTCCCTCGGCGACGTTCGACACGACGACCGTGAAATTGCGGATGAGGCCGTCCGTGGCGAGCCACGCGGTCACGGACGGGTGTGACGAGAGCTTCCGAACGAGCTCGCGGACCAGCGGATCGCTTTCAGCGAGTGGGGGTAGCGCGATCGGGGCGGCGTCGCCGCCCAAGGGCTGAGGCGAGGCGGCCGCTGCAGGAGGTTTTGGAGTATCGACTGCCGATGGTTGGCCCGGCGGTCGGCGGCCGAAGACGACGAACGCGGCGATGACGCCCGCGGCGAGAAGCACGACAACCATGACGAGCGCCGCCCGGGACCGCGCCACGGTCGGCACGTCGGACGCCGCATCGTCTGGTGCTCGCCGAAGTTCCTCGTCCCACCAGGGCGCGGGTCGGTCGCTGTTGCGAAGATCCGTACGCGCCACCTCCGAGCTTCCGAGCGTAGCACGTTGCGGTGTCCGTTCGCTGCGACGCGTCAGACTGCTGCCGCGTCCATCCTTAGGAGTCCCGCGGTGGTAGACTGGCCGCCGCCATGACGCGCTTATCGCTGGCGGTTGCCGCCTGCAGCTTGACTGCAGCGGTCATCGCACCGCACGGTTGGACTGTCGCTGCAATCGGTCCGTCGGATCCTCCACCGAAGATCACCGGCGGAACGGGCACGATCTACCTCGGGTCGTACGCGAGGCGGATTGCCGTGATCGACGAAGCCACGGAGAAGCTGACGGCGGAAATTCCGCTGCAGACGGGCCTCCTGTGGGCGATGCGTCTATCCGCGGACGCCACGCGCTTCTACGTCCAGAGCGCCGATCAGGAGCACTTCGAGATCGTCGACGTCGCGAGCCGGAAGACGATCGACACCTTCACGCTGAGCGACGGCGATCGGCACGTCCGCGCGCTCGCGTTCGACGTCGATCCGCAGAACCGCTTCATGGTGCTCGTCGCGCGTACCGCCACCAAGCTGATCGACCGGTTCGACATCGGCGCTCCGACCTTCATTCAATACGACCTGAAGGAGCACAAGGTCGTTCGAACGGTTCCGTGGGCGACCGATCCCGAGCCGATGTACTACTACCTGCAGCTCCGCTTCTCGCCGGACGGCAAGCTGCTGTACGCCTTTGCCAACGAGATCGTGATTTACGACGCGGCCAGCCTGACGAAGGTCGACGCGTGGGATCTGTCGCTCCCCAATGAACCTGCGGTCGGCCGCTTCGATTTGAGCTCGATGGACGAGACCAACGACGAGCCCGGCTACTTCACCGCGCTGTTCACGGTGCGCGATCCGGTGCAGAAGCGGCGCATGCTGGTCGTCGGCCGCGTCAATCTCGGACCGAAGAGCATCGACTTCTTTCCGCTCGGTCCCGCGCCCGACCACGCGGAGGTGAGCTTCGCGCTCGGCGCCGACCGGAAGCACGGCTACATGCTGCTCCAGGACATCGGTCGCTACGAGCTGTGGACGATCGACATGGCCGGCCGGAAGTTTCAGAGCAAGGTGATTTTCGACGCGCGCCCGCGCATGGCGCTGCGATCGAGCTCGAACGGCAAGCTGCTCTACATCTACGAAGCCGGGAACACGATCGATCTCTACGAGGCGGAGGGGTTCAAGCACCTTCGACGGATTACCCTCGACGCGGACATGATGTACAACACGTTCCACGTCGTGCGGCCGCGATGACCTGATGCACGCGCCCGGGCGACTCGCGTTCGTATCGGCGCTCGCGTTCCTTTCCGTCTTCGTTCAAAGCCCATCGCCGTTTGCACGCTTCGTCGACGGATACCTGGATCGCTTTGCTCAGTACCATCCGTCGATCGCGGCCGGCAACGGCATCCACGTCCACGACGACCGGCTGGAAGAATTCTCGGCTTCGTCCGTCGCGGCCGAGGTCGCGTGGCTGCGAGCCACACGAGCTCAGTTGGATGGGTTCGATCCGGCGCGGCTCACGCCCGACGAACGCGTCGATCACCGTGTTCTCCAGGGCATCGTCGAAGGCTGGCTGCTCGACCTCGACACGGTCCGAACCTGGACGCGCAATCCGATGATCTACGCCGCGGCGATCTCCGACGGCGTCCACGACCTGATGACCATGGAGTCGTCGCCCGCGCCGGCGCGGATGCGGCAGGTCGTCGCCAAGCTGCGCGGCGTGCCGTCGCTCCTCGCGGCCGCGCGGACCAACGTCACGAACCCGCCGAAGGTCTTTGTTGAACGCGCGGCGTCGATGTTTCACGGCGTTTCCGAGCTGCTCGGCCACGATCTGCCGCTGGCGTTCACCGATGTCTCCGACGCGGCCCTGCAAAAAGATCTTGCGGCGTCAGCCGCGGAGGCTCGGCGCGCGATCGACGCGTATACGACCGAGCTCGAGACCAAGGTACTCGGGCCGGCGACTGGCAGCTATGCGATCGGCACCGCCAACGTCGAGGCGCGCTACCGCGCGGAAGAACTCATCGACGTCCCGGCGCCGGCGCTTCTGGCAATCGGCGAACGGGAGTTGACGAGATCGCAGAATGATTTCACCGAGGCGGCACGCCGCGTCGCTCCGGACCGGCCGCCGCTCGAGGTCTGGCGCGACGTGCTCGACGACCACCCGCGGCGGGGCGGGGTCGTCGCCGCGGCGCAGCGGACCGTCGACGAGCTCTTCGCGTTCATTCGCGCACGGCGCCTTGTCGATCTCCCCGCCGGCGAGCGCGTCGTCGTCGCCGCGGCTCCCGCGTACGATCTCGGCCTCGCGTCGATGCATTCGTCGCCGCCGCTCGAGCCGCGTCCGGTGAAGAGCTACTACTACATCACCGACGCACAGGCCGACTGGCCGGCGGACAGACAGAACCTGTGGCTGCAGAAGTTCAACTACGCGACGCTCGCCGACATCTCAGCGCACGAAGTGGCGCCGGGGCACTACGTGCACAGCCTCTTCATGCGGCGGACGCCGGGAAAGATCCGGAGGATCTGGATCGGGCTCAATCCGTTCCCGCAGCCTTCGTCGGGGCAGGACGGATGGGCGCATTACGCGGAGCAGATGATCAGCGACGAAGGGTTCAAGCGTGACGACCCGCGCTACCGTCTCGCGCAGACGAGCGAGGCGCTGACGAGAATCTGCCGGCTGATCGCGGGTCTACGACTGCACAGCGGCGAGTGGTCGATCGATCAGGCCGCACAGCTGTTCGAGCGCGAGGCCCATCTGCCTGCGCCGGCGGCGCGTCAGGAAGCGGTGCGCGGCACGTACGATCCCACGTACGGCGGATATTTCCTCGGCAAGCTGGCGGCGTTCAAGCTGCGGCGTGATTATCAGGCGGCGCGCGGCTCGAGCTTCAGCCTGCGCGAGTTTCACGAGCGCGTCATGACGAACGGCATCGCCCCATGGTGGGCGCATCGCCAGTTGCTGCTGCCCGGCGATCGGAGGCCGGTGATCGAATGACAACGCAGACAACCACGAAATCGCGAGGATCTCGAGAAACGCACGACGAAGAAGACCTTGGTTGTCTTCGTGCGATCTGCGGTCTTCGTGTTTTCGCGGTTATTCATTAGAACATGCCGCGACGCGTGCCCGCGAGACGATCCCCAATCAACGACACCGACACCGTCGTCAGCAGGATGAACGCGCCCGGTGCGATCGCGAGCCACGGCTCGGTCGCCAGCGCCGCCTGCGCCTGATAGAGCATGTTGCCCCAGCTCGCCGCCGGCGGACGGACGCCCACTCCGAAGAAGCTGAGCGCCGATTCGAGGAGGATGCCGCGCGCGACGGCGAGGGTCAGCGAAACCGCCACGGCCTGTGCGGCGTTCGGAAGCAGGTGGCGCAGCAGGACGCGCGCGTGGCTGGCGCCCGCC
>Ga0070699_100006334_pt1 | contig 10320 bp, 10 predicted proteins | sample KBSK1503metaG_FD_65473 | JGI IMG/M metagenome (GOLD analysis project Ga0070699, IMG submission 65473) | Corn, switchgrass and miscanthus rhizosphere microbial communities from Kellogg Biological Station, Michigan, USA - KBS K1-50-3 metaG | ecosystem: Host-associated > Plants > Roots >... | reverse complement strand
CAGAAACCGGCAGCTATCAGGGACAGGGAGCAGATTCAGGCATGCCCGGGCCCAGACAACCGCGACCACATCAGCCTCACATCGAACCCTTGCGGTCACCGATGGATGCAGGTAAGGCGGTTACTTGCGAGGTGGAGCCAGGTCACGTGCTGTATGCAGGTTGCGGCTGGCGTGCCAGCAACCGGTTTCGCTCGGCTGCCGTGAGAGGGCCGGCTTTGCTCGTGCGGGGCAGGGCCGTCCTGCTCAACTGGGGCTATCGCCCCGGCACAGGGCGAAGAGCCGGGGCAGCTGGGTGCGCATCTCCTGGTCGTCGTCGAAGTCGAAGTCCTCGCCCATGTCCGCGGGCCCGCTGTCGCGTCTGGTGAGCGGGCCCACGGCGTCCCAGAAGGCGTGCTCGTCGCCGGTCACCTGCTCAAATGCGTACGACGCTGCGTAGGCGGCCTCTTCGTAGAACAGCGGGTTGTCCCACGGGCGCCCGGCCGCGGCTGCTACGGCGGGATGGCCGGCCAGGCTGTCCGGCGAAGCCGCCGCCCTGCGGTACCAGTCGCGGCCCTGCGCGATGAGCCCGGCCCGGAAGTCCATGAAACTGTCGTCGGAGCACCCGTCGCCGATGAGATAGGCGGCCGCCCACATGTCCCACCGGTACACGGCCAGGTACATCTCGTCGAACCGGTCCTGGTACTGCGGGATCTCCTCCCGGGTGCGGGCAGCCAGCAGATCAGTCAGGGCCTGGTGGAACGGCTTACCCGGCCCGGCCGATGCCCGGGCCGCCTCGATGAGATCCCAGAAGGCGGTGATGTCCATGGCCGGATCGTGCCACCGGGACCCGACATTACCGGCGCGCCGGCGCCAGCGCGATGCCGGGGCACCTGGCCAGGACAGCACATTATCCGCGATCCGGGATGAATGCCGGGATTCCGCTACGGTGCGGGTAAGGCCGTTCATGCCCACGCTGGAATAGCAGCCCGTCGGCCGTCACACAGCGCGACTGGCATTCCGGAACGGAAGCATCTGAACGCCGAATACGCGCGCTTAAGATATTGAGCGCACCGCGCACATCGATGCGCGCTGATCTCCCAGTTATGCGCTTGCCTTTGTTGCGCTCTTCGCCACCCGGGTGGTGGTGCGCGTGGAGGGAAGCTGGCAGAGCATCGGCCACGTGGACGGTGTCACGGTCTACGGATACTGCACAGCCGTCGGCGCGGCCCGGACGATCCCGAACCCTCCGGCATCCCGCAACGACATCGGTCCGGGGCACCGCCGGACGCGGGCGCGTCAGCAGCGCACCGTCCAGTCCAGCGCCCGGTGTACCGGTCCCAGGCCCAGCACTAGCCATCGCCGCCGCACCGCTCCGGGCTCAGCTCGCCAGTTAACGAGCTGGCGCCCCGGAATAGGTGCCCTGGGCGATCGTCTGTAACCTGAACGAGCACCCGGTTACGGCTGTTCAGTGAGGTGCCATGCCATCGGAGCACCAGCGCAATGAACGTCTGGAGCGCGTAGCCATCTGGGCGACGATCATCGGGACCGTGGTCGCGGTGCTCACCTTCCTCGGGCTCGGGCCGTTAAGCGACATCTTCGGCAGCGGCGGGGCTGGCAGCATCAACAGCGGAGCCGCCCCCGGCGGTTCCAGTCCGGCCCTGACCCTCACCTCACCCCAGTCCGCAGTCAGCACGCCGGCGTCGCCGTCCCCGAGCCCGCGGCCGACCCTGGTGGTCACCGGGAAGTGGAGCCAGGAGAACGGTCAGCTGATCCTGACCATAACCGAGGTCGATCTGAACGATGGCCTGCTCTTGCTGCACATGAAGGTGGTCAACAACAGTGCCGCCGGGATGGACCTCCCGCTCTACGGATACTTCGTGGTAACCGACAACACCGGCCAGACCTACACCGGAAGCGACGACACCTGGACCACCAGCGTGCCCTCGGGCGGGTTCGTGACCGGCATAGTCACCCTGAACCCGGCGCCGCCAGCAGCAGCTCGACGGCTAGACGTGTCCTTCACCACGGTATTCGGCCAGTACGCGCCGCAGGGCGGGATCACGATTCACGCTGTCCCCGTTCCGCATTAGCCTCTACCGGGGTCTCCATTTAACCGGAGTAACATAGCGTGATGGCCAGGCTTCGTGGTGGCCAGCACTACCCCCGGTCCGTGGGCGAGTTCCAGGCATGGTTCCGCACCGACTCCGACTGTCTCGACTACCTGGAGTGGCTGCGCTGGCCCGGTGGTTTCACCTGCCCGTCCTGCGGTTACGCCGGAGGCTGGCGGCTCGGCGATGGCCGGTATGAGTGCGTCAGCTGCCACGGGCGCACCTCGGTGACGGCGGGCACGATCTTCGACCGGACGCGGACGCCGCTGACGGTGTGGTTCACCGCGTGCTGGTTGTTCGCCACCGCCAAGGACGGGATCTCGGCGCTGAGCCTGCAGCGGTCCCTGGAGATCGGCTCGTACCAGACGGCGTGGGCGATGCTGGGCCGGCTGCGGTAGGTGCTGGTGCGGCCGGGGAGGGACCGGCTGTCCGGGCGGGTGGAGGTGGACGAGACCTATATCGGCGGGGAGGAGCCGGGGCTGCGCGGCGGCCGGGCCCGGGGCAAGAAGGTCCTGACCGGCATCGCGGTGGAGGTCAGGCAGCCGAAGGGGATCGGCCGGTGCCGGATGGCGCTGCTGGCCGACGCGTCCTCCGCCTCGCTGCATCCTTTCGTCACCGGCCATGTCGAGCCGGGCGCGACGGTCATCACCGACGCCTGGATGGGCTACTACGGGCTGGCCGGGCTCGGCTACACCCACCAGCGGCGCAGCCAGCGGGCGGCCCGTGCCCGCGGTGACGACCCGGGCGAGTTGCTGCCCGCGGTGCACCGGGTGGCCTCGCTGGCCAGGCGGTGGCTGCTGAGTACCCACCAGGGCTCGGTCGAGGAAGCGCATCTGCAGAGCTACCTGGACGAGTTCGTCTTCCGCTTCAACCGGCGCCGCTCCCGAAGCCGCGGGCTCGTCCTTCTACCGGCTGCTGGAGCCCGCTGCAGGCCACGACCCGGTGCGCTACCGCAACATCGTCGCCGGCAAACGGCCACGGAAGATCCCGCCGACCCCGCCAGCGGAACGCGGGCATCCACCGAGCCTGGAGCGGCCGCCAGCCAAGCGCCCGTGGAGGGTCGCTGACCTGGACTACTCCGGTTAAATGGAGACCCCTAAGCCCCTAAATGCCGGACCGTTGAGTGAACGACCATCGCAGCATCACCATCCGTTGCGGATCGGTACCGACCGCACGCAGAATACCGCGTTAGGTGTTCCGTCGATGATTACCGGCACAGCGTGCGGCAACTTACTGAACGGCGGCACTGCGCGCGGCTGTCACCGTTTGTCGACCACGCTCCGCATTCAGCGTCAGATCCGGACGAGTAGTGCGCCGACGGGGCGGGCGTTTGTTCAGATAAGTATCGAGTGCGGCCTCGACAAGCCCGCGCCATGCCGGCTCCATTGCCGGTCGCGTAGTGCCTTGCCTGTGACTTTGGATGAGAGCTGATGGACCCGTAGTGCCTTAGCCTAGATCCACTGCGTAAATAGGGGTGTTTCCGGGCGTGTCAACGCGAAAGGTGCCCTCTGAACTGGGACAATGGGAGTGTCTAAAGCTTCCGTCGCCCGGTTCGAGAGGACACCCGTCAAGTGCGATTGTTGCATAGCCTGGCCAGGACGCACGCATCCTTTGATGACCCCAATCTCGTGTCGCGGGCCGGGCTGGTCCCGGTCATGGCGCTGGCCCAGCGGGTCGGGCTCACCGAGCTGGTAACGGAGCAGGTCCGGCCCGGCGGCCCGTGCGGGGTCAACGCCCAGCTGAAGGTTCCCTGCCTGGTCGCCGGGATGATCGGCGGGGCGGACAGCATCGAGGATATGGACCTGCTGCGGCACGGCGCGATGGATGCGCTGTTCGGCGGGGTCCGGGCGCCATCCACGCTGGGCTCGCACCTGCGCTGCTATACCTGGGGGAACGTCCGCCAGCTGGAGGCGGTGAACCGCGCGCTGCTGGCGGAGCTGGCCGCCCGGGAGCCGCTGCTGCCCGGCAAGGACATGCTGGCGTTCGTGGACATCGACTCGATGCAAAAACGGGTCTACGGGCATAAGAAGCAGGGCGCCCGGTTCGGGCACACCAAGATCGGGGGCAAGAGCCTGCTGGTCCGCGGGCTGAACGCGCTAGCGCCGGTGGTCAGCACGCCGCTGTCGGCGCCGGTGATCGCCGCCACCCGGCTGCGCGGCGGGAAACGCCGCCTCCGCCCGCGGCGCGGCCAGCTTCGCTGCCGGGGCCATCGCCACCGCGCGGGAAGCCGGGTGCACCGGGACGATCGTGGTCCGGATGGACTCGGCGTATTACGCCGCGCCGGTGATCGCCGCGATCCGCCGGGCGGGCGCGCGGTTCTCCGTCACGGTCCCGATGGATCCCAGGGTCAAGGCCGCCATCGCGGCCATCCCCCAGGACGCCTGGACCGCCATCCGGTACCCCCGCGCGATCTGGGACGACCAGCTGCGCGCCTGGATCTCCGACGCCGAGGTCGCCGAAGTACCCTACACGGCGTTCACCTCGAAGAAGGGCCAGGCGGTCACCGCCCGGCTGATCGTCCGCCGGGTCCGCGACCTGGACAAGCAGGCCGCCGCGGGCCAGGACGAGCTGTTCCCCCTGTGGCGGTACCACGCAGTGTTCTCTGATTCCCCGTTCGAGCTGATCCAGGCCGAGGGCCAGCACCGCGACCACGCCATCGTGGAACAGGTCTTCGCCGACGTCACCGGCGGGCCGCTCGCGCACATGCCATCGGGCTCGTTTGCCGCCAATGAGGCCTGGACGGCCTGCGCTGCCATCGCCTGCAACCTCTGCGCGCCGCCGGCGCCCTGGCCAGCCTGGCCTATGCCAAAGCCCGCGGCGCCACGCTGCGCCGCGACCTGATCAACGTCACCGCCCGCACCGCCCGGTCCGGCCGCGGCCACATCACGCTGCACCTGCCCGAAGGCTGGCACCGCGAGCACCAGTGGATGACCCTGTTCCAAGCCGCCTGCGGACCGCCCGCCCCGGCGGCCTGACCAGCCCGGACCCGGTCACCGGACCCCTACGGCCCCCAGCGGCCCACCCGAACCCGACCCCCCGCCAGGAACCCGGACAAGCCGCAGAATAGGCAAGCGGCGGAAAGCCCACGCCCTATTCACCGCCAAGGTCAGATCATCCGGCCGCTGATCGGGGTCAGCAACCGTCCAAATTCGGCCGGTGGATCGAGGCTTAGCCTCGATCCACCGGTCAATTAATGGTGTTTGGGGCGTGTTAACGTGAAAGGTGCCCTCTGACCTGGGATAATGGGAGTTGCTGAAGCTCCAGTTCCCGGTTCGAGAGGACACCCTGTAAGTGCGATTGTTGCATAGCCTCGCGAAGACGCACGCATCCTTCGATGACCCGAACCTCGTGTCGCACGCCGGGCTGGTCCCGGTGATGGCCCTGGCGCAGCGCGCCGGGCTCGGCGAGCTGATCACGGAGCACGTCACGCGGCCGGCGAGTGCGGCGTCAACGCGCACCTGAAAGTCCCGTGCCTGGTCGCCGGGATGGCCGCGGGCGCGGACTGGATCGAGGACATGGACGTGCTGCGGCACGGCGCGATGGCTGCCCTGTTCGGCGGCGTCCGCGCCCCGTCGACGCTGGGTTCGCACCTGCGCTCTTATACCTGGGGGAACGTCGCCCAGCTGGAGAAGGCGGGCCGGGAGTTCCTCGCGGAGCTGGCCCGGCAGGCGCCGCTGCTGCCCGGCGCTGACGTGCTCGCCTTCATTGACATCGACTCGATGCAGAAACGCGTTTTCGGGCACCAGAAGCAGGGCGCGAGGTTCGGGCACACGAAGATCCAGGGGAAGTCGTTGCTGGTCCGGGGCCTGAACGCGCTGGCCGCCGTCGTCAGCACGCCGCTTCCGGCGCCGGTGATCGCCGCGACGAGGCTGCGCGGCGGCAACGCCGCCTCCGCGCGCGGCGCGGCCAGCCTGGCCGCCCGCGCCATCGGCACCGCGCGGGACTGCGGCTGCACCGGCACGATCATCGTCCGGATGGACTCCGCCTACTGCAACGCCGCGGTGATCAGCGCGGTCCGCCGCGGCGGCGCCCGGTTCTCCGTCACCGCCCCGATGAACGCCGGCATCTGCGCCGCCATCGCCGCCATCTCCGATGACGCCTGGACCGCCATCAGGTACCCGCACGCGATCTGGGACGACCAGCTGGATGCCTGGATCTCCGACGCGGAGGTCGCTGAAGCTGAGTACACGGCGTTCGCGTCGAAGAAGGGCCAGGCGGTCACCGCCCGGCTGATCGTCCGCCGGGTCCGCGACCTGAACAAGCAGGCCGGCGCCGGGCAGGACGAGCTGTTCCCCGCCTGGCGCTACCACGCGGTCTTCACCGATTCCCCCTTCGAGCTGGTCCAGGCCGAGGGGCAGCACCGCGACCATGCCGTGGTCGAGCAGGTCTTCGCCGACGTCACCAGCGGACCGCTTGCCCACATGCCGTCGATTATCTTTAGCCCGACGATCTTGAGGTCGTCTGACCTGTGGTTTTGTGTCGTGGACGGTGTTGTTCACGGGACTTCCAGCGGTTTCTCCGAAGGTCGGCCAGCATTTTTCTGCTCTCTGTTTTCCGGGCGTGTCGTGGCTGGTGAGCGGATCGCGGTTGCCCTCTGTTCGCCGAGCGCGCGCTCGAGTGCCTCGCGGAGTTGGCGGTTCTCTGATTCCAGGACGCGGATGCGGGCGGTGGCTGCCTCCAGACGGCGCAGCAGCGAGGCGGGCGTCGCGCGCTGCCGGCCGGGAACCGGTGGCGATGACGGGGCCTGCTGCTGCCGGGTGCGGAGCCGCCCGATCTGCTCTCGCAGGTCGTCTTGGGCATAGAGCCAGGAGCGGGAGACGCCGGCAGCGGAAGCGACGGTGCTGAAGGTGACGGGCTGGCCGTCGGCGTCCAGGCTGCGCAGCGCGGTCACGGCCCTGCGCCGGGCGGCGTCTGAGCGGCGGCGGGCGGCGGCGATGATGTGGGCGGAGTTGTCAGCCCGCATTAGCGGCGTCCTCCTGTTCGTCCGGGCCGATGGCCTCAAGCTCGGTGATCATGCGGTCGAGGTTCGCGGCGACCTGCTCGTTCATCTCGGTGACGCGGACGTGGCCGTTGTCCCTGGCGGTGGTGATCAGGGTGAGGGTGCGCTGCTGCTGCTCGCGCAGCTCGGGCAGGAATTCGGGGCCGGTGATGAAGACCGGGCAGGTGAGGCACGAGTTGGCGTGCGGGCACTGCCGCTGGACCGGCAGGCCGCAGTAGCCGTTGGGCAGCGTCTGGGTTGCGATGCCGTACCTGGTCTTCGCCCACTGCGCCTGGCCGAGTGGCCCGTCCGGGTCGATGGTGACCCGCTCGCCGCTGATGTTCACCCTGGCGGCCTGTTCCCAGCGCCGCCGGACGGTCTGGTCGGTGAGCTTTGCGTAATGAGCGGTCATCTGGGTTGAGGAATGGTCGAGCAGGACCCGGACGACTTCCTGCGGGACGTCGCGGTTGATGAGCCGGCAGGCGAAGGTGTGCCGCCACTGGTGGGGCGTCAGGTGCACCGGGCCGCCGTGCTCGTCGCGGACGTGGCAGGTGTCCAGCCACTTGTTGAGCAGGCCGCGGTAACTGTAGTAGGTGACCGGGTGCTGCCCGCCGGCGTTCGCCTTGAGCGCCGGGAACAGGTGCGGGTGCCGGCCGGGCCAGCGGTCCGCGACACGCTGCTGCTGGCCGCGGATCGCGGCTTCGAGTTCCTCATCGACGGGGACGGCGGCCTCGCGGCGCATCTTGTGGTTGAAGTAGCGCAGGTAGGGGGCGTCCTGCCCGTCGTGGATCAGGCAGTCGAAGGCCAGGGTGCAGGCATCGGTGGCGCGCAGGCCGCAGCGGATGAGGATGAGCGTGATCAGGCGTCCTTCCGGGCTGGTCCAGCGGTCGAGGTTCGCCGGCGATTCGACCTGGGTCATGATGTGCTCGGCCAGGTGCCGGGTCAGCCGCGGCGGCCGGGCCGGGATGTCGCCGGGGAAGAACGCGGCCGTGACCGGGAGCGTGGCGTCCCAGCCGTGCTGCCGGATGGCCTGCAGGAAGGCGCTGACGGACGTGATGGCGTCCGCGCGGGCGCCGTGCCCGATCGCCTGGCTGGCGAGCCAGGCGAGATAGCGTTCCAGCAGCGGCCGGTCGACGCCGCCCAGGGCTGCGGTGCGGGCGATCGTGAGGAACTCGCTGAACCGGGTGAGGGCGGCGACGTCGGACTGCACGGTGCCGACGCTGAGGCCCGAGCTCAGCCGCAGCCGGGCCCACCGTTTGGACAGGTCGCGGAGCCAGGGTTGGGCAAGGCGGTCGAAACGCAGCCGGATCCGCGAGTTCGCGGGCTTTCCCGGGTTCAGGACCAGTCCCGGGATCCGGTGCAGCCGCCAGACGTCACGGGGGTACTCGGCTTCCCAGCCGGTGCCCTCGGCCAGTTCCTCGGCCATCTCGCGGGCGAACAGCAGGAACGCCGGGTAGGTCGGGCTCTTGCCTCTGCCCGCCTGCCGCCGCCACTCGTCCTCGGACAGGTCGAGCAGCGATTCCACTCCGGCGTCGCTGGCCCTGCGGACCGCCCACCGGGCGACCTGGTGCGGGAGGGTGATGGTCGCCCGGTCCGCCCGGCACTGAACCGCGTACTGCATCTCAAGCCTGAGCTGGGCCGGCAGGCCGCGGAAGTCGATCCGGGCCCGGCCGCGCAGCAGGCAGTGCTCGGTGAACTCGCCGGGATCGGGGGAACCCAGCTGCCGCCACCTGGTGTCGTGGGCCTTGCAGAACTGGTGGGCCTCGTTCTCGGGCCAGAGCGCGCAGAACGGCAGCAGGCACTCCGCCCGCGGCTGCGCCGCGGGCGGCTCGGCCCGTGCCGCCCATGCGGCCGGGTCAGGGCATCCCGCATGCTCCCATGCCGAGCGGTGCCGCATGCACAAACCCTGGCCGCTGCTGCCGTAACGGCAGCCGGGCACCGAGCAGGCCGTCAGCGGGCGGCGCCCGTTCAGCGGCGGGCCCGGGTCGGCGAGGAATGCCGTCATGTCCGGGCGGCCGCGGTCCTTCCACCGTTTCCCGTGCGCGGTGCACAGGCCGTTCTCCGCCCGGGGCCGGTCGCAGCCGGAGGCCGGGCAGGCCGGCCGGCCCAGGACCGGGTCGTCCGGGCCGGGGACCAGGATGTCCGCACGGAACTCGATGCGGACGGCGGCAAGGAGCCTTTCCAGCAGCCCCGCCTGCCCGGATGCGGGCTGCTGCGCGGGCGCGGTCATCAGGCTTCCTCCTGCTCGAAGACGGTCGCGGTCAGGCGGACGGTGACCCCGCCGCTGCGGTCGGCTGCGTGCAGCCGGCATGTCCCGCCGCCGCCGGGCTGCTCGCGGCACTCGCCCAGTCCCAGCGCCTGCCGCCAGGCCGCGAAGGCCAGCCGGACCTGCGGTGCGGGCCCGAGCCCGCTGACCTGGCCGATGAGCACCGGGCTGGCCGGGCCGACGGTCCAGGCGATGCAGGGCAGCTCCGGGTGGCCCTCCAGGATCCGGGCCAGCTCGGCGGCCGCCTGCCGCTGCCAGGAAGCACGGTCGGCCTGGGCGATGACCGGGGTCACAGCCGGACCTCCTGACCGGTGAACCAGCCCGCTTTCTCCAGCACGTGGCGAGCGTCCTCGACGGTCAGGTGCCCGTACGCGTCGATCGTCGTCGCGACCGACGCGTGGCCGAGGAGTTCCTTAACGGTCTCCATCCCGGCGCCCTTGCGCAGCAGCCAGGTCGCGTACGTGTGCCGGCACCAGTGCGGCGAGAACGCGATCCCGGTCGCGGAACGCAGCCGCGTCACCAGGTCATACGCCGCCGGGTAGGTCATCGGGCGGCCGACGGGAGCAGCCCACAGGTTGACGAACACGTAGTCCGAATCGACAGCCCCGTACTCGCGGTTCAGGTAATCGGCATACAGCCGCATCAGCGGCGCGCCCGCCGGGACCACCCGGCCCCGCCCGCCCTTGGCCCGCATGCCGTTCGCGTTGTCCCTCGAGACCACGTGTACCAGGCAGCCGCCGATGTCGATGTCCTCGTGCCGCATGCCCAGGGCCTCTCCGATCCTCAGGCCGGCCTCCAGCAGCATTGCCAGCAGCAGCCGGTCCCGCAGGTGATCGCAGGCGTCCAGGATCGCCTGGGCCTCCGCCGCGGTCAGCACCCGCGGCAGCGGCCGGGGAGCCTTCACCTTCACCGCCAGCCGCGGCCGGGGACTGCGCCCGGTCACGTGATGCAAGAACGGGCGGAACGCCGTGCCCGCATAGCCGCGGCCC
>Ga0070699_100006333_pt1 | contig 10321 bp, 7 predicted proteins | sample KBSK1503metaG_FD_65473 | JGI IMG/M metagenome (GOLD analysis project Ga0070699, IMG submission 65473) | Corn, switchgrass and miscanthus rhizosphere microbial communities from Kellogg Biological Station, Michigan, USA - KBS K1-50-3 metaG | ecosystem: Host-associated > Plants > Roots >... | reverse complement strand
GAGGCCCGCTTCCCGCTGCTCGCGCAGGACATCCTGACGCGCGGCGACTGGCTCTGGCCGCAGCTCAACGGCGTGGGGTACTTCAACAAGCCGCCGCTGCTCGCGTGGCTGATCGCGCTGGTTTCCTGGCCGGCCGGGCACGTGACCCAGCTGACCGCGGTCCTGCCCTCGGCGGCCGCGGTGGTCGCCACGGTGCTGCTCGTCCACGCGCTGGCCCGCGACCTCTTCGACGCGGAAGCCGGCCGCATCGCGGCCCTGGTGGCCATGACCACCCAGGGCCTCTTCTTCCACGCCCATCTCGCCCTGCCCGACACGCTCATGACCTGCTTCATCACCGCCAGCGTGTGGATGCTCGCCCGGATGACGCTCGAGCCGTCGGGTCCCTGGTGGATCGGCTTCTACGGCTTCGCCGCGGCCGCGTTCTGGGCGAAGGGGCCGGCCGGCCTCCTGCCGCTGGCGGTCGGCCTGGCGTACCGCCTCGCCAACCGCTCGGGGCGTCCCTGGTCCCTCCGCCTCGGCTCGGGCCTGCCGTTCCTCGGTGGCCTGGTCGCGCTGTGGTGGCTCCTCGGCGTCTTCGCGGACAGCCACGCGGTGCGCGAGGCGGTGGTGACGGACCAGCTCGGCTGGTACCAGCCGCGCGGCAACATCCTCGCCCTGCTGACCGGGCCAGTAGGGAACCTGGCGGTCGCGCTCTCCCCCTGGGTCCTGCTAGCGCCGGTCGCCGTCCCGGCCGCGGTGCTCGCCTACCGACGCGACCGCACGCGCCCCGCGCTGCTCCTGCCGTTGGTCTGGCTCGCGGTCACCATCACGCTCGTCGCGCTCTCCCGTGAGCAGCGGCTCCGCTACTACGCCCCGGTGGCGCCTCCGATGGCGCTCGTCATGGGCTGGTGGCTCGCGTCGCGGCGCGTCGAGCGCGGGAAGGACGGCGGAACCCGAGCGCCCTGGTCCGAGGTCGTGGCGGGCCGGGTGCGGGGGGCCCTGCCCTTCGTGTGGCTAGCCACGGTGGCCGCGTTCGGGATCGGCTACCACCTGGAGGTCACGCATCACAACGCGGCGGGAAGCTACGATCGGCTCGCCGGACGGGTGAGGGCCTTCGACGGCGCCTCCGCGGTGGTGGTCTGGGGGATACCCGAGCTGCCGCTCGCCTTCTATCTCGATCGCACCGTGTCGCGCGTCCACACGGAGCCCCAGCTGCACGCCGCGCTCGAACGTACCCCATCCGCGGTGGTGGTCGCGACCGAGAGCAACTGGGCTCGGCGCCGCGCGGTGGAGGCCTCCGCCGCCCCGCGAACCGCGGAGGCGATCGATCCGGCGCAGGTCGTGCTGGTGCCCCTGTCCGCCCAACGCTGATCCGGACTCGCTGAGCGAGGGGGTGGCCGCCTCATGTACGATCGAGTCGGCCATGGCGCTCACCGTCCCCCCCGCCCCATGAGCGACCTCACCGTCCTCTTCGACCTCGACGGCACGCTCACCGACTCGCGCGCCGGCATCACCGCGTCGATCCGTCACGCGCTCGCGCAGCTCGGGCGCGAGTGCCCGGGCGACGACGAGCTGGCGGCCTACATCGGCCCGCCGCTCCGCGGCACGTTCGTCACCCTGCTCGGCACCGCCGACGCCGCCCTGATCGAGACCGCCCTTGCCCATTACCGCAGGCGCTACGACGACGTGGGGCTCTTCGAGAACGCGGTCTACGACGGCGTCCCCGAGATGCTGGAGCGCACCGCGCGCCTCGCCTCGACCATGCTGGTAGTCACCGCCAAGCTGCGGCACGCGGCCACCCGCATCGTGACCCACTTCGACCTGGTGCGGCACTTCCACGGCGTCTACGGGGCGGAGCCGGGCGGGCGCTTCGACCACAAGGTCGACCTGCTCGGGCACCTCGTCGAGAGCGGGGTGATCCGGGCCGAGACCTCGGTCATGGTCGGCGACCGGGCCCTCGACATCGCGGCGGCGCGGGCCCACCGCATCCGGTCAGTCGGCGCGCTCTGGGGATTCGGCGACCGGCGCGAGCTGACCGAGGCAGGGGCCGATCTCCTCTGCGAGAGCCCGCGCGACCTGGCCACCTGCCTGGCGCGCATCGACCGGTAGCCGCGCCGAGCCCCCGGTGGCGCCCACCTTCCACGCGATCCCGATCCTCCGCATCTTCGACGTGGCGAAGGCGCGAGAGTGCTCCGCCTGAGCGAGCACCATGGCGACGCGTGCCCGGGCTCGACGGTGGTCGTGCAGACGACCGGCCCGGCTCCGCTTCAACGAGCCGATCGACCCCGCGCCGCGCTGATCGCCCGCCACACTCGCTCCGGGGTAAGCGGCTGGTCGGTGAGCATCACCCCCAGCGGGTGGAGCGCGTCGTTCACTGCGTTCAGGATCGCGGCGGGGGCCCCGGTGGCGCCTGCCTCGCCCGCGCCCTTGAAGCCGCCGGGCAGCGCGGGCGCTGGCGTCTCCAGCGAGTGGAGCTCCATCGGCGGCACCATCTGCGCGGTCGGGACCGCGTACTCCATCAGCGTGGTCGCGAGCGGCTGGCCGGCCGCGTCGTAGACGCACCACTCCGAGAGCGCTCCGCCGAGCCCCTGGGCGATGCCGCCCGCGATCTGGCCCTCCACCAGCTCGGGGTTGACGATGTTCCCGCAGTCGTCCACCGCCACGTAGCGGAGCACGGAGATGACCCCGGTGTCGGCGTCGACTTCGGCCACCACCAGGTGCGCCCCGTTGGTGAAGGTCCACGGCGTCGGGTTCGTGAAGTGCACGGTGGCCTCGAGGCTCGGCTCGAGGCCGCGCAGCTCGTTCGAGCGGAAGTGGACCGCGCGGGCGACCTCCCGCAGCGTGAGGCTCTTCCCGCTGCCGCGCACGGTCGCCCGGCCGTCGCCCAGCTCGACGTCCGCCGCGGCGGCCTCCAGCAGCGTCGCGGCGGCGCGCCGGATGCGCTCGGCGAGCGCGCGGGCGCCGAGCAGGGTGGCGGCCCCGCCGATCGGGGTGCCGCGGCTCGCCCATGTCCCCCCGCCGTAGGGCCCCCTCGCGGTGTCGCCCGAGAGCACGGCGACGTCCTCGACACCGATCCCGAGCTCGTCGGCGATGATCTGGGCCAGCGCGAGCGGCGTGCCCTGTCCCTGGTCGGTCACCCCGACCAGCGCGGTCACTGCGCCCGAGGGCTCGAGCCGCAGCGTGGCGCCCTCCTGCCCCGAGATCGGCGCGCCGCCGATGCCGTAGAACTGCGCGCCGGGGCCGGTCAGCTCGACGAAGCACGAGAGCCCGATGCCCACCAGGCGCCCGGCCGCGCGGGCCGCCGCCTGCTCGCCGCGCAGCGCCGCGTAGCCCACCGCCTCGAGCAGCCGATCGAGCGCGGCCTGGTAGCTGCCGCTGTCGAAGACGTTGCCCGCCGCCGAGGTGTAGGGCATCTCCTCCGGACGCACCAGGTTGCGCCGCCGCACGTCCGCCGGGTCGAGGCGCAGCTCCCGCGCGACCAGGTCGACCATGCTCTCGGTGACCGCGGCCGCGATGGGATGGCCGACCGCGCGGTACTGCGAGGTGACGACCTTGTTCTGGGCGAGCACCGCCAGCGTGGCCTCGTAGTGGCGGATGCGATAGGGCCCGGGCAGCAGGCGCAGCACCTGGCCGCCCTCCACCACGCTCGAGCGCGGGAAGGCGGAGTAGGGCCCGACCGGCGCGGTGATGGCGGCGCGGATCGCGGTGAGGGTGCCGTCGTCCTCGGCCGCCACCTCCACGTCGATCCGCTGCTCGCGGGCGTGGATGTCGGAGAGGAACGACTCGTGCCGGGTCGCCACGAACTTGACCGGGCGGCCCAGGAGGAGCGCGAGCGTGCACGCCGCCATGTCGTCCTGGTAGACGTGGATCTTGATGCCGAAGCTGCCGCCCACGTCGGGGGCGATCACCCGCACGCGGTGCTCGGGCAGGCCGAAGAGGTCGGCGACTACCGCCTGCATCATGTGCGGCACCTGCGTCGAGATCCACAGGGTGAGGGCGCGGGTGGCCGGCTCGAAGTCGGCCACGAGGCCGCGCGGCTCCATCGGCACGCCGGTGTGGCGTCCGGTGGTGAAGCGGCGGCGGAAAACGTGGGGCGCCGCCGCGAAGGCCGCCGCCGGGTCGCCCGCGGCGAGGCGCGTCTCGTAGATCACGTTGTCGGCCAGCTCCGGGTGGATGGGCGGCCGCTCCCGCGCCTGCTCGGGGGTGAGCACCGCGGGCAGCGGCTCGTAGCGCACCGCCACGCGGGCCGCCGCGTCCTCGGCGAGCGCGCGGCTCGCCGCGGCCACCGCCACCACCGGCTCGCCCACGTAACGGGCGCGGTCGGTAGCGAGGGGGAGCATGGCGCCGGTCTTCATGCCCGCGTAGTGGAGCAGCACGCCGCGATAGGGCCGGCAGAGGCGCGCGGCCTCGGATCCGGTGAGGACGGCCAGCACGCCGGGGGCCCCACGCGCGGCGTCGCGCTCGATCGCGGTGATGGCCGCGTGGGGGTGCGGGCTGCGCACGAAGGCCACGTGGGCCATCCGCGGCAGCGCGAGGTCGTCGACGTAGCGGCCGCGCCCGGTGAGGAGACGCGGGTCGTCCGGCCGCTTGAGACGGGCTCCGACGTGACGGGCGGTCATGACCTGTTCCGGATGGCGAACGCCGCGAGACGCGATCTGCGCAAAGGTGCGGCATGGTAACACGATTGACACGCTCCGGACGGGCTCCTATGATACCGGCCACCCATCCCCCGAACCGCCGTGCTCACTCAACGTAGAGGAGGCCACTCCATGGATCGCCGCTCCTTCCTGGCAACCACCGCGGCCGGCGCCGCCGTCCTGTCCTTCCCGGCCATCCTTCGGGCGCAGAGCAAGGATCCGTTCCGGGTCGGCTGCCCGCTGCCCCTGACCGGCCCGTTCGCGGCCCTGGCGGCCGACATGCAGCGCGGCGCCCAGCTCGCGGAGTCGGAGCTGAACGCGAAGGGTGGGGTGATGGGGCGCAAGGTCGAGGTGCTCTTCCGCGACGACCAGCTCAAGCCGGCGGTGGGCGCCCAGCGCACGAAGGAACTGATCGAGAACGACAAGTGCCAGTTCATCGTGGGCGGCCTCGCCGCGCACGTGCAGATGGCCATCAACGAGCAGACCAAGAAGTCCAAGGTGCTCTACATCTCCACGAGCCAGTCCGACGAGATCAGCGCCAAGCCCGACACGAGCCCGATCACCTTCCACGAGGCGCTGAACCCCACCATCACCTGCCGGGTGCTGGGCAAGTGGACGGCCGAGAACCTGGGCAAGAAGTGGTGGATCATCTACGCGGACTACGCGTGGGGCAAGCAGTGCAACCAGGTGCTGCAGGACGCGCTCAAGAAGTCGGGCGGCACCCTGCTCGGCGCCACCCCCTACCCGCTCGGGTCGGCCGAGTTCTCCGCGCACCTGCCCAAGATCCAGGCCGCGAAGCCGGACGTCCTCATGAACGTGGCGCCCGGCGCGGACAACATCGCGCTCCACAAGCAGGTGATCAGCTTCGGGATGAAGAAGGACATGAAGATGGCCCAGCCGCTCCTCTGGATCTCCTACCTGAAGGAGGGCGGGCCGGAGCTCTACCAGGACGTCTACGGCGCGGTCAACTGGTACTGGGAGCTGCAGGACTCCATTCCCACCGCCAAGAAGTTCGTCGACGCGTCGATGAAGAAGTTCAACCTCCCGCCCGGCGACTACGGCGCCTACTCCTACAGCGGCGTGCTCGAGGTGGCCCGCGGCACGGAGCTGGCCAAGTCCACCGACGCGGAAGCGGTCGCCAGCGCGCTCCGCAAGAGCCCGACCTACGACCACTTCAAGGGCAAGCAGTGGTGGCGGGCCTGCGACAACAAGTCCTTCCAGGATCTCTGGATCGTCAAGGGCCGCGACAAGGTCAAGGGCGACTGGGGCCTGATGGACATCGTCACCAAGGTGGGGGCGAACGAGGAGTACGACCGCACCTGCTCCGAGAAGGGGTTCGCCTAACCCGGTGCCCGAGCTCTCCACGCTCCTGGCACAGGTCTTCACCGGCCTCGTGCTCGGGATGATCTACGTCCTGCTCGCCATCGGCCTGTCGCTGATCTTCGGGCTGATGACGGTGGTGAACTTCGCGCACGGCGCGCTGTTCATGCTGGGGGCGTATTTCGGCGTCTTCGTGCTCACCTACACCAGGAGCTTCTGGGTGGCCCTCATCGTGGCGCCCCTCATGGTCGGGGCGCTGGGGCTCCTGATGGAGCGCTTCCTCATCCGGCGGCTCTACGGCCGCTCGCCCGACGACCCGCTGCTGCTCACCTTCGGCCTCTCGCTGATCCTGGTCGAGGGGGTCAAGCTCCTGTGGGGCAAGATCGGGCTCACCCTCGACCCGCCGCGGGCCTTGGCCGGCGCGGTGAACCTGGGCTTCATGTCCTTCCCGGCCTACCGCATCTTCCTCATCGGCGTCACGGTGGCGGTGCTGATCGGCCTCTACTTCTTCCTCGGGCGCACCAACATCGGGCTGATCATCCGGGCGGGCTCGCGCGATCCCCTGATGGTCCGCGCGCTCGGCATCGACCTCGGGCGCGTCTGGCTGGTGGTCTTCGGCATCGGCACCGCGCTGGCGGGGCTGGCCGGCATCCTGGCCGGCCCGATGCGCGGCGCCTACGCGGAGATGGGCGTGACCATGGTGATCGAGTCGTTCGTGGTCATCGTGGTGGGCGGCATGGGCAGCCTGCTCGGCGCGGTGGTGGCGGGCCTGCTCATCGGGCAGGTGGTGGGCCTCACCACGCTCTTCATGCCCAAGGCGGCGGAGATCATGGTCTTCGTGGTGATGGCGGTGGTGCTGCTGGTGCGGCCGAGCGGTCTCTTCGGCGAGGCGGGTCTGGCCGAATGAGCACGCTCCGCGCGATCGCCGCGCGGGTGGCCGCGCGCCCGGTGCTCGCCTTCTGGATCTTCTTCGCGGTCTTCCCGTTCATCGTGCCCAACCGCACGATGGCCACCCAGGTGCTGATCTTCGGGCTCCTGGCCATGGGCTTCAACCTGCTCTACGGCTACACCGGCCTGCTCTCCTTCGGCCACGCCGCCTACTACGGCCTCGGCGCCTACGGCTGCGGCATCGCGCTCGCCAAGCTGCACGTGGGCTCGCTCTGGCTCGGGCTCGGCGCCGGCTTCCTCCTCGCCGCCTTCGGCGGCCTCGTCATCGGCTTCTTCTGCCTGCGCCGGCGCGGCATCTACTTCGCGATGCTGACGCTGGCCTTCGCCCAGCTCCTCTACTTCATCGGCTTCCACCTGGCCGACGTGACCGGCGGCGACGACGGGCTGCGCGGCATCCCCCAGCTCGCGCTGGGCCTGGGCCCCTGGCGCTACTCGATCGAGACCACCATCGCCTTCTACTACTTCGCCTACGTGCTGGTCGGGCTCGCGGTGCTGGCGTTGCGCCGCATCCTCGACTCGCCGTTCGGGGCGGTGCTCCAGGCCATCCGCGAGAACAGCAGCCGCGCGGTGGCCTGCGGCTACGACGTCGACCGGGTGAAGCACCTGTCGTTCGTCTTCTCCGCCTGCTTCGCCGGGCTCGCCGGCTCGCTCGACGCCCTGCGGCTCACCGTCGTGCCGGTCGAGTCGCTATACTGGACCACCTCGGGCCAGGTGGTCATGATGACGCTCCTCGGCGGGGCCGGCACCTTCTTCGGCCCCTTCGTGGGCGCCGCCACCTTCCTGGTGCTGGAGGAGCGGCTGAGCCTCGTCCTCGAGTCCTGGCCCCTGGTGATCGGCACGATCTTCTCCGCGTTCGTCCTGTTCCTCCCCAAGGGGATATGGGGCACGCTCACAGGAGGCATCCATGGCCGTCAAAGTGCTTGAGCTCCACCACCACGGTATCCGCGTCGGTCCCTCGCCCGCCGAGGTGAAGAAGGCCTACGGCTTCTACCACGACGTGCTCGGCCTGACGGCCGATCAGGGCCGTCCGGTCATTCCCACCATCGACGGCTACTGGATGGACGTGGGCGGAACTGCTCAAATCCATCTCATGGGCGTGGACGGCCAGTCCAAGTTCGCCCAGGGGCCGGACAAGGATCCGTCGCGGCCGCACGTGGCCCTCGCGGTGCCCGACATCCAGGAGGCCAAGGCCGAGCTGGACCGCATGGGCGTGGAGCACTGGGTGACCCGCGGGGTGGTGGGCCCGGAGTCGCAGCAGATCTTCATGTACGACCCGTTCGGCAACATGATCGAGCTGCACCAGGCCGGCACCTGCCGCTGCGTCACCGGCAACCGCCAGCCGGTCAAGGCCATGAGCTAGCCGACGCATGCCCAGCACGGCCCAGAAAGCCATCCTCGCCCGGGTCGACCAGCTCACGCGGGAGCAGATCGCGCCGCGGGCGGCCGAGTACGACGCGGCGGGCGCCAACCCGATCGACTCGTGGCGGGTGCTCGGGCGGGATGGCTTTCTGGCCTCGTGCATCCCCACCGCGTACGGCGGGCTCGGCCTCGACGTGCCGACCTATATCGGGGTGATCCGCACCATCGCCCGCGGGTGCGCCAACACCGCCATGACCGTGCACATGCACTCGACGGTCATGCGCTTCATCGACGCGCTCGGCACGGAGGCGCAGAAGGGCCGCTACTTCGCCGAGGTGGTCGAGCACGGCCGGCTCTTCGGCAGCTGGGGCAGCGAGCCGGCGGTGAGCCTCTCGCGCACCTTCCTGATGGAGACGGTGGCCCGCCAGGACGGCGCCCATTACGTGGTCGACGGGGTGAAGCACTTCTGCACCATGGCCCTCGGCGCCTCGCGCTACATGGTCTGGTGCGCGCTCGAGGGCGGCACCGACATGGGCAAGGCCCTGCTCCAGGTGCTGGTGCCGGCCGACGCCCCCGGCATCGCCACCGACGGCAAGTGGAACACGCTGGGCATGCGCGCGACCTTCAGCCCGTCGGTCACCTTCACCGGGGTCCGGGTGGCGAAGGACGCCGCGCTCGGCGACCCGGGCACCGCCCTGCGGGTGGGCGTGGTGGAGAGCTTCGCGCTCGGCTACGCGGCGGTCTACGCGGGCATCGCGCAGGGCGCGCTCGCCTTCGCCATCGACTACGCCAAGCAGCGCATCGTGAAGCCCGAGAACATCCCGGTGGCCCACGATCCCACGGTGCAGCGCCACGTCGGCGAGCTGGCCGCGCAGCTCGACGCGGCCCTGCTGGTGCTGGCCGACAGCGCGGAGCGCTGGGAGGCGGCCGACGTGCAGGAGCGCGGCGTGCTCGGTAACAAGGCCAAGTACCTCGCCACCGAGGCCGGGCTGGCAGTCACCTCCAGGGTGATCCAGGTGGTGGGCGGCCGCGGCGCCTACAAGGACTTCCCCGCCGAGCGCGCCTTCCGCGACCTGCGCACCTCCACCCTCATGCCGCCCACGGTGGACCGGATGCTCGAGGGCATCGGCAAGAACGCCCTCGGCATCGACGGCGGCATGTTCAAGGTGGCCGGCAGCTAGCGCGCGGTCCAAGGCGCAGCCGAAGGCGAGCCGGGTTACACAGGTGAGGCGAGCCATAGGCGAGCCGAACGTATATAAAGAGAAGCCAGGGATGCCCGCCCAAGCGATCCGCAGCGACGTGATAGGCAGCCTACTCCGCCCACCCGAACTCAAGGCGGCCCGCGAGCGATTCGACCGCGGCGAGCTCTCCCCCGCCGCCCTCAAGCAGGTGGAAGACCGCGCGGTGGACGAGGCGGTCCAGCTCCAGGAAGCCGCCGGGCTCGACGTGGTCACCGACGGCGAGCTGCGCCGTTATGCCTTCTTCGGCCACCTGATCGACGCCCTCGAGGGCTTCGACAAGCTCGGCGGCTGGGCCATCCCCTTCCACAACGAGGCGGGCGAGCGGCTCGTCTTCAAGCGGCCGGTCGTGGTCGACAAGCTCCGCTGGCGTCGGAGCATCTGCGCGGAGGAGCTCACCTACCTGCGGGCGCGGACGCGCAAGTCCACCAAGGTGACCCTGATCAGCACTCAGCAGGCGGCCGCCTACTACGATCCGGACAAGTCGACCGGCGCCTATCCGACCCGCGACGCCTACCTGGCCGACATCGTGGATCTGACCCGACGCGAGATCGAGGAGCTGGTGCGGCTCGGCTGCGACTACGTGCAGATCGACGCGCCGCAGTACGCCGCCCTCCTGGATCCGGAGCTGCGCGAGGGCTACCGCCAGCGCGGCAGCGATCCGGACCGGCTGATCGATCGCTGCATCGAGATGGACAATGCGGTGATCGGGGCCGTGATCGGCGAGCATCCCGGAGTCACCTTCGGCCTGCACATCTGCCGCGGCAACAACCAGTCGATGTTCTACGCGAGCGGCGGCTACGAGCCGATCGCGCGCGTGTTCACGAAGAGCCGCTTCCA
>Ga0070699_100006331_pt1 | contig 10322 bp, 10 predicted proteins | sample KBSK1503metaG_FD_65473 | JGI IMG/M metagenome (GOLD analysis project Ga0070699, IMG submission 65473) | Corn, switchgrass and miscanthus rhizosphere microbial communities from Kellogg Biological Station, Michigan, USA - KBS K1-50-3 metaG | ecosystem: Host-associated > Plants > Roots >... | reverse complement strand
GCCGAGCCACTGCAGCCACGCGAGGTGAACCCGCCATAAGGAGATCAGCCCATGAATATCCGAGAAGTCATGACACCGAACCCGCAGTGCGTTTCGTCCGGTGACAGTATCCAGAACGCCGCGCGCATCATGCGCGACTGCGACACCGGCGCGGTTCCGGTCGTCGATAACGGCCGGCCTGTCGGCATCGTCACCGATCGCGACATCGTCGTCCGCGCCGTGGCGGACGGCGGCCAACTCAGCCGGCCCGTACGCGAAATCGTCAGCACCAATATCGTGTGCGCGTCTCCCGACATGTCCACCCACGAAGCCGCGCACCTGATGAGCGAGCACCAGATTCGCCGCCTGCCCGTGGTCGAGAACGACCGGCTCGTCGGCATCGTGTCGCTCGGCGATCTCGCGGTGAAGGAAGCGAAGGACAGGCGCATCGGCGACACGCTGGAGCACATCTCGGAAGGCGTGAAGGAACGCGGCTAGCGAGCCAGCTCGAACCACGCGAGCAGCAGCAGCGCCAGCACGATCAGCACGATGATGACGACGGGGATCCGCGAACGGCGGGGCCGCTCGAAGAGCGGCCCTTCCGACGGCGGCTTGATGCGCGGCTCCGTCGTCGCATGACCGCACTTGTAGCAAATCAACGCCTTGTCGGCGATCTCGGTTCCACAATATTTGCAGATCATGGCGGGCTACGGGGTTCGGGCTACAGGGGCTTCAGGCTACAGGCTACAGGAAGTTAGAAGTATAAGTACCTGTAGCTCGAATCCCGTAGCCCACCATGATTCCGCTTCGCGACATCATCCCTTCCCGTACGACGCCAGTCGTCACGATCACGCTGATCGCGATCAACGTGCTCGTCTTCCTGTACGAGCTCTCACTCGGACGCGCGGTTGACGCGTTCACGCTGTATTGGGGGCTGGTGCCGGCAGCGTTCTCCTGGGTGACGGTGGTGACGTCGATGTTCCTGCACGGCGGGTTCATGCACGTCGCGGGCAACATGCTCTACCTCTGGATCTTCGGCGACAACGTCGAAGACCGCATGGGCCACGGGCGTTTCCTCGTGTTCTACCTGCTGTGCGGCGTGGCGGCGGCGCTCGCGCAGACCATCACGCAGCCCGACTCGGTGATCCCGATGGTCGGCGCGAGCGGCGCCATCGCCGGCGTGATGGGCGCGTATTTCGTGCTCTACCCGAGGTCGCGCATCGTCACGCTCATCCCGCTGTTCTTCTTCTTCCAGGTGATCGAGGTGCCGGCCATCCTGTTCCTCGGCATCTGGTTCATCATGCAGTTCATCAGCGGACTGGGATCAATCGTGACCGTCGCCGGCAACACCGGCGGCATCGCGGTCTGGGCGCACGTGGCGGGGTTCGTCGCGGGAATCAGCGGGGTCGTCGTGTTTCGACGGCCGGAACGCCAGCGCGTCGAATGGTGGCACGACCGGTAGGTTCGACGGTGCTGTAGCTCAGCGAAGTCGGATTCCGACGGCAAACAGCCGGTAGTCGTTCTGTTTTCCAAACTGACCGTTTGGATTGACACCGTAGTACGCCTTCACGATCACGTCAGGCGTGTTCTTGTGGCCGAAATCGCGCAGACCGATGACGAGCGACGGTGAGAACTGGCTGCTCTCCTTGCGCGGCCACTGCTTCGAATAATTGAAAACCGTACGGAGACGCGCGTCGAACGCCACATACGCGTGCGCGCCGCGCGTGGCCGCGGGCATGAACTGGAAGCCATATGCCGGCTCGTAGTTGCGCGTCGACGGCAGAATGCCGGCGTGTCCGTGAATGCCGGGACTGTAAAACCCCGGGTGTCCCCACGAGTCCAGCGTCCACAGCATGCTCAGACGATGGGTGATCGTTCCGAGCCGGTATTGCCGATCCCAGTTCACCCCGAATTCCATCGACTGGTAGTTGACGTCGACGCGGCGGAAGCGGTCGCCATACATGTCCAGCGCATTGATGACCGCTTCGTCGCTCATGTGATCGCTCTCGTGCTCCACCTCGACCTTGATTGCGAGCTGATCTCGATCCGTGACGCCGTAGACGACCTTGCCCGCGAACGCGACGTGATAGCCGTTGTTGATAATCGGCTGCTGATCCTCCGTGAAGTCGAGCACGAAATGCGAGTCGACCGGAAGCCACAAGCCGACGCCCCAGCAACCCTTCTTGACCCGATCGGAGTGATCGCCTTTGGCCACGGCAAAAATCGGAACCTCTTTCCCAAGCGTGATGTCCCACACTTTGTGTGTGCCCGGACGCGTCATGAATTCGGAAGGACGGCTCAATCCGAAGCCAAGCAACTGCATCTGTGATTCGCGTGGGCTGGCAGGGAGCGGCTGAAACCAGGGCCGATCTTCGAATCCCGCGATCGTGACCGGCTCCCCGTCGCAGGGGGGCGAAGGTGCGGCCGTTTGTGCGGCGGCTGCGGCGGGCAGACACACGACCGCCGCCAGAACCAACGATGCGAATGCTTTCACTTTCCTCCTTCGGCGCGCGCCGTGCGACGCGCAGCACGAGTCGGACCAACGGGTTGGTTGCAGAGCGCGGAGAAAAGTGCGGAAGATCAGTTCGGCGCGTCGCACGGATGTTTCGCAACGGCGACAGCGCTGTGGTGTACACACCACACGGGGGCGACGGCGGAACGATGACCTCGCCGTTTTTCGGCAGACCGACGGAGGTTAACCTCCGCCGACGATCTTCAGTAGCAGATCCTGGGCCGGCTCGAACGACGGCGCGACCTCGAGCGCCGCGAGCGTCTCGCGCTTCGCGTCGGCGCTCTGTCCACCGAGCAGGTAGGCCTGTGCGAGGTCGTAGTGCGCGACCGCGACGTCCGCCGGCTTGGCCCCCAGCGCCGCGCGGAACGCACGAATGGCCGCCGGAGCGTCCTTCCTCTGCAAGGCGGCGCGCCCGACCATCGTCTGGGCGTGTGAATCGAACGGGTCCGCGTCGAGGACGCGGAGGTAGGCCGCGCCCGTGCGCGGCGCGTCCCCCAGCGGCTCGAGCAGCTGCGCGCGCTGGCGCGCGGCGTCCACGTCGTTGCCGTCCACCTTCAGAAACGCGTCGAGCGCCTGGATGGCGCGCGTGATGTTCTTCTGCTCGATCGCAATCTCCGCGATCGCGACGTTCGGATTCTGCTTGCCCTGCAGCGCCGGCAGCAGCTGCGCGGCCTGTTCGAGCGCGCGGAGTGCGCCGGCGGTGTCACCGGCCTTCCGCCGCGCCTCAGCCAGCCGCATATGGACGACGAAGCTCTCGGGGTTCGCCTGCGCCAGCGCGGCGAGCTGGTCGGCGGTGGCGTTCTGCGGAACGTCGACTTTCTTCAGCGCCTTGCGAATCGGGCCGAAGTCGCGGTCGAACGCCGCGTCGAGCCCGACCTGGACCTGATCGATCCCGACGCCGTAGGTGTCCTTGAGCGCGGCTTCCGTGTCGAGACCGCGGGCGAACGATCGCACGAAGGCGTGAAGCTTCGCCTCGCCGTACGTCTTCACCAGGTAATCGACGATCTGCGAAGCCTGGTAGTACGAGAGGACGATCAGCTCGGGATCCTGGAACCCCTCGTTGAGGTTTCTGAGCTTCAGCGGCTTCCCTTGCTCCAGCGCCTGGGCGAACGGCACCGTCGTCTCCCGGCCCCAGTCGGGACGTGCCTGCGCCTCCTGCCACACCGAGATGCCTTCGGTGAGCCACCGCGGCACCCGGTTGTTCGACATCTGCAGCGTGATGACGTGCGTCAGCTCGTGCCACAGCGTTTCCTGCCAGCTGAATTCACCGGGCGGCCGCGCCTTGGGCGAATCGAAGACGACGACCTGCCCGAAGCAGACGCCGAGCGCGCCAATCATGCCCGGCAGCCCCATCGTGCGGACGGCAAAGTCGTCGTGCTTGGGAAACATCTCGACAATGATGGGGCCTTCCGGCTTGAAGTCCCACTGCTTGGAGAGCTTCTCGAGCGACTCCTTGGCGAACGGCACGACGTACTCGCGCATCACCGGCGCTTCGTCCGCGCTCATGCGGACGACGACGTCGCCGTCACGAATGGTGACGAACTTGTCGAGCGAGTCCATCATCGACAGCAGGTTGAAGGTGACGACGTCGTAGGGGTCGCCCTTGAAGGCGCGCTCGAGCGCGACGCGCGCGCCCGACTCGTCGCCGGTGCGCAGCAGCTGCAGGCCGAGCGCCGCCGACGCGCTCGCGTTCTCGGGCTCGATGGCGACCGCGCGCTTCGCGAAATCCGCGGCCTCGATGTAGTGATAGTTGTGCGAGGAGACTTCGGCCGCCAGGCGGTAGACCTCGCCGTACCGCGGGTTGATCTTGAGGATGTCCGCGATCTTCGCGTCGAAGTCGGCCTTGCGGTCCTCGAGGAACGCGATCGCCGCGTCGACGGAGCGCGCCTCGAGACTGTTCGGATTGACCGCCAGCGCCTTGCCCAGCGATGCCTTCGCCTCGTCGCGCTTTCCTTCGTCAAGCGCGAGCTGCGCGTTCAGCACGTGCGCGGGCACGTAGCTCGGGTTCAGGTTGAGGACTTCACCGATCGCCTGGCGCGCCGCGGGCGGATTGGCGTCCGCCATCAGGCTCGCCATGCCGGTGCGCGCCTGCACGTTGTCGGCGTCGGCCATCAGCGCCGCCTGGAACGACTTGGCGGCGTCGGAGCGGTTGTACTTCTCGAGGAACAGCTCGCCCCAGCCGATGTTCGCGGCGACATTGTCGGGCGCCAGCGAGTTGGCCTGCCGGAAGTCCGCGTTCGCCTGCTGGAACTGGCCGAGCGTACGCTCGGCCTCGCCGAGGCGGACGAGATCGGCGGCGGAGTTCTGTCCGCTCGCGTTGATCAGACGTTCGAGCGTGCGCGTCCCCTCGGCGCGCTTGCCGAGATACAGCTGCAGACGCCCGAGCTCGAGCGCCGCATCGCTGCCCGACGCCGCGGCGGCCGGCGCGGCGAGGAGCCGTTCCGCTTCTGCATAGCGGCCGTGATCGATCTCGATGCGGGCACGAAGCGCGATGGCGCGCGGGTCGGCCGACGTGCCGAGAAGCCTCGCGGCCTCATCGTAGCGACCGAGGTTGAGCGCCTTGCGAGCCCCGTCGAGGCCCGAGTCGCCGGCGCCGGGACGCACCTGCGCGCCGACCAGCGCGACGATCGCGATGAACAGAACGCACGCGGTGAGAAGCTTCTTCACGGGCTAAGTATAGCGGGATCCCAGCGCCTTCTCTTCCACGGCGATGCGCTTCCGCACGAGCACGGCGAACGCCGCGAGCGAAATGACGCCCGTGATCCTGGCCCCCACCATCATCGCGAAGCCGGCAATTTCGCCGAACACTGCCACATAGTTGGGGTGGCGCAGATACGCATACGGTCCCGTCGAGACCAGCGGCGTGCCCGGCAGTACCAGCACCCGGTAGCTCCATCGGTGGCCGAGCGCCACGATGGCCCAGAGCTTCAGGATCTTTGCCGCCGCAAAAACAGCGAACCCGGCAATGAGCAGCGCATCGGGCGATGGCCCGGCCAGCGCGCCTTCGATCGCCATGAGCACGAAGATGCCCGGATAGACGACCGCGAGTGCGCGATAGACGTCGCCCTCGGGCTCGGACGCGCCGCGCTGGCGAAGGAGGCGCTCGTTGGTGCGCGACCGTTTCAGCTCCGCGAGCATCATCACGACGACCGCGGCCAGCGAGATGAACGCGACGGTGACCTCAGGGCGAGGCATGCTGGGCGAGCTTCACGTCGCCGGCGAGTCGAACGAGCATGCGAACGGGCGCCTGCCATCCCCGCGCGATCTGCGACGCGACGGCAACCCCGCGCGGCGAGCCGACCAGCGCACGAAGGCCCCGGTTCATCCGCCATTTCGTGCCGAACTCCTTCGCCCGCGCCGCCTGCAGGCTCGTGCAGGCGGCCACACCCGTTGACAGCTCCTCGAGCGCGGCCTCCGCAGCGAGCTCCCCGCCGCGGATCGCGAACCGCAAGCCATCGCCCGTCATCGGATCGATGAAGCCCGCCGCGTCGCCGGCCAGCAGCAGGCCGGGATAGCCGACCGACTTGCACTCGACCGCGAGCGGGCCGAGCGAGGTGACGTCCGACACCTGGCGGGCGCGCATGAACCGATCGCTCAGGATCGGATCCTCGCGTACCGCGCGGTCGACCATGCTGTCGGTATTGACCCGCTGGGCGCGGAAGATCGTCCTCAGGTCGCGCACGACGCAGACGTTCACGACGTCTCCCGGCAGCGGCGCGATGCCGATGTAGCCGTCCGGGCGGACGTGCATTTCGCCGTGGGTCGTCAGACCCTCGACGCCGATGAAGTACGCGCCGAACGCCCACCGCCGCGGCGACGGGGCGTAGTGCGCCAGCCCCATGCCGAACGCGATCCTCGAGTGGCGGCCGTCGGCGGCAATCACCACGCGCGCGTGGAAGTCGTGGTCGTCGCCGCTGGCGGCAACGCGGACGCCGATGACGCGCGAGGTGTCGGTCGTGATGAGCGGCGCGCGGACGACGACGCCGGTGTCGAACCTTGCGCCCGCCGCGGTGGCCGCTTCGACGAGCAGGATGTCGAGCTCACGGCGAGTCAGCGCGGCGCCACGGATGCCGTCCGGGTAGGTGGCGGAGACGCGCGCGCCGTTGGGCCCGCTGATGTTCATCCCCGTGATCGCCATCGCGCGGTGACGGACCGGGCCGGCGATGCCGAGGCGGTCGAGGATCGACAGCGCTCCGGGATTCAGCGTGTCGCCGCACAGCTTGTCGCGCGGGAAGCGCGCGCGATCCACGAGCCGTACGCGCACGCCCGCCCGCGCAAGCACGAGCGCCGCCACGCTGCCCGCCGGCCCCGCGCCCACGACGAGAACGTCGGGGATCATGGCGTGTAGGGGCCGGCTTCAGCCGGCCCGGCCGAGAACCAGCGCGCTGTTTTTTGATCCAAAGCCAAGGCAATTACACAACGCGGCGTCGATGTCCGCGCGGCGCGGCGTGTGTGGAATGAAGTCCATGTCGCAGTCGGGATCCTGCTCGTCGAGATTGATCGTGGGCGGCAGGATGCCGTGGCGCATCGCCAGCGCGGCCGCGGCCACGCCAGCGGCACCGCTCGCCCCCTGCGGATGGCCAATCATCGACTTGGTGGACGAACCAGGGACGCGGTCGGCATGCGCGCCGAACACGCGGCGCACGCACTTCGACTCGATCGCGTCGTTCAGCTGCGTCGAGGTGCCGTGATAGTTGATGTAGCCGATCTCTTCCGGCCGGCGATGCGCGCGGCCGAGCGCCATCTCGATGCAGCGGACGATTTCCACGCCGTCCGGATCCATCTGGACGCGGTGGTAGGCGTCACAGGTCGACCCGTAGCCCTCGATGCGGACGTAGGGACGAACGCCGCGCGCCAGCGCGCGGTCCTCGCGCTCGACGACGAACATCCAGGCGCCCTCGCCGAGGACGAAGCCGTCGCGCCCGCGGTCGAACGGGCGCGACGCCGTATCGGGACGCTCGTTGTAATGCGTCGACACGGCCCGCATCCGCGAGAAGCCGAAGATCATCCCCGGCAGCACGCATCCGTCGGTCCCGCCGGTCAGCAGGGCCTCGTACTCGCCGGCGCGAATGAGCGACGCGGCGTACCCGATGGCGTCGGTGGAGCTCGTGCAGCCGCACGACAGCACGTGGCTGATGCCGTGAAGCCCGAGCGAAATGGAGATCTCGCTCGAGACCATGCCGCAGATGCCGACGGCAATCGCGTAGGGCGTGACATGCTTGCCGCCGGACGTGAAGAAGTCCTCGTATTGCTTCTCGCCGACGTCGATGCCACCGCCGCCGCTGCCGATCAGGACGCCGGCGTCCGGCTCCCTCGCGCGAAGGCCGGCGTCGCGCCACGCTTCGCGCGCCGCGATCACGCCGAACAGCGCCGCGCGCGAGTAGCGCTTCGGGTCCGCGCGACCATCCGACCCGTTCTCCCCCTCGAGCGGCGCCGCCGCTTCGACCGAGACCGGTGGCACCGACGCGGCCACGCGACAGGGATAGGTCGACGCGTCGAACTGTGTGATCGCGCGCGTGCCGCTGACGCCGCGGCTGATGTTGCGCCAGTAGCAGTCGCGCCCCGCGCCAAAGGGCGAGACGACGCCAAGTCCGCTGATGACGACGCGCGGCAGCCCGTTGTCACCCCTTCGCGCTGTGCGATCCCCGGCGTTCGACTCCATCCGGTCACTATAATACCGGCCGTGCACTCGACCGGCGCGGTGCCGACACTGTTTGCTCGACCAATCGCGCTCGGCGGTCTCGTCTTCTTCGTCGATTCGCTGCTCTACTGCGCCTATCGCTACACGCTTGTATTCGGGCAGGAGGTAATTGGACCGGTCAGCGTGCGTGCGATCGCCATCGACGTGATGCTGTTCAGCATCTTCGCGCTCCATCACAGCGTCTTCGCGCGCGACACGTTCCGTAATCGCGTTACGCGGATGGTCGGCTCGCTCGAACGATCCACGTACGTGTGGATCGCGAGTGCACTGTTCACCGCCATTTGCGCGTGGTGGTACCCGGTCGCGGGCGTGGTGTGGCGAATTGATCAGCCGGTTCTCCGCTGGCTCGTCCACGCAGCTCAGCTGGTGGGGGTGGTGTTCACGCTCTGCAGCGCGCTGATGCTCGATTTCCTGGAGCTGGCCGGCGTCAAGCAGATCGGTAGTGGACGCCGGGTCCCTTTGGACCCGGCAGCTTTCCAGTTCAAAGCGTCGGGTCCGTACGGGTGGGTCCGCCACCCTATCTATTCCGGATGGTTCCTGATGGTGTTCGCGGTGCCCGACATGACGGCCACCCGGTTCGTCTTCGCGGCGACGAGCAGCGTCTACCTGCTCATCGCGATCCCGCTCGAGGAACGATCGCTGCGCCGCTCGTCGAGCGGCGCCTACGACCGCTACATGCGCGAGGTCCGGTGGAAACTGCTGCCACGCGTCTTCTGACATGAGCCCGCGTCAGGCGGCATGGCTCCTGACCGCGCTGTTCGCCGTCGCGGTCTCCGCGAGCGTCTTCCGCATCCCCATCCAGGTCTCCGACAGCGCTGAAATTCTCGAGGCGGTGGACGCCACGCCGTCAGTGAGCGCCGCGTTCACGCAAGGGCTCCATGCGTCACGGACGATGCTGCGCCCGATGCGCCAGACCGTGACGAAGATGCTGCTCGAGGTCGCGCACGGGATCGGAGATCGGTACAACCTGGTCTTCCGCGGGTTTCACGCAACGACGGCGGCACTGGTCATCGTGCTGTTCACCTGGGTCGCGCGTCCGCGCGACTGGAGCGGCGTGGCGGCGCTCTGTTTCGCGATGCTCGTCCTCACGGGCCTCCATACCTTCGGCGGCATGATGCGCGAGGCCTACCCGATCAACCACTTCCTCCTGATCGGCATCTATTGCCTCGCGACGTTCGCGCTGGCGGAGTCGAAGGGCGGCGTGCTGGCCGACATCGCCGCCTGCATCCTCTTCGTCGTCGCGTCGCTGACGCTCGAGTCGGGTCTCGTCGTGCTTCCGATTGCCGTCGCCGCCTACATCTCGGGCGTGCGGGGCATTTCGCGCAACGCGCTCGCCGCGATGGCGGCGCTCGCGATTGGGTACGTGCTGCTGCGCGTCGCCGGCCTGCACATGGTCGGCAACACCGTGGGCGAACGGCAGACGGGGTTCGGCACCGACATGCTGACGACGAGCGACCTGCGCGCGCGGTTCGGCGGCACGCCATGGCTGCTGTACGCGTACACGATCGTCTGCTCGCTGCTCACCGTTCCGTTCTCGCAGCCGATCGCGGGGCAATGGACGGCGTTCGAGCCGTGGGATCCGCTGGCGCCGCCGCTGTTCTTCCTGAACGACATCGGCACGTCGCTCGTCGTGACGGCCGTCATCGTGTGGTACATGGCGAGACGGCGCGCGCCGGATGGACGCCGGCGCTGGCTCGATCCCGCGCCGATGGCCATGCTCGCGACGCTTGCCGGCAGCGCGGTCCTCTCGTACGCCTACGCGAAGAGCGAAATCATGAGCGCGGCGGGGGTCTTCTACGCGCTCGTGGGCTACCTCGCGGTTCGAGAGCTGGCGGAGGTGTTGATGACGAAAACGCGGCCCGAGATGCGCGTCGTCGTCGTGCTTGCGGCGCTCTTCGTGAGTACGGCCTGGGGGTGGCGCGCGATGGGACTGCAGTACCGGCTGCAGCGCGGCGCGTTCGAGGCGCGCAGCGAGTGGGTCCTGCGGATGCCGCCGTACAGCAATCCGCCGGTCCCCGCCGCGGCCGCGCGGCTGACGCCGCGCTTGCAGGACGAGGCGCTGCATCGAGGGCGAACGAACCCGTATCTGCTCTGGCCGCCGCTGGCACGCCTCTGGGGAGAGAACTGATG
>Ga0070699_100006329_pt1 | contig 10325 bp, 10 predicted proteins | sample KBSK1503metaG_FD_65473 | JGI IMG/M metagenome (GOLD analysis project Ga0070699, IMG submission 65473) | Corn, switchgrass and miscanthus rhizosphere microbial communities from Kellogg Biological Station, Michigan, USA - KBS K1-50-3 metaG | ecosystem: Host-associated > Plants > Roots >... | reverse complement strand
AACTCGGGCCCAACCGAGACCTTTACGAGTGCGCCCTCCGGCCATGGCTGCGCGCGGCGGTAATACAGGCCGTCGTACTCGAATGCCTCGAACCGGTGCGGGCTCGCCACGAGCACCTCGGACCGCTCCGCCGTCGCCGCCCCGTGCAGGGCGAGCGCGCTCCCGTAGGCGAATGCGTACGGCGAGGTCACCCGCGCTCCCAGCCGGTAGGGGTTCGGGGCCGCTCCGGTCCGTACCCATAGGCGCCGGCGGACCTTCTCGAAGTAGCCCTTGTCGGCGAGGTAAGTGAGCGCCTTCGAGGCTCCGCGATCGTCGCCATCCAGGAGCGCAGCGGCCTCATGGAGCGAGACCGGATCCCCAGGCGCGAATGCCTCCCGCAGGAGGGTTGCCGGTCGCCGTGTTGTCATCGCCACTTGTTTTCTCTCCTTTTGCCGTTATTACGGTACTCGATCGCAACGGCCATTGTCAATGAGTCCCGTTTTCTCTTCGTTTGGAGGGAATACCGTTTTCGATGACAACGAATCAGCCCACCCAGCGCAGTCGCTTGATCGCGCCGCGCAGCTCGTGCGCGTTCACGCGCGTGTAGCGCTGCGTCGAGTCGAGGTGCTTGTGGCCGAGGAGCTCCTGGATCTGGCGCAGGTTGGCGCCGGCGCGCAGCAGCTCGGAGGCGAAGACATGGCGGAGCGTGTGCGGCGTCACGCGCTTGCGCTCGTTGATGCCGGCCGCGTCGACGTAGTGGCGGAACGTCTGTCCGAGCTGGGTGTAGTGGAGGCGGTTGCCCTGGACGCCGACGAAGACGGCCTGCTCGCTCAGCGGTACGCGGGTCGCGTAGTACTCGGCGAAGAGCGGCGCGAGCGCGGCGTGGATCGGGATCGTCCGCTGCCGGCCGCCCTTCGCCCGCCGCACCCGGAGCAGCCGACGCGAGAGGTCGACGTCGTCCCAGTCGAGCCCAAGCAGCTCGCTCCGCCGCAGGCCCGCGTAGGCCAGCAGCGCGAGCAGGAGCCGGTCGCGCTCCGGCTTCCCGGGGAAGTGTCGCTCCCAGAGCTCGCCACGCGTGGGCTGGACGAGCAGTCGCTCGAGCTCGCCCATCGTCAGCACGTCGGGGAGCGCTTCGCGCTTCTTCGGCGTCCGCAGCGGAAGCGCCGGATCGCGGACGAGGCGCTCGCCCTCGACAAGGAAACGGAAGAAGCACTTGAGCGCCGCCGCCGTTCGCGCTTGGCTCGACACGGCTGGTCGCCGCTTCTGTTCCTCCGCCAAGAAGGCGCGCAGGTGTGTGACGCGGACCTCGGCGAGGTCCTCGATCCCCTCACCCTGCAGGTAAGCCAGGCACGCCGAAACGTCACGCTCGTAAGCCGCACACGTCATCGGTGCCAGACGCCGCTCCGACCTGCAAAAGCGCAGGAAATCGGCTAGTTCTTCCCTCGTGTCTTCCTTCATCGCTCCTCCTCTGGGCAGCCTTCCGGCCCCCGCTGGAGCGACCCTGAGGACTATCCGGCTTACAGGCCTGCTAACCAGAAGCCCGCGCATCGCGCGGGCTTCTGCATTTTTTTGCGCGCTGGTCGTCGTCGGCAGCGCGGCCGCGGCCCCGCCGAGCGTCAACGCACCGATCCCGACGGAGCCTGAGCCCCTGGCCCGCACACTTGTTCAGACAACGTCGGCTCTCGAACAGGCGATCGGCGACTGGCACCCAAAGAGCACCGCCGCGCCACGGGCCGTGGTCTTGCAGGCTCTCTACCAGCAGCGGATCTACAGATTGCTCACGCGTGACGCGCCTCTCGCGACACGCATACTTGCGCTCGTCCCGCGCATTCTGGCCAAGGTCAGCCGAGATCTTCTCGCCGCTCAGCGCGAACTCTATCGCCTTACTCCTTCGATCGGTGTCCAGACCATCAAGGTCGCCCGCGCCCGCCCGGCACCACAGCTGTTGAGCTACTACCGAGAGGCGCAGCGCAGGTTCAAGGTCCCGTGGAACGTGCTGGCAGCCGTGAACTTCGTGGAGACGAAGTTCGGCAAGTTACGCAGTGCGAGCGCGGCCGGCGCGCAGGGCCCGATGCAATTCATGCCCGCGACCTGGCGCCGCTACGGGCTCGGAGGGAATGTGCGAGACGCGCACGACGCGATCCTCGGCGCAGCCAACTACCTGCACGCTTCAGGCGCACCGCAGGATCTGCGAAACGCGCTGCATCACTACAACACGTCAAGCGCGTACGTCGATGCAGTCCTTCGCTACGCGCGACGCATCGGCGCCGATCGAACGATGTTTTACGCGCTGTACAGCTGGCAGGTCTTCGTCAAGACTCCCCGCGGCGATCGCCGCGTCACGGGACCGGGTCTGCCATGAAAGGAAAGAGAGGAAGCCCCGGCTAACGCGGGGCTTCCTCTTCAGAACGGCAGCTTTGCCCTCTTAACCTACGGGCTGGAAGTAGTGCTTGTTGAGCCAGTGCGCCACCTTCTTGCCGATCACCGTGCCCTGGACATCCGCCGTACGGAAGTGGATTCCGCCCCAGACTCGGGCGTCGATGATCTCCTTGAGCGCGAGCGAGAAGCGATCGAAGTGCCGCGCCGGGATTAGCTCGCCGTTCAGCGTTCGGCCCGAGTGCATGTCGAATGCGATCTTGTCCGTGCCGAAGAAGTCCTGCGCCGCGTGAAGCACGGCGCTGCTCAAGCAGCCGTGGCCCGAGGGGTGGTCGGGAAACGGCGGCGTGCTTAGCGGTGGGGTCGTCGCCGTCGACGGGTGGAACAGTGACTCCCAGTCCGGGTCAGCAATCGTCGCCGCGTTACCGTCGGTCGCCGCCTCCCTGATCGCGGCCCGCGGCCGCCAGAAGTTCCAGTAGTACTTGTCGTTCCAGCACGCGATCGCCGCGTCGGTCCCGGCGAGGTTCACCATCGCGAGCAGCCGTGCCTCGTCGACGGCCTCGACGCCGTACGTTGAGGAAAGGTCGCGGACGAGGCGGTTCCACAGCGGGACCGGGGAGAACTGCCAGAAGACCGCCGCGGCCGTCTGGTCCGCCGTTCTCCTCGAGCTGTTGAGCGCACCGATCTCCTTCACCTCGGCGAAGTCCTTCGCGTAGGCGGCACTCGTCAGCGCGTTCGGGCCGTCCGAGCGGAACTGCGACTGGCTCTCGATGAGGAACGGCTTCATGTTGCCGACCCACGCGTCTGGGTCGCGTGCCCCTGCGGCGGGCGGGTCGACCGAAAACCCGACCGGCCGCCAGTCACCCGCGTCGAGTCCGATCACGAATGTAAAGGGCGCCATGAACCCGTCGTTTTGGCGCGCCGCGAGCATCGCCGCCGCAGCGGCCTCGCCTGCCTCGACCCCCTCGTCCTTGATCAGTCCATCCGGGATGCCGTCGAGCGTCGCGTCGTACGCAACGTCCAGGCCGCCTACTTCGGAGGCCGGCACGATCGCGACCAGCACATGATGCGCGGCGGTGGCGATCGCCGCGTCCCGCGAAGCCCACGGTTGGATGCCGAGCACGCCGACGTCGAGCAAGTAGGGCTGATGGCCGCGATCGATCGCGTTGACCGCGTCGTAGACCGCACCCTGCACCATCGCGATGCCGCGCATCTGCCCGTGCGCCGTCGGCCTCAGCTGGACGGTCTGGTTCTGCGCGATCACGTTCCATTCGTTGAGCACATCCGCCCGTGCCGTCGCCGGAACGACAGCGAAGACGGCAGTGGCAGCGACGACCAGCGCAAGCCCAAGCAAACCATTTGGTCGTTTCAACACGCTCATCCCTCCCCATCCCGTTCTGTTGCCTGCCAAATCCCATGACCGATCCGGTCCGGTTGGAGGTTCGTTTCAGACGAGCGAACGCCCTTAACCCCGGGTCCGGCGGCCAGCCAGACGCCGATTGTGGCATAGGTCTCCGATGAGTACAACGTCGCTTTGCCGGCCAAAGGAGGAGGGAAGGTGCCGAGAAAGATCGTCATCGGACTTGCTGCCGGGATCGCTCTCGTCGTCGTGCTCGTCACGGTGGCCATGCATCGCTCTGGGTTGCCGAGTACCAAAAGGGGGACGCCGGTCCCGGTCCTGCCGCCCGCCGGCGACTTCGCCGCCGCAATCGACAACAGATACTTCCCGCTCAAACCCGGTACGACGTTTCTCTATCGCGGAACGCAGGAGGGGCAAGACAGCCGAGTCTCGGTTTTCGTGACGCGCAAGACGAAGGAGATCGCCGGCATCCGCGCGACGGTTGTCCTCGACCAGGTGCTCGTCGACGGCAAACCGGAAGAGAAGAACTTCGACTGGTACGCGCAGGACACGCCCGGCAACGTCTGGTATCTGGGCGAGGACTCCTCGGACTGCGTCAACGGCAAGTGGGTTCGCAGCGACGGCTCATGGGAGACCGGCGTCGACGGCGCGAAGCCGGGCATCGTGATGGAAGCCGATCCGAATGCAAGTGATCTCCAATCGCCAGAAGTACTACGCGGGCCACGCCGAAGACATGGCAAAGGTCCTCGGCGCGGCTGCGTCGGTCACCGTTCCGTACGGCAGCTTCGATCGCGCACTTGAGACGAGCGAGTGGACGCCGCTCGAGCGGGGCGTGATCGAGCACAAGTACTACGTCAAAGGTGTCGGCAACGTCCGCACGGTCATGGTCAAGGGCGGCGCCGAGGAAGAGCGCCTCGTTTCGATCACGAGGTAGCCCGGCTACCTGGGGCGGCTCCAGATCCGCAGCTCGCCTACGTGCTCGAAGCCAAGCCGCCGGTAGACACCTTCTCCTTCGGGGCTCGGCGCGAGGATCGAGGGGAGCCCGCTGTCGACCAGCATGGCCGCACGCGTGAGGGCGCTCCCGTACCCGCGACGTCTTGCAGACGCGATCGTCGTGACGCCGAAGATGCCGACGGCTTCGTCGGTGCGGTAACTCATCGCTGCGCCGACCGGCTTGTCCTCGACTCGCCCGAGCCACAAGACCATGCGCGGCTCGTTGAGGATCGCGGGCGGATGAATCGTGCCCGGCTCGATCATGTCGTCCTCGTTGCCGAACCCGCGCACACTGACCGCCTCGACCTCTTCCACCTCCTGCGCAGTCGCGACTCGTACGATCTCGAGCTCCGCCGGCGTCTCGTCATCGGACGGCTCTGACGGTGCGCGGAGAAACCACGGCTCGTGCCTCCAGTCGCGGAAGCCGAACCGTTCGAGGTCGACGTTCTGCCACGAGTCGCAGACCGCACCAGCTCCGTCGGCGACCGCATCCGCCGGCGTGTCGGAACGGAGCGTGATCGCGCTGAAGTAGATGTGCGGCGCCTCGTCCAGTGCGCGCCACGCGTCGGCATCGGCTGCAGACCGAAGCCCGAGCGCCGCGAGCCATGCGGAATGCCAGCCGGCGACAGCATCGGCGCACAGCGCAACGGGGTCCTTCATGCGCGAAGCGTACGCGGTTAGGTGCGCAGCACGACTTCGAGCGCAGTGCCGAGACCCGGCTTCGAGGTGAGCGTGAATCCACCCTCGATCGTCTTCGTGCGCGCGCGAATGTTCTTCAGACCCTGCCCTGCCGCGGGCAACTCGCCGTCGAAGCCTTCGCCGTTGTCGCGGACGAGCACGAAGCGCTCGTAGTTGCGCATGCCGATCACGACCTCGGCCCGCGTGGCGTTGGCGTGCTTGCGCACGTTGGCCAGGCCTTCTTGGACGATGCGGAAGACCTCGATCTGCTCGTCCGGTGCCAGCCTGACGTCGGAGTCGATTTCGAGGTCGACCTCGAGCTGTCCGTCGGCGGTCAGGAACTCGATGTACCGGCGCAGGGCAGCGTCGAACGGTGCGTTTCCCGCTGCGGTGGACAGTGCAAGGATCGCGAAGCGTGCCTCTTGCTGCGCAGCGTTCGCGGCCTCCCGGAGCTTTGCGATCGTCTCTTCCTGCGGTGCTCCGTTCTGCAGCATCGATGCATGCGTCGAGACGGCGAAGAGGTACTGCGCGAGCCCGTCGTGGATCTCGCGCGCGACGCGCGCGCGCTCCTCGGCGACCGCACGCCCGAACTCGGCGTAGCTGATCGCGCGCCACGCGCCCGCGAGCAGCAGTCCGTAGGCAAGTAGCCGCAGCGCGTCCCCACGCGAGACGGAGCCCGCCGCGAGCACAGGCGTGAACACGTAATGCAGCGATGCGAACAACATCAAGGTCGAGCCCAGCGCGAGCCAGCGGTCGAGGTCCTCGCGTCGCTCGTAAAAGCGTTTCCCGAATCCGACGACAGCCAGGAGATTCAGGAGTGCCTGAGCCGCCAGTGTGCCGGTCAGCAGGCCGGGAGTCTCGGAGCGCGGATCGATCCCGGGGAGGACGGCGCTCGAGGAGCGCAGCGCGACCCAGCCGAGGACGAGCACGACGCACGCGGCGACCACCGTGTTCGCGAGGGCTCGCGGTCCCGACCGCCCCGGTACGAACGGCGCTGCCGCGATGAGCGTCCAGGCGAGCAGGCGACCGGCAACGCCCGCCCAGGCCTCCGCTCTGTGGACCGGCTGACCGTCGAGGACCGGCGCGATCGCAAAGGCGACGATGGAGACCGAGGCAATGAGGAAACCGGTGCAGAGGAAGAGATCGAGGCGCCGGCCCTCGACCGCAAACCGGATCCCGGCCAGAAGGGCGATGATCCCACCCGCGAACGCCATGACCGTCTGCAGCACGAGGCCGAGCTGCGGCAGGGAGAATTTCGTCTGGAGCTCGTGGTTGGAGACGAAGAGCGCGAGCGAGGACCCGAGCAGGCCGAACAGGAGGATCTCCCCCCACAGCCAGGCCTGGAAGTCGTCTCTGCCGTCTTGTCGCATGTTCACTCTTGTCGGCAGATAGCAGTCCGCCGATAAGCCTTGAAACCCTGATGGCTGAGCGAATCCTTCTCGTCGACGACCACCCCCTCACCCGCTCGGCCCTTGCCGGGCTGCTGGCGCAGCACGGCTTCGACGTGGTCGGGGAGGCTGCTGACGGCGAGGAGGCGATCGAGGCGGCCGCTCTGCTCGAGCCCGACCTGATCCTGCTCGACCTCTCGATGCCCGGCCTCGACGGCCTGAGCGCGCTGCCACGGTTGCGCGAGGCCGCTCCGAGTTGCGAGGTCGTCGTACTCACCGCCTCCGGAACCGAGGAGAACCTGCTCGGCGCAATTCGCGGCGGTGCGGCCGGCTACCTGCTGAAGAGCGAACCGCCGGAGCGGATCGTGGACTTCCTCCGCGGCGTGGCACAGGGGGAAGCCGCGCTCTCGGGAGCCGTGGCCCGCCGGCTGCTCGAGCAGGTGCGTGAGGGCGGCGGGCGGAGCTCGGGTGTGCCCGATTCGATCGCAGCCGCGCTGTCGGCGCGGGAGCTCGAGGTGCTGCTGCTCCTCGACGACCACCTCGCCACCGACGAGATCGCGAAGCGCCTCTTCATCTCCGAGCACACCGTGCGCTCGCACGTGAAGAGCCTGTTGCGAAAGCTCGGCGTCTCCTCGCGCCGGGAAGCACTCGAGGCTCTTTCCGTCGCCCGCGGCTGACCGTCTCACCCAATTTGGGTGAGTGCCTTCCCCCGAGGCGGGCGATGCTTCCAGCGGGCGCCATGCCGATACTTCGGGCAGATCTACACGCTCCCCGGGACGGAGCGAAGTGGAGAACGACCAGTGGCGAACGACTTCGATGGCCGGCTCTCAGCCGGCCATCGTCTTTTCCGAGAACCCTGCCAAGGCCGCAGCGACCAGGCCCGGCAGGGTCGCGATGTTGTAGCCACCCTCGAGCACGGCGGCGACTCGGGGCGCAAGCGCTGCGCAGCGGTTGCTGAGCTCGCGAAAGCCGTCCGCGGTGACCCGCATCTGCGCAAGCGGGTCCTCTTCGTGAGCGTCGAAGCCGGCAGACACCAGGACTAGATCGGGGCGGAACTGCTCGACTGCCGGGGCGACCACCTCGTCGAACGCCAGGAGGTACTCCTGGTCACTGGAGCCGGCGCTCAAGGGAACGTTCACCGTCGTCTCGCTCTGTTCCGTCGGACCGCCGCTGCCCGGGTAGAACGGCCACTGATGCAGCGAGACGAACAAGACCGTGTCGTCCTCCCAGAAGATCTCCTGCGTGCCGTTGCCGTGGTGGACGTCGTAGTCGACGATCGCCACTCGCTCGACGCCATGCACGGCCTGCATGTGCCGAGCAGCGACGGCGACGTTGTTGACGAGACAGAAGCCCATCGCGGTCCGCGGCCGGGCGTGATGGCCCGGTGGCCGCACCAGGGCAAAACCGGCAGTCTCGGCAGCGTCGATTGCGATCCCTGCGGCCAGCAGCGCCGCGGCCCAGCTCGTTTCCGAGGCGACCGTATCGGCGTCGAGCAAGGCCGGCTCCGTCTGTGCTTCCAGCATGTCCAGGTACTCGGGCGCATGTACACGCTCTACAGCCGAGCGTTCCGCAGCCCGCCCTTCGTGCGCCTGTGGGAACGCCGCTAGCAGGACCTCGAGCCGATCGCGCGAGTCCGGGTGGCCAGACGTGGGGTGGAGCTGCGCGAGCGCCGGGTGACTCAGGACGTCGATCGGCGGACGGCTCCTACTCGGCCTGCGCGGCGATCCTGTCGGCCTGGGCGTTCATGCCCAGCTGCCGCACGAAGGAAGACGCCTCCGCCCAGTTGGGGGTCTGATCTACGAGGGGAGGTAGGGGGGCGGAGGCGTCTAGAGTCGCCATTCGACGGTATACCCGGAGTTCCTCCGCCTGCGCTGCGAAGCGGCCTTCCTCGAGCATCGCCTCCAGCGTGCCGTACTGCGCCAGGAGGTTCGCCGCCGTCTTCGGGCCGACGCCGCGCGCACCGGGGAGCTTGTCCGACGGGTCGCCGCGCAACGCGATGAAGTCCGGTACCTGCCCCGGGTCGACGCCGTAGCGCTCCCGCACCTCCGCGGGCCCCACCCGGGCGAGCTCGCTCACGCCGCGGGTCGGTTGGAGAATCGTCGTCCGCTCGCTCGCGAGCTGGAACGAGTCCCGATCGGAGGTGACGACGACGGCGGTGCCCTTGTTCTTCTCCTCCTGCGCGACGGCGGCCGCGAGAAAGTCGTCGGCCTCGTAGCCCTCGCCCTTCGCAGCGACGAAGCCGAACGAACGGACGAGCTCCGGAAGAAGGTCGAGTTGCTCGAGCAGATCGTCATCGAACTCGCGCCCACCCTGGTACCCCGCGAAGAGCTCGTGCCTGTACGTGGGCACGAAGAGCGTGTCCCAGCCGACGATGGCGGCGCGCGGCGCCTCCGCCTCCCAGAGGCGCATGAGGAAGTTCGAGAACCCGACGAGGGCATTGCTCGGCTTGCCCTCCGCCCGCCGCATCGACTTCGGCAGTGCGTGGTACGCGCGGTGGGCGAGGGAATCGCCGTCGATCACGAGTAGCGGCTTCACAGATCCGCACCAAGGCGGTCGATCTCCGCCATCAGCCGATCGGTCGCCTCGCGCGCCGCCTCGGAAGGATCCTCGCCCTTCAGATCGTCCAGCGGGATCGGGGTGCCGTAGCGCACGCGCAGCGGCCCGAGCTTCGAGAGCCGGTCTGTCCCCGCGATCGCCGCCGGCACGAGCGGCACGCCGGCCTCGAGCGCGATTCGAGCGGCGCCCGTGTGCGCTTTGGGCTGGTACCGCTTCACGAGTCCTTTCCGCTGCCGCGTGCCGTGCGGGAACATCGCCACCACGTTTCCCTCGCGGGCGAGGTCGATCGCGGTGTTGATCGCCTCGAGGTCACGCTCGCCGCGCCGGACGGGGAAGCCGCCGCCGGCCGTGATCACCGGGCCCAAAGGCCACCAGTACAGCTCCGATTTCGCCATGAAGCGAAGAAACCGCCTCGGCCACAGCGGGAGCCCGAGGGGCCAGGGGTCGAGGTTCGAGATGTGGTTCGCCGCGAGGACGTAACCGCCCTCGGCGGGGAGGTTCTCCTCACCCTCGGCACGCAATCGGTACAGCCAGCGCACCACCGGCCAGGAGAAGGCGGCGGCGAGGGAATAGAGGAGACTGGGCCGCACCCGGCCAAGTATCCCCGGCCCGGCGCCCATTCCGAGGGACGCTATGGTGTTTTGGATGTCCAAGACCCTTGTCATTGCAGAGAAGCCCTCCGTCGGCCGCGATCTCGCGGGCGCGCTGGAAGGACCCTTCCAGCGGCGGAAGCTCGACGACATCAAGCCGAAGCGGGGCAAGAAGAAGGCTGAAGAGCCCACGAACGAAGAGGTCGTCGAGGCCGCGAAGTCGGCGGCTAAGACCCGAACCACCCGCGACGAGGCGGTCTTCCTCGAGTCCGACGAGTACGTGATCACATGGGCCGTCGGCCATCTCGTGCAGCTCGCCGAGCCCGAGGAGTACGACGAGAAGTGGAAGAAGTGGAAGATGGCCGACCTGCCGATCGTCCCGCCGAACGGCTTCAAGCTCGTGCC
>Ga0070699_100006328_pt1 | contig 10325 bp, 9 predicted proteins | sample KBSK1503metaG_FD_65473 | JGI IMG/M metagenome (GOLD analysis project Ga0070699, IMG submission 65473) | Corn, switchgrass and miscanthus rhizosphere microbial communities from Kellogg Biological Station, Michigan, USA - KBS K1-50-3 metaG | ecosystem: Host-associated > Plants > Roots >... | reverse complement strand
CGGCGACATGGTCCCCGAGTTCGAAGACGTGGCATTCGGCCTCAAGCCGAAGGAGATCTCGACGCCGGTGCGGACCCGCTTCGGATTCCACCTGATCGAGGTGCTCGAGCACTTCCCCGCAAACGACAGTTTGCCGGAGCGGGTCCACGCGCGGCACATCATGATCGCCACGAAGCCCACCCCGGCCGACGAGGAGCGGGCGAGGGTGCGGGCGCTGGCGCTGCGCGACTCGCTTCTCCACGGCGCCGACTTCGGCGCGATGGCGAAGCGCTATTCGATGGACGCGGCGACGCGCGACTCCGCGGGATCCTTGGGCGAGGTGCCGGTTCCCGGCCTCGCGCCCAACATGCGTGAGGTCTTGACGGCGCTTCGCGAGGGCGAGGTCTCGACGCCCTTCAAGCGGGACTCGGGCTACCACATCTTCAAAGTGCTGGGCCGCGTGCCCGAAGCGGAGTACAAATACGACGAGATCAAGGACGACCTCAAACGCATGGCGCAGAACAAGAAGCTGGAAGACGCCTACAAACGCTGGTACGACCGGGTCAAGAAGACCGTCAACGTCGAGATCAAGGAATAACCGGGAGGGCCACACGGAAGTGGCGGCGCGACGTCCCATCCTGCTCCTGACCATGGGGGATCCGGCGGGCGTCGGCCCCGAGATCGTCGCTCGTTCGCTCGCATCGCCGCCGCTCCGCCGCCTGGCGCGCCTCGTCGCGGTCGGCGATCCGGAGGTGATGGAGCGCGCCGCGCGCCGTGCGCGGCTCAAGCTCCGCGAGCCGGTGGATCCCGATCGATTCGACCCGGGCGACACATCGCCGGGCGTATCCGTCATCGCATCGAGCCACGACGGCTGGTCGTCCGTCGATCCCGGCGCTCCGACCGCCGCGTCGGGACGCGCCGCGGCGCGGGCGATCGAGGTGGCCGCGGGACTTGCGCTCGCAGGACGAGCCGACGGAATCGTCACCGCCCCGATCTCGAAGATCGCGCTCCGCGCCGCCGGATACCCGCACCCCGGCCACACGGAATTCCTCGGCGCTCTCGCCGGGGTTCCGGAAACGAAGATGCTCTTCGTCGGCGGGGCATTCCGCATCCTCCTCGCGACCGTCCACGTGGCGCTCCGCGAGGTGCCCGACGCGCTCGCGGTGGAGCCGCTCACGCGGACGCTCGAGTTCGCGGCGGCGGCGCTCCGGAACTTCGGCTGGGGTCCGAAGCGCGCGGTCGCCGTGCTGGGCCTGAATCCGCACGCGGGGGAAGAGGGGCTTTTCGGCGACGAGGAGCAGCGCGTGATCCGCCCGGCCATCGCCGCAGCGCGCGCGAAGGGCATCGCCGCCGAAGGGCCGTACCCGGCCGACACGTTCTTCGCGAAGCACCTCGGCCGGCGCGACCTGGGCGTTGTCGTCGCCATGTACCACGACCAGGGGTTGATCGCCGCGAAGCGCGACGGCATCGGAGGCGCCGCCAACGTCACGTTGGGGCTTCCGTTCGTCCGCAGCAGCGTCGATCATGGAACCGCATTCGACCGCGCGTGGAAGGGAGGCGCCAAGCGCCCCGACCCCGCGGGTCTCGCCACCGCCGTTCGGGTGGGAGCCGATCTCGCGAACCGCGCCGGTCGCCGGCGCTTGGAGTGGACGTGGCCCTGATCCGACTGGAGCACGTGTCGAAATCGTACGGAGAGCGGATCGCCCTGAGCGATCTCACGCTCACGTTCGATCCGGGCGAGTGGGTCTTCGTTCTCGGCCCGAGCGGCGCCGGGAAGTCAACGCTGCTCCGGGTCCTGGCGCTGGCGGAAAAGCCGAGCGCCGGCCGGGTCGAGGTCGATGCCGAGGGGCTGCATCCGGAGGCCGGCGGAAAACCGTCCGGGAGGGTCTTGCGCCGGCTGGTCGGCGTCCTGGGGCAGGAGTTTCGACTCCTCGCGGATCGCACCGTCTACGAAAACGTGGCACTCGCCTGCCAGATCTCCGGCATCTGGGATCGCGCCGCGCTCCGCGAGCGCGTGAACCCGCTCCTCGACCAGATGGGAATTCGCGGGAAGGAGGCGCTCTATCCGAACGACCTCTCTGCCGGCGAGAAGCAGCGCGCCGCCCTCGCTCGCGCGATGGCGCGGCACCCGAAACTCTTGATCGCCGACGAGCCGACCGGAAACCTGGATCCCGCCGCGGCCGGCCAGATCTTCGCGCTCCTCAACGAAATTCGGGTCCGGGGCACGCTCGTGGTCGTCGCGACGCACGTGGAGGACTGGGTGCGCCGCTATCCCGGCCGCGTCATCCGGCTGGAGCGCGGCCTCCTCCGTTCGGACGCGATGGAGGGCGGCGTGCCGGCGTCCATCGTGCCGGCCGCGACGGCGGCCGCCGTGACGGAGCCCACCGTGGGCACGGAGCTGCCGCCGGTCCCGGCGAATCCGGGCAACCCGAGCACCTCGGGCAGCTCGGGACCGGGGGAGCCGCCACGATGAGCGGCGCGATCCGGTACATCCTCCGGGAACTCTGGCGCGGGTTGAACCAGCACCGCACGCTTTGCGCGACCGGCGTCCTCTCCATGGCATCCATTCTCCTGATCTTCCTCTTCTTCATGATGATGCTCCAGAGCGTGGACCACTACACCGATCACCTCGAGTCGCGAGAAGAGGTCTCCGTGTTCCTGAACGAGGGCATCTCGCGCACCGAGCTGGCCCAGGTCGCGTTCGCGCTCCGCTCGATTCCCGGCGTCGACAGCCTTCGCTACATCAGCAAGGACGAGGCATGGGAGGCGTTCCGGTCCGACGTCGCCGACGAGGCGCTGGTCCAGGCCGTCGGCTCGAACCCGCTTCCCGCCTCCTACGTCATCCGCCCCTCACCGGGTTATCGGAACGCGGACGGCATCCGGACGATCGCGCGAGAGGCGGAGACGGCGCCGCACGTCGAGGACGTCCGCTACGCCGGCGAATGGGTGCTCCGCGCCGAGCAGGTCGTCGGGACGCTCCGCCAGATCGCCGCGGCCATCGGCCTGATCGTGCTCGTCGGCGTTCTCTTCGTGGTTGGAGCCACGACGCGTCTCTCGGTCCAGACGCGTCTCGAATCGATCCATCTCGTCCGCTCCCTCGGGGGCGGCTTTCTCTTCAACGAGGCGCCCTACCTGGTCGAGGGCTTCGTGCTCGCCGCGCTCTCCTCGCTCCTCACGATCGGGATCGCGCGCGTCATCAACGACTCGCTCGCGGACGGCCCCTTCCGTCTCCAGTTCCTCGACCTTCCGACCCTGGCCGCGTTCGTCGCCATCAGCGGGCTTCTCGGCCTCCTCGGGAGCTGGATCGCCGTGGCGACCCTTCCGAGGAAATGGCTGCTCTAGCGAGACGTATCCTTCCCGTCGCCTGGATCTGGGCGGCGCTCGCGACGTTCGTCCCGTCCATGGCGCTCGCCCAGGCCCGTGACTCGTCCGCGGCGCCTCCGGCGGCATCCGAGGTTCCACGCGGCGCCGACACGGAAATCGAGGCCCAGAAGCGCGAGCTCGAGTCGCTGAAGAACGAGCTGGAGCAGCGCCGCAATCTGTCGAAGGAACTCAAGGGACGGGAGAAGAATCTCCTGGCGCAGCTCCGCGACACCGAGAAGAACCTGACGCTGACCGTCCGATACCTGAACGCGCTGGAGCGTCGCCGCCGGGCTGTTTCCTCCGACCTTGGCGACGCGACGTCCGAGCTGTCGCGCACCGCGCTCCAGCTCGACTCGGAGCGTCGCCGCCTGGCCTGGCGCCTCCGCGAAATCTACAAGCGCGGCCGGAGCCGCGACATCGAGTACGTCCTGTCGGCCCGGTCGTTCGGCGACCTCATGGCGCGCGGGTACTACCTGGCGCGGGTGGCGAAGGAAGACCGCCAGCGGATGCTCCTCACCCAGGCCCGCCGAACCGCCGTGCAGGACACGAAGACCCGCCTCGAGGAGCGGAAGCGGGAGCTCGACCGGCTGAAGCGCGAGACCGATCGGGAACGGCAGTCTCTGGCCTCGCTCACGAACCAGCGGCGGACGCTCCTCAAGCGCATCCGCTCCGACGCCAAATCGAACGAGCAGGCCTCCGCGGAGCTGGTGCGGGCGAGCAAGCGAATCCAGGGCCTGATCGAGACGCTCGAGCGCCAGCGGCTGGCGCGCGAGCGGGGTGCTCCGGGCGAGGCGCCCCTCTTGGGCGACTTCGGCAAGAACAAGGGACGGCTCGCGTGGCCGGTCAACGGCAAGGTAGCCCGTCCGTTCGGGAGCTTGAAAAATGCACGGTTCGGGACGACCACCTTCAACAGCGGCGTGGACATCGCCGCCGCGTTCGGCACCCCGATCGCCGTGGTGGCGAAGGGGCGGGTCGAGTGGGTCAACTGGCTCGAGGGGTTCGGAAGATGTGCTATCATCAACCACGGAAGCGGGTTTTATACACTATATGCACACGCTTCCGAGATCACCGTGCCGGTGGGTCGGGACCTGGCCGCCGGGGAGATCATCGGCCGGGTCGGTGACACCGGATCCACGATCGGCACGGCGCTCCATTTCGAGATTCGCCGAGGCAAGGAAGCCCTCAACCCTCTCGAGTGGCTCCGGTGAGCCGTCGGGTTCCATGACCCAGAACCTAGTCCGCGGCCAGGACGAAGCGCTCGCGCTTCTTCGCGCCGCCTTGACCACCCGCCATGTCGGGCACGCCTATCTCTTTCATGGGCCGGCCGGCGTGGGTAAGACGCGCGCCGCGCTCTGGTTCGCGGCGGCGCTCCTCTGCGAGGCGCCCGCCGCGGATGGCACGGCGTGTGGGGCCTGCGCGTCCTGCCGGGCCGCCGCCGAACTCCGCCACCCCGACCTCGAGCTCCTCTTTCCGCTCCCGACGTTCAAGACCGAAGGGCGAACCGAGAAGCAGGCCGAGGAAGCCCGTTCCGAGGGCCGCGCCCGAGCGATGCAGCGGTACGCGCGCGAGCCCTGGTTCACGCCGACCTTCTCCCGTCCCGGCGTCCACTCGGTGGAGGATCTCGCGCGGGCGAAACAGTTCCTGTCGCTCACCGCACAGCACGCGGAGGGGCGGAAGGTGTTGATCGTGAAGGGGGCCGAGGCGATGTCGGGACCGGCGGCCCACGCGTTTCTCAAGATCCTGGAAGAGCCCCAGCCGGGCCGCGTGCTGATCCTGGGCGCGCGCCAGGCGCGGGCGCTCCTGCCGACGATCGCGTCGCGCTGCCTCCACGTGCGCTTCCGGCCGCTGGCCGCGGACGTGATCGCGGCGGCGCTCGCGCAGGGCTACGGCATTTCCGCGCCGGTCGCGCGAATCGCCGCGGCCACCGCGCAGGGGAGCCTGGGCCGCGCGATCCAGCCCTTCGCGGCGCCGCTCGACGGCACGGGCAAGGAGATCACGGACGAGACCGAGTTCGGGCGGCTCCGCTCGGCGGCGATCGAGCTCTTCGTGCGCCCCCGGTCGGCGGCGATCGTCGGCCCGCTTCGGAAGGCGCGCCTCGAGCGCGATCGGCCCCGCTTCCTCACGGCGGTCTCGCTGGCCGTGCACTACTACCGCGACGCCCTCCGGACGAAGCTGGCACGAGAGGGGGCGCCGACGGCGCTCGCGCACGAGGACATGAAGCGGGAGATCGCGGCCGACGCTAAGGCCCTCCCGCTCGCCGCGCTGACGGGGCGCATTCGCGTCCTCGAGGAAATCGCCGCGGCGGCGCAATCCAACGTGACCGTGGCGTACGCGGTCGCTTCCGCCCAGCACCGGATGGGACTGGGCACGAACTGAGGCGCGCCCCGGCGCGCATCGGCACACGAACCGAGGCCCCGCTTCTGGCGGGTGAACGACATGCACGAGCACGATTCTTCCGTCGCGTCCGCGACGCCTTCGCCGACACCAGCGCCGTCACCGCCGCCGCAGATGACATCGGAGGTGGTGGAGGTGATCTTCAAGGGCCGCCGCCGCGAGTATTACGCAAATCCGAGGGAAATCCCCGTCCACATCGACGACTACATCATCGTCCAAGCGGAACGAGGCGAAGACCTGGGCCGCGTCCACCACACGAACGAGTGGGTAAAGGCGTCGCAGCTGCCCCAGCCGCCGCGACCCGTCCTCCGCACCGCCCGCCCCGAGGATTTGGAGCGGTTGGAGCAGAATCGCGCCAAGGAAGAGAAGGCCTTCGCGTCCTGCAAGGAGAAGGTCTTCCTTCGCGACCTCGAGATGAAGCTGGTCGACTGCGAGTACCAGTGGGACGGGAACCGCATCACGTTCTTCTTCACGGCGGAGAAGCGCGTCGACTTCCGGGATCTGGTCAAGGATTTGGCCGCGATGTTCCGCACGCGAATCGAGCTTCGCCAGATCGGCGTGCGCGACGAGGCGGGGCGGATCGGCGGCGTCGGCACGTGCGGCCGCGAACTCTGCTGCTCGACGTGGCTCCGCGAGTTCGAGCCGATCACGCTCAAGATGGCGAAGGACCAGGGGCTCTCGCCCAGCCCCTCCAAGATCTCGGGCGCATGCGGCCGGCTGAAGTGCTGCCTCCGCTATGAGCTCGACTTCTACAAGGAATCGAACCGCGAATTCCCGAAGCAGGGAAGCCGCCTGTCGCTTCCCGACGGGGAGTTCGACGTGGCGCGCGTCGACATCTTCCACCGTACGCTCCTCCTCCGCGACGAGGCGGGGAAGGAGGCGACCGTTCTCCTCTCCGACGTCCCGAAGGGGACCCGGATCGTGGGACCGTCGCGCGATCGGCGGAAGGGCTGCGACAAGAACGAATGCGCCTCGCGCGGGACGAAGCCGGGCGACGGCGAGAATCCGCCCGCCGGTGGGGGCGGGCACGGCGGGGGCGGGCACGGCGGGACCGGTCATGGCGGGGGTCGTGACGCGAGGCCGGGCGGTCGCCCGCCTCGGCGCGGCCCGGACGCGCCACCCGGGGGCCGCGGATGAGCCCACCGCCCCAGCCCAAGTTCTACATCACGACCGCCATCGACTACGTGAACAACGTTCCGCACCTGGGGACCGCGTACGAGAAGATCGCGGCCGACGCGCTCGCGCGCTACAAGCGCCTCGCCGGCTTCGACACGCGCTTCCTCATGGGGAACGACGAGCACTCCACGAACGTCGAGAAGGCGGCGCGCGAGAAGGGGCTGGAGCCAAAGGACTACTGCGACCAGATGGCCGTCACCTTCCAGGGCGTGTGGAAGCGGCTCGACATCTCCTACGACGATTTCATCCGAACGACCGAGCCGCGGCACGTCCGCGGCGTGCAGGCGCTCTTCGCGAAGATCGTCGAACGGGGCGACATCTATAAGGGGAAGTACGAAGGCTACTACTGCGTCAGCTGCGAGCGGTTCTATCCCGAGAAGGACCTCGCCGACGGACGCTGCCCGATTCACAAGACCAAGCCCGAGTGGCTGAGCGAGGATAACTACTTCTTCCGCCTCTCGGCCTACGCGAAGCCGCTCCTCGATCACTACCGGGCGAACCGCGACTTCCTCGTCCCGGAGATCCGCCGGAACGAGATCGTGAACGTGATCGAGGGCGGGCTCGAGGACATCTCCGTCTCGCGCGCGGGCGCCACGTGGGGCATCCCCTTGCCGAGCGATCCCGGTCACACGGTCTACGTCTGGTTCGACGCGCTGATCAACTACATCTCGGCGATCGGCTACCCGGCGCCGAACGGCGACTTCGGACACTACTGGCCGGCCGATCTCCACGTGATCGGGAAGGACATCACCCGGTTCCACTGCATCATCTGGCCGGCGATGCTGATGAGCGCCGGCGTTCCGCTCCCCAAGAGCGTCCTGGGTCACGGCTGGGTCCACTTCCAGGGACAGAAGCTCTCGAAGTCGCTCGGCAACATCGTGAATCCGCTCGACGTCGCCGAGAAGTACGGCGCCGATCCGCTTCGGTACTACTTGCTCAAGGAGGTTCCGCTCTCCCGGGACGGCGACTTCACGTGGGAGCTCTTCATCGAGCGCTACAACGCCGACCTCGCCAACGACTGGGGCAACCTCTTCACGCGCACGATCTCGATGATCCACCGCTATCGCGCGGGCTCGCTCGCGGTCGCGACGCCCTCGGACGGACTGGAGGAAGTGATCGCCTCCGCGTTCCGCGACTATCGCGCCGCGCTGGATCGCTACGCGATCGAGGGCGGGATCGAGGCGGCGTGGACGATCGTCCGGCGCGCGAACCGGCTCGTCGAGGAGCGCGCGCCGTGGAACCTGGCCAAGGACCCGGCCAAGGCCGAGGAGCTGGATCAGCTCCTCGGCGCCCTCGCGGTCGCCCTTCAGCATGCGGCCTTCCTGCTCTTCCCGATCATGCCGGCCAAGGCGGCGCTCGTCTGGGAGACGCTCCGGCTGACCCCCTCGCTCGGCGAGACCCGGTTCCCCGCCGACGGAGGGCTTCTCCCGCCGCCGCCGACGGGCGTCGCGCTCGGCGAGTCGAAGCCGCTCTTCCCGCGCATCGAGAAATGATCGATTCGCACGCGCACATCCACCGCGAGGAGTTCGACGGCGACCGCGATCAGGTGATCGAGCGAGCCGCGACGGCCGGCGTCCGAACCATCGTGAACGCCGGCACCGACGCGGCGTCGAGCCGCGACGTGCTCGCGCTGGCGCGCCGCATGCCCCTCGTCCGCGCGGCGGTCGGCTTCCACCCGTGCGACGTGCGCGAGGATCGCGCGGCCGAGATGAGCGAGATCGAAGCGTTGGCGATGGAGCCCGAGGTGGTCGCGATCGGCGAAACCGGCCTCGACTTCCACTGGCCCGACAACGCCCCCGCGCCCGTGCAGGAGGAATTCCTCCGGCGGCACATCGAGTTGTCCAAGCGCTCCGGGAAACCCCTCGTGCTCCATCATCGCGCCGCCGGCGAGCGGGTCGCTGAAATCCTGGAACGCGAAGGCCCGCCTCCGGCCGGCGGCACCTTCCACTGTTTCGCCGGGGACGCGGCGCTCGCGCGGCGCGTGATCGCGATGGGCTTCAAGATCGGAATCGGCGGCTCCGCCACGTTCAAGAAGAGCCCGATCCCGGCAATCCTCCGGGAGGTCGGCGTGCGCGACGTCGTCCTGGAGACGGACGCGCCCTACCTGGCCCCCGTGCCCCATCGGGGAAAACGAAACGAGCCGGCCTACCTGACGCTGGTTCGGGATCAGGTCGCCACCGCCCTCGATATGACGCCGGCCGCGCTGGAGGAGGCAACCGATGCCGCCTCTCGAAGCCTCTTCCGGATCTAGACGCGTCCGGGCGGCCGCGGGGTCGGCGCGCGAGCGCGCGGCCGAGCGAAGGCAGCGCCTCCGCCCGACCGCCGGCACCGGCGATCCGGCCGCGACCTCCGGCGTTCCCGCCACCCTCCGCTCGCTCGATGTCCGCCCCAGCCGGCGGCTCGGGCAGAATTTTCTCACCGATCCGCGGGTCGCCGAACGGATCGCCGCGTTGGCGGACGAACGGGATCGGGACGGCGCCGTCGTGGAGATCGGCCCTGGACTCGGCGCGTTGACGGAGCGCCTCGTCCGGTCAGGCCGGACTTTGGTGGCGGTGGAACTGGATCATCGCCTCGCCGAGCACGTGGAGGGAGTGTTACGGCCGTATTCGGCGTCGCGCGTCGCGCGCGGCGACGTGTTGGAACAGCGTCTGGACGTGCTGGTCCCCGGCGACGCGCCCGTGACCGTGGTCGCGAACCTTCCGTACTCGATCACGACGCCCGCCATCGAGTGGATCTTGGGGCAGGGCCGGCGCGTGCGCGCCGCCTATCTCATGGTGCAGCGCGAGGTGGCGGAGCGGATGACCGCCGTGCCGGGGCGGAAGGAATTCGGGTCGCTCTCGGTGTTCCTGTCACTGCACGCCGAGATCGAATCGCTCTTCCGCGTGTCGCCGGGGGCGTTCCACCCGCGCCCGGAGGTCGACTCGATCGTCGTGCGGATGGTGCCGCGCCCCTACCCGGGAACCACGGCCGAAGAGCGCGCCGACGCCGAGCGGCTGGCGCGCGCGGCAACCGGCGGCCGGCGAAAGACGATCGGCAACGCGCTCGCCCGCGGGCTCGGGATCGCGGCCGAGGAGGCGCGGGCGCTTCTGCAGGCGGCGAGCGTGGATTCGACGCGGCGCGGGGAATCGCTGTCGGTGGAGGAGTGGCTGGCGCTGGCGCGGGCGTGGCGGATGGGTGGCACGAGGAGTGGGGGTGAGGGATGAGAGGGCGCGCGCGTTGTCTTGTCGCCGCCACGATCGCGGTAATCGTCGCAGTTTCTGCTGCGCCGGCCCACGCTCAGGACCCAGACCTGAGCGCGCTCACAATACCCGACACTCTCTTCTCGGCGCCGTCGCTCCCTGGCCCCGATTACCTCACTGTCTTCGATCGAGACAATACCCGGTCGAACTGGACCCAGAACCTCACATACACAC
>Ga0070699_100006327_pt1 | contig 10325 bp, 8 predicted proteins | sample KBSK1503metaG_FD_65473 | JGI IMG/M metagenome (GOLD analysis project Ga0070699, IMG submission 65473) | Corn, switchgrass and miscanthus rhizosphere microbial communities from Kellogg Biological Station, Michigan, USA - KBS K1-50-3 metaG | ecosystem: Host-associated > Plants > Roots >... | reverse complement strand
GGGGTTGGCCGGGGTGGAGTTCAGCTCGGTCTCGATCGTGCCCCGGGTAAAAGCCAGGGTGTCCCTGGCCGCGCCGAGGATCTGGGGGATGCTCCGGAAGGTGAGCGGGTCCTGCAGGTTTCGGGCGTGACCGGGCTCGAACAGGGAGCTCCCGGCGAGCAGCGCGCGGAGGCGGCCGCTCGCCGCGGCCAGGCCCGGGTGAGGTCGGACCTCGGCGACCACGGGATGGAGGATGCTGAGGTTGCCCGCGAACCCCTCGAGAGCGAGCGCGGCGGCGACCTCGGCTTCCCCGAGCAGCCGTTCAGCGGCGAGTTGAGCCAGCGCGGCCCAGCCGGTGGCGAAGGCGTTGTTATTGATCAGCGCCAGGCCTTCATTTTCCTGCAGAACGAAGCCGGTCCCGCGGAGCAGCCCTTCAGCGAGGTCGGCCAGGGGACCCAGATCAGCCTGCCCCACCGAACCGAGGCTGCGCACGGTCGGCGAGACACCACGGTTCAAGGCGTCGACGATCATCTCGGCGAGTTCGGGGCGCACCCCGGCCGCGCCCTTGGCGTAGCCGTTCACCAGGCAGGTCATCGCGGCCCGCACCACCGTGGGCGGGGCGGGCGTTCCCTGGGCGATCAGGTGATTCCGGATCAGGGTCTGGCTGAAGCCGCGGCGGCCCGCAGCGTCGAGTGTGACGCGCTTTCGCTCGGCGACAGCGGTCGTCAGGCCGTAGACGGCCGTCTCCGATCGCAGGGCCTCCTCGACAACCTTCCGCGCCTCGGCCATCCGGTCACGCGCCGCCGGGGCGAGGATGGCCTTGTCCCGCCCCTCGGCGACGGCCGCGAGGGACTCGATCGTCAGCGACGCGCCGTCAAGCACCACCATCAGCGCTACCCTCCCTCGGCCAGTGCTTCAGCCGCAACTTCTCCGGAGCATGGCCCGGCCCGCCGCCCATATTGACACACCGGAGTAGGCTGGCCGGCACCCGGCTACAAGTTCGCGCCCTGGTGGGCCGGGTGCCGGCCCGGCTCGCGCTGCAGCGGGGCACCGTGTACGACATCGGGCGCTTCACGTCGGCCAGGTTCGGCGGGGTTGCGGAAGGAGTGGCTTCGTGAGTGAGCTGGAGGGGCGCGCGAGCTCGTCGATCGTGGACCGGCTGCGGTCCGGCCCGGTGCTCGGTGCCGAGGGCTACGTCTTCGAGCTGGAGCGGCGCGGCTACATCAAGGCGGGCCCGTTCGTGCCCGAGGTGGTGCTCGACTACCCGGACGCGGTGCGCGAACTGCACCGCGAGTTCCTGCGCGCGGGCGCGGACGTGATGGTCGCGCTCACCTACTACGCGCACCGGGAGAAGCTCCGCGACGTCGGCCGTGAGGGCGACCTGGAGGCGATGAACCGGCAGGCGGTACGGATCGCCCGCGAGGTCGCCCGCGAAGGTGGCGCGCTGGTGGCCGGTAACGTCTGCAACACCTGGGCCTATGACCCGGACGACCCGGCTACCGCGCAGACCGTTCGGGCTATGTACGCCGAACAGCTCGGCTGGGCGGTCGAGGAGGGCATCGACTTCGTCATCTCGGAGACCAACGACTATCTCGGCGAGGCGCTGATCGCGCTGGAGGTCATCCGCGACCTGGGGCTGCCCGCGATGGTGACGCTGGCGCCGACCCAGCCCGACCAGACGCGCGACGGGTACGGGTACGCGGAAGCGTGCCGGATCCTGGCCGCCGAGGGCGCCCAGGTCGTCGGGCTGAACTGCGACCGCGGGCCTTTGACCATGCTGCCGCTGGTCTCCGGCATCCGGGAGGCCGTAGACTGCGCCGTCGCGGTTCAGCCGGTGCCGTACCGGACCGACGCGGCCGCCCCGACGATGGAGACGCTGCGGTCGGCGGACGGGGAGCGGGCCTTCCCGGTGGCGCTCGACCCGTTTGGTTGTACGCGGTTCGAGATGGCGCAGTTTGCGGTGCAGGCCCGCGAGCTCGGCGCGGACTATGTCGGGATCTGCTGCGGCGCGGGCCCGCACCACGTCCGGGCGATGGCCGAGGCGCTGGGCCGCGAGGTCCCGGCCAGCAAGTACTCGCCGTCGATGGACCTGCACCCGATGTTCCGGGCCGACGTCGCGGCCAAGGACGCGGCCTTCCTGCACTCCTGGTCCGCCTGACGGGGGCCGTCCCCGGCCGGGCCGGGATCTACCCGGCCGGGCCGGGATCTACCCGGCCGCATGGCAGCAGGCCATAGGCCTGCTTGGCGACCAGGACGCGCATCACCGCCGCGTCGACCGAAGACCGGAACGCGGGATCATGATTCATCCGGCCGAGAACCGCCGTGTCCATGGCCGCGGCCGCGGGCAGGCTCACCGAGACGATCATGTCACCGCCGGCGGCGAGGAAGCCGATAGCGCGGGCGGCCGGGGACAGGCTCGCGACCGCCGCGGCCGCGCCCATGTCATCGGAGACGATCACGCCGCCGAAGTGCATCTGCTTGCGCAGCAGCACCCGCATCGTGCCGGCAGAAAACACCGCGAGGTGACGGGGGTCGATCCGCGGGTAGCTGGCCAGGGCGACCATGACGAACGGCACGCCCGCGTCGATGGCGGCCTGGAAGGACCCGAGGTAGGGGTCGCCTGGGGCGGTCACCGTGTCGGTGACCCCGGCGGTGAGGTCGGTGTTGCCGGTCACCCGGCCCAGGCCGGGGAAATGCTTGGCCACAGCGGCGACTCCGGCGTGCCGCATCCCCCGGATGAACGCCACGCCGTGCGAGGCCACGGTGGCCGGGTCGGTGCCGAACTCGCGCATCAGCGCGCCGATTGGCTGGTTGAGGCGGGCGGTCCCCGGCGGGACCACGTCCATGACGGGGGCCAGGTCGAGGTTGACGCCGGCCAGCTTCAGCTCGCGTCCCCACTCGGCGGCATCCCGCTGGAGCGCGCCGGGGGCCAGCTCCCCCTGGACCACGGCCGACGGGGTCGCCGAGAAGCCCGGCCCCCGCAGCCGCTGGACCTCGCCGCCTTCCTGGTCGGCGGCGATGAAGAACCGGACCCGCGCTGTGGCCGTCGAGGAGGCCAGCGACTGATCGGCGGCGGTTACCTGCCGGATGTCGGGCTGGCTGGCGGTGCTCGTGGTTCCGAACAACAGGGAGCCGAAGTGATAGGCCGCGACCGCGCGGGCGACCTCGGTGCGGGGGGCGTCGGCGATGCCGACCAGAAACAACTGGCCCACCCGCTGGGCCACGGTCATCCGGGACAAGACCCGCGCCGCGCAGGAGGGCGGACTTGGCGCCTGCGCCGACGGTGAGGCCTTGCTGCTCGCCGGGAGCGCGGAAGGGATGCTCGCCGAGGTGCTGGCCGGGCCGGCGGCCGGGCGGCCGCCCGAGATGAGGCCGCAGCCCGAGCAGGCCAGAGCCAGCGCAAGCACGCAGCCGACGCAGGCTCCGACTACCTGATGCCTGACCATGCACCGGACTTCCTGCAGGTGACTTTGCCGATCCCGAACGCTATCACTAGAGCCAGGTCAGTGCAGGATCGCCGAGACCAGAGCGCATGCTGTCACGGCGTCCGTGATTGCGTGTAGTTGCACCCCTGATAGAGGAGGGTTCTGAATCCGAAACGTCGGCCGAGGCCGTCGGCTCACCATCGAGGCCATGACGCAGCTCTGACATGCCGCCAGGGGAGTGCAACCCTGCCATCTGCGCATCACGATTATCGCGGGTCCCTCGCATGGGCAGGTCAGGCGGAGACCCCGTCCGTTTATCGTGGTGGATCCGGGCTCCGCGGTCGATCCGGTGCACGATAGACCCCCCAATTCACCGCCAAGCCCGGATCAACCACCTCATTCAGCACGCCAACCCCCATCTGGTCCGCGGTGCACGGGCTGGCCGTGCTGGCCGGGCCGGGGCCGCTGCGCGACGTTCCCGACGCCACCCGCCGTCACCTCGAGGAGCTCATCCTCAGCTTCATCGAAGAGGGCCTAGCCGGAGCAGGACCCCCGCGTCAGTAGAGGGTCAGGATCGGCCCGGTCTTCACTATCTGGCCCCCATTGCCGATGAACGAGTGAACCTTCAGGTGCGCGGTGTAGAGCAGGAACGTTATCGTGCCGCATGAGCTGTTGCCCGGCCCGGTCAGCACGACCGCGCCGACGTTCTTGCTGGCACCGCTGGCGTTATAGGCGACCGCGACCGCCCCCACCTCCTGCGTGCCTCCGGTCTGCTTGGCGCACACGGTCACCTTTACCCGCGCAGTACCTATCTTGGTGTACGAGCCCGAGGCGCTGATAATGTTGTCGCCGGGGATGGCGGGCACCGTGAAGTTGTGCGTCCCGGAACCCCCGGTGGTCGCGGACTTCGTCGGGGTCGCGGACTTAGTCGGGGTCGCGGACTTCGTGGGGGTCGCCGACCTCGTCGAGCGCGCGGACCTCGTGGCGATGGGGGAAGCCTTATGCGTAGCTGCGGCTGAAGTCGCTGGCGTCACGGAAGGCGCTGATTCAGTCGAAGGCCCAGACGGCGAGGATGGGGCGGACAATGCCGTTGCCGAACCACCCGCAGCCGCTGACGACGCCGCGGTGGGAGGATTCCCTCCGAACCCCGCGCACGCAGTCAGGCCAGTACCGGCGATAACGACGGCAATGATCACAGCCGGAACCCGGCATATGCGCATGGTGCTTCTACCCTTCGGAGAGTAACCAAATGTTACAAATAGTGAGACTAGTGCTCTGGGTGACACGATAGGCGTCGACCACCGTGTCACGCGGGTGACTTAACCAGAAAAAGAGCAGTTCGGCCGCAGAGCCTTGGCACAGGCTGTTCAGCGGGTCGCGGGGTTGGCCACACGGGCCATGAACAGGGGCTCGCCGGTCGCGCGGCCGGTCACCACCAGCAGGTAGGGACGGTCGAACCTAACCTGGGGCGGCAGCACGTGCCCGGCGCTCGCCTGTATGCCGACCGCGGTGGCGGCGGTGGCCACCGTGCCCTTCTCCCCTACGTCCAGGGTGGCCGCGTGCTCCACTAGGCCGATGCAGCAGGCCTGCTGGGACAGCCCGGTGAAGTCCGCCGCCGCGGTGAACGCCAGGCCCATGCCGAGCCGGGTGAGGACGGGGCGCAGGCTGACCTGGGTACCGATGTTCACCTTGGGGAAGGAGACGCTCCTGGTCAGGGTGCCGGGCTGGCCGGACGCCAGCCGGGAGGTCATCGCGCCGAGGGCCGCGGCGGCGGGCAGCGCGCAGCCGGCCGAACCCGCGGGCGGCAGCAGCGCTTCCATCGCCAGCTTGCCGCCGCGATAGGGAAGCCAGACCGCGGTCCAGCCGCCCGCGGTGACCGCGCGGTACTCGCCGCCCAGCATGAACCGCGCCGTGACCGGGCGGCCCTCGGCGGTGGTGAACGGGCCGGGGCTGGTCTCTTCGGGATCGAACGGCGTAGCCCACGCGGCGTGCATGTAGAGCGCGTCGGTCAGCACCCAGCCGATGTGGGCGTCCAGCGACCCCGGGGCCAGCAACCGCGGGATCTGGCCCTTGGTCGCGGTCGCGATCGCCTGGTTGATTTCCTGCCTCGCCCGCTCGGGATCGGTCAGCAACGGCGCCTTGGCCAGGCCGGCGTCGTAGCCGGTGGCGACGGCGTTCAGGTAGCTGCGTTCGGTCGGGAGGCTGGGGTCGGCCCAGACCTGATCGCTGGCGTCCAGCGTCACGCCCGGCCCGCCCAGGCCGCGGAGCGCGGCCGACCGGGCCTGCAGGCCCGCCGCCAGCGCCTGGCTGCCCGCAGCCGGCAGGTGAAGCACTCCGGCCATGGCCCGCGCGGTGCCGCCGCGGGCGCCGAGATAGGCCATGCCGAGCCCGCTGGCCAGGCCCGCCGGCGACAGCACGAGGTTGGCCCGCGGGTCGTTCCGGCACAGCGCGCCAAGCACGTCGAGGCCCAGCGCCGCGTCCGCCGTCCCGTAGGGACGCGGGTTCACGAGGGGTTCCCTGGCCGCCACGCCGTGGGCCATGACCGGGGGCGGGACCGGGTTCGACCCGCACCCCGCGATCAGCAGTGCCATCACGGCCGCCCCGGTGGCGACCCGAAGTCGGTTCTTCATGCCCATCGGACGGATCGCGCGCCGCCACGGTGGCATCGAGATGATCACACTCTGGTCGAGATGGTGTTACTGGCTTGATGCGATCATCGGGTCATGGCGCAGGACACCATGACCTGGATCGAGGTCGCCGAGCGGCTCGCGGCGGCACGCACCTACTGGCTGGGCAGCACGACCCCGTCCGGGGCTCCGCACGCGGCGCCGCTCTGGGGCGTGGTGACCGGCGAAACGCTCCACCTGTACAGCGAGCGGAGCACGGTGAAGGCGCGTAACCTCGCGGCCGACCCTCGGGTCGTCGTCCACCTGGAGAGCGGCGAGGACGTCCTGATCGTCCGCGGCGTGGCCGAGGACCTCGGGCCGCCGGCCGCGGTTCCCACCGTGGTCGCGGCGCTCGCGGCGAAATACACCAGGCAGGAGGACCAGCAGTACCTGCCGGACCAGGATCCCGACTTCGACGTGGTCTGGGCGATCAGGCCACGGTCGGCGATGGCGTGGCGGCTGGACGACTACGCCGCCTCGCAGCGCCGCTGGTCGCCCTTATCGTGATAGGACCCGCCGGAGCATGGAGCTGGAGCAAAGATAACTGGAGCACAGATAAGGAGCCGTCATGGACAGCGCGGAGTTGCGCGCCCTGCAGCAGCCGCTCAAGGACGCCTACCGGGAGGACCCGGAGAAGGCGGTCGTCACGCTGCGGGCGCGCGGGCAGCTGGACGAGGCCGTCTCCTGCTCGGTGGAGACCGGGCGGGCGCTGGCCGTCGCGGGCCTGCACCCGGCGACCGGCGGGGACGGGTCCCTGCTGTGCTCGGGTGACATGCTCCTGCAGGCACTGGTGGCGTGCGCCGGGGTCACGCTGCGGGCGGTGGCCACCTCGCTGCAGATCGACGTGGCCGGGGGCACCGTCTCGGCCGAGGGCGACCTGGACTTCCGCGGCACCCTGGCGGTCAGCAAGGACGCGCCGGTCGGGTTCCGGTCCATCCGCCTGGCCTTCGACCTGGACACCGACGCCAGCGCCGAGCAGGTCCAGACGCTGATCAAGCTCACCGAGCGGTACTGCGTCGTCTACCAGACGCTGTCCCGCCCGGCCGAGATGGCCATCTCGGTGAGCCAGGCGGCCGCTCAGGCCTGAAATGCCGACTTGAAAGGCTGAACCCCGGGTAGGCGGGCCGAGGGCTGGACAAGAGCTGATCCCACTGGTCAACCCGGTATTTCTGGTCTGTTAGATCAGGATTAGGCTAGTGCAGGAACGGATACGATCCCGCCGATACCCGACCATTGCTCCGGGGAGGAACCGTGACCACTACCGACACCTACGTCGCCAACGCCGAACGGTACGCCGCCAGCTTCGACAAGGGCCACCTGCCCTTGCCGCCCGCCAAGCACACCGCGGTGGTGGCTTGCATGGACGCCCGGCTCAACCCCTACGGCGTGCTCGGGCTCTCCGAGGGCGACTCGCACGTGATCCGCAACGCCGGCGGGGTGGTGACCGACGACGTCGTCCGGTCCCTCACCATCTCCCAGCGGCTGCTCGGCACGAACGAGATCATCCTGATCCACCACACCGACTGCGGCATGCTCACCTTCCACGACGACGACGTCAAGGCCCAGATCGAGGCCGACACCGGCATCCGGCCCGCGTTCGCGCTGGAAGCCTTCAGCGACCCGGACGCGGACGTGCGCCAGTCCATCGCCCGGATCAAGGCCAGCCCGTTCATCCCGATCAAGGACTCCATCCGCGGCTTCGTCTACGAGGTCGAGACCGGCCGCCTCCGGGAGGTCAAGGAGTAGGGAGCGCGGTTGGTATCGTGACCGGGTGACGGCCGTAGCGGAAACGAACGGAGCGGAAACGAACGGAGCGAGCGCGGATGCCACCGCCCGGTCCGCCCGGCTGCGGCACCTGATCATCACGGTATACGGGCTCTACGCCCGGCACGACGGCGGCTGGCTGTCGGTCGCGACCCTGATCAGGCTGCTCGCTGATGTGGGGATAGACGAGCCAGCCGTCCGTTCGGCTATATCACGCCTTAAGCGGCGCGGCATCCTGCAGTCGCGGCGGTACGGCGGCTCGGCCGGTTACCAGCTGTCCGCCGGGGCGCTGGCCATCCTGCGCGAGGGTGACGCGCGGATCTTCCGACGCGGCCGGGCCACGCCCGCCGACGGGTGGGTGCTCGCGGTCTTCTCGGTGCCCGAGTCCGAGCGGCACCGGCGGCACGTGCTGCGGTCGGAGCTGACCAGGCTGGGGTTCGGCATGGTCGCGCCCGGGGTGTGGATCGTGCCCGCCCACCCGCAGGACACCACCGCGGAGACGCTGCGGCGGCTCGAACTCGACGCGTACGCCGACCTGTTCCGCGCCGACCACCTGGCCTTCGGCGACCCGGCCGCGAAGGTGCGCCAGTGGTGGGACCTGGACGAACTCGAGCGCCACTACGAGTCGTTCATCCGGGCGCACGAGCCGGCCCTGCGCGCCTTCGGCTCGGCGCCTCCCGGGGAGCAGGAGGCCTTCGCCGGCTACGTGCGGGTGCTGACCGACTGGCGGCGGCTCCCCTATCTGGACCCCGGGCTGCCCGCCGAACTCCTGCCCGAGGGGTGGATCGGCATCAGGGCCGCCGAACTGTTCTTCGCGCTGCAGGCGCTGCTCGAGGAGCCGGCCCGGGCCTACGTGAAGTCCGCCATCAGCCGCTGACCTCATCGGCACCGACCCCATCGGTACCGACCATGGCGACGCCCTGGATCTCGACGAGCAGTTCTGGCAGCCACAGCCGGGTCACGCCCACGGCCGCCATGGCCGGGTACTCGGTGCCGGCCAGCCGGCGCCAGACCGCGCCGATTTCCTTGCCGTGCGCCTGGTAGCCGGCCACGTCGGTCAGGTAGACGGTCAGGCTGACCAGGTCCGAAGGCTGGCCGCCCGCCGCGCCCAGCGCGGTCAGCAGGTTGGTCAGGGCCCGCTCGAACTGCGGCACGACGCCGCCTTCGGCGACGTTCCCGTCCCGGTCCACGCCGGTCTGGCCGGCCAGGAACACCATCCGTCCCCCGGTGACGGAGACGGCGTGCGAGAAGCCAGATGGCCTGGCGAGTTCGGCGGGGTTGATGCGCATCACGGTCATGGCGGCACCTTACCGGTATTGCGTATCATTGACGATCGTAGCGATTCCGGCATACGATCGGTGTCATGCGCATCGCGGTCCTGGGCGGCGGTCCGGGCGGCCTGTACCTCGCGGCCCTGGCCAAGCAGCTCGACGCCGGGCACGAGATCACGATCTGGGAGCGCAACGCCGCCGACGACACGTTCGGCTTCGGGGTGGTGTTCTCGGACGAGACCCTCGGCGGCATCGAGCACGCCGACCGCGAGATCTTCGCGGCCATGCGGCGCGAGTTCGCTCGCTGGGACGACATCGACGTGCACTTCCGCGGTACCACGTTCACCTCGGGCGGGCACGGCTTCGCGGCGATGAGCCGCAAGCGCCTGCTGGCCATCCTGCAGGCCCGCTGCGCGGCGCTCGGGGTGCGGATCCTGTTTCGTACCGAGGCACCCGACGTGGCCGCGTTGTCCGAGGAGTACGACCTGGTGGTCGCGGCCGACGGGATGAACTCGGCCACCCGGGGCCGGTTCGCCGGCTCCTTTGCCCCCGACCTGGAGCAGCGCCGGTGCAAGTACATCTGGCTCGGCACCGACCTGGTCTTCGACGCGTTCAAGTTCTACATCCTGGACACCCCGGCCGGGATCATGCAGGTGCACGGCTATCCGTACAGCGAGCGGGCCAGCACCTTCATCCTGGAGATGCACGAGGACGTGTGGCGGCGGGCCGGGTTCGGCTCCGTCGCGGCCGAGGACCTCGCGCCCGGGCAGAGCGACGAGGCCTCGATCGAGATGATCCGGAGCCTGTGCGCGGACGTGCTCGGCGGGCACCAGCTTTCCGCGAACAACTCGCGGTGGATCACGTTCACCACCGTGCGCTGCCAGGCCTGGCGGCACCGGAACGTGGTGCTGCTCGGCGACGCGGCGCATACCGCGCACTTCTCCATCGGCTCGGGCACCAAGCTGGCCATGGAGGACGCGCTGGCCCTGGCCGCCTGCCTGCACGAGCAGGACGGGGTGGATGCGGCCCTGGCCGCGTACGAGGCGGAGCGGCGGCCGGTGGTCGCCTCGACCCAGCGGGCCGCGCAGGCCAGCCTGGAATGGTTCGAGAACATCGGCCAGTACGCCGACCAGGACCCGCACCAGTTCGCGTTCAACATCGTGACCCGCAGCCGCCGGGTCACCTACGACAACCTGCGGCTGCGCGACCCGGAGTTCGTC
>Ga0070699_100006326_pt1 | contig 10325 bp, 9 predicted proteins | sample KBSK1503metaG_FD_65473 | JGI IMG/M metagenome (GOLD analysis project Ga0070699, IMG submission 65473) | Corn, switchgrass and miscanthus rhizosphere microbial communities from Kellogg Biological Station, Michigan, USA - KBS K1-50-3 metaG | ecosystem: Host-associated > Plants > Roots >... | reverse complement strand
GTGGCGCGGCCCTTTCAGGGCCGCGATTGATCAGGTGCACAAGGCCGAGTGCGAGCACCCCTTCGGTCCCCGGCTTCACCGGAATCCACTCGTCGGCGCACGCACCCGTCGTCGTCATGCGCGATTCCACCTGGACGAACTTGCCTCGAACGCCCGGCCGACTCTGACGCATCTCACCGTACGCGGCGTTCTGGGCAACCGGCGAGTTCCACGTGCCGAGGAAATCGGCGCCGAAGCCGATGACGTATCGCGATCGCGCCAGATCGAACGTCGGCAGCTGATCGTGGCCGAAGCTGACGGCGTTCGCCCGCCGCAGCACATCGTCGCCGAACACGTCGAAGGCGATTGGGGGCGGACCGCCGAACCGTCTGGCGAATTCGGCAAGGAGCTCCGACCGGCGTCCGCGCCGCGGACGCGCGACGATCGCCAGCGACTTCTGATCGTTCGACGCCGCGAGCGCGTCGAGCCTCGACACCAGCTCCGCGATCGCCTCGTCCCAGCCGATGGCCTTGAACTGACCGCCGCCGCGCGCACCGTCGCGCTTCAGTGGCTGCGCGATGCGGTCGGGGTGGTACGTGATCTGGATCGCCGCCTGACCGCGCGCGCACAGCCCGCCGCGGCTGATGGGATCCTTCGCCAGCCCCTCGAGCTTCTTCGCGACGTTCATGCGCACGACGCCGCGCTGGCCGTTTCGAACGGTGTCGATGTCGGCGTCCATGACGCGTACGTTGACGGCGCACCCCGCGCTACACACCGGGCAGACGCTCGGCTTCCATTGAGCGATGCCGGGGATGATGTCCTCTTCGGGAACGAACCGAATCAGCTGATGCTCCGGGTTGCCGCAGCTCGCGAGCGCCGCGCTCGTACCGGTGACCGCCGTCAGCTTGATGAAGTCCCTGCGATCCATAGCTCGTGCTCTGTCATCAAGTCTGGTGACCCGCCTGCCCTAGTAATGGCACGTCAGACAATCGTTCGACGCGTTCTTCTGCTTGTGGCAGTTCACGCAGAATCCCATGCTGTGATCGACGACGCGCTCGGCGACGGTCATGTTCGCGACGTCGCCGTGGCAGGTGGCGCAGTCCACCTTCGCCCGGATGTGCGGCGCGTGATTGAAGCGGACGTGCGATTCCGGATAGAAGCCGTACACGCGCTGCCACGGAATCTCGATGCCCTTGTCCGAGTACGACGTCACCTCTTTGATGAGAGGCTTGCTCGTCGCGATCTGGCTGTGGCAGATCATGCACGTCTTGACGCTCGGAATGCCGGCGACCGGTCCTCGCTCCACCGTCTCGTGACAGTCGGTGCACTCCGCCTTCCTCTCGATATGCGTCTTGTGCGGGAACGCGAGCGGCTGCTGCGGGCGCGGATGCGAGTTGAAGAAATGCCGCGCCGCTTCGCCCGGACTGCGGTGCGCCGTCGTGAACACCGCGTCCGAGACCTGCGGCTGCGAGCCGCACGCGGCGATGGCCAGCGTCACCGTAACGATCGCCGCCAACCGGACCATGGATTACTTCGCGAGGCTGCGCAGGTAGTTGACGATGTTCCAGATGTCTGTCTCGGACATCTTGCTCTTGTACCCCTTCATGTCCATCTTCGGCCCGGCGCCGTCGCGGATGACGAGAAAGATCTCGCCGTCGGTCGATCCGCGATCCCACTTCGCATCGGTGAGGTCCGACGGATGCGTCCCTTCCGGCGCCATCGGACCGTTGCCCTTCGCGTCGGCGCCGTGGCAGAAGCGGCAGTTCTTGGTGAACAGCTCTTTGCCCTTCGCGATCGATTCCGGCGACGACGGCACCGGGTTCTTCATCTTCTTGCCGGCGTCGCTGCCGCCCGGATTCTGAGCGGCGGCCATCGCCACGCACACGCAAATAATCACACCAATAATTCCAATCGACAGCCGACGCATCAGCTTTGCACTCCTTGTTCTAACGGAAACGGAAAGGTGCTGATTCTATGCCAAGTGGCGAGGCCTGTTGAAGGCCCGCAGGCGGCGTCCCTGCGCGCAGTCGGTTACGGAATCCGAAACGCGTTTCGGACGCTTACCGCGTGACGACGATCGTGACCTCTTCGTCGGCCACCAGCGCGCCGTCGTCGGCGCGGCAGCGGAGGACGTAGGTGCCCGGCTCGCTGAACGTCACGTGCACCGGCACGTTGCCGTCGGCCGGCAGCGTGGGCGCGACCCACAGCGGCGCCCACGGAGAGTTCGCGCCGGTGCGCGTGTCCTCCCACGCCTTGATTTGCGCGGGATCGAACGTCACCGTGGCGCCGGCCGGCCCGCGATACAGGAACCACGACAGGTGCAGCCCGATGCTCTTGCCGACGGTAATGCGCGTCGGAGGGACCATCGACGGATTCCGAGTCGGCGTCGTCGTCGAACCGGTCGTCTGCTCGGCGGCCCTCGCCTGCGCGGCGGCGATGCGCGACGGATCGCGCCGCTTCGGGACGCCGTCGTCCTTCAGCTGAGTGACGATGGTGAGCGAGTCACCCACTCTGACCGTGCGCGACTTGATCTCTTCGACCTTGAGCGTCGGCGGCTTGTTCGCGCGCACTTCGGGACTGCTGGTCCCCGCGCCGAGCGCACCCGTCTCCGACGCCTTCACGACGTCGTCGAGGATGTAGTCAGGCCGCAGCGACGCGTAGGCCTTTTCCGTTTTCCCGTGCGACGTGAGCGACCAGATGAGCTCGTCCTTCTCTTTGAACGCCGCCGGTACTTTGACCTTGAAGATGAACCGATTCCGGCGCGGCAGGAAGTGCGTGGGCTGCCCCTGGTCTGCGGCGCCGGGACTGAAGCCGTTGTCGGCGCCGACCGGAATGTCGATCTCTTCGTCCCAGTTGCGATTCATGTAGCCGAACACGAAGTACTTCGTGCCGTCAGGCGCCTGCTCCCATCCTTCGTACGCGGGCGCGACGTTTTGACCGCGGGTATACGAAAGAGACTGAGCGGAAGGAAAGGAAGCCGCGCCCGCGATCACGAGCGCGGCAAGGAGGCCGAACGTGCTCTTCATCGTGGATTCTGGTTCTCTGTCGGCTTCGACGACTGCTGCTTCGCCACGACGCCGCAAAGCGGGCAGCCGAGGACCACATCCTTCCCCGGATTCGCCTTGACGCGCCGGGTCATCTCTTCCTGGAACTGATCGTCGTTCAGCGAGACGCGCATCCCGAGGTCGATGAACATGTTCGCGACCGAGCGGTTCCCCGAGCCCTGCCAGTTCCGCGGATCGGGCACGTTCTTGTTCGAGGGCGAATTGTCCATGAAGCCGATGATGTGGAGGATCGTCCCCTTCGGCAGCAGCGGCGCCGAATCGTCGGTGTAGTCGTAGCCGCGCACCCAGTTGTGATCGTAGCCGACGCAGTTCAGCGTCTGGATGTTGTAGCCCCAGATCGCCTCGAGGCACATGCGCGCGCCGGGCGCGTGCAGGTGCGGCTCGAACGAGATGAGCTTCGTGTGCTGCTGCAGGACGGTGTACGCGTGGAGCTGCTGGTTCGCCTCCATCGCCTTGATGTCGATGTCGACGCCGTTGCCGAGGCCGAACACGGCTCGCTTGTACGTCGGCTTGTAGTCCTTGGGCTGCAGCTTGAAGCCAATCTCGAGGTGCGCGCGCGTGTCGTGCCCGTTCGAGTGCAGGTGGATCGAGTCCGACACGATGTACGAGCCGGCTTTCAGCAGGCGCGCCGACTTCGGATCGAAGAAGTCCGGATTTCGTCCGACCTCGTGTACCGGCCAGTTGACGGCTTCCTCGTCGTTGAAGATGTCGAGCGGATCGGGCATCTCGTGCGCCTTGGCCGGATCGAGGACCTGCGTGCGCCAGATCATGTGGTGGAACACGAAGCGTCCGCCGACCGTCGCGCGGCCGCTGCCGGCATGCGAGTCGACGTCGTTCACTTCCTTGATCTCGAGCGCGGCGACGTAACGATCCTCGGTGAGTCCCGTCGGAACACTCGGAATCTCACCCCACCAGTCGGGCGCGTCGCCTCTGACCAGCAGCTCCTTCGTTTTGATGATCAGATCGGGCGTTCCGATGTGCCAGGCGCGCGGGTCGTCCCACACTCTCGGTGCAGGCATGTCCGCCGGATTGCCGCGCGGAGCGCCGCCGTCCGCCCACCTCGCGATCTTCGCGATCTCCTCGTCGCTGAGCGACGGGTCGTCCTTGAACTGCTGGATGCCGATGTTCTTCTCCATGTACCACGGCGGCATCACGCCGGCATGCGGCCCGATGCCGGTGCGCTGCTTGATGGCGCGCGCCCACGGCCGCACGTCTTCGTAGGTGACGAGCGCCATCGGCGCCACGCCGTCGGGACGATGGCAGTTCTGGCAGCTGCGCTGCAGGATCGGCGCGATGTCCTTCGTGAACGTGACATCGCTCGCCGCCGGCGCCTGAGCCTTCACGCCGAACGGCATCGCCAGACCCGCCGCGGTGACGACAGCCAGAGCAATATTGCGAACAGGCATCAATTTCTCCTTCAGAGACAGTAATTATGCCCTAGCGGAGCGTTTTCGCTAAGACTCGAATTTATCCCGCGATCTCGTGCGTTTCAGGGCAAAAACTCCCGCCATGTCTTGATGGCTCCAGGAACGTCTGCGCTGCCTGCGGTTGCGTGACCGGTTGCTTTCCGGCCGTTGACTTGGCCTGTATACTTTCCCCCCTCATGCCGAACCGCTGGCTCCCTGTTCTCGGCGGCATCCTCATGAACCTGGCGCTCGGATCGCTCTACGCATGGAGCGTCTTCGTGCCGCCGCTCGAGCGCGAGTTCGGCTGGAACCGCGCGCAGACGTCGTGGGTCTACACGATCGCCATCGTCTGCTTCGCGCTCGCCTTCATCGTCGCCGGGCGCATCCAGGACGTGAAGGGGCCTCGCGTGTGCGCGTTTCTCGGCGGGCTGTTCGTCAGCGCCGGCTTCGTGCTCGCCAGCTTCACGACGTCGCTGCTGATGCTCTACATCTTTTACGGCGTCGTCGTCGGCATCGGCAACGGCTTCGGCTACGCGACGCCGACGCCGGTCGGATCGAAATGGTTTCCCGATCGGCGCGGCCTCGTCGTCGGCCTGATGGTCGGCGGCTACGGCGGCGGTTCGGCGATCTTCGGCACGCTCGCGAGCGGCTGGCTCGTGCCGAGCGTCGGCTGGCGCACGACGTTCCAGATCCTCGGCGCGATCTTCTTCGTGATGACGATGATCGGCACCGTGCTGCTGAAGAATCCGCCGCCGGGCTACCGTCCGCCGAACTGGCATCCTCCGGACACGGTGACGGCCGCGCGCGCCGACTTCACGACGCGCGAGATGCTCGCGACGCCGACGTTCTACGCGCTCTGGGTCACGTTCTGTCTCGGCACGACGGCGGGTCAGATGACGATCAGCCAGCTCGTGCCGTTCACGCGCGCCGCCGGTCTCGGCGCGACCGTCGCGACGCTGTCGCTCATCGTCACCTCGCTCGGCAACGCCGGCGGTCGTATCTTCTCCGGATGGTTGTCCGACACGCTCGGTCGAGTGCGCACGCTGCAGACGATGATCCTGCTGTCGGCGATCGCGATGCCGGCGCTCTTCCTCGGCCGCACCAACGTCTTCACCTTCTACGCCTTCGTCGCGCTCGTCTACTGGTGCTACGGCACGCAGCTGTCGGTGGTCGCGTCGACGATGGCGGATTTCTACGGGACGAAGAACCTCGGCCTCAATTACGGCGTGCTGTTCTCGGCGTGGGGCGCGGCGGGCATTCTCGGACCGGCCATCGCCGGCCGCGTCTTCATCCGGACCGGCGATTATCGGTTCGCGTTCTACTCGGCATCAGGTCTGGCGCTGATCGCGCTCGCGGCATTGTTCTTCGCGAAAACGCCGCACCGGATCCGCGCCGAGCAGAAGGCCAGTATTTGACGCCACATCGTGAAGCTCTCTTGAGCACTTCCGTATCGATGAACTGATCCCAGCGTCCTATCGCGTGCGTCGCGCGCACCGATCGCGTTCTCCGCCCTCAGCGCGACCGCGTGGCGCCGGCGTCCTTCTCGTACCAGGCGCTGCCGTAGTTCGTGAACGGGCCGCCGTCCACCGAAATGGTGACCGAGTTGCGATACCGCAGCGGCGACGTCAGGCGCAGCGCGTTCTTGACGCGCACGGTCTTGCCCTTGTACGCGAACGGCGACCCCTCGTAATAGAGGTTGAAGTAGCCGCCAAGATCGCCGCCGACCGGCGCAATCTGCTGGTACGAGAAGCCGCGGCTGTCGGTGACGTACCGCGACGCCGTCTTTCCTTCCCGCCGGTACGCGATCAATTCCTTGATCGTCAGGGCGCCGGAAGGCGCCGTCGCCGTCGTCGTCGCCTCGAAGAAAGGACCTTCGATCTTCTTGTAGATGATCGATCCCTTGATCGTGCCGGACGGGCCGAGCACGCCGTCGGGAACATCCCACTCGAAGCTCCACTTGCCGGGGAAGTATTCCTCGAAGCTGAAGAGCGGCTGCTCGTCGGTCACTCTCGTCGGCCGTCCGAGATCCGGGATCTGGCTTTTCGGCGGCTGCGGTTTGTCCTGCTGCGGTGCGGCGAGCGTCGTCGCGAGCGCAACGGCGGCGGCGCCGATCGCCAGGGTCGCTCTGGATGTCATGTCTGACTTTCTCGCCGGGTCCCACTCCGCGCGGTGATGCGTTGGCCCGCAACGCTTCACCGCGCGTTGCGGGCGGGCACGCCACCCAAGCGCGCCAGAACCGCGCGCTTGGGGCCCGGGATGGGCCGCAGGCGCTGCGAAATGTAGCATGGAATAGTATGGGCGGATGATGAAGCGGATCCTCGCATGCTCGATCCTCGTTGCCGCGGTGATCTCCGCGCAGGCGAATCCACGCATCGGCAAATGGAAGTTGAAGTCCGATGCGCCGCCGCCGGCGATCAACATCATGACCTACGAGCCGTACGGCAACGGCGGGATGAAAGTGACGGTCCACGCCGTCAACGCGCAGGGCCGCGTGAGCGAGTGGACCTACAACACGATGTTCGACGGCAAGGACCAACGCGTGAGCGGCGACACGCGCACCGAGACGACCGCGGTCCGGAAGATCGACGATCGCACGAACGAGATCGTCAACAAGCGCGGCGGCAAGGTGATCCAGGTGATCACCAACGTGCTGTCGCCCGACGGCAAGACGATCGACAACACCTACAAGAACTACAACGACGCGGGCGAGGTGACGTCGACGACCTACGCCGTGTACGAACGAATGCCGTGACAGGATGAGCGACGACTGGCCGACTCCGACTGATGACTGATGACTGACGGACGACGGACGACTGACGACTGACCCGGCATCTCACCGACCGAGCAACGACAACAGTCCGGTGGTCAGCCACGGCACATAGGTGATCACGAGGACGCCGATCCCGAGAATGCCCATCATCGGCAGCGCCGCCGCGCACACCTCGAGAATCGGGCGCCTGAAGCGGTACGACGCGAGGAAGATGTTCAAGCCGACGAGCGGAGTGAGGAAGCCGAGCTCGAGGTTCGCGATGAAGATGATGCCGAGGTGAACCGGATGGATGCCGAACGCGGCGCCGAGCGGGACGATGAGCGGCACGACCACGGCGATCGCGGCGAAGATTTCCATCAGCCAGCCGACGGCGAGCAGGAAGAGGTTGAGCACGAGCAGGAACATGACCCGTGACGTGATGTGTCCTCTGGCCCACTCGAGCAGCTTCGCCGGCAGCTGCACGCCGACCAGATAGTTCGTCAAGCCGACCGCGACGCCGAGGATGATCAGCACGCCGCCGATCACCGTCACGCACTCGGTGAACGCGCGGAGCAGGTCGCGGCGCAGCGACAGATCGCGGTGGATCGCCGCCTGCACGACGAGCGCATAGACGGCCGTCAGCGCCGACGCTTCGACCGCCGTCGCCAGGCCGCTGAACATCGCCACCAGCACCAGCGCCGGCATCGCGAGCTCCCACTTGGCGGCCCACAGCGACGCGAGCGCCTCGCTCGTGCGAAACGCATATCGACCGGCGCCTGACACGATCCCTTCGCGCACGCCCCATGCGGCGACCATCGTCGTCAGCAGAATGCCCGGCAGGATGCCGCCGATGAAGATGTCCTCGATTGGAATCTGCGCCACGACGGCGTACAGGATCAGCGGCAGCGCGGGCGGCAGCAGCAGGCCCAGCGACCCGGACGCCGTCAGCAGCCCGAGCGCGAACCGCTCGCGATACCCGTCCCTGAGCAATGCCGGGAACAGCACGCCGCCGAGCGCCAGAATCGTCACCCCCGACCCGCCCGTGAAGACGGTGAAGAACGAGCACAACACCGCGCAGACGACGGCGGTGCCGCCGGGAATCCATCCGAACCACGCGCGGAAGACGCGCAGCAGCCGCTCGGATGCGCGCCCCTCGGCGAGCAGGAAGCCGGCGAGCGTGAACAGCGGGATCGCCGGCAGCGTCGACGACACGCTCAGCGAGTAGGTCTCGATCAGGATCGTCGCAGGCGTCGTCCCCTCGCGCATGAAGAGGAAGGCGGCCGTACCGCCGAGAATCGCGAAGAGCGGCGTGCCGGCGACCGCGGCGGCGACGATGATCGCGAAGCCGAGGGAGAGCGGCGCAGCTTCGATGAGCGAAGGCGCGCGGATGAAGAGAATGCCGGCGAGGATGCCGAGCGACGCGAGCGCGCGATCGAGCCACCGCCCTTCCCTTCCGCTTTCGCGCGCAGAGCGAGCTTCGGGGGAGGCGGGCGCGCTCTCGTCGTTCGCGGGCTTCGGCGTGGCGATGGCGCCGCATTTCCACACCATGCGGACGGCGATGATCACGAACGAGATCGGCAGGACGATCTGCGCGATCCACGTCGGGATGCCGGCGCCGATGTTCGTGCCCGCCTCGCGCTCGATGGCGGTCATCTGCCACCCGCCCCACGCGAGGACGATGGCGGAGCAGGCGCCGAACGCCGCGGCAAGAATCTCGGCCGCGCGGCGCCACGGTCCCTGCGGGATGAAGGTGCCGGTGGCGAGCGCGAGCAGCTTCCCCTCGCGCGCGGCAATCGCGGCGCCGAGAAATCCGACCCACAGCGTGAGGTGTTGAACGACGGGACCGGACGCGGGAATGCCGCGGCCGAGCAATCGCCGCGAGACGATCTCGGCGATCGGCAGGAGCGCCATCACCAGCAGCGCCAGGGAGCCGGTGAGGTCCTCGACGATCGCGAGGCGGCGGATCACTGCGCGGCGGGCTTGCGCTGCTTGCGGAATTCTTCCCTGGCTTTGCTCGCGAGATCGTAGATGTCGGCCGGCACCATCTCACCGCGCATCGTCTTGCCGAGGCTGTCGAGCTCTGTACGCCATTCGGGACCGGTCGCCTTCGTCACGGTGAGTCCCTGCTTCGTCATCATCTCGATCGACGACTGATCCTGCTTCGGCACGTCGACGCGAAGACGCTTCTCGACCGCATCGGCTGCGGCAAGCAGCTTCGGCTTGTCGGCGTCCGGAATGCCCTTCCACGTCTTGGTCGTGATGACGCTCGCGCCGACGATCGGCGCCAGCCCGATGTCGAGCATGTACGGCGTCTGCCGATACCACTGGAACATCAGCGCGGCGAGCGGCGGCGTCGGCAGGCCTTCGATCATGCCGGTGGTCAATCCCGTCATGATGTCGGTCATCGCCATCGCGCGCGGCTCGAAGCCGTTCGACTTGAACCACTGGACCATGCGGTCGTTGCCGGCCGACGTGTAGAGCTTCACTTTCTTCAGGTCGTCGACCGTCTGCACCGGCTTCTTCGTGAACACCTGCGTCCAGCCGCCGTGCCCCCAGTTGAGGAGCACGAATCCCTTCGGCTCGATCCGCTGGCGGATGACCGGCGTCAGCTTGTCGGTGACGTAGTTCAACTCGTCGTACGAATCGAAGAAGAACGGGATGTCGAAGACGTTGAACGCGGAGTCGATCGTGCCGAGGCCGACGGCCGTGAACGCCGCCGCCTGCAGGGCGTCGACGCGCATCTTCCGGAGGACCATCGACTCGTCGCCCTGCGAGCCGCCGCCGTACACGGTGATGGCGACGCGTCCGCCGGTCGCCTCCTTCCAGTCCTCCGCCATCTGCTTCAGGTTCTTGTCCCAGATGGATCCCTCGGGGACGACGGTGGCGAGCTTGATCGGAGATTGCGCAGTCGCAAAGGGCGTCGTGGCAACGGCGAACAGCGCAACAACAGCGAACACACGCAGAGATCGCGAAGGACGCTCATCCTTCGACACGCACGCCTCTCCTACTGCTTGATGCGCTTGGCGGACCATTCCATTTGTCCCATGCCCGCGATGTCGGCCTTGCCGTTGATGATCGTGTCGCCGTCGAGGTCGCCGGTCATCGCGACGCTCATCGCGCCCTGCG
>Ga0070699_100006325_pt1 | contig 10326 bp, 9 predicted proteins | sample KBSK1503metaG_FD_65473 | JGI IMG/M metagenome (GOLD analysis project Ga0070699, IMG submission 65473) | Corn, switchgrass and miscanthus rhizosphere microbial communities from Kellogg Biological Station, Michigan, USA - KBS K1-50-3 metaG | ecosystem: Host-associated > Plants > Roots >... | reverse complement strand
GTATGCCATCGCTTCATGTGGATCTCACAACGCGGCTCGCTTCGATCAGCGATACACCGAATTTGGATGCGTCTGTTCTCCTTGCACACATCGTCAACATGCCACGCACGTGGGTGATGGCACATCCCGAATTGACTCTCACTCCTGAACAACAACGTCAGCTTGGCGAATCACTTGCACGCCTTGAAAACGGGGAATCTTTTCCGTATGTGCTTGGGCATTGGGAATTCTTCGGTTTGGATTTGGACGTTACGCCAGATGTACTCATTCCCCGTCCGGAGACTGAGCTCTTGGTTGAAAAGGCCATTGTTTGGCTACAAGCGTCGTCTACGAGACGTACAGTAGCAGATGTTGGCACAGGCTCCGGAGCCATTGCTGTTTCACTGGCTGTCAATGTACCGCATGTCCACATTCTGGCAACCGATATTTCTCCCAAAGCTGTACAGGTCGCCCAACGCAACGCAGAAAAAAATGCTGTAAGCAATCGAATCAATTTTGTCGAATGTGATTTGTTACCTCCCAGATCGCTAGGCGCATTTCAAGAATCCAAAATTAATGTACTTTGTGCCAACCTGCCATACATCCCAACCAAAACTCTACATACACTGCCGATTTATGGGCGCGAGCCCACACTGGCCCTGGATGGTGGAGAAAACGGGTTGGAAGTTATTAGTAATCTTCTGCACATCGCGCCTCTTTGGCTTGCACCGGATGGTTTGATGCTGCTTGAGATCGAAGCAACTCGCGGCTCACAGACCGTCAATCTCGTTCAGGATCTGTTCCCTCAAGCGAAGATCCAATTACATCAAGACCTCACTGGTCGAGACCGTTTAATTGAAATCCAATTATGAAAACCGTGATCGTTTCCGCGAATTCGCCCGTTGTGATTCAACAGGCATTAGATGTCCTGACCAAAGGCGGGCTGGTGGCGTTTCCCACTGATACAGTCTATGGCGTAGGCGCGTTAGTATTTGATAACAAGGCCGTTGAGTCCATTTACCTAGCGAAAGACCGCCCGATAGAAAAAGCGATACCTGTTTTGATAGCGGATTTGGAAGATATGGACACAGTCGGGATGTATATTCCCGACGTGGCGTACAAACTCGCTTCCTGCTTCTGGCCTGGACCGCTTACTGTTGTGATCCCCAAACAGCCGACTCTCCCCGAATCCGTCTCTACCACTTCCACGGTGGGAGTGCGTGTTCCCGATCATCCTGTAGCTCGTCAGTTGCTGCGCGCAGCTGGACCAATGGCCGTCACATCCGCAAATATCTCTGGCCAGCCAAGCTCTTCCACGGCCGAAGAAGTCTTTTCTCAACTTGGTGGAAGAATAGACATGATCATTGATGGAGGCAAAACACCGGGCGGGGTTCCATCCACTTTAATAGATTGTACAGTACAGGATTTCAAGATTCTGCGTGAAGGCCCGATCTCATTGGAAGAGATAAAATCCAAACTCTCATCCGCCACTTAATCATGGTTCAGGTTGGCTTAAACTCAAAGAATATAATAATGATTGCATTCTCCTTAACAAACCGCCTTCGGCTCGGGCAAGCCAAAGGCGGTTTGGGTTTTAAATGAACGTCACAGGTTTTAAAAACCTGTGACGTTTTACGATAACGGCCACGTAGGCTGGACGTCTATATCTAGTTTTGAGACGTGTCCCATTGCATAGCGATAATATCCAGCCGCGGCGATCATGGCGGCATTGTCCGTACATAAGGAGAAGGCAGGAATATTGACCTTGAATTCCGTTTGAGATTGAAACGCATTGCGCAACGCACGGTTTGCTGAAACTCCCCCGGCAACCAAAATCTCTTTTGCGTTGAAATCACGCGCGGCTTGAATGGTCTTCTTGAAAAGAATATCCACAGCCGTTGCCTGGAAGGATGCCGCCAGATCTTCAACCGGAAGTGTTTTACTCTTTTTCTTCAAATCATTCACTTCATACAGAACTGCAGTCTTGAGTCCGCTAAATGAAAAGTCATAGGGATTATCCAAACGAGCGCGCGGGAATTTGAAACGTGTTAGATCACCACCTTCCGCAGCCTTTTGGATGGAAGGGCCACCCGGGAAAGGAAGCCCCAGCAGACGACCCACTTTATCGAAGGCCTCACCAGCCGCATCGTCCAGCGTGCAGCCGAGACGTTTGTATGTCAAATGATCGGTCATGAGATTCAATTCGGTATGTCCACCAGAGACAAGCAATGCCATGATTGGGAATTTTGGCTCCGCAGGCATGGATTCGCCCGCGTTGTAAATCCAGGCTGAATAAATATGCCCTTCCAAGTGATTGACACCAACCATGGGCAGCCCCAAGCCGAGAGCCAACCCTTTAGCCATGTTCATACCTACAACCAGGGAGCCAGCCAAGCCGGGTCCGCGCGTGACAGCAATTGCATCAACATCTTTCAATGTTAGATTGGATTGAACCAGGGTTTGTTCAACGACTGGAATTATGCTCAAGACATGTTGACGAGAGGCAACCTCCGGAAAGACGCCGCCGTAGCGTGCATGGATATCCATCTGCGATGCGACCGTGGAAGCTAAAAGGGCGCGTCCGTTTTCGAGAATGGCGCAGGCAGTTTCGTCACAGGAGGATTCGATGGCAAGGATACGGGCAGGAGGCAAATTTGTCATGTTTATTTTTTACCACAAAGGACACGAAGCACACAAAGGGTTTTTAAAGACTTTCGCCCTGACAGGTTTCCTTCGTGACCGTTGTGTCCTTTGTGTTTAAAATCTTTACAAATGTCGTAAGAAAGAATCGGGGTTATTCAAAAAGTCCTTCGTCAATTGGACGTGTTCGAGTTGATTATATTTTACTTCCCGAATTTTGCCTTCATTGAAGAAAAATATTTGGGCATCGGGAAAAGCCAGAATGATCGGTGAGTGGGTGGCGATGATGAATTGGGAATTTTCCTGTACCATCTGTTTGAGCGCGGCCAGGAAAGTTAACTGGCGCATTGGCGAAAGCGCAGCTTCAGGTTCATCGAGTAGATACAAACCATCCGGCACAAAACGGGATTGGAACAGTGTCAGGAATGATTCGCCGTGAGAATAGGTATCAAGCCCATCGCCATAACGTCGCTGCATATCCGCCAGTTGACCTGCGTAAGGCATGCTCGCCAACGCGGCAGCATATGCAGAACGATCTTTGTACTCGTCTTTGATGTTCTCCAATTCCTGTTGAAATTCCTCTTTTGTCTGCCGCATGGACTTGGCATATCCAAAGAAATCTTCGGCACGCAGGAAGAAACCTTTGCGAGTGCGTTTATTCCATGCAAGACGGAAATATTGAGCAAGTTTGCGCAGAGGCGCGAGCGATTTATCTGTCCGCACGCTTTCACTTCCAACCGTGATCGATTCCACTGCGCAGGCAATGGTTTCCAACACCGTAGATTTGCCGGAACCGTTTTCACCAACAAGGAACGTGACTGGCGATGTAAACTCAAACTCACGCAAAGATTGGATGATTTCCAGGTTGAATGGAAATACCTCCTTATCCTGCGAATTAAATTCACGAACGATGAGGGATTTGAGATGGATCACAGTTTACGAACTTTGCCACTTCTTCATCGGCAAGACAAAGTCATACGGATATTCAGCCAGCTTTTCAAATTGACCATCCGGGCGTACCCAGTAGGAATCTTCGATACGGAATCCCATCCCTTTTTCAGGGTAATATAATCCCGGCTCGATCGTGACCACAACTCCCGGCTTCAGAATATTATCATCGCCATCTGTGTGACGGCTGAAAGGACGTTCATGCACGTTCAAGCCCAGTCCATGACCCAGTGAATGTACATACCCATCGGTCAGAACACCCTCAGAGTGCATAGGAGTTTTGTGTCCACCCTTGTTGAATTCCTCACAGACCATTTTCTGATAATCCTTGAATTGGGCATTCAAGTCAATATTTTCAATGACCTTGTCGTAGACGGTCTGAACTTCATCATATAACTTCTGCGCTTCAGGAGTGGCATAGCCCAAACTCCAGGTGCGCGTGAAGTCATAAAAATATCCACCACTGGCTTCACCGGGAAAAATATCGAAGACAATCGTCTGACCCAGGCGCAACATATCGCTTGGTGTGCCCATGGAATGAGGAATCCCGGCATCGCGCCCTATGGCGAAGATACAGCCTTCCACATCCGCGGCACCGCGCTCCGCAAGCCACAGCGCAATCTTGCCTTTTACATCTTTAATCAATAAGGGCGCGCCATCTTCTTTAAGTAGAACTTCATCCTCCCGTACTTCACGTGAAGTCAGATACTCCGCAACCATGCCCACCACATCAGTTGTGATTTTGCCCATCCGGCGAATTCGATCCACTTCCTTTGCATCCTTTGTTTCCATTGTGCGCATAAAAATCGATTCGGCTGGAGACTCGCCTAAAAACAGGACGTTGGGAAAAGCATCCCGTAACAAGTCAAGCAATAAAAGCGCTTCACTCAAATCCGTTTTGCCATACACACCAACGTGCCCTGAAGAGATTCCGTACGTTCCAAATAACTCAGCAGGAGTATCAATAAATTCGGTAATGGGCGCGCGGCGAACAGGGACGGTTTTCAATCCGCTTTTGGCAGCTTCTTCGCGCTCCATGGCGTTGCAAAACAAAACAGGTTCTTCGTTGCGTTTCTTGATCAACACCGCGTGCGAAACATGTCCACCACCTACCAGATACGTCATGGGCGGGTTATGTTCCGCATCGCCCAGCACCAGCAAGGCATCCAGGTTTTTAGCCTGCATCAAAGCGTCGAGATCAGATTTCATTTCTTCTCCATGGAATTTAGGTTTTCAAATTCGCGTGCAATTTCATCGTTCTCAAAAGTCAACTTCAAGGATTTTTTACCATCTGCGAATTTTGCTGAAAGGCCAATCACATCTTCCGAGTCATTGAACAGGCTAAAGACCGTAAGTGGGCGTTTCAACAGTAATTGTCCATACGCCGGAGCAAATAAAAACTTCAACATAAACTCAATGACAGTTCCGCCGATGATGCCAGCGATCATACCCGCAAAGACGCCTATAAGCGGCGCAAAGCCAATGGTTTGCATAGTTGTACCGTCGGGCGTAATCAACCAAACTGGCACAAAAGCGATCCCACAGATCAACAACCCTGCAATCGTAAATGGCAGGAGCGTGACGTTCGTGACTCGGCGTTCCTTGCGTTCACAATCTGCACACAACGGCACTGGCAAATCCATCAACACGCCCTGCCCGCGCTTCTCAACGCCCATGTTCAACTTCAACGGCATGACTGTGTGTTTAGGCTTGCCGCAATGCATACAGCGATCTGGGAATTTCAATGCCGGCGGTTTTTTAGGGTCTCTGATAAGAATTTCAACTATATGCATCGAGTACTTCTTTCATCACCTTTAAAAACAAACCATCATCCAATACAGTTCGTGGATCAAATAAAACTTTGTCGTTCTCCGTCCGTGCGATAACGGGCGGATTCGCCTCACGCAGCTTCTTCAAAAATTTATCAGATGATTTGACGGTCAATGCAAGCACGAATGTTGGGATGGACTCTTCAGGGAGACTCCCACCACCCACAGTGGATTCAGACTTAAGGACCTCTCCATCCCCTAACGCATCCCGCCACGCCTTTGCTCTACCCTGAATCTGCTCCAGCGTCATGCACATCATCTTGACAACAGGAATTTCGCCCTCCGCCTCATCCTTGAGATAATGCGTAAGCGTGGCGGTAATCCCTGCCAGGCAGATCTTATCCGCACGGACAGCACGCGCCAGTGGATGTTTCTTGACCTTATCCAGTAATTCTTTTTTACCGACGATGATTCCCGCCTGCGGCCCACCTAATAATTTATCACCTGAAAAACAAACAATATCCACGCCCGCCGCAAGAGATTCTTGCACAGTCGGTTCATGGGCAAAACCATATTTGGAAGTATCAATCAATGCACCGGAACCCAAATCATCCACCACAATCACACTCGCTTTGTGAGTAACATCTACAATTTCTTTGAGTTCGGGTTCTTCAGTAAAGCCGACAATCTTGAAATTGGAGCGATGGGCGCGCATCACCAGTGCAGCAGGTTCTTCAAGAGCTGATTCAAAATCAGATATCCGTACCTTGTTCGTGGTACCGATCTCTACCAGTTTTGCACCCGATTGTTTCATCACATCCGGGACGCGAAATCCGCCACCGATTTCAACAAGTTGTGAGCGTGGGATGATGACATGTGTCTTATTCGCCAGCGCAGAAAGAACCAGTAAAACTGCCGAGGCATTGTTGTTTACAACAAGCGCGGACTCTACACCCAGTAACTTTTGTAATATCGCTTCCGCATGAACAAGACGTGATCCGCGCTTGCCTGTATTCAGGTCATATTCGAGGTTGGAGTAGTTCAACGCGGCTTCGGTCATTGCCTGGATAGTGGCTTTGGATAACGGTGCACGACCTAAGTTGGTATGGAGGATGACTCCGGTGGCGTTGATGACCGGTTGAAGTGAGGAACGCGTCCATGTGGTGAGATGAAATTCGGCTTGAGATAGGATTGAGTCAATCGAAGGCAGAGCAGCTTGAGGGTCGAGTTTGAAGCGGGCGCGGGCTTCGTCCAAAGTTAATCGCAAGGCGTCCAGAGTCAAAGGGCGACCAAAGCTCTCGATGAGATGAGTCGCATTTTTCAAAAGCTGTTCAACAGAGGGAAGATTGCTAAGCTCGCTCATCAGGGTCGGTGGGAGGCGTCCACTGCGAGCGTTCACGCAAGCGGATGACGTATTCGATGGCAATTAAGCCGATTGCCAGCCCTAAAATCACATAGACTGTGACAAGCCGACCCAGTTGCAGCCATGCAAGGGTGGCACCATAAATGCCAAACCATAGCGATTGCCGCACAATAACGCTCGAATCGGCTGGCGGTTCATCGGGAAAACGGCGATGGAAAAAATAGACAAAGGGGAGGAGAGTTCCAGTGATGGCGGTGAGCATGAGGACAAAAAATCCCCAGCGGGGCCAGATATAGGGGAACGTTTCTGTTATGAGAAGGTATAACCCGCCCCATCCCAGAAGCATCAAGAGAAAGGCAGAGAGACCAATCGGTCTGAATTTGAGAGGCTCATTCATTAATTGAATTATACTCTGTGCAATAATATGTCATTGCGAGCCGCAGCTTGTTGGCGGCGAAGCAATCCCCGCGCATAATCGGAGATTGCTTTAGGATTTCGACGCTACCGCGTCTCAACCCTCGCAATGACAGGAGGCCTTTATGAACGTATCTGATGCAATTCGTTTGAAGCGCGCGGTGCGAAAGTTTCACGATAGGCCGCTGCCCGAAGAAGTAGTACATGCCATTCTGAACTCAGGACGACGGTCACAATCTTCGAAAAATGAGCAGGGCTGGCAATTCATCGCCATTCGCGATAAAGCAATTCTGAAGGAACTATCTCAGACGGGTACTTATGCTGGTCATTTAGCAGGTGCAGCGATAGGAGTCGCCATCGTCACGCCCAATCCGGATGGGAAATTTCAGGATCTGTTCGATGCTGGTCAGGCTGCGGCGTATATGCAACTTGCGGCATGGGAACTGGGAGTCGGTTCATGCCTTGCGTCCATTTATGAACCGGACAAGGCACGTGAGATTTTGGGTTTCCCGCCCGATTGGCATCTGCGAATCGCGCTCTCGTTTGGGTATCCGTTGGAGGATGAGAAATTATCTGCCGCGCCGAAAAAGGGTGGACGGAGACCGTTGGAGGAAATAGTGCATTGGGATAAGTGGTGAAGCGATTTCAGATTTTTGATTTCATGGCATCTTTGAGGCAGGAATGACGATCATCGAATTTGAAACGCCGACGTTGAATGAAAAAGGCGAAGTCATCGCGTGGACTCATCACACAGCCGAGGAATTTACTGAGGATCTGGGGAACGATGTCAACCTGGATATGGTTCTGATTCCAGCAGGCATGTTCCAAATGGGGTCGCCGCATAATTTTGGAAATCCGGACGAACATCCACAACATTTCGTGACGATCAAATCGTTCAGCATGGGAAAATTTCTGGTCACACAGGGGCAGTGGAAAACCATCATGGGGAAATTGCCACTCTGCAGGTTCAAAGGAGATCAGTTGCCTGTGGAACGAGTTTCATGGGGTGATGCACAAAAATTCTGCCAGCGGCTCTCGAAAAAAACGGGAAGAAATTATCGACTTCCCAGTGAAACGCAATGGGAATATGCCTGCCGTGCCGGGACAAACACTCCTTTTAGTTTCGGCGAAACGCTCACTACCGATTTCGCTAACTACGTCGGTGAACACACGTATCGGGACGAGCCGCGCGGAATTTACTTCCACGCCACCAATGAAGGTGGAAAGTTCCCACCCAACGCGTTTGGGCTGTATGACATGCACGGCAATCTGTGGGAATGGTGCGCGGATAGCTGGCTGGATGATTACTCAACTTCTCCCAGAGAGGGAAGCGCCTTTCAAAAATATGACCACCCCTATGGCGTAGCACGCGGGGGATCATGGCATGAGCCGCCTCAAAACTGTCGGAGCGCGACGCGTTTGCGAGCTTTGCAAAAGGAGGCGGAGGAGTTCATCGGATTTCGGGTGGTTTGTGAAATTGGTTAAACAGGAGTTATATGAATTTGTACATTTTGAGTGATTTCGGGGATTTCTCAACTTCGTGAAAGAATCACTGACCTTGATTCTCCAAAAGGGATCCTTGCCGAACTCAAACATCGCTTAGCCGATGCCAACCGCGACTTACGCCGTGCAAATGATGATGACAAAATACGCATTCAAGCCGAGATCGAAGAACTAACCAAACAGATTGAAACTCAAGAAAATATCGTTAGGAATCCCAAAGCGGCGGAGGAGAAGACTGAGAAGAATATCCAAAGCGGACTCGAGCGCGAGCGCCAACCTGAGAAACCTGTGGCGGGGAAAACATCCACGCGCTTTATCAATCCGCCGCCTGGGATCGCGCCGAATTATTTTCAGGATCGCTTTGTCGAGACAAAACAAATCGTTGACTTCTTCAACAACGACTCGCAGCGTTTGATGACCATCGTGGGACGCGCGGGGGTGGGAAAAACTGCCATGGTCTGCCGCCTGCTCAAGGCGTTGGAAAGAGGCGAGCTTCCCGATGACCTCGGCGAGATGAAAGTTGACGGGATCGTCTATTTGAGCGAGACGGGCAGTCACAGGGTCAACTTTGCGGACGTCTTCGCGGATCTGAGCAAACTCCTGCCTCCTTCGGAGGGGACCGCCGAGCGGCTGGAGGGAATCTATAAGAACCCGCAGACATCGACAGGCGATAAAATGCGCGCGCTGTTGGATGCCTTCCCCAGCGGGCGTGTGATCCTGCTGTTGGATAACTTTGAAACCCTGATCGACCCCGAAAACCTGAGCCTGCGTGACAGCGAATTGAGCGAGGCGCTGAACGCCCTGCTCGGCGGACAGCACCATGCCGTGAAAGTGGTCATCACCACCCGCATCGCGCCGCGTGACCTGGGGATGAGCGAGCCAGGCAGGCAGCATCACCTGAGTTTGGATGAAGGACTCGAAACGCCTTACGCGGAAAACGTCCTGCATGAAATAGACGCGGACGGACGCCTAGGACTTAAGACCGCCGCTGATGCATTGCTGAACAGAGCTCGTGAAAAGACACGTGGCTTTCCGAAAGCGTTGGTAGCCATTTATGGAATCCTATCGGTTGACCGTTACACCACGCTCGAAGAATTGCTTGACTTGCCTATCCTGCCTGAAAACGTAGTAGAAGCATATGTGGGCGAAGCCTTCAACCGCCTTGACCCGAGCGCGCAAAAAGTGATGCAGGCGCTGGCGGTGTATAACCGTCCTGTCAGCCCCGCCGCGATTGACTACCTGCTGCAGCCACATTTGCCAAGCATTGACAGCGCGCTGGTGCTGAACCGTTTGGTGAACATGCACTTCGCCCGCCGCGAGGCAGGACGGTATTATTTACATCCTGCGGATAAGGAATATGCTTTCAGTATTATTCCTGTTGAAAAAGATTTAACCACGACCCCCAAAGAACGGGGGCAGGCGGACACTAAAGTCACTAAGGAAAACCAAGAAGAGTGGAATGATTCCCCTCTCCCAAAGGGAGAGGCCAGGGTGAGGGAGAATTTTACCCAACACGACCTGCTCAACCGCGCCGCAGATTTCTTCGCCCAAGCTCGCAAGCCGCGCTCGGAGTGGAAAAAACTAGAAGACCTCGCCGCACAACTAGCGGAATTTGAACTGCGCTGTAATGCAGGCGATTACGATACCGCCGCAAGTGTGCTACGTGAATTTGATTTTGATTGCCTGTTCCTGTGGGGGCATTATCGATTG
>Ga0070699_100006324_pt1 | contig 10326 bp, 10 predicted proteins | sample KBSK1503metaG_FD_65473 | JGI IMG/M metagenome (GOLD analysis project Ga0070699, IMG submission 65473) | Corn, switchgrass and miscanthus rhizosphere microbial communities from Kellogg Biological Station, Michigan, USA - KBS K1-50-3 metaG | ecosystem: Host-associated > Plants > Roots >... | reverse complement strand
CGAACGAGGGCAGGGTCGGCGGGAACTTCGAGGGCGCTCCGCTGGTCCTGGTGCATCACCGCGGCCGCAGAAGCGGACGGGAGTACGTCAACCCGGTGATGTACCTCCCGCACGACACCGAGCCGGGCATCATCTACGTCTTCGCAACCAGGGCGGGAGCACCCGCCAACCCCGACTGGTACCGCAACCTGACCGCTGCCGGCGGCGGCAGTGTCGAACGCGGAACCGAGACATACAAGGTGACCGTCCGCGATTTGACCGGTGCTGAACGCGACCGCATCTACGCCGAGCAGGCGCGGCGCTACCCCGGCTTTGCCGAGTACGCGCGCCAGACCGCTGGAGTCCGTACCATTCCGGTGCTCGAACTTACGCGGGCGTAGCTCACGTCCCTAAGACCGAGCGGTAGTGCCAGTTCCGCTGTCGCGGATCGGCTGTTCCCGCCTGGTGGCTTGCCGCGTCCCGTAGGCGCCAGGCGTCAGGCGCCTAGCCCTGGTCTCAGCCGCCGAAGCCTGAGTGACGGAACTCCAGAGCTTCAACCCCCACAGTTGCCAGCCGATCTTGTGAACCGCTGCGACCCATTACATAATCTCGGCGGTGGCCGGAAGCTGGAAATGCCACACGATCGCAGCGGGGTTGTCGCGGTAGGCGGTGTTGGTGGCGGCCGGACTCCAGGAATGAAGCTCCCAGATGTCAGGTGGCTCGCCCGCGGGAACCGCGCCAGTTGGGGGTTTTTCTTCCGGATCGATCAGGGGGGAGGGGCGGCGGGGCTCGGCGCAGCGGCGGACCCGCAGACCCAGGGGGAGGGCAGCGGCCAGGTAGTCGCTGGTAAGCCAGTTCCGGTGCGGGAGATACCCGAATCCGCCGCCGGGCAGGGCCTTGACGACCGGCGAGCCGAAGTAGCCGAGCAGGCCGCGGGAGTCGGAGATCACCAGGTGGCCGCCGGGGCGCAGGACCCGGACGAACTCGGTTAGCGCCGGGGCAAGCTCAGGGACGTGGGTCAGCGCGAGAGCACAGACGACGACGTCGACGTGCTGGTCAGGCAGGGGCAGCTGGTGCAGGTCGCCCTCGCGGAACTCGGCGCCGGGGACCTTTGCGGTAGCGACCGCCAGCATCTCGGGGGAACTGTCAACGCCGATCACAGTGTGGCCGAGGGTGGCCAGGTACTCGGCGTGGCGGCCGGTCCCGCAGGCGGCGTCCAGCGCGGTACCGGGCGGCAGGACGTCCAGGATCTCCCGGACGATGGGCTGCTCCAGATCGATGAGCTGGTTCCCCGGCAGGTCATAGGATTCGGCCCAGGCGCGATAGCCCTCCACGATAGGGATCGGCCGGATAGCAGCTCCGCTGCCCAGCTGGTCGGCTGAGTCCAGCAGCGCCCGGACCTCGGCCAGCCGGGCCTCGGTGAAATCGCGGTCGTACTCCCCGGCGAAGGCGTGGAGCAGGGCCACGCCCTCCAGGCCAAGCAGATACGCCAGCGGGTGCTGATAGATCATCAGCACATGCTAGGAGCCAGGCATCCGGCGAGCGTGGCCCCCGAAGGCGGTGTGGGCGCCTATGCAGCGTCGTCACCCGGCGTGATGTCGTGCTCGCGCAAAGAGGCTCGCAGAATCTCCAGCTCGGCCTTCATCCGGCCCAATTCGTGGGCCAGCGGCATGCGGCCAGCAGCGGCCTCGGTCCACTCCTTCTCCTGGCCAGCACGGGCAGTCAGCAGTTGCTTCTCCTGGTCGCGCAGCGCGGCAGAGGCCTCGAAATCCTGCCTGTCGATCGCGGCTTCCTTCTCCCGGCGCACCCGCGCGATCTCCTGGTCCAGGTCCTCCAGGTCAGGCCGCAGGCCCACCCAGCGTTCGATCGCGGCCAGCCGGCGGTCTAGCGAGTCGACCCGTGTTGGAGCATCGTCGGGCAGCGGGGGACCCTCACCGGTCACGTCCTCGCCCTGGTAGCCGTGCAGCAGCTGGACCACCTGCTGGCGCGCCCGGTTCAGGTCGGCGCCCAGCTTCACCAGCACCTGCGCCGCCACGCCGCTGCCCTCGCGAATGAGGCCGAGCAGGATGTGCTCGGTGCCGATGTAGTTGTGGCCGAGCGCCTTCGCCTCGCGCAGCGACAGCTCCAGCACCTTCTTGGCCCGCGGCGTGAACGGGATATGCCCAGACGGCGCCTGCTGGCCCCGGCCGACGATCTTCTCGACCTGCTGCCGCACCGCGTCCAGGCTGATCCCGAGCGACTCCAGCGCCTTGGCGGCCACGCCCTCGCCCTCCCGGCTCAGGCCCAACAGGATGTGCTCGGTGCCGATGTAGTTGTGGTTGAGCAGCCTGGCTTCTTCTTGCGCCAGCACCACAACCCGGCGTGCCCGCTGGCTAAACCGCTCGAACATGCTCCGCGCCGCCCTTCTAACCGTCATCCCGGCCATTCCCGCTGCCAATACGATAGATCGTGTCGGCGAAGATCAGCGGAGCTGCGTTCGCTCCACGGTCGCGCGCCGGGTCGTGGCGGTCATGTGGTCGGACGCACCCAGGCTATGAAACTGTCGCTGCCGCTGTCGCGAGCTGGAATGTGCACCGATCGGACTGCGAGGCTTTTCTGGCCGGGTCGCCAGACGGCGATGACGACGTGACTGGCCGGGCCGCTAGTGGGCGTCTGCGCGAGCATCACCAGGCGGCCATCGCTGGTCCAGGACATGCTGGTGAATTTCAGCGCGACGTCGGCCGGCATGCCGGGGATGTGCTGCCAGCGGCCTGTGCTCGGATCGAGCAGCCAGGCGTCGGTGACCTGCATGCCAGTGGCGTGGAAAGCGGGATCGGAGAAGCTCAGCGCGATCAGCTTCGCGCTCGGGTCTACGGCCGCCTCATCTGGGCCGCCGATCTGGCTGGGATATCGCAGCGCGCGGCGCATGCCGGTACGCAGGTCTGTCAGCGTGAGTGGACGCAGCGGCTCGCCGGACGTGACCGCAACGTGCCCGGCAATCGCCCATAGGCTGCTGGTGCGCAGCAGCACCCGGCCACTGGCGGGGTCGATGACTGAACGGCCTTCGCCCAGCAGCGCGCCAGCGCCGGGGTCGATCAACGCTGCCGAGCAGGGCACGGGCCTTGGGTCGCGGAGGGGCCGTCCGGCGAGGCTTATCTCCCGAAGCGTGCAGTGATGCGCGTCGATGAAGCTCTTAACCCAGACCGACCGTCCGCCGGCCGCGGGCTGAACGTCGGAGCCGGCCGCGATCCCGGTTGCGAACGCGCTGCCGTGGCGTACGAGGTAGAGGCCCTCGCGTGGGTTCCCGCTCGCGAGCGGACCGCGGTCGATCCACACGACCGCATCCGGCCCCGCTGCCAGCACCGACAGCACCGGCCCGGGCCCATAGACGCTAAGGCCCTTGACCGGTGTGACGCGCCCGGTGTCAACATCGAGCAGATACGGCGGGTCTGCCGATACAAGCAGCACCAAGCCAGTCGCCCCGGTCAGCGGAACGCCACGGAGCTCGCCGGGCCGGGCCTGAGCGCTTGCGGCTGCTGGTGACCGCGCGCTCAGCGGCGGCTGGTGCCCGCTCGCCCCGCCGTGTCCCTCCTGCAAGCCGCCCCCGCACCCGGCCACCACGAGTACCAGCGCAAGCGCGAGGAGACGACGAACCATGTCCTGATTACACCGCTGCGGCAGAGTCGGTTCCAGCCTCCGACCGCGACTGCGGACAACCAGCTCTGAAGCAACATCGTGGCGTGCAGAACAGCCAGGGCGATGTGACTAGTAAGAGTGGGAAGAGGGTGGTTGAACGGGAGTTGGGTTGCTATTATCGGAGTCGTCGCGCTGCTCCAGACCCCGGCAGCTGTAAAACCAGTGGCCAGGAGGCTAATGAGCCGCGATAACCTTCGCCTTGTGACCGACAGGCAATCGACGCGGTCCCGCGGCCCGTACAACGAGATCGAAGTTGGCCTTGTTGCATACGAGGAGCACGCCGACCTGACCAGTTGACAGCGAGCGCCGTGCGTTGCCTTTGGGGCAAACCCAGTTCTGGGGGGGAGAGATACTGGGTCGGGAACGCACGGCGCCCGCGCTCAGGAAGGGCGCCAGGTTCAAGCGTCCCACGTCTATCACGAAATGACCAGCCATAACGGCTCATCTCGTCCGCATGTCGAACGTTCCCTTGATGCTCTCCGCCGGATAAACCAACAAGACATGCGACCAGTTCAGCAGTCGAGTACAACGGCTACTGGTTCTGGGCCGCCCGTCCTTCTACGACCTCTGGCATGACCTGCACGGTGACGAGGGAGATCCGCCCGGACTGGGACCTGAGCACACCGGGCTCCGCGAGGCCTGGGATGGCGGCGACTACTCGCACTTCCACGGATGGGACAAGCGGTTCAGTGAGCCCGATGCCGCGGTATAGCTAGATCCCGTGGATTCTCCCTGACAGCTCCGCTTTCCCGCCGCGGGCCGGGTATGGGCCACACGCCTAGCTAACCCGGCCACGCGGACCTGACCAGGCGTGAGGCCGGGCGGCGTTGACCGGCTCGCGTAAGCGGCTAATGATGAACCCGATGCGGTGGGAACGGGCCTTCCTCGGCGGCCAGGCCGTATCGATGCTTGGCGACGGGCTTGCCATCTTGGCGATACCACTGCTGGTCATGCAGCTGACCCGCAGCCCGCTGGCCGCCGTGCTCGCGTCTCTGCCCGGCAGCGTCGGCTACCTTGCCGCTGGCCTCCCTGCCGGGGTGCTGGCCGACCGGGCCAATCCCTGGCTCGTGCTAATCGCTGGTGACGTCATCCGGGCGCTGATCTTTCTCGCCCTCTTCCTGCTGACCGGATCACACACCATCGCGCCATCACTCATTCTGTCGCTGGCCTTCGTGGCCGGTGCCGTGACCGTCTTCAGCGACACCGCGCTCGCCATCGCCGTGCGCGACGTATTCACCGGCCCGCGACTGGTCGCGGCGAACTCATGGCTGGAATCGGCCAACCAGGGCGGCCTGATCATCGGGCCCAGCGCCGCCGGGCTGCTTGCCGCCGCCGGGCTGCTGCACGGGGCGATGCTGATCGACGCGCTGACCTTCCTGGTCTCCCTCGCCTCGTTGGCCGGCGTCCGCCGCCGCTACTCTCCTGCCGGGACCGCGCAGCGTCCGGCCATGACCTGGCGGACGCTGCGCCGGGAACTAGCCCAGGGAATCAGGTACCTGGCCGCAACCCGGGTGCTGCTCATTCTGCTGATCTTCGTGCTGACGTTGAACCTGTGCCTGGGCGCCGACAAGCTGGTCATCTTCCTCGGCAAAGACACCCTGCACCTGCCACCAGGACAGGTCGGGCTCCTGGTGACAGCAGGCGGCGTGGGCGGGCTGGCAGGCGCCGCGGGCACCAGGCTGCTGTGCCGCTGGCTCGCGCCCCTGCCCGTGGTCACACTGTGCTGTGCGGCATCCGGGATTGCCCTGGTTTTGGTCAGTCTGGCCACGTCGATGCCGGTACTCCTGGCCGGGAACGTGCTCTACACGTGGGCGATCATTGCGGCGAGCGTGACCAACCGCTCGCTCCGCCAGGCCCTTGTGCCGAGGGAGCTGCTCGGCCGGGTAACGGCTTCCTGGCGGCTCGGCGGCCAGGCCGTCACCTTCATCGGAGGTCTCCTGGCCGGAGGCATGGCAGGCCTGCTCGGAAACAACCCCAGGCCGGTGATCGCGGCGGCGGGCTGCCTAACCCTCCTCACCGTCGCAGTCGCGTGGTTTGCCGGCCTGCGCAAGGAAAACGCCTCTGGCGTGGCTATCAAATTGACCGGAAGATAAGGTCCCGGCGTGCCCGATCGGTCGGCGGTAATACCGGGTCCCGGCCGGGCTCAGTACCGGCACATCGAGATGCTGCTCACTGGCGCCTAGACTGACAGCCATGACCGAGCAGGCCGTCCGGGTGCAGCGGTCGGGACCCGTCACCACCGTCTACCTGCACCGCCCCGCCTGCCGCAACGCTGTGGACGGTCCTACCGCGGCCGCGCTGGCCGCGGCCTTCCGCGCCTTTGACGCCGATCCGGACGCCGCCGTGGCGGTGCTGCACGGCGAGGGTGGGGTCTTCTGCTCCGGCGCCGACCTGACCGCGCTCGGCACCGAACGCGGTAACCGGGCCGAGCCCGACGGCGACGCGCCGATGGGTGTCAGCCGGCTGCGGCTGTCCAAGCCAGTCATCGCCGCGGTATCCGGATATGCCGTGGCCGGCGGCCTGGAACTGGCCCTGTGGTGCGACCTGCGGGTCGCGGACGAGACCGCCACCTTCGGCGTGTTCTGCCGGCGGTGGGGCGTGCCGCTGATCGACGGCGGCACGGTGCGGCTGCCCCGGCTCATCGGCACCAGCCGGGCGATGGACATGATCCTCACTGGGCGGGCCGTCGACGCCCGGGAGGCGCTGGCGTTCGGGCTGGCCAACCGCGTCACGCCGGCCGGCCAGGCACTGGCCGCCGCGCAGGAGCTCGCCGCCCAGCTGGCCGCGTTCCCGCAGGTCTGCCTGCGCAGCGACCGTGCGTCGGTGCTCGACCAGGAAGGCCTGGACGAGGCGGCCGCCATGGCGTCCGAGTTCGCGCACGGCCGCTGGGCCCTGACCAGCGAGGCCATCCCGGGCGCCGCCCGGTTCGCCGCCGGGGCGGGCCGCCACGGGTCGTTCGGCCCCTGACCTTAGTCAGTCCAGTCGAGCTGTCATCCGAACGGGATGTCACAAGATCGGGGATGGCAGCGGCTTCCGCACGGGTCGGCCAGGCCCCGATATTGCGCTGACCTGGCACGAGGCGAGGCCGCAACCCTCAATTATGGCCGAGGGCGCGTTCGCGCACGCGCAGCGGCTGGCCCAGCCGCTGTTCGCGCTGATGATCGACGTGGACCACTTCAAGCAGATCAACGACGTGCACGGCCACGCGGTGGGCGACCGGGTCCTGGCCGACCTGGCCCAGGCCTGCCGCGAGCATGTGCGACCGGAGGACATCGCGGGCCGGTACGGCGGTGACGAGTTCATTGTCATCGTGCCGGGAATCACCAGCCTGCGGGCGATCCAGATCGCGGCCCGGCTGACCGGGCCGTCCGCCCGCGTCACCGGCAGCGACGGGAACCCGGTCACCTTCAGTGTCAGCGTCGGGATCGCGGAGGGCGGGTCGTGCCGGGACCTGCCGACCCTGCTCGCTCGGGCCGACCGGGCCATGTACGAGGCCAAGCGGGCCGGCGGAGGCTGCTGGCGGCTCTTCGAGGACACCGAGCAGGCGGCCGATCCTGCCCTCGCCTGACCCTAGGCCGGCCATCCGGCCCGTTCCCGCTGCGGGACGGCCCCTTGGGGGACCCGGTACAACGGCCGGTCCGGCCAGCGCGGTACGGGAACCCGCACCTCAGGAATGGGCAGCAAGATAGGTACCGAACGGGTGGGCAAGGGGCCCGGGTGCCCGCAAGCGCCCTGGCCTGGTTCGGCGAGCTCACGCCGGTCCGCGGTGGTCACCAGCCAGAACCTGCGGCCCTCGGTGGTGCCGGTCATGGCGTGCTGGCATTGGAACCGGCAGTTTACGCAGCCGCCGGCCGCGGCCCGGCGGCGCCGGGTGGACATGAAGGTGGCGAAGACGAGCGCCGCGGCCACAGCCGCGCCCGCGGTCGCCACGATCACCGCCATTATGACGGCGGCTGTGCTGAAGAAGTGGCTGACCGGTCCGGAGAACACCAGCCAGGCGACGGCCACGATGGCGGCTAGCAGACTCGCGGGGCGGGCATAGCAGACCATGGTCGGCCTCTCTTCGCTAGCGTGCCGTCGTCGAGGGGTGGCCGTGCGTCATTGCCGTCCAATAACTAAATCGCTCAAACGGGCAGGAATGTCAAGACCCAGAGTTGACCGGCCGTGAGCGCAGCGTGATGAACGATAGCAGCCCGGCCAGGATGACGAGTCCGGCGGACAGGTACAGCGCCGCGCGCAGGCCGTCGCCGAAGGCGGTGTAGGCAGCGCCGATGACTTCCTGGACGATCTTGCCGTAACCCGCGTAGGAATTGGTGTTCTGCGGGATCTGGCCGGTCTCGATGGCGTTGACCACCAGGCCACGGAAGGACGGGGGGACGCCGAGGTGGTTCATCTGCGTGACCAGGCTGGTGCGCAGCTGAGAGTACACCAGCGACCCGAGCACCGCGACGCCGGTGACGGCGCCGATCTCCCGCGCGGTGTTGTTCGCCGACGCGGCCATGCCGGAACGCTCCGGCGGCACCGCGGACAGTGCCGCGGAGGTGATGGGCACGACGATGGTGCCGATGCCGATGCCGGCCAGCGCGAGCGCCACCGTCAGCCCCGCATAGCCGGGATGGGGGGACAGGAAGGCGTCGGTCATGACCAGCCCGCCGGCGAACAGCACGCAGCCGATGGTGATCGACCAACGCGGCCCGGCCGCCTGCGTCCACCTCCCGGCCAGCACCGACGCGGCGATCATCAGCACGGTCATCGGCAAGAAAGTGGCCGCCAGCCGGTAGCCGGACGCGGCCACCACCTCGTTCAGGTACAGCGCGGTGAAGAAGAAGATCGCGAACGTGGCGAAGTAGGTGCAGAACGCGACGACATTGGCCACGGTGAACTGCCGCACCCGGAAGAACCGCAGGTCCAGCAGCGGCTGCGGGGCCCGGAGCTCCCACCAGGCGAATGCCGCCAGCATGACCGCGCTCAGGCACAGCAGGATGATCACGACCGACGAGCCGAACCCGGCCGACTCGGTGTCGATGATCGCGAACACGAACGCGGCGAGCGCGCCCGCGCCGAGCAGGGTCCCGGCGGTGTCGACGCGCTTCGCCGTGGGGTCGGCGCTTTCCGGCAGGATGATCGCCGCCACGATCAGCGCGGCCAGCCCGAAGGCCAGGTTGAACCAGAAGATGCCCCGCCAGCTCCACACCCCGGCGAGCACGCCGCCGACGACCGGGCCGGCGGCCAGCGCGAACCCGGACGTCGCCGCCCACACGCCGATGGCCCGGCTGCGGGCCCGCTCGTCCGGGTACAGGTGGCGGAGCATGGACAGCGTGCCCGGCTCGCTGGCCGCCGCGCCCAGCCCCATCACGGCGCGGCCTGCGATCAGCGTCTGTACGTTCGGGGCCAGCGCGCACAGCACCGACCCGGCGCAGAACACGCCGGCGCCGGCCAGCATGACCTTCTTGCGGCCGAGTTCGTCCCCGATCATCCCGCAGGCCAGCATGATGCTGGCGAAGGTGAGGGCGTAGGCGCCCACCACCCACTGCAGGTCGGTCACGTTCGCCTTCAGGTCGACCTGGATGTAGCCGAGGGCCACGCTGACCACGGTGTTGTCCAGGAAGGTCAGGAACAGCAGCGTGCACAGGGTGGCGAGAGCCAGCCCCTGGCCACCGCGCAGCGCGACGCGGCGCCCGCTCTGGGGAATGATGTCCGCCTGCCTAGCCATCGCAGCGGCCCTACCCGACCGAGTTGCAGGCGGCCGGAATGGTGCCGCCGGGGATCAGCCTGAACAGGCCGCATAGGCTGGCGTCGCCGACCTTCCAGGTGCCGTCCTGGTAGACGGCCACGCCCTTCTGGCCGGACAGCAGGGCCGATCCGCCCGCCGCCGTGAGGTTATAGGTCACCGCGGCCTTGGTGGCGGAGTCGATGGTCACGCTGGTGACCTTGGCTGTGATTCCGCTCGCCAGCGGAAAGCTGGCGAAGGCCTTGATGGCGGGCTCGAACACCGTCCCGTTCTGCAGCAGCTTGACCTTGTCCGCGGTGGAGGTGCTGGCATCGAAGAACTTCTCCCAGTTCGCGGTGATCTGCGCCACGGCGGCCGAACCCGAGGCGGCGCTTGAGGCGGTCGCCGAAGCCGACGTGGAGGCCGGGGCGCTCGAGGACGAGGTGGTCGCAGGCGAGCTCGAGCTGCTGCAGGCGGCCATCGTCGCGGCGAGCGCGAGGCCGAGCGCCGGGGCCGCGATCCGGCGAGCCAGGAGATGGGATCGCATCACACGCCTCCTTAGTCTCGGTCGGACGAACTGCTGAAACGCCGCCATTCCGGGCAGCGCTGACGTGCTTGCTCAGTCTGCACCGTATGTTTCCCGAGGGGCGGCGGGTTACCCTTCCATGACCGACGTGCGCGTCAGGGTAGTTCGCCGTGTTCCAGGGCTTTACCAGCGGAAATGCACGAAAAGGCGGCCGAAGTTCTTCGAGTCCTTCTCGATCCGGTGGTATTTCGCTTTGATCTCTTTTTGCTCAAGAAACCGCAGCACGTGCTTCTTGAGCTGCCCGGAGCCCTTACCCGGGATGATCTCGACGAGCGGGGCCTTCTTCGCCACCGCCTCGTCGATGATCGCCTGCAGCGCCCGGTCGATGTCCTGCCCGCGGTTGTAGATGTCGTGCAGGTCAAGCTTCAGCTTCATG